>Ga0265293_10000367_pt1 | contig 109358 bp, 89 predicted proteins | sample Munlanlewell138R_FD_192505 | JGI IMG/M metagenome (GOLD analysis project Ga0265293, IMG submission 192505) | Leachate microbial communities from a municipal landfill in Southern Ontario, Canada - Leachate well 138R | ecosystem: Engineered > Solid waste > Landfill > Unclassified | place... | reverse complement strand
TAAATGAGAGTTCTTTACATTTTTCAATTAGTGACAGAAATCAATTTAATTGTAAATTTCATTTACAGACAGGAGAGGATCAAGCGATTAATTGGGAAGAGGTTGCAGAGTTTAAAATGATTAGACCATTTAATCAACAAAATGGTCAGAACTATCAGTTTAAAATTGATGCCATAATGCAAAATGGTGAGACCATTACGCTGAGTGGAGATAGTTGCTATCCTATCATTGAATGTAAATATATATGCAATTCATACCTTTACCAAGTTTGTACAATGTCATTTGAGAATGCGCAGTACAATGAAACTTTACCTGATCAAAACGATGTGCAAAACGAAATAGACAGTTTAACAGAAGGTTTTAACAAATCAATTCAACCTATTTGGAGACCAAATACGTATTATGCTATTGAAATAAAAACAGTAAATGACCTCTACGAAAATGTTCATCAACCCAATAAACTAGACACCTTCCCTAACACTAATGTTTTTGCATTTAAAACAAAAGGACCAATAGGTTTTTTCCATCAAGATAATCTTAGATATGAAAGACTTGAACAAAAAGACAGAGAAGCTGAATTTAAACTCGCCAATTTACAGCATTACATTGATTTTGAAAAATCGTATCCAAATGCTGATGGTGCATTGATAAAAGCTAAACCATTGTTTTATGTTGCTCCTAGATTAAATTTGTTTTATTTAAAAAACTATGTCTTCGAATTTTACAGAAATTGGAATGAATATAATGGGAATGACGAAGTTCAAATTGATTTAGAAACAACAATTCTTGATCCTGCACCAGATACAACTCAGCCCCTCATGCCACCTTTAAGTGTGCAATGGGAAGAGAATGCACTACCTGGGTTTATAATGGACGCTTCTACTTTAAATAACATGGTTGAAAATGGTGATCCTTGTGTTGATGTGAATCTTTTAGAACCTATTGGTGTAAATTCTTATGTAGAAATTGATGAGTTGAAACCTTTAAAATTGTACACTGCGCTATTTGAAGCAAAATATAAATTAAATGGTGAAACTCAATTCAGCAAACAAGAAGTGCATAGGTATGTATTCCAGACTTCAAGATACGCAAATTTTGAAGCTCAAATTAAAAGTTATATCCTTGAAAGAGATACTCTTGACAACTCAATTGTAATAAAGGAAGCAATATTTGAATTAGAACTCCCAGATATTTCTACCACGGAAATAAACACCGCACTAGCAGTTATTACAGATACTTTAAGCTCTTCAAGTCCTTTAAGACAAGAATTTGCAGATAAGTACGATCGACTAATGGATGGAGTTCTTAAAGTAGGTGCTTTACATCCAGCAGTTACCACAGAGTTTAATGTTATAAGATCTGAAACTACAGGTAACATTTTAGGAATCTTGATAAGAAATCCTGAACCTTTCAATGACCCAAAGATACCATTCACTGATATGTTGGGGACGGTTTCAGGAACAGCTGGTTCTAATTCATTAGATAGCAAAGTATTCTCGAAAGACAACAGAAGTGTATTCTTAACAAATGGTACAATGAATATTCCTTCTGGAACTTATCAGTTTGATTTTGAATACAAACAGTGGGCTGGAGATGGGTATGAACCTAAAACTTCTGTTTCAGTAAATATTGATTTAAATTAAAATTGATAACTTGATTTTATTTTGTTGATAACTTTTTGCAACTCTAATTCTCAATAAAAAAGAACGTTGTACCACCTTTAAAGACAAAGCCACTGAATAAAAACAACATTAAGATTTTTATTGATTTTACTTCGTTTTATTATGAATTGTATTGGAATAATTTTTTTATCTCCTAAAATTCAATAATTTGTGAAGAGATTTAGTTGATATTGGTTTGTTTTGATGCTTTAAACCGATATCATTTCAATCTTGCTGAACCAAATCTAAGATTAATTATACCGTTCAGTATTGAAAGTTGACCTCACGGATTATAATCGCCTGAATGTCTTTTGTTTTTCATTGAGTTTAAATAATTAACTATAGAATAATATGGCTGATAAGTTTTATTTTTTTACTGATATCGACTTAACTTCTGTTCAAGATGCTGAAAAATGCTTTGGTCCTGTTAGTGGTTTTGAAGATTCAAAGCACCGACTATGCAGTATTTACTCAGTACTTTCAGATTCCAATGCATATGCCATTTCCTCAGGAAATGTTTTTGTTTTACCAGATATTCAGTATCCACAGATTACTTTTATTATTTATTTTGGAATGAGTAAAGATTCTCTAACTGCTAATTTTTGTGCAGATATTGCCAACATATCAATAAATGATTTAACAAATTCTATATGGGATTTTCAACAAAATAGATGCGGTAGTTATAATAATGCTCATGGAATCAGACATGGCACAACTTCAGGTGAACCGCCCGTTAAGATGGTTGATACGAATTTTTATTCGTCTCCTTCATCTTCCCAAATATTTATAAATATTTCAAATTAATACATAACAAAAATTAAATATTATGCCTTTTTCTTTTTTTACTGACCCTACTCAACTTGCTCCTGAGCACATATATGCTTCCTATGGTGCAAAAACCTCAACTAAATATCAAGTTTCGAGTGGGTTTAAGAGTAGTGGCCCAAGTATAAATCCAGGAGCATATGCAATTACAGATGGACGGATTGCAGTTTGTTGGGGATACGGTAGTGATTCAAGTTCCTTTGATAAAAGAATAGTAAATGTTATTCTAAAACCCAATAATCAACCAGGAGGAAATATCCCACTTGTTAAGTATTTTATTTATAAAGGCATTACCGCCTCTTCATATTTTGATGTTGATAACAATAATGATGAAGTTCTAATGAATAAGCCTGTTGATGAAAGGGTTGTAATAAAACCAATCGATAGCAATTCATTTCCATTTTTAATTCGAATGAATGACGATAGGAATGATTTGATTGCTAATCCAGTTACAGGGATTCCATCTCCTGAAATCTTGAATGAAGATAATTTAGGGTTTGCCAGAACAAATGGAGAGAAAGCAACAAATGAGGCTCTTCTTGGAACATTAGATAGGATTTTTAATAATAACTGGGATGATGACCCTAATACTTCTGGAAATACACCTGAACTACCAGTTGTTAAAGAAGGCGAAAAAATAGGAGAATTTATATCTAAAAATATAAACGTTGGATCGAATGGTCGAATTGGTGAATTCTCATTAGAAATTGTATTAGATCGTATTGGTGAAAATTCACTTTTTTCGATTGCCGCAGGTAATAATTCTGGTTCTCATGCTGGTGTTTCCGGTGTTTATGGCTCAAACTATCATATTATTACCTTAGAATCAGTAATAGGAGGGACAGGATCGTTAAGTTTATCTGAAGGAACTTTTAATAGATCTTTAAGAGAACAAATTTTGAATTTTATGGATCCATGTGCATTTTATGGTGCATTTGGAAATCCTGGGATGCCAACACTAAATATACCATCAGATAGTGGTTCGATCACATCTATTTCTAAAGGAAGTTCAGACCAGAATAGGATGAACAGTATCTATCAGAAAATTTTGAATTCTCCAGGTTATGATTCAACAGGAGCCGCAATTGCAAATTCAAATATTTTTTCAAATCGTAACACAATTTACATTGATATACGTGATCGTTTTAACAATACATTTGACTGGGTAAGAGATAAATCAGTTCCATTTAATAGAGAGAACTTAAAAATTGGTTTTAACGGTAACACTAATAATAATCGTGTAATTGATTATCATGGTGAAGAAGGGCAAGGAGTATCTCCTTTTTCAGTTTCCTTGAAGTGGCCAATTTTAGCCATTGAAATTGATGAGTCTGTTGATGAAAACTCCAATCCTCAGCCTGGAGAAGAAATACGTGGATATCCTTATAATCAACCAAATCCAAACTCATCTTCTTCTAACCCAAGTGGGTACTCTAGTATTAATTTAGGGTTCAAAAGACCTCATAGAGGATTTGAATCTTCATCTTTGTATATTGAGAACTATCAAAATATTGCTCCCCGAGTTGCCTCAAGCGCTTCGCGGGAAGGCTTTTTCAGGATTCAAGATAATTCACACGAGTGGTCAAATCCCATTGATTTGTTTTCTCCTAACTTTAATGGTGATCCGGACAATTATTCCGTTCCTCTTTCTAATTTTATCAGAATTTGGCATATTCATCACTACAATGATTTCTATGAAGGAACAAACCCATGTCAAATTACTTCAGGGGAAATAAATGATCCTAACCATTACCCTATCAATGATCCGAATCAGTATGGTAATGTGTTTAATGACTATCCTCAACCACTAGAAAAACATCCGGAAAATTACACCGAATTTCTTTGGCCAGTCGATACAAGTTTAAATTGGTCTGGTTGGGAGGAGGACAGGATAAGAAGCACAATTTATTCAGATAAAGTTTACTTAGACAACTATAAAAATAATAGCACGGATTTCATGGCCAATATAGGAATAGCTCGTGACGCAGATTCTAACGATCCAAGTATAATTCCTAAAGTGACTTTGTTTGCCTACAATATCATTCCGAGTACAGATAGAATTAATCTAATAGACAGAGAGTTTGGTGAGCCAGCCTCACCTTATCAATTTTCAGACAATTCTTCTTATTTACAAAATGTGGGGAGGAATATTTTAGATTATGGTTTTGAAAGGATAAATATCACTTTATCCGATAGTTCTGTAATTCCAGTAGAGAATCTCTTTCAGTTAACGAACGAACAAATAAATCAGGAATTAACAAGCGCATCCCCTCCAGTTATTAACGTGAACGACTTAGCTTTTTTTACTATAGATAAAAATGATTATGATGAAATACTGGGTTTATGGACAGATGAAATGAAAAATGTTAGCGTCGAGCCTATTAAGTCTTGGTGGAGCTTCGAACCTATTGAGTCTGGTCAACTACCCGCAGGAAGAATTGGAGAATTTGTGCGTTATAAAATTCAAATTAAGTACTTAAATAGATCGAATGGTTCAGCTCCTTGTAAACTAGAAACATTTGAGCCTTTAGATAGTGTTCTGAACACCCCGTTTACCACTATAAAGTTCAAAGATCCATTACAAGTAAGCGCTTTAGCGGATAGTGCAAGCAAAGGAGGAGGAGGGTTTTCAATTACGAATCAAGGTGGCGTTGATGTGATTAATTGTACATTGTATTTTGTTCAAGGATCCTCAATTTCCTATAGTGAATTTTTAACTTATAAAAATTATGCTGAAAAAAATATTAAACAAGTTTGGTCAAATATAGAAGGTCAACCAACTCAGCCATTAGTACCAGTTAATGTTCCAAACAATCCTTCTGCATTTTCGAATTTAGGTTTGACAGCCAGAGTGAACTCTCAATCTGCAGGTGTTCCAAATACCAGAACCGATGCCATTACGGCCTGGAATATCGAAGTAGTTCAAGGGGGGCCGCAAAACTTAAGAGAGTTATTACCAAATGAAGTTTTATTCATTATTGAACGATCATTATTCGCAGATACAGGCGATCCTGATTTGATGAGACAAGATCGATCTTTTGTTTCGGCATCAATAAGTGATATTGTTTCAGGTGGTAGTATTGTTGGACATAGATCGAATCCAAGAATAGGTAAACTAGTCTTTAATGGCCAGGCCGGAGTCTATGAAGATTGCTCTAATCCGTATCAAGATGATCACACTGCTGCTCACGAGTTTGGACATTTTTTAGGTTTAACCGACCGATACACTTTTTCAGTGAATGTTGACTCCTCCAACAATGTTCTTACAAATACAGGAGGCCCAAGAAATGTTTATTTACCTGATTCTTTTGATATTGACTATACTGAAGATTATCGATGGATTTGTAACTTAATGGCTGTTGGAGCAAATAAGATTCCTAATCAAGATGTTGCAAATGCAGGACCTTTACCAAATGGAAATTTTTCGGCACTTCACAATGACTTTTGGAGTTTAACGGATCCCTACGCATCGAATTCAAATGCTGAATTTAGTAATGTTGCTCATGGTAATACTTTTATTACACCCAAACAGTGGCAGACTATTAAGTCATTCACATCTGATAACCAGCAATTTGAAAGTAACGAATTTATTAACCCCGAATTTAAGTTACAACCCTATGCTTTTTTTACTATTCAGGGAACAACATGGCCATATGGTTCTTATGCTGGATATGACAGAAATCCTACACCAAATGGTAGAGCAGTCTCTGACTATGGATTTCAAGATACTGGAACTGTAGGTGTTCATAAAATGAGTCAACGAGTTGCAGCGGTTGGGGCACCTGACCCTTCACCAATGATTGGGTATTTTTGGCCGTTTGACCCAATAAACTCTCACCCTTTAGTTAATGAGGGTGTTTTAAGTGATAGTAGGTTAATGTTTAACATTCGGCTAGGTAATGACATTGCTAATAACATATTCCCAACGATCAACGGAATAGATAGATTGGGAAATCCAATTACTATTCAGTTAAATCACCCTAATGTTAGCGACAATTCACAAGTAAGTCCACTTCAATTTTTAGTAACTACAGCTCTTCATGCTACATTTAATTTAGTCGGCACCTCTGATCCAGCGAATAATGGAAGAGCTATTTGGAACAAGATCAATCGGAATACTAGCCCTACAATTGAGAGATATAACTATCCAGCAGGTACAACAGGAAGAATGATGAGACATAGTTTTTCTTTGAGAACTACTTATAATAATCGTGATTTAATAATACAATTGTTGGTATATGGAACAGTATAAAAAAGGAATAATAGTGTTGACTCTTTTGTTTGTTTACGGAAGTCTTTGTTTAGCTCAGAATGAAAACTTCGCTCAACAAGACCACTTTTCCATTCAATTTCCTTTTATCACAAAAAAGTTAAGAGTTAAAATATTAAGCGACTGGGAAAAAGGAAGAAATTACAGTGTACTTGATAATACAGTTTTTTATAAAGGTTCTGTTCCTAAACATAAAGATCGAGTGCGAGCTATTGTGTTAGATAATTTGTTGAAAGTGGAAATTGACGGGACTTTATTAGAAAATTACAAAAACCTTGAAGTTCTATATATTAATCTTGATAAAGGTCAAAGTAATTATCCGCATTTTCTCATGAATGAGACTGCTAATCAAAACCTAAATAAAGTTGCTATAGGTATACGAGACTTGAAGCATTTAAAGTATGTGAAAGTATTTGGTACGAACGAATCACTGAACGAGTCATTATCAAATCTTGATTCTTTAGAGTTTCTATTTATTACAAATCCCACAAATTCCTTTCAAAGTAAAGGTGATTGGGAGAGCTTGAGATATTTGGAGTATTCGGGTGAATCAGGTGACCTTGATCTGTCCAAAATGGATAAGCTAGACTCTATTCGTGTGGAATTGGAAGGTCAATCAAATGTCTTTGCCACCCTGCCGGAAAATTCGATTCAAAAAGTGTCTTTTTCTGGAGACCCAAGAAAATTAGATTATTCAGTGTTTAATCCTAATACATTGAAGGAGTTAACGTTAGCTGTATATGATGAAACATCATCTACTGAAACTATTGAGATCAACTTAAATGGATTAGACTCTCTTTTAGAATTAAAAATCCTAAATCTAACTCCAGTCAAATGGGGGAATGTATCTTTGGCAACCTTAGAAAAATTAAGCTTAGAAACTACAGGGCACTATAATGGTGCTTACTATCCTTCAGAATTTCCATTCTTTCTTAAATCACTTACAAGTTTAAGAATTTTAGAACTTGATTTATATTCGGATTATAAACCAAAAAAATGCGATTTCCCAAAAGAATTAACAGATGTAAGTTTAAGGTTTAGACGTGAATCAGATATCAGGAGAATAAGATTTTTAAAAAGGTTAAAAAACCTTCGGAATCTAGAATTAGCTAGATACCCCATAGAAGAGTATAAACAAGGATACAATACTTTGGAACTTAAAGGAGATCGTTGGTTATCAAAAATAGACCATGAAATAAACTTAGCATTGAGAGATGGGGTCGAATTAAAACATTTTAGGAAAATTATTAAAAGAGTTAATATTTCTGAACTTTTTTTAGAAACGATTCACGTACGAAAATATTTAGAGCTAATTTGCTCTTATGATTTCGATACTATTCAAGTTAACTATTCAGGAATCATTAATGAATCAGATGAAATGGAAGTCGTTGGTTTATCTGAAAAGGAAATTAATAAATTGAACCAATGTCAGGGTGAAGCCTTGCAAGGAAACAGCGTACGAAGATAAAAAAATAGAGATGGCAAACGAGATTTATTCATACCCGAAATTAGTTCAGATATTACCAACGGATAAGATCCCAAATTCGCTTCAAACGATTGAAGACTTGGTGTTGAAGTTAACAGAGAAGTTATTTTACAAAAGTTTCTACTCAACCGTAAGTCAAAGTGGTCATAATGGATTTTATAGTTTGACTATAATTTCTCCAGAGGAACTTGCATTGAATATTAGAGGGACTGATGGCCTTGCTTTTATTTTGAACCCAAATTTAACAGGAGCAGGTTCTGCAATTCCAATTGGATTACGTTATAATTGGGATATTGTTAAACATGTTTCAGATTTTAAGGTGGCAAGGTTTAGTGGATCTCCCCAAGCTTATTTTGACGTTATTCTAAAGCTTTTAGGGTTAACCAAGGATGAACTAATTCGAGAACTGACTTATTCCTTTATTGAAGCAGACAATCCAGTTCAAAAATTTGTTGATGATTTAGTTCTGGCATATCCTGGAAGTTCTATCATCTTGAATAGCGGTAATCATGCCAATGTTTATCGAGATATAGCGATACAAGCTTTTAATGAGGATATTAATTTAGTAGAACATATTTATAATCATTACGTGGCTGGCAATAGTTTTCACGAGTTTACTGAAAAAATTAAGCTATTACTCTCTCGTGTGGTTGGAAATATTGACTTTAGTGAATTACTTAAAAAAGCATTAGTACCTAGATTTTCAGCTGCCATCAACTCTATCAATGTAGGAATTAGATTTTCAAAGCACATATTTGTCCCAGTAGATTCCAATATACAGGAGTCATTACTTTTATTCAATGTTGGAAGAATATTATTTAAGTCTGGTGAAGGCTTTGATTTTGATGATGTTGGTAATATTTATTTTCCTGAATCCACCATACTTAATACCGGTTTTACAATTGGCTTTAACAATGCAAAGTTAGATTTAAATAAAAAAACAAATATACCTGAAGCAATAGCTGATGGACGGCCAAATGATTTTATGGGTGTTTATATTCAAGATGGCATAATCGGCTTCCCACAATTCTGGAATCACGACGACTCAAACTCCACAGGTCAAATTGTAGCTAGAAATCTCTTAGTAGGTACAGGAGGAATCTCCGGAACAATCGGTCTAGAAGCCAAAACAAACGGCAACCCTTCACCTTTAATAAGTGCTAGATTTGGAGAAGGATTTAAAGTAAGTTTAAATGCATTTGATTTAACTTTCCAACAAAACTCAATTATAGAATCAAACATCCACGGTTCTATGAAAATTCCAGGCTTTAAAGATGCCTCTGGAGATGACGCAGAAATCAACATAGATGCATGGATAGGCACAAACGGCGAATTCTCCGTAACCGCCTCCGAAGACCAAGGCATAACAGCCTTAAGCATTCCTGACATCCTTGATGTCAGAATAGATAGTCTAACCGTAGGACGTAAAGAAGATCGTTTTTATGTTGCCGTTTCAGGAGCAATCGAATTTGCAGATCTCCCCGCACCAATAGGTCAATTCTTGCCTGATGCAATTGAAGTACAGAAACTACTTATTTGGGAAGATGGCCAAATAGAATATGAAGGTGGAACATTAGTATTGCCAAATGCTATTTCGCTGAAAATTGGACCAGTAGAACTGTCCATTACAGCAATAGGTCTTGGATCTCACCAACAAATGCATAATGGAATTGAAAGAAAATACAAATTCTTTGAATTCAGTGGCGGAATCAATATTAATCCTGGAGGTGTTGATGCCCGAGGTGACGGTATCAAATTCTATTTTACTGTAGATGATGATGAGGTAGGTCATTCAAAACACTTTTTTATTAGAATTCAAGGAATAGCGATAGACATCATGATTCCTGGAAGTTCAAAACCTGAAGATGCAGCATTGCTATTGAGTGGATATTTAGCAATGAAAGATCCCAAAGCTAACAACCCTGCTGCAGGAACAGAATACGCAGGAGGAATAGAATTCACTCTCCCACGTCTTGAAATGAAGGGAAGTGCATCAATGCGCTTAAATCCGAAAGTACCTGCTTTTATTGTTGATATAGGTTTAGAGCTTAGTTCCCCTATTCCTTTAGGCGCTACTGGTTTAGGTATTTACGGTTTTAGAGCATTGATTGGTCAAAGATATGTGGCTACAAAAAGTGCTGCGTCCGTACCTGATGATGGCCCATGGTGGCAATATTATAAAGCTAAAATTAGTCCAGATTACAAAGAAGGAGTTCAAGTTTCTAAATTTGATCAAACCAATGGCTTTTCATTGGGAGCTGGAGTTTCTTTAGCAACGGCTTCAGATGCTGGAAAAACATTTTCAACTAAATTATTCTTTTTACTTTCTTTACCTGAAGTATTCATGTTCCAAGGACAAGGACAGATTTTAAAAGAAAGAATAGGTCTAGATGCAACAAATGACCCTCCATTCTTTGCTATGCTTTCCATTAGCAAACAATCTGTAGAAACAGCATTCGGTATTAATTACAAGCTACCTGACGATAAACGTCCAGGAAGCATAGCAAAAGTAGATGCCCTAATTGAAATGGGGTTCTTTTTCGGAAACTCATCAGGTTGGTATGTAAATATTGGTAAAGACTTACCTGAATCAAGAAGAGTAAACGTAAGACTACTTGAACTTTTCGATGCCTATTTCTATTTAATGATTTCAGCATCTGGAATAAGAGCTGGTGCTGGAGCAAAATTTGAATTGAACAAAAAGTTCGGTCCTCTAAAAGCCGAATTAAGTGCCTACTTAGATGTTGCAGGAAGAATTGCTTTCAAACCGAAACAATACGGTGCTTCTATTCAAATGGGAGGAAAAGTGGGTCTATATATCTTTAAATTTGGGTTTAGCATAAGTGTTGATGCAGGTTTGGCAGCTGAAGCTCCAAAACCTTTTATAGTTACTGGTTCGTTAAAAGCATGTGTTAAAGTTTTAAGAAAAGACAGATGTGCACAGTTCCAATTTTCTTGGGTTAAAGAAAATGGTTTAGATCAAAGTGAAATTCAAATCATTGATCGAAATGTTGCTGCTAAAGCAATTAACATGCAAACCAGAGAATCTTTTGATTTATACAGTTCAAGTGGAGACGTAAACGCAATAACTACAGATGATATTGACAATGTCAATGACAATAGCAACTTACCCTATGCAATTCCAATGGATAGCTTCATTGATATTGAGTTTTTAAAAGGCGTAAAGCCTTCTACAGAAGTTAAAAACAAATTTGGAGGCAACACGCAAGGCGTAAAATATACCGATTATGTATCTCCTCAAAAAGCAAAACATTCAAGAGTACTTCATGAATATCATTTAGAGGATATCAATATATATTCATGGAATGGTGATGTTTGGGAGCTCTATGACATTTATGAAGCTGCGACACCATTAAGTATAGCTGAATTTGTTACATCAGATCTTACGAACTTAAAAAAGGGATATTGGCAATACCAGCAAGCAAACTTGCACAATAAATTACGGATAATGGCGCAAAGCCCATTGAGTTTCTTATCTCAAGGATCTGGACTACCAGGAGGAGTTGTAGTAGAAGACCTTGGGATTACAACTTCATCCATTTATTGTCCACCTGATGAATTAGTGGAAACTTGCGTAAACTTTAATGAATTGGGTCAAGGAGATGAAACAGGTCAAGTAATGATGGTGATAAATCAAGAACAAGTTTATCATTTTAATCCGCATTTATTTAAAATTACAGGAGGCAATTCAGACATTGTTTATAGGCCTTTTGGAAACTTTTATAATGCCTTAAAATTTAATGATACTGCTCAATTGAATATTGTATTCAATGAACCCATGTCTTTTATTTCCTTGCTTATTCAATCTGAAGCAGACAGTATTACGATTCGTTTTTACAGCAATGTTCTACAGCAAAACTTAGCTCCAACTAATTTGCCCCAATTTGACTATCAATTGGTTGAAACGCGAACTATTTCAGCATCACAATTAAATAACCCTATCATTTATAACAATATTAATGAGGTTGTTGACAAGGTTGTCATTACGGGTGATGTTTGTAATGGAGACCCAGATCTTATGAGTTTAATATGTAATGATGAGTTAACAGATCAAGCAAAAGAGTTTCAAAACTTTTTAAATGTTCAATTACTGCATGGCCAGTTAACTGAAAACATTTCATTATACCCCGACGAGCACAGTATTTACAACGGTGTATTTCAGGGAACTTCTTTATATTCAGAATTGGTTAATCCTGATTTAGTGTTGAGCAAATTTGTTGAAGAAGTAAATGAGAGTTCTTTACATTTTTCAATTAGTGACAGAAATCAATTTAATTGTAAATTTCATTTACAGACAGGAGAGGATCAAGCGATTAATTGGGAAGAGGTTGCAGAGTTTAAAATGATTAGACCTTTTAATCAACAAAATGGTCAGAACTATCAGTTTGAAATCGATGCCATAATGCAAAATGGTGAGACCATTACGCTGAGTGGAGATAGTTGCTATCCTATCATTGAATGTAAATATATATGCAATTCTTTCCTTTATCAGGTATGTACCTTGTCATTTGAGAATGCGCAGTACAATGAAGCTTTACCTGATCAAAACGATGTGCAAAACGAAATAGACAGTTTAACAGAAGGTTTTAATAAATCAATTCAACCTATTTGGAGACCAAATACGTACTATGCGATTGAAATAAAAACAAATGATAATTTACTAAAAGACGGGAATGGCTATTTAACTAACTATTCTAACACTAATGTTTTTGCATTTAAAACAAAAGGACCAATAGGTTTTTTCCATCAAGATAATCTTAAATATGAAAGACTTGAACAAAAAGACAGAGAAGCTGAATTTAAACTCGCTAATTTACAGCATTACATTGATTTTGAAAAATCGTATCCAAATGCTGATGGTGCATTGATAAAAGCTAAACCATTGTTTTATGTTGCCCCTAGATTGAATTTGTTTTATTTAAAAAACTATGTCTTCGAATTTTACAGAAATTGGAATGAATATAATGGAAATGACGAAGTTCAAATTGATTTAGAAACAACAATTCTTGATCCTGCACCAGATACAACTCAGCCCCTCATGCCACCTTTAATTGTGCAATGGGAAGAGAATGCACTACCTGGGTTTATAATCGAAGCTTCTACTTTAAATAACATGGCTGAAAATGGTGATCCTTGTGTTGATGTGAATCTTTTAGAACCTATTGGTGTAAATTCTTATGTAGAAATTGACGAGTTAAAGCCTTTAAAATTGTACACTGCGCTATTTGATGCAAAATATAAATTAAATGATGAAACTCCGTTCAGCAAACAAGAAGTGCATAGGTATGTATTCCAGACTTCAAGATACGCTAATTTTGTAGATCAAATTAAAAGTTATGTCCTTGAGAGAGATCCTAATGACAACTCAATTATAACTAAGGAAGCAGTATTTGCAATAGAACTCTCAGGGATTTCATCCACAGAAATAAACACCGCACTAGAAGTTTTTACAGATACTTTAAGCTCTTCAAGTGCTTTAAGACAAGAATTTGCAGATAAGTACGACAGACTAATGGATGGGGTTCTTAAAGTAGGTGCTTTACATCCAGCAGTTACCACAGAGTTTAATGTTATAAAATCTGAAACTACAGGTAACATTTTAGGAATCTTGATAAGAAATCCTGAACCTTTCAATGACCCAAAGATACCATTAACTGATATGTTGGGGACGGTTTCAGGAACGGCTGGTTCTAATTCATTAAGCAACAAAGTGTTCTCGAAAGACAACAGAAGTGCATTCTTGACAAATGCAACAATGAATATCCCTCCTGGAACTTATCAGTTTGATTTTGAATACAAACAGTGGTCTGGAGATGGGTATGAACCTAAAACTTCTGTTTCAGTAAATATTGAATTAAATTAAAAATATTGATTATGGCTATTAAAATAAATTATACCAATCCATTATTTCAGTCACCTTATACTTATATTCAGGCTGCTGGGTCTAATGGAAATGATGGAAGTGCACCTGGAATTCATTTAAGATGGGATTTTTTGAGATCCTTAGATCAGCATTTTCCAAAAGGAAACCTTTCGGGAACAGATGGAAGCTATCCTGCTACTGAAGGATTCAATAAGAATAATGATTTTGTTCGTGTATATAGAACACCTTTTAATGATAACTTTAAGGTAACAGTTGATTTTATTGAATCTTTACCTGATGTAATTTCAGAAGTTTATAATGAAAGATATTGGGATTATAAAGGGTTTACTCCTATTGCTCAAAACCCAAATCATAAAACAGATGTAAGACTAATCTTTACAGATATAATTGAATACGATGCATTAAAAGAAGGTATTGATCCAAATTCAGAACCTTTGGAATTTTTAAAGGAGTACCAAGGTGTTATCAAAATTAAAGCAATTAATAAACTAAAATTCAAGGGTATATTTAATATAGGATTAGCAAACCAAAAGATTGGTGATGGTGATGCATTCAAAGTTGAAGCCGTATCATTAATTCATGATAGTTTTGATGAAACAAATGAAGTTGATAAATACTTTATTTCATGTAGAAGATCCTTAACTCATCAAAATGAAGAAGGTCAAGCTACGTTTTTATGTGAAAACATAGAATACTTTAGATTTCAAGCAAGGAACTTTTTTCTTTCAAGCATTACGTTGTATACCTATGAAGATTATTTAGTTGGAAATAATAGTGGAGAAGGAGATGATGGTAACTATACGCTAGTTGGGGCGTATAGTCTTGATGATGAGGATGAACAAGTACTTAATCGATTAGAAGACACCTCCAAATATACCATTCATAAAAAATGGCCAAAGTATAATGATACAAATCAATCAAACGGAGAGTTCTGTGTTAATATTCCAAACTATATTGAGAAGTGGCAAGATCCAGAAGGTCTAAAAAATGCGGTAATTTCTTACTTAAACTTAAGTATGTCAAATCCATTAGCGATTGATTACATTCCAGATGATGATTCTGAAAATGATGCATTGATAGAGTTAAGTTATTTAGACATGTTAAAACTGGTATCATTAGATTATCATGTAGCGCGCATGCTTGGTCTTGGTTGTATTGATGTAGAAGCAGAAGAACAGTCATTCATGTATGTAATGGAATACGTAACTGTAACAGCCATTGAGGATGTTGTTCCGAATCAAACAACTTCTCATTTATTCATGACACTACCTACAACCCTAAATGACAGTCGATTACCTGTTTCTCCTAAGATGGAGCCAATTAGTTACGGGTTGTTTTTAAACAACGCCACTCAATCTCCAACTCAACTTACGGACGATGACGGTTACACGTCCTATACAGATGAAAGGTACATCAATCTAAAGAGAGAAACCTTTCAGTACGAAAAGCTTTTTGATCAATTCTATGCTACTGAAAAGGAATTCTGTATTTGTAATCAATCCCCAGCTGTTGGTTTTGGAATTGAATATAAGAAAGATGGGGAATTCGATTTTCGAAAACCCGAAATCAATCATGATTCAGAATTTACGGATGCTACAAACATTCCAGAAACAATTTTTGTTCCCAACACAGGTGAAAAACTAGTTTTTAATCACAAAGAAATAGAAGAAGGTATTCATGATTATGCATTTTACAGTATAAATTGGTTTTCACGTGCTTCACAAGTAGGAAACATAAGACAAACAGATTATACAAAGTTCCAAAAGAGGAATTCAATTTTACCACCTTATAATTTAGCCGTTCAATTAATTCAAGAAGAATCACCGCTACTTTTTACAACACAAAAAGAACAAGACGCTTTAAGTAATCTATCTACAAGTGATAAAACATTGGTAAGAGCAACTTTTGATTGGAATTATTATCACCATAAAGCTTATCAGTTAGCTGATTATGCTGAAATATTCTTTAAAGAATTATTCCCTTTGAGTGTAAAAGGAAAAGTCTCTAGTGTTTCAAATTTGCCAAACAATAGAGTTCAAGTCTCAACGGGTACTTACCAAATAACAAGTACAACTCCAACTGAAACAGTTCAACCGAATATTACTTCTGCAAATGCCAATAAGTTTATTGGAAGTGCTTTTGTATCTGGTGAAAATACTTTTATCGTAGAAAGTGTTTCATCTTCTGGAAATGGAGATAACCCCACTTTTATATTAGCGAAAATAAGACAAACGAATGCTACAGAATTTAATAACGACAATATTTTTACGGTAACTGAAAACTTTGTTTCACCAAATCAGAATGATGTATTTTTAGTGGTTGAAAATCTAACCGATGAGTCAAACTGGGATTCTAAATTAAATAAAAAAGTATATTTAGAACCTTTTTATGTCAATGAAAAACTTGAGATAATAACCTCATCCAATAATGCGAATAACAAACCTTACGCTATTGATAAAGTTAGTTTGCAATCAGGAAATACCCTCATTAAAGTTTTAGATAGTATCCCCGATGATGGTGCTTCAACATTAGGAAAAGTAACATTTGATAAAAAAGTTCGTGTTCTTAATAGTGATGAGCTAACTAATACTTTCACAGTAGAAGGTGATGTTTCATCTGAGTTAAACATCAATGATGAAGTTACCATTTTAGGGGCGATAAGTATTGATGGTGTGTATACGGTTTCTACCATTAATTTAGTCGGATCAAACACTGAAATACAAGTAAATCAATCTTTTTCTGCCACTCAAGGTGAATTTTATTTGAAATTTGTTAAATCGCTTACAATCTCAAATTTAAGCGGTGCAGCTAAAACAATAATGGTTTCAGGTAATGTCACTACTGAAATTAACCCTCCTTATAGAGAGCCAGAAATAATGCCAAATGGTGATACGAGAAAAAATATTATAGGAGGTATCTATGAAAAAGCTACGGTTACAGAATTTGAAGATAAAGATCAAAGTGGTGCAATAATTCCCGGTTCGAGAACAGGTGTGTATGAAGTTGTATTTAATAATTACCAACTTAATCCACACATTCAGGAAAATGTTGATTGGCATAAAGGAATTGTGCGTATTTTAGAAGATGCAAACTTTTTACCAACGCCTTTGGAACCAAATCGCACTACTCCGGAAATGAAAGTTTTGCAAATATGGAACTTGGATATTTCTGGTTCAACTCTTAAAGTTACCGCTTATGACAGCAGTATACAAGTAGATTCAAGTTATAATCCTATTGATGAGTATGTTCCAATTCTTACAGGTAGTAACATTGATATTAATGCCCACCCCTCATATCGAACTTATTTATTGAAGGATACAGCTGGGTCAAATAATTTCGATGAAAACACAATCTTACCACAATTAGGGGATGGATCGAAACAAACATTCATGGGGATAAGAGCAATAGATATTAAGGAAACTCCAAATGTCTATTCTCACATTACCACTCCTGTAATCTTATTAGCCCAAGAGATTGTAGAACCATTGCCTCCAGGAGTACCAACAGGTCCAACATTTGCAACACGTCCTGATTATTACGGAAAGTCAACATACACTTTTGATGTAGAAATAAACACCACAAATGGGAGACAACCTCATATGTTAGTTTTTTACAGAGCAAATGAAAGAAAAGTACTGGATCAACTCTATATACCATCAACGGTGGCTCAAATATTAAATGACCTGGAAAATTTAAGTAGTCCAGATGCAGACTTTTTCACAGACAGGTGGAATGATCTGGTAAATGTTAATTTAGATACTAACGGCTTTTTTAAGGAGTATACTGCAGGTGGATTTAGGTTCCCTAATCCTGACAATGACCAATATTCAGTTCCACAAGCTGATATTAGTGCAACTCCAGAATATCCATTTGTTGGAAGCCCTGCACCTGGTTCAATTGAAGAGAAAGTAAAACAGGCTATAGATGGTGCATTTCTACCACTCACTGAACAACCAGTAATTTATAAATACATAGATGAAGGTAGACAAACACGAAATACAAAACCTAAAATTAAGGATAATGATGGTCAAGTAATTCTTCCATCGGATTCAGCGTTTGACCCTTCACCGATGGTTGTTAAATTTACTGATGGCGATTCTTATGTTAGATTTACTGATTATACGCTCGATGGATCAGCAAGGAACTTTTATTTTTACTATGGAATTGAACTTTCGAACCAATTAAAGATTAGCGGAAGAAGTCCTATCTCTGGTCCAATAAAATTAGTGAACGCATATCCTGCTGAAGAACCTGCAATTAAGAAGGTGGTAACCCGACTATTGAATGAATCTTTAAATATTCCTCCTGCAATACTTTTCGAAGTAAATGACTACATTAAATCAGAAGGGATTAAGAAAATTGACATCTATAGAACTTCGAATCACTCTAATTCTTTATCAATTCGTACGATGGATTTAGTAAAGTCTGTTGATGTTGGAGTTCAAGTTTTGGATGATTTTGAAAATGACCTTTTTCCTTTATATGGGGATCCACTCTTTTATAGAATTGTAGTCAACCGTGAAATTAAAAACGAAGAAAATGAAACTGAATTAATTCCATCAAAACCATCAAATGTTGTTTTGACAAACTTGGTGGATAATGTTAATCCTCCAGCGCCAGTTATAGTGTCAGAAAATGGTTTAACAACCACAGAGGAACTTCAGGAAGTTATATTGAAATGGAAGCCTACATGCTATAACGGTACATATCGTTTACAAAAAATGAATGATTCAGGCAACTGGGAGCAAGTGTATGAAATAAAATCTAATGATACCTTCATTCAATATCCTCCCATTGATATACCTTCAGGAAATCCTGATTTTATTAATTTCCCCGTTACAAATGTATTAGAAAGGTTAGATGAAGATGATAATCCAATTTATCACAGGTTTAGGGTTCAAGTGGAAAACTCCAGTGGTTTATTGAATTTAAATGATGAACCTATAATATTAGCAACTGGTTGTTTTGATTTACAAGTATTAACAGATTCAATAATTTATGAGGACAATAATGGTTTTATTATAAATAACTTTGCCAGTCAAGAAATTGATGACGGGAGTAATAATAATCCGGGTCAAATTACCTTAACAGCAAATATACCAAACCATCTCCCTGCCGGTCATAATTCTTTTGACCGCATAGATATAGTAATAACTGATGATTTAGGGAATAAAGCCTCGGGAGTAATTAATTCCCCTAATGGATCATTAATTTTTAATGATGGTGATGGAGATACACCTACTGATTCATTACAGCTAAATGATTCAAATAGGCAATACTCTATTTCTTCAAAGCTTTTCACTGATTTATGTGTTGAAGGATTTAGACAATTGATGAAATTAGAGTATATCCATGGTCCATGTAATAATATCTCAAAATTAGATGAAATTTTAAAAATAACTGACAGTACACACACTTATAATCTTACTTCAGGGATAGGTATATCTGCGATAGATATTAATGATGGTACAGAAGTGCCAGGTACACTGACTTTTACAGATATTTCTGATGTCGTCAACATGGTTAACCCTCAATCTTTCCAAGAATTAATTATTACGCTATCCGATGAATCAGGTAACTCTGAAACTAAAACGATAATAAGTGTTGGAGGAAGTGTAGTTTTTAATGATGGTGATAATGGGTTAATACTAAACGACGCGAGTCTGAATAGAGGTTATTCAATTTTTGCAACGCTTAAAACCACGGAGTGTTCAGATGGACAAAGTTTTGAATATTATATAGTATATACATATAATCCTTGTGAGGATTTACAAAATATAACAGATATAGTTTCATTTACAGATAATAGTGGAGCAAGCATAGCCTCTTTAGCAGATTCAGAAATTAATGAAGGAGTTAACAATCCTGGAGGTTCAATTACAATAACTGATTTATTTAGTGCAAATGTTCCTCAAGGCCATACAATTACCTCTATGGATATAGAATTGTCTGATGGAAACAATGGTTACGATTCAAAACCTCTATCTTCTGGCGGAGTTGTAACTTTTAATTCTGGAGATGGTGAAGCAGGGTCTATATTAGATTTGAGTTCTTCCAATCCAAATCCTTCATTATATTTAACAGTAATGATAACTACTGACTTATGTCAAATTGGAACTAACTTTAGTTACTCAATTTCATACACTTACACGCCAGAAGAAGATCTAGCCTCACAAACAGGTGTAGTTTCATTTGTAGATGCAAATGGCTTAGTAAAAAACCCATTAGATATATCTCCATTTAATGATGGAAACAATAATAACCCGGGAGGTAGTATCACTATTACCGAATTGATTTCATCCAACTTACCAAACGGAGACACCTTTGATTCAGTTGAAATTACAATTCAAGATGGTCTTAATGGATCATATACAGACACAATTAATAGTGTCAATGGGTCTGTTACATTTAGTAATGGTCAAGGCGGTTTAATTTTAGACTCTTCCCAGCCAAATAGAACTTATACATTTATTATTAAAGTTACTTCAACTCTTGTTCCAGATGGAGTCACATTCGTTTATACAGGGAGGTACACATTTGGAGCATAAATATTAACACGATAAACTATTAATAATGGCAGAATATAGAATTTCAGGAGTATGGAAAGATGATGACAACGTAATCACTGATTACGCATTTCATGAAGTTAAGAATAATAGAATGACTAGAGCGATTAAAAAGTCAAAAGCTCAAGCAGTATCTATTCTAGAACAAAAATCGAACAGTGCATATACTTGGATGTGGAGTTATAAGAAACAAAACTGGGTAGTTGGAGAAAAAGTCACGGTTGTAAATGCATTAAATGGAAAATACTTAAGATCAAATCCTGATGATGAGTTGACTGATAACCTCGCACATTTGATTGATTTTGAATGGATTTCTAAGTAATCGTAAATTTTATCAATATTTTCAATCATGGCCTTAAAATTCAAACCAAACGAAATAGCATTTGAATCTCAAGAATATAGCTTTCTTAAAATAGGAGGGGAGGCTAAAAATGACGTGCTGGATGTATATGACTTTAAAAACGCTAAATACAAGAAAATTGAAAAGATTTGGGGAACACTGGGTTGGGCAAACGATAAGAACTTAGCTGCAACTGGAGAAATAAAATTTTCTGAACATGGAAACTTTGATCATCATGGTATAACAAAAGAAACAGTAGATATTTTAAGAGATCAAAATGTTGAAATACATGACTGTTCTGATATTAAAGAAAGATTTATTGACCTTTCTAAAATTGATTTTTTAAATGTACCTGACATTATCACAAGCGAAGAAGAAATTCAGTTAAGGTTTGATTTGTTTATTGACAAGAACGAAGGGGCTTTAGTGTATTTAGAAGAAAATCCAGTTGGTGAGTTCCATTCGAAAAAAGCCGAAATGTATCTTATAACTCCTGAGTCAACTGATATAAACTTCAGTCAAGAACGTTATTCATTATCATATAAGTTTACCTATTTTTTCAATAAAAAATTTGAAAAAATAGATGGTTTGCTTGAACTTAAAGATAAAAATAAGAAAGAGCAAACTGAGTTTGCAATTAAGGTATTGACTTTTCCAAGACATGAATCATGTATAAAGAGATACGCCAATAAAGCGACTAAAAATATTAACAATATCAATGGCCTAGGAACGGAATTAGTCCATAATTCAATCAATAGAATTGGAGAAGAAAAATATGGTTTTTACAAATTCCACTCTTCTGAAAATAAAGACAGTTTTATTAAAACAGATGATCTCATTCAAATAGATGATAATAAAAAAACGCTCTTATTACTCCATGGTACTTTTAGTTCAGTAGAAAACTCGTTTGGTGAATTATTAGAACCTGACATTTCTAATTACAGTAGGCTACTTAGCAAACTAATAGAAAACCAAACCTTTGATCAAATTATAGCTTTTAATCACCCTACAGCTTCACATTCAATTCAAGAAAATGCTGATTGGTTCATAAAACTATTAGGAAATAAAATATTTACTCAACCTATTGATGTCATTACAACATCGAGAGGTGCATTGTTAGCCGAAAAATTATGTTCCTATGATAAAGCATACCGCAAAATTAAAATCAACAAACTAATAACCTTTGCACCAGCTCACGGATCTGACCTCCTCAAAGTAGCAAAAGGATTAGATCGAATGCTAAGTATGATGAAGAAAACCACCTCAAGAGCAGGTTGGGGTTACATTCTAGCCATTTCACAATTTTCAATTAATGCAATTCGTACGCAACCTGGACTTGAGGTCATGATGCCAGATTCCATAGAGTTAAAAAAGATACTTGCCTCCAATCCAATTGATGAGGTTAAAATTAAATCAATGGTAGGAGATTATGATCGAACACTAATAGACAAGCAATTTAAACGATGGTTAGCAAACGGTCTAGACAAATTAATATGGTTAGCCTTTAAATCAGAAAACGACTGGGTAATAGGATGTCCAGAACAACGAAGACAAATGTCAGGTTTCAATGCCAAATATGAAAAGAACTTCGAATACTACTGCATTCACGGAAAACAGTTTGACCTCAACCATCCAAAAAAAGATGGCCAACACGCTGATGTGAGAAAAGTAATTTTTGATTATCTTTCAGGAAAATAAGATAAAACTAACCAACAAGCCACATTTCATGAAGTTAAAAAAAGCTATAATTCATTTAATAGATAAAGAACAAGGACTAGGCCCTAAAATTGATGAGTCAAAAGGAATTCTTAATATTGATGATAATACTAGTGAACTAGCAGAAAGATTAAATGAAGCATTTAAGAAAGATGAAAAAGTTTTAAAAACTGAATTCGTTAATGATAAAAATACTTTTCAATCTAAAATCAATGACTTTTCAAAAGATAATTCTATTGAGAATTTCATGGATTTTGCTAAAGTTTCTTTAAAGCGAATTGCTGATCTTATGACAGGAAGTAACTTTGCTACTGGAGGATACTTTGTTTACATGGAATACGAATATAGAAACACAAATTTCATTGGAGTATTTATGGTCCGTGATAGTGAAGAAATAATATTCAAGAAATCTGATAATAACAATTATACTGTTAATACAACTACTATTGTAGATACCAGCAAATTGGCAATGGCTGTTCGTGTTGACCTATCAAAATATTCAAACAAAGAAAAGCGATATTTGCATTACACAAAAAGACAACGTCATCAATCAGACTATTTTATTGAATGGATTGAAGCTGATTTAGCTGAGAAAAGTGACGATGATACCAAAGCTTTAGTGAAAATAATCGATTCTTTAGCTCCCAATGAAATTCCTATTAACCCTACAACAGGAGAAAATTATAACTCAGAGGAGTTTCGAAATCATTTGTATGACCATATTAATTCTTCGGGTAGATTAGTTAGAATACGTGATCTAAGTAGAACTTATTGGGATGATGAAAACTTTCTAATGGAGAAAGCTGAAGAAGAAAAGATAGAAATAAATGGGGAGTTTCAAGCAGCATTAATGATTCTTAAACGATTGAAAAAGTATGAAATTAGATCAGGGAAAATTAAGATATCATTTTCCAAAGCAGATAAAGATAGGGGAAGGATCAGAAGGGGTGATGACAATCAAATAATTATTGATTCAAACGAATTAAGAACTAAATTTGATGAACTTGAATGAGTGTATATAGCCTACATAGCCAACTAATGAACTTTGATCATTCCTATGATAGGCATGAAACTAAAACCTTTATATTTGAACATAATGAAGAGGTCATTTCATTTTTAAAATCTTCTGATATTACTTTTGAAGATAGAAATCTTTCAATTATTATTGAAAGACAAAACCTTCCCTATTCCTATTTCCATGATGAAAATGAGTTTTATGATGAGGTAAAGAAAAGCCACATTGAAAAAAACGTTGTAATCGATAATTATAAACAAGAAAATCAATCACTTATCTTAGAAGATAAAAAGGTATATATGAACGGTAAAGAAACCCAAAACTATATATTCTACAATGCATTAGCATATTTTGAAGCCATTTTGTTTTTCAGGAATTGTCACGACAATGAAGATCAAGAAGATTTTGAATTTGTTGATTTTTATTCAGAAGGGAAGAATGTTATTATATTTTCATCTTTATCAGAAAAAAGACGTCTTAAATTGACTTTTAAACCAGTAGGTGCTATCTGTTTAAATGCAGAAAAGAATTATTTCATAAAATTCACTGAGTTCAAGAACATATATATTAGGGAAAATAACCATTTCCATACTTTCCTCAAAAATTCAATTATATCAAATATAGCATCTTATTCAGAAAATAAATTTGAAGCATTTTTCTACAAAATTGATAAAATCTTATATGATGCGAAACTAAACTTCAATGTATATTTACAAGGTTTATCGTTAGAAAAAATTCAAACTGAATACTCGGAATACAAACAAAGATATTTTAATAATCAAAATGAAATTCTTAGTAAAATATCCAATCAAATAGTAGCATTCCCTTTTTCCATTGCGGCCATTGCTTTTTCATTATTTAAGTTAGAAGGAAACAACTTTCCATTAGGGTTGGTTATTATTGGTTTAATCGGATATGTTTTTTACACCTCTTTTTTAGCACGAATATTAATGCTAGATCTACAAAAATTAGATGAAGGAATAAATCATGATTTTGAAAATTTATCAAATCAAAAGTTTTTTGAGGAACATCAAAATGAACTAGATTACTTTCTCAGTATAAAACAAAACTTACTGGAAAGAATAAAAAAATTGAAATTAGGATTATTCTTTTTTGTTTCAATAGTGTGGATAGTAAGCTTTGGTTTAGTTATATACGCCTCAAAGCTTATTTTCAAATGGGAATGGAGTTTAGACAACCTCTACTACTATGCGTCTTATTTTATTGGATTTTTAGCAACTTTTTTCTTGACTTATAGGTATCTAATAATTTGTAGAAAGAATTGAAGAGAATTTAATATTAAATTGAACTTTTAGCATTGGTAATTGCTATAAGAGGTAAATCAGGAAATGGAAGTTTTAACAAACTTCAAAAAGGTATCCAAAACTTCAAAAAATCCTTAACTAGACGATAGACCGAACCCTCAAACCGATTAATTAAACTAAAGGAAACAAGTACTGAGGCGTTTTTTTATTGTTATAAGGTGTATGACACTTATGAAAAAAAAATGACACATGGAAATAAAATTGGACTACAATCAAAAAGAAAAGTTAAAAGAAATTCAACAATTTATTTATACTTATACTGCTGATAGATCAAATGTTTACAAGGATCCAGAAGCTCTTGATGCTGATTTCAAATGGAATGCTTCATTATTTTGTGCAAAAACCATCCATTTAGCAGAAACTAAATCAAAAGAATTTACACCCAATCAATTTAATAAATTCAAGAAAGAGTATGAACAAAATACTGGTAAATCCAGTAATGCCGGTAGTCTCTTTGATAAATACTGGATAAGAACGGTTTTGGGAAAAGTAAAAATAGCAGGTTTAGTTGATTCAGCTTGTAATACTTTTGAAAGAATTTCAAATTATAAAAAAGAATTAGAATTTTTAGTTAAAGAGTTTCCTGAAGGGAAAGAGGAGAGTAATAAAATAACAATAGATGAATTTAATAAGATCAAACTAAAATATGAAAATGACTTTAGCCTTGCTTTAGACGAGGAAGGACTATTTGAACAAAACTGGCTATCAGTAAAAGATTCTCAAGTTCAAATTTCTCAAATGAATTATTTTTTCAAAGCTTTTTTAGATTCATGGAATGAGTTTGAATTTCTTCTAGAGTATAAAAAGCAAATTTCAAAAGATCGAGAAAGAGGATTGAAAATTGATATTGCATCTTTTAATAAGTTACACAAATCCTTCAGGAAATTTTACCAAGAAACACCTACAGTTGATAAACTAATAAATCAACAAGTCTTAAAAAAGGATGAAGAGTTTTATTATTTAGATTTATTTGATACGAAGCCTCGTTATTGGAGTGAGTTGAGTGAAAAGATAATTGCACATTACTGGCAATTGTTAATAGAAGACCAAGATTATATATCAGATGAATTTAGAATCATACAACTTCTTAATCAAATAGAACATTTTGGTTGGTCAAAAAACTTTTTATCTTTTGTCCCAGAAGAAAGTATGAAGAGATTCTTAAATGTTGCTCTAGAAATTGTAATCAATGAACCTGATTTAAACAAGGTGAAATCTGAATTCAATAAGATAAGTATAGATCCAGATTCTGGTTCCCTTTATACAGAATTACTTTTTAATAGTCCTGAAAAATTTGATGATTTTTCATTAAATCACGAGGACTGTTTTGAGTTATTGGGAAGTTTTGAGGAATGGGAATTAAAAGCAAAATCTACATACCTTTATGGACAATCTTCTCGTAAAGAGATTTCTTATTTAATCCATGTTATCATCAAACATGATCTCGAAATAGAAAGTACTGATGAACAAGATGGAGAAGGTTATAAACTCAATTATTACAAGAGGATCTTTACTCTTTTAAATGAGGTTCAAGAGAAACCTATTTTGCTATGGGAAATAAAATGCTATATTCTTTTAAGTAGAAGGGAATTTCTGCCATATTTACTAGTGGATAAAAGATATATTTCTTTTGCTTTTCAACTTATCGATCAAATGGAAGATTATTTCCATGATAATTGGTGTAAACAAAACTATAATAAGCTATGGGAGAAATGTTTAAATTTGGGTTTAACCACAATTCGTTCAGAAGTCAATGAAGAGAGTTCAAGTAAACTAATATTTCAAATTTATCTTCAGTTAAATCACGACAAATATTTTATTCCTTTCAATAGAAATCAAACTATAGAAAGACAAAATACAAGTAAGAAAGAGGATAAAGAATCTTTAATACTTTCCTTAATCGAGAATAGTTTGAAATCTGATTACAAAAATGATAATCAATACTTAATTCCTTCTATTTTCAATGATTTAATTAACTTATTTGTAAGTTTTAAATCGGAACCTCTTTATATCAATGGAACTGTAAATTTCCCTATGCTTCAATGGGATGGTATTACTTGGTTGATGAAGTGTTCAACTTACTGGAAATACAAGCAGCAATTTGAAACCAATCCTCCAAATATTCACTCATTAACGAATACATTTTTCAAACTTTATATTGAACGAATTGAAATTACAGAGGTGAATAAGTATAATTTCTTCGATGGAAAAGAAGAGAAGGGATTGCCATTATGGAGCGAAAAGATTGAAAGGTTAGATTTTATTGATTGGGTTTATCCCATTTATTTTATTTTCAAACAACAAAAATTAAATAGCTTCCTTGAACCACGTTTTTACTTTAATTCAACTTCTGATCAATACCACAAAGAAAATCAATTTACAGCAGATAAACTGAGAACACACGTAGGGGTACTTCTTCAAGTACTAAACAAGTTGGTTTTACCATCTATTCCTTATGGTTTTAATAATGAAGATTTATCAGAAATAAGATCAAGAGTTGAGCAACAGATTATTGATTATTTGAAAAGCCATACAAAAGATATACCCGAAGATGGAAGGGTTGACTTATTTGACTATAAAAAAGAATGGGCTTATAATTCTACTGAAAAGGAAGCATTACTACCTCAAATAGCAAAAGCACTTTACTGGTTCGAAAATAGAGAAAAAATTACTGAAGCTATCATAGAAAGTCAAGATATCACAAAGGTTTTGTCAATCATAAGGTGGACTACGTCAGAAGGGTTAAAACAAAAACTAATTAGAAAAGTTAAGGAGTCAGATATTAAGGAATTCTTAGAAAAAACACACTGGATTCCAGAGGTTCAACAAACATTGCTAGAAATAAGTAGATATCCTCAACTCATTGAGAAGCTTGAGCAAATTGTAGCTTTTTGGGAAAAAAATATTTCTAAAAAGAACTATAAATATGCTAATCAGCTCTTTCAAACACGAATGCTTATAGCATATTACAATAGAGATGAAATAGAACTTAACAATTTAAAAGAACCTGAAAAAAGAATATCTTATACTCCAAACGAATTATCATTTGATGATCATAAACAATTTTACACAGGGCTTATCAGGCTAGAAAGGAATACTGAATCAGCGTATCAGATTTTCAAAAACCTAAGCTTTAAACATCCAAAATATCCAGTCTTGGCATTAAATCAAATGGCGGCTAAAATAGAAATGGCTAAAGCTAAAGGAGATGATGCAGAGGTATATCGCGAAGCTTTGGAAGAATGGAACGATTATGCCTCTAAAAACAAACAGGATGAAGAATCATTAGGGAATACATTTGTAGTAAATAGACTATTTATTTTGTTCAAGCTACAGGAATTTAAAAATTTAGATAACCTGTATGGTGCTTTAGACTTACCATATCAAATGTTGCCAGATGCTCTTGAAGTCAAAATTGAAAGTTTAATCAAAAGGAAAAGAATAGGAGAAGCTTTGTTTATAATTGAAAAAGCCAAAAGCTATCATGTTTATTCAGATTTAAAGAATATTGGGTTTATTAATGATTTAGAAAGTAAAGTAAATGGGATTGATAATATTGAAGAGTTACATTTTCAATATAATAGAATTTTTAATAGCTCTCCAACTAAATTAATTAACATATTTCCTGAATCTTTAAACGGAAATCGTTCTATTTTAAAGTTTATGACAAAGGAGATTGCGCGATCAGCGAGTAAAATGTTAGATAAAATCATTTCAATTTCCGAAATCAATAGTGAAGACAAATATAATGATATAGTCGAGTTATGTTTAGACTCAAGAATAAACCCTTGGGGTTGGCATATTGGCGAACAATCAAGAGGTGGGTTTTCAGATCCAAAGAATAAATCCATAAAAAAACAACCCGGTGAAAGAGATCTTCCCGTTTATGATTTAAATAAAGAAATGATATGTTTATGTGAAGCATTTATTTATAGAACACCCGCCCCAGCAAAAAGCCATCTTAAAAAGATTTTCAACTATTATCATCAAAAAGAAAATTTAATTATGTTAATTTATGATTTAAAAACTGCAAAAGAGTCTAGAAAAAACTGGAATCAATACATCCATGATATATTGCCGAATACAGACTTTCCAAAGGGATATGGGTATTTAGATTGTAAGGAGGTAACCTCTGATTTCAATTATCAGAATTCAGCTATCAAAATTGTACGTTCAACACATGAAAACAACCAAATTATCCATCATGTTTTTGTAAACATTAACTATAAAGTCAACTAATATGTACTACCTCACCTCTCTTATCATTCCATCCCTTCAAATATTAAAAATATTAGGGTCCACAGATAAATTCTTAACTTGGATAAAGGAAACACATCCAAATAAAAATCCCATAGATCTTTTTGAAGGATATAAATTCTCCGTTGAGTGCTGTTTAAGCTCTTTTTTTGATGGTATATCAAATGATCAGATTCTAGGAATAGAAAATGATTTTTCACTTGATAGTGCATTAGCGAATGTAATTCCACTTCATCATTTATCAAATACTTGTGAAAAAACGATTTTATTAAAAAACTTAAAACCATAAGTGAAATCTGTTCTCCGCACGCGCAGCTTCAATGGTTTAAAACAAAAATACACTTCTTTTGATAGTTCAGTTTCTTCAAAGTTTGATATTATTCGGGAGAATAATTTATCAATTGATAGTGATTTAAAAATTGACCTTCAAACTGCAAACAAACTCTGTTTGATTGATTTTGTGCATACCCATTTAATGCAGATTGATAATAACGGTCCAGCTGAATTTATGTTAAATCCTCTAAATACAAAATGGATTACTGATAAACGATTAACCCGATGTTTTGAAGGATATAAATATGCATTACAATTCATTTGGAATGAAATATTAGGAAACAAATTTATAGAAACACATCTTGTAAGTTTGCATTTAGCCGATTCATGGCGCAACTATAAATATATTAAATCAAGAAATGATTCAGACACTACAATTGATATGTTCAATCGTGAATTTAAATTGGAAGAACAATCTTCTATTGATAGTTATTTCTATAGAATTAAGGATGAGGTAACGGATCTACTAAGCGATAAATATGGCTTTTCTATTTTTACTATTGATAGTCACTTTCAATTTAATTCAAGCCTTTATAATAAACATGAACTTTTTAGTGTGTTATTAGAGCCTATTGATCATATGAATATATCAATGTCTTTAAAAGAACAAATTAATGAACGGCTTCTTTGGTATCCTTTCAGTATTATTAATACAAGAAAGGTTGCGATTCATCTTGGCACTCCATCTTTCAACACCATGCTTGCAGGTACTGTAGCCCTGCATAATACAAATGTCAGTCCTTTTACAAGGATATTTGTTTGTAAATTTATTCATCCACATCCTTCTGATAACAAAAAAAATGATTTCAGCTATGGTGTTCTAGTTGATGCGAAATCTGCAGCTGGTCAGTTTTCAAGTGGTTGGCTTCTATATCAAGATACTTGTAGTGATTATTCTGGTTTCTCAGGAAGCGAGTATAAATCAAGTGAGAAATTAATTTCAAAATACTTAGAAGAAAATAAAATTGAATTAAGAGAACTTACAATACCTTTAGATGAATTTAAAAAGTTTACAAGTGAATCAGAAATGGATTTTAAAGAAAAAAGCATTCTTGATAAAAATAAACTTATTCCAGACATAATACAAAAATCAAGAGCCCAGTTGCTAGAGTATTTAGCTTTCTATGTATATTCAAAAGCTTCAACTTATAAGAATCATATAGTTAAATTGAACGTGGATAAAAACAACAATGAAGATTCGTTAATAGGCGAAAAAGATGTTGTAATTGAAAGTAAAGACGAGGTAATCATTGTTGAGTGCAAGCTAAATCCGCAAAATTTTGATATAAATAAGTTGATAGAAAGATTACAATTAAAAGCAACTTCTTATTCACAAAGGAATAAATCATGTGTAATTTGGTCATGGAAAAAGCTTTCACAGAAAAATAAAAAAATTATTGATTCAACATTAAGTTCTAACGTTCCTGTTAGATATATAGAGGTTCTTGATTCAAACAACCCCATTCTCAAAGGAGTTAGTTTAAAAGATCTTAAATTCATAATGCAAAATTATGATACATTAGATTGAGTTTTCCGTTACCATTTTTAATATTTACTGTCTAGATTTATTATTTCTTAAGTAGGCGCCTAATCCGTCTACACCTCCAAGTTTAATCATGCTTTTGCTACGGTAACTACACCATTCCAAGAGCTTCACAAGGTCGCTTTGTTCTGTCGTGTTCCTGAGCAAATCATTTCATAAAGCTTTCCGTCTCCATCGGGTCGTGGCATTACTTTTCAATCCAATCATTGCATTAAAGAACAACTTTACCCCTCCGTTTAATTATAGGCTACCGTAGCTTAATACCTTGATTTAATACAAAATCTCTGGTTACCTAACCACCAATTGTAAAATATTAGAGGTATAGAATAATTCAATTATAAAGAAAAGGTCAATGAGTTAAGTGATTTTTGTCATAATAAGAATGTTATCATTCTGTTAATTAGCCTCATAAGCATAGCCGTTTCTTATTATACAATATTCAAATAGATCTTGTTTTTTAAACTTTCTTGATTCTTATCCTTAAAAGTGTTATATTTACGTATAATAACTCCTTAATATCAGACCAAAATGGCTTACAATTCTAAAACCAGTGACGTATATCATATTTATAAAAAATGTACCGTAGGAAATAATATTGAAAAAGACAATCTAAGAAATGGTGATGGTGGCAAAAAATTATGTAATACCTGTAAAGAAATTAAAGAGGGTAAAAGATCTCGCTAAATAATAATTTCTAATTATCACTAAAATTTTTAAGTAAATATTACCTGTCTATCTCAAAACTTAATTTTTTTAATTCTAAAACCTATGGCTTCGCAACCAACACCTAACGATTTTTTGGTTTCTAAACTTCGTATATATTGGTGATTTCTAAAGATTGATTGGAACAGGAAATAAGGTCTTCAATCGTCAACGCCTCCCTGCTCAAAAAATATAAAAAACAAGCCTATACAAAGCTCCGTTGCACTACGGGCTTGTTTTTACCGTTCAATTGTGTCGTGCTCGGAAACTCCGCGCGCCACATTCCACTTATTTTCTTCGCTGTGGGTGTCTCCTCATTCAGTTGCTGCTACTTTGCCACCCCAAACCCCTAATCGGTTTTCGCAAAAGCGAAATTTTTAAATGGGGTGTCACCGCAGCGTCTTGTCTGGCTCGCCTGCTAGTCTCTCAGGCTTCGGGGCGCTTCCAGTTTTTGGCATTATCCTAAGATGTGCAAGCTGCCCGAAAAAGGTCAGCAAGCACTTAAGCATTTACATTCTATTTTAAATTTATGAAGTCAAGAGTAGGCTTGTTTTTCGTCTCTTTCTATTTTAATGTTTCTACAAAAAAAGAAGAATATTGAGTCTACCGAAACGCATTACATTAAAAAACAATCCCACCCTTGTAAAACATTATACCTTCGAAGTCAAAAAACTGGAAACGCCCCTCGTGTGCCAAAAAGCACAGAGGTTGCAACCTGTCTGTTCCACATCCATTTGTTGCGCCCCCCTTCGTTCCACTCGCAAGGCGGCTCGCGTCCTCCGAATTATGCTTTATCTAAAATTAAATCATAAATCCTTCGTTCTTGAATGGGTAGAAGCTCAAGGCTGTATTTCCTGTTCTTATTATCAATGAAATTGGTACAAAAAGAATATTCCTGTATTACCTCCGGATCAACAGTTGCAATTAATAAAAAAGAGATTTTAGCAGTTATCTCAAGATAATAGTTTACTTAAAATCGATTAAGCGTTAGCGAAGAAAAAGGATGCTTTAATCAAAAATAAAAGCCTCGAAAAAGAGTATATCCTCCAACTATCATTTCTCATAATATTACCAGCTTCCTAAAAAGTCAGCAGGTATTTTAGCATTCACTTCCAATTTAGCATTAATGAAGCCAAGAGTATGTGTTTACCTCATCAAAATACATAAATGTTTATGAAGAACATTATTCTCTCTCTAAATAAGATTTTCGTTAACCTCAAGAACACATACACTTGAAGAAACTGTACCTTCGAAATAAAAAGAAGATCTCCCTTCGTTTGATTACTTACTCCTATAATCAAGCATTATCACTAATTTCCAACTAGCATTTCTGATTAACTGCAGCAGCCTCCCAAAAGGTCAGCAGCTACTTTAAGCTTATAGTTCCATAATAACATTATCCAAGTCAAGAGTGGGCTTATTTTTCGACTCCATTCCAATCTATATTTCTACAGTAAAGTATGGTTGGTAGCTTGTCAAACCACATCACAACGAAAAAACACCCACACTTGAATAAGAAAGTAATACCTCTGAATAATCATTTAGCTGTCTGAAATAGGTTAAAGCTTCGATTAAAAAAAGAATCTACATTTCCCTGAGAGCATAAAATAAAAAAATAAAAGCAAAGATAGGGCTAACCACAGCTTTGTAAAGGTCGAGCCCTCCGGGTTTTGCAATAATAATTTTGTCAATACATTCTAACTATCATTTGCTTTTCTCAAAAGGTGCTCATTCTTTTTAGGGCTTAACCGCAGGAGTCAAATTTTTTATCGTCAAAAACCTTGACAAACCTGCTTTTTAGCCCTGAGGAATGAGCTTTCTTTTTTCCTTTTTTTTCGGCCTTTTTGGTCGTTTTCTTTGGTTTTTTCTTTTAGAAATGATGGCGGAGCGAAGCGACTTAGACAATACTTAATTTTTAAACAAGTAGTTATGTCTAATTTCAAAATGATTACCTATCGACAAGAAGGCGTGTATAATGGCCCGCACTTCTTTATCCTGAACAAAGGATTAAACAGCGGAAAACCACTCAAAAAGCCCTGCCCGAATTGCTTTGTGATAAGCTGTAGCAGTGAAAGTGAAAAAGAAAGTTTGTACTGGATTGTATATTCACTACATCAGGGAAAACAGTTTCAAATGGCTTTAGTAGGATCCGTGATTCCTTTCATTAGGAAAAATGACCTCATCAAAATTATCACTGAAGCACACAGCGCTACTTTTCACAAGCCTGAAGCAATCAAGAAGACTGTTTCATCACTTTTGCAATTGGAGCAGCAGGAAGAGAACTACAAGCGAATCCAGAACTCTCTCAAGCAATTAAGACAAGTTCTAGTTCACCAATTAATCAAATCGTAATTATTAACCAGTTCGGTCCATCTCAAAAATGATGAGGTGGATTGAACACAAAATCAAATATCATGTATCATATCAATCCAGCATGCACAAAAAGCATATTAAGATCAATGCCCAGGAAAGAAATTCCTGCAGAAATGGAGAAAATCAAACAGAAGATTGAAGAAACTCCACCAGGAACCGAAAGAAGTAAATTTATAAAGCTTTATCGATTTTGTGAGAGGTTGACTAATTAATATTAAAATCCTAAAATAAAGGTGAATCTATTTTTTGGTTGACTTACTAGGCTTTAATGATGGTTTATTACCTGGTGTGTCTTTATTATCCCTTCTTCTCTTGTCAAGGGTTCCATCTTGTTTTTTTGGCTTTGGACCTGGTTTAATTGCTTCAATATTCATCTTAGTATGTTTAGATTATAATGATTACCCTATCTGGAAAAAATCTTATTTTCACCTTGAGTAATGATTTCATTTTAAAGATAATAAAAATACTTGATCATAGAAATATAATTAACATTCAATTTAACCAAACAACAATTTATTTTGAGTTATGGAATCTCTTTTTCATTTAGAGAATAATGTATTGGTACTTTTATTATCAATAATGAATATTTTTGATTAAGAAAAACAACCAAATTGAAAATCATGTATCATGTCAATCCTCCATGAACTGAAAGAAGTAAATTTATAAAGCTTAATTAATGGTGTCAAAAACTAACCTCCTAGCGATAGCTGAAAACCAAATAACTCAAACGGGTACATTGTTTGGCCCGTTGGGTTCATTTGTTTCTCTCAGCAGCTCGCTTCGGCGGGCTGTTTTTAATATGAACCAAACCATCCTCAAATTATCATTAGAATAAACAACAAGCACTTAATTGTGGAGTGGAATAGTGTCGGTGAAATCAACATAACTAAATACGTTATTAAGTCTACTTTTGTGACCGCAAACCACTTGACTAATTTCCAAAAGTAAAGTATTCAAACGTTTCCTCCCATAGGGAAGAGACATGATCCGTCAATATTGTATTCATCGTTGGCCTATCAGCACGCCAAATACTTAGTCATTACCACTCTCTTTTATACATTTAAGTTTTTTCCGTTATTGATTGTTTCTATTTCTGGTTCATAAACAGTATCATCATCTGGTTCAATTTCAAATACAAGGTCTACATCTATGTACCGAATTTCATCAACCAATAATGGTTTGGTATCCATAAAAATCCATTCTTTGGTATCATAGTCTTTAATCATATAGTCCTCATCGTCAATGTTAATTTCCACTTTGTAATTTACCCACATTCTTAATTCAACAGAAATATAATCTTCTGAAACGTTGGTTATGTTGTAACCCTCAATGTCCGTTTTTATGTCAACAATGGATAAATCGTGAACTTCTAAATAGTTCGAGTATTCATAGTATTTGCTATAGTCATCAAGTTGGCCCTTAACCCAATTTACAACGACCTTTTGAATTCCTTCAGATTTACTTTTAACGAAACATTCAATTTCATCTAGGCGTTTTTGATGATGTTTTCCCTCTATTTCCTTTATTTTGTTACTCAACCATAAATCAAAATCTTCAATTATTTCTAAATGAGTGCTATTGTAGTTTAGTATATCATTGTCTTTGGAAAATGCCAATACTTTCACATTGTTTTGTTCTGCCCAAAGTTCAATTGATTTTAAGGCAAATGCATCAGGAAATTCACTTTTTTTACCACTTGAACCAAATGGAAACTTCTTCTCAAAATAACTTCGAAAAACATCTTTAATGTTTAGGGTTGGATAATCGACAATTTCAATGTTAGATTTAGAAAATTGATTATCTAAATTTTCGATAAACTCCTTTATTACCACATCATTATCAAATAGTTCGAATTTTTCCGAAAGAAATTGAACATTCCTCAAAGCTCTTGTGTCATTCCGATATTTTTTCAATTTTCGACTCGCGTCCAAAATGTTTTTTGAAATTCTGTTCACAATTTCGTCATATATCAATTCGGGAATAACAATTTTAATATCTCCTCTTTCTGCGAGTTTATAAACTTCCCTTATTCTTTTACTTTCAAGAAAATTGTTTGATTCAAAAATCGAAGTATCTATAAAAATCATGTCCATATATTGATTCAAATGTGTGTTAACGATTTTGTGTATGATTACTGACGTATTTTAAGCACTTATTTAGCAAATAAAAACTGAATAGAAAAATCGCGAGAACCTGCTACTAATTATACACGTTATGTACACAATGCTTTTCACGTTCAGTTTATTTTTCCAATGTTAGTTATTTAGTACGGATTGAGCGTTGGCAAGACATACTCTTTTGTAATATTTATGAAGCGTTGGTATTTCAATTATAATCTTTTAATAAATTTTTCTTTACCCAAATCGATGAGTTCAAATTCAACATCTTTGGTACAGGCTTTAAAGGTTTCTTCGGATTGATGAAAAGATGAAAAAACAATCGATTGAGTATTATCATAATTACCTAACCTTTTTAACAAAAACTGAAGGTCATTATCACCTGCTTCTTGTTGGCCTGGTTCGTCAAGTATGAATAGTTTAGGATGATTGCAATCATATTTATCAGAAGTTTCTTTTAATGCAATGGTATAACTCCAAATTGCTCTAGTAAAATCGCTTGCTGATGAATCAAATTTTAAAGAGTATTTATCTACCACAGGTAATAAGGTATCTCTTGAAATACTTATACTGTCTATTGTTTTGCTTCGATAATGGAATTCGCCTAGTAGTTGTTTAAATATTGTTTCTAACTCCGATATTTTTTTATAATCGAAGGCAGAAAGTGATTTTGGTAATTTCTTTTCTTCACTTAATATTTGTACCCATTCATCAGATAGACTTTTAAAATATTCTTGAAATGACGGTAAAATCTCATACTTTCTTCTGTACAAATCTAGTCTTGCTTTTAGTTTAAGACGTTTTTCAATAAGTTCAATTGATGGTAAACGGTTGTCACTAGTCAGTTGGGTTTTAAGAGTTCGGATATCACTTCTTGTTTCTGAAATTCTAATATTATATAGGTCAATGCGTCTTTCTAAATCTGAAATATCATTTTTGTGGTTTACAATATAAATTTTAATTAAATTAATTTGTGCTTTAAGATATTCTAGATTTTCCTCTATTTGCATTGGGACGATTTCAATATCTTTAGGAAGCAATGAATCATTTAGGCCTTGACTACAATAAGGACAATTGTCGTGTGCAATTGCAAAACCTTGTTCAGCACCTTTCTTTTTAACTTTTAGATGGTATTCATTTTGAATCTTATCATTTTCAAGCTCTAAAAGTCTTTCCTCAAAAGAGTTAAATTTACTTATTGCTAAATTCTTTTTATTTATTGTTGATGAAAGATTTATGGAGTAGTTGCTTAATTGTTCATTAAGTTTATTAATTCGTAATTCAGACTCTTCTGCTTGGTCACCTATATTGGGAACTTCTAAATCAACAAATTCTTCATATTCTTCTTCAAGTGCTGAAATATATTCAGATATATTATATGTTTTTTCCTCTGTAACATAAACCAAATAAACTGAATTGGAAGAGTTTATTATTTCTGGTTGACTTCCTAAACCTCTTATTTCACAAGCTATTTGATTAGCTAATGATTTAAATTCATTGTATTTATTTTTCCAATCAAAGATTAAATCATTTTTGTCTTGTTTTAATTTTGATTTACGTTGTTGTATTTTCCAAGAATCTAGATTCAGAAGAAATTCTAATGCTCTTGTTTCTTTGTCTAATAATGCATAGTAAGGAATTGTTGCTAGGAAGTCAGTCCAACCTGCTTTTTGTTCAATAATGAAGCTAGGAAAAATATTTTGAAGATACAATTTTCTAAAGCTTCCATCTTTGTATTGTACTTGCGGTAATTCCCAACCCATAAATTTCTCAAGAAAAGAATGGAAGCCAAAAGCATTTTTACTATCAGCTGCTCCTTTGTCATGAACATACATAGGAACATAGTCATATTGTTTAGGTTCTGTTAAAAGTGATCCATTAAAAACTTCAACCAAACCTGAATTTTTGGATTCACTTGAGATATATCTTTTTACTGTAGCGATAGAGGTACCCTCAATTTCTAAAAGAATATTTGATTCAATTACATTTGCTTCAATCTTATTCTCGTTATTAAGTATTTCACTTTTAAGAACAGATTGCATTGTTTTCTCGTTTTTACCCCCAATAAGTTCTTCTAATCCTAAACAAAATAGAATTGCCTGAAACAGAGTACTTTTCCCTGTTGAGTTAAACCCTTTTATTATTGTTAAACTATCACTAAACTGAAGAAGTGGTGTCCCGTAAACACCTTGATCAGTATTGATTGTTATTTTTAAGGCTCTTATTTTAAGCATTCTTCCATTGATTTATTAATCCGTTAATAATTTTTTCCGGAACTTTCTTTCCAATTAATTTTAAAACTTGTTTTTCATTTATGAATAAAGTTTCATCCTCATTAATTTGTTCTACAAACTTTCGTCCTTTTTCTAAAAGCTTATAATTGCCTTTATCAAAGTCAACCAGTTTTTCAGCATAGGCTAAATTTAAAGCTCTATTTAAGGTTGATTCAATCCCAAAAAATTGAAGTTCCTTTTCGTAATTTGACGTTACATAATCTTTAAGAATATTTAAATTATCATATGATTTTAAAGCCCAAGAAAATAAATGAAGCTTTAATAAACTTGCTTTACCTGCATATCCATTGAAATAAAGAATTAAAAGAATTTGGGATACCTTGTACATAGGTCGATAATTAATGTACAATGGCATCTCTCTTTCTGTAAATGATATGTATTTATTTTCTTTCATTTAACTAAAATCTAGTGAACATTCTAAAATCCAAAACGAAACCAAGTACGATGTAAGCTCTTCTTTATTAGATTCTGATAAAAAATGAAATTCTTTATTTATAAGTGCTTTTACAGCACTATCAATTTCTTTTAGCTTTTCACCATTATCGTTAACAGGAATAAGACTTTCTTTTGCTACTCTTTTGCCAAGAGAATTTCTTACTCGAACAAATTTTTCATAAAGTTTGTTATTGAAATTGGACCAATTCTCTAGAATATCTTCACCAACAAGAAAATCTCGAATCTGTAAATCAGTAAGTCCAACTATGTTTTGAGCATAATCTTTTTTAGAATTATCTGGGAAAAGCTTCGCATTTTTCCTTAATCCATTTTCGACAAAAGTGTTATTTTCATACACAGCTTTGAAGTCTTCTATAGTTTGATTAGTTGGTTCATTACTTGCAAAGTCTATTTCAGGATAGTTAATAGGTTTTAATAATCGTCCTGTATCAATTACGCTAGGAATTTCGGGCAGGAAGTATTCGTAATCTTTTAATCCAATTTCAAAGTCATCGTCTATAAAGTCCAAATCCCAAGTTTTTACTAGATTTTCCTTTGTATTGCAATGCAAAATTAATTCCTTGGATTTAATCAAAGGTGTAGTGAAATGCCAAGTTTTTATTTTATTTCCATTGAGTATTTTTCTCAATTTGACTTGATAATCGAATAGTTTTTGAACGTCCGCAGTTATTTTATCCCTTTGATGTTCGTATAGTTCCTTGTCTGTATATTCTTTCTCTGGGCAATAACATTGATAAGCGTCACCGATTGAATTATAACCATCAAGACCATAGTCACCACCTGAATCTGCAGGGACAGATTTAAAATTATGATGTTGGTGTTTTATCTTTAAACAACTTTGACAAAATGCTTCCCATTCATCTCCATCATTAAAAGTCAATCCAATTTCGGTTAATTTTATCATATTCAATTAATACTTTTCTAGCGTTGACTAAAAATAGCACTTTTATTTTTTACAGCGTTAAAAATAAACGGTGGTAAAAAAAAAATATGCTTTTTGTGCGTTGACTTTTTAGTTCAAATGTTTAATTTTAGCATGATTTTCGTATTATGCTAAACGTGTTACTTATCCAAAAAACCATAAGTTTATTAGTGGTAAAGTCCCAATTCCATAGTTGTTTTCAGTAGCACAATATACAAACTTTTCCAAACTTCCACCTACTTCCTCCACTTCCCCCAAATCCACCTCAACCCTCTACTCACCAAAAAACTAACCACAGCACCAATCGTAGCCATAATTACCGTTTTAATAATATCACCAGCATCAAACATGGCCACAACGCTCAAAATAGTTCCTGATAAGGTTCCTATTAATGTTGTGTTATCATCCGAATGTTCCATATTTATTTTATTAAAATTAAAAAAGCCACCAGGCATACTGCTTGGTGGCTTAATTTTCTAAATAATTCTATTTAGTCTTCACCTGGCTCTGAAGTCAAGTGAATTGAGATCGAAAGAGTTTCTAGATTTTCATCCTCATCCAATTCATTATCCCAATCAACAACCATTCGGTTTACCGAACTTGCTAACTCTGATCCTGCCTTGAATTTTGGTCTTTTCTTTTTCTTGAGTTCTAAGATCAATTCGTCTTTTGCATTTACTGTTTCTGACATTTTTTTAAATTTTGTGTCCTCCAGATCATATACTGAAGCACCGGTTTAATAATTTTCTTCAAATTAGCCTCGTGCTAATTCGGTTTTACTCCTCAAAGTCTATCTCATTTACTGCAGTTTGACTTACAGCTGTGATAACAGTTCCGCCAAGTATTAAATACCCGCCGATCGTTACCGCAATTGCTGGAAGTGCAATTGGTGCTGCTACAATCGAAGTACCGATTGCAGCCAATACCAATCCTGCTGCACGTAACTTTTTAAAGAATGGAGGAGTTTTGTTGGTGTACCGTTTTCCAACAGAACCCAACTTATCTAACTTTTTCTTTTCCATGATATTAAAGGTTTTAAATCTTCATTAATTACTTACTCTTCATCCAATTAATTGTATGTTTTGCTATTTATTAAAAATTAGACAACATCAACAATGTTCATGGCATTATAGCCACCATTGTTTAAGCTGTACTGTGTACCATTAACTTCTTGGAAAAACTCTACAAGTAAGATGTAAATATCTGTTCCAGATCCTGAAGGAGCTCCTAATGGAGTTACCGTCACTGTAGATTCTGTTCCATCTAATGGAAGATTCGTTGCACTTGAAAGTGTCAACTCATGCGAACCATCATCGAAATTTACATTTGCCCATGCGGCCATAAAAGACACATGAGTAGCATTCGCTGGAGCAGCAATATGATTTGCTGGATTAAGATCTTCAATCTCAATCTCTCCTGTTACAGGATCCAATGAAATTGGACGATACAAAATCGTGTTCAGCATCGAACGAATGTTGAAGTTAAACCCTTTCAACATATCCTTTGCAGGTTGATCCTGAATTGCAACAGCAACAGACCTTTCTCCTCGGTCACTCGTAGTATCTAACTTACGAATTGCCGACATTAATCGTGTTAACCTTGAAGTTATACGATTATCAGCTGCACGCATCATGAGTGGTCGGAAAGCATCCCTCAAAGTCTTCCCTGCCGTTGCTGCCAACCCGAACTCACTTCCGTTCTCTCGTGTTCTTGCAAACGCAGGATCCTTTTTGATTCTATCTCCATCAACACCACCTTTCTCACGTGCCAAATACCCGTCTTTCGACTTGTAGAAGGATAAATCCCCAATCTTACCCGTAAGCTTGATTATTCCTTTTTGTCTTGCCATGATTACATAGTTTTTATACCAACTTGATCTTCTAATCCTGACATTATACCTCAGTGGTATAATGCCGATATAGATTTTAAGAAGTCTAGACTATAAAAGTCTGGACGACTATTAAAATCATCGTCGGTATTGTTTTAAAATATCCTGCTGAGACTTTCTCAACATTCCTCAAATTTCGTCGCGACTTGAAATCGATACATCAAAACTAGGGGAGAAGTGAGCTTCTTACAAATATCATGTTCCGTATATTCCGATAGGAACTTTTTGTACCGAAGATGTATGGAAAGAGTATAGATAGTGTATGGATAGTGTATGGTGAGAAGCAAAATGGGGTAAAAGGTAGTAAATGAGATGAATTAATTAAAAAGTGGATTAAATAGTATATATTAATAAGAAAAAGGGAGCTGAGTACCTATATAAATAGAAAATACCTTTAGAGTATTTATGAAGTTTTCCTATTTCGTAATAATAAGCTTAGATTATTGTCGCAAAAATCTACTATATTTGCGACAATTAAAAATCATAAATAAGTGAAAAGCACTCATGATGAAATACTGGAAAAAATAAATCTAGCTAAAAGAGGATCGTTATTCTTTGTTGATGATTTTCTTTCTTTTGGTAATGCTAAAGCCGTATCAAAAGCATTGGAGAGGTTGGTTCAAACAGAAAAACTACATCGGGTAGCAAGAGGTATTTATTCTCGATTAATAGAGGATCCAATATTAGGACCAATACAGCCAAGTACGGAAGCTATAGCCGAAGCCATTAGCCGAAGAGACAAAGCTAGAATAATACCTTCTGGAAGTTTGGCGTTAAATGCTTTAGGACTTTCTACGCAAATACCTTTAAATGTAGTTTATTATACTGATGGTTCAGCGAGGAAAATAAATTTAGGCAAAAGAAATATTATATTTAAAAAAACCTCACCCAAAAATCTAGCTACTATTGGAAGCATCAGTACTTTAGTAATACAGGCCTTAAAAGAAATTGGAAAAGGTAAAGTAACCGAGGATGAAATTAAAATCATTATCGAACATCTACGCAGGGAAGAACCGAGCCGTCTAGAACACGATATTAAGTTAGCTCCAGAGTGGATTAGAATCATCATGCGCAAAGCCTTAAAAACAAAAAAATAATGATTAAGTGGTTGAATATACCCGATAGCACAAAAAAGAATGCTTACGAACAAATTGCAGAACGAACAGGTATGTCTGCCTTTGCTGTAGAAAAAGACTGGTGGGTAAGTCGAACTTTAGAAATAATCTTTCAAATGGACATAGCCAGTCATTTAGTTTTTAAGGGTGGAACATCGTTAAGTAAAGCTTGGAGGTTGATAAATAGATTTTCTGAAGATATTGATTTAGCAATTGATAAGGAGTTTTTTGATGGTTATGAAGGGGATATTTCTAAATCACAGATAAAAAAACTAAGAAAAGAAGCTGGATTATATACTACGGGAACGTTTTTCGAATCCTTAGTAAATGAATTTCAAAAAAGAGGCTTTGAAAAACTTGAATTTAAAATTATCGAGTCAAAGGATAGTGATCAAGATCCTAGGATTTTGGAGATATACTACCCAAGTGTTATAAAAACTAGTAGTGAATACATTTTGCCTAGAGTACAAATTGAAATAAGTTGCAGATCGTTAAGGGAACCATTCACTAATAGGATTTTTGGTTCACTTGTAGACGAAGTGTACCAAAACGAAGATTTTATAGAGCCATTATTTGAAGTGCCTACAGTGAATCCAGAGAGAACTTTTTTAGAGAAGTTGTTCTTACTTCATGAGGAGTTTCATCGGCCAGAAGATAAAATTCGTGTTAATCGGTTAAGCCGACATTTATACGATGTATATCAATTATCAAAAGCTGGTATTGACGACAAAGCCATCAATGATAAAGAACTATATGAAACAATTGTTGCACATAGGTATAAATACTCAAGGGTAGCTCATGTTGATTATAATCTTCACAACCCTAAATTTCTCAATTCTATTCCTAAAGCTTCTGTCATTCATGCATGGAACGAAGATTATTCTAAGATGAAGGAAGATATGATTTATGAAGATTTTAAACCCACCTTTAGTGATCTAATCGAAAACCTTGAAGTTTTAATTAATAAACTTCGAGGTGTTAATTGGAAGTTTGAATTGATATTTCCCAAAAAAATAAGAAATTAGTAAATCATTCCAGGAGTTTAACAACCTATTTAAAAAAGACAAAAAGAAACATAGATATTGTATGACAAATAACAATATGTTATGAAACCTGAAAAGCAATAATTCGAATCATTAACTAATTATATATTTTATATCTTTGAACATAGGTTAACATCATGAAAGTAAATCGTATCTGCATATATCCTAAGGATATCCAGCGAATTACCGGTAGGAGTGAAAGATATGGTAGGAGGTTATTAGAGCGCATCAAAGATCATCTTGATAAAGAGCGTCACCAATTCATAACCATTGATGAATTTTGCGATTATTCAGGTATAAAGAGAGAGGATATCCAAGAGTACTTAAAAGATTAAAAATCAAGTGCTGAAGTCTCACAAGTCGTAAGCCTTATTTATTTTGTTGCATTTTAATGCTATTTGTGTTGTTCAATGAAATATAGTCCTTATATTTGTATCTCAATACGTTCATTAAATGTCAACAAAACAAACCAACGTGATAGGTTACCAATTAGGATACCTGAATTAAAATTACGCTTCAAGAGTTTGATTATTAATATATTAGCGAATCTGTGACAGTCCCGTCCAGACCGCATTTACAAAACGCCTCTATGGCTGGAGGAACAGAAACCCCTAAGATGTATCAATGTCTTAGGGGTTTTGTCTTTTCTGAAGGTTTTGTTTTTATAAGTATTAGTTATTTAGCTACTATGTCTGGAGAGTTCCGACGTTTCTGTCGGAATTCAGACTGTAACGTCAGAAAACCCCCTACAACGTATCAATGTTGTAGGGGGGTTGTCTTTTGTGGGGTTTTGTGTGATTGGTTTAAATGGTATTATTTGTTTATCTTAAATAAAGAATATCAAATCGCCACCATGAATCAATATTGTACATACATCCTATTTAGTCCAAGATTTAATAAATATTACATTGGACAAACACATCATTTTAAGAATCGAATTTCAACACATAATTCAGGAAAGGTTAAGTCTACCAAGCATTATCTACCTTGGATAAAAGTTTTGACTTTAGAAAAGAGCACTCGTTCGGAGGCCATTGTATTAGAGAGAAAATTAAAGAATTTAAATAGAGAACGATTGTTAGAATTTATAGATAAATATAAGGGTTAATTTATAGCCACTATGTCTGAAGAGTTCCGACGTTTCGGTCGGAATTCAGACTGTAACGTAAGAAAAACCCCTAAGATGTTTCAAATGTCTTAGGGGTTTTGTCTTTTCTGAGCTTTGTTGTTAATACTTCGTTCTAAACAAAATTTATCCTGGAATAAGACTTGACTTTTTGTTTATTCAAGCAACTACGTTTTCCGATTTTTTCAAGAGGAGAGAACACTTGGCTATCAGTACCACGCGTGATATCCTACTGATGAAAGTTGGATCTTTAGCTTGTTTATCTTCTACTGTAAAACCAAGGAAAGAATTGCTCTAGGACATCAACTTATAAAACGACTTCTTAATCCCTGCAGAAAGTGGCTCTATAAATCTTTTATCTGTAAGAGAATTAACTTCATTCTTAAGTTCAGGATAGTGTTTAGCCAATCCATAAATCACCTCAAAAGCTTTATAACGAACGGAAGATTGTTTCTCAATTCTAATCCAAATATCAACACAAGTATCAAACAACAATCCTTCATCATCTTCATTAATTTTCATTTTTTGAAGAATGTTAATCAGGTTCCGCTGCTGACCATCTTTAAATGAATTCATCTGCTTTATGATAGTGCTGACATGATTCTGAACACGTACATCGTTTTTCTCCATACAACTCCACAATTGCCATGCTGCCCTCCATGAGTACGGCTGTTTATCTGAAATTGCCAATTCAATTAACTCCCCAAACGCATCAGGATGTAATTCCATATATGAAATTATCTCTTCCTTGTAGGAGTGGGTGAGAATGTTTTCTAATGGGGTTAGAGAAGTTTGCATTGGATTTTTTTCTTTTTAACTATCTAACGTCTAATATTTAGCCGTCTAACCGTCTAACATCTAGCTGTCTAACATCTAACGTCTAACCATCTAACATCTAAAAATCTAAACCTTGTTGCTTTCAATCCATACTATTTTTACTCCTCCATTTCTTCCACCAAAGCATCTGTAATCTCCAAATTATGAAATACATTTTGAACATCATCATCATCTTCAAACTTCTCTTCGAGTTGTAAGATCTTTTTTACTTGGTCAACTGGCAGCTCAACGGTATTTAATGGGATTCTTTCTAAACGGGTGCTTTGAACTTCTATGTTTAGTTTTTCTAGAGCAGAGGCCATTTTTCCGTAATCATTGAATTCACTATAGATGACTACTGTATCTTCGCTTTCACTGTCTATTGAATCTAAACCATGTTCAATTAATTCCAGTTCCAATTCCTCTAAATCTTGCTCAATGGTGTCTTTTTGGATGGTAAATACGCCCTTTCGTTCAAATAAGAATTCTAAAGACCCATTGGTTCCAAGATTACCCTCGTTTCTGTTAAAAATTGATCGGATATTGGCTACAGTTCTGTTGGTATTATCAGTGGTACATTCTATAAAAAATGCTATTCCATGAGGTCCATATCCTTCAAAGGTAATTTCCTCATAATTTTCCGCCTCCGCACCACTTGCTTTTTTAATGGCACGTTCTATATTGTCTTTCGGTAAATTAATTCCTTTCGCGTTGACAATCGCATTCCTCAACGCTGGATTAGCATCAGGATCTCCACTTTTACCCTCCCTAACTGCTACAGCTATTTCTTTCAGTACACGATTAAACTGTTTTGCTCGTTTTACATCTGCCGCTCCTTTCTTGCGCTTAATATTTGACCATTTACTATGTCCAGCCATTTTACTTTAATTAAGGTTAAACAATCGATTTTTTCAGAATTTGGTAAGATAATGATATTATTGCATAGTTATGGGTAGTTGTGTGGATAATAAAACTAGTGAAGTAATCAGTATCGAGAACAAAGAGAACCTCAACTGAAACAGAAATAATTTATCATCTATTTTATTTGAGCCTATTTCCGCCTACACCGCCAAGTTTCCTCCCCAAATCCTTTTGAAACAACCCAAACAAAGGAGCTTCTAAAGTCGCTCTTTATTTGCGTGTTCAAATAGGTTTTGTGTTCGCCAAGCTTTCTGGTTTCGTCGGGGCAGGGGAACCGATGAATCGGGAGAGAGAAGAAGCGGGAGAGGGAGAGGGAGAGGGAGAGGGAGAGGGAGAATTCTCAATTAATTTGTATTATTGTGAAAGCTATGGAAAGCAGTGAAGAATTATCGAAGTATCTATTTCAGCTTAAGAAGCTAAGGCGAGACAGGAATAAGAAAAGAGGAGACGCTCCGCATAAACCTGTTTTGTTGTTGGCGATTATTGAAGGAATTGAAAATGGGGATATTATTTCAAATCGCATTGCCATTTCCCCTGAATTAGTGCTTTCGTTTAAAGATATTTGGTCGAAAATTGTTGTAACCGATCATTTACAGAATTTTGCAATGCCGTTTTTTCGTTTGAAATCGGATGGATTTTGGAAACTGCATTCTAAACACGGTTCATTTATTCCAAGAACAATTTCTTCTTTTGTTGGCTTAAGAGAAGCTATTGAACTCGCCGAAATGGACAAAGCTTTATTTGACTTCCTTTTGAATCCAATTTCTCGTGAAGTAATAAAGGCAGAATTGCTGAATCATTACTTCCCCGACACAAAAGACAGGTTGACAAATTCTCAAAACGATTTTGTAAATCAACTGAAAAATCAAGTTTTAAATAATGACCGTCTCACTTACGCCGAAAGAATAGCAGAATTAAGAAGTAAAATGCAAGTCAGTGACTTCGAAGAAGAAATCTTTGTTAGAAACGGAATTTTTAAACGAGAAATCCCCAAACTTTACAATTACACTTGTGCAATTTCAGGATTACGAATCGAAGCCACAATTAACGCACAATTAGTTGACGCCTGTCATATAAAACCGTTTTCAATTTCACAAGACGATACCGTAGGGAATGGATTTAGTTTAACTCCAACACTCCATCGTGCCTTTGATAGGGGATTAATCACGGTTGATGAGGATTATTTGGTGAGAATTTCTAAAAGTATTATTGAAAATGATTCGGTTTACTCGTTGAAGCAGTTTGAAGGAAAGGAGATTTTACTGCCTTTGGAAAAGCGATTTTATCCGTTGCAGGAGAATTTGGGGTGGCATCGTGGAGAGTGTTTTTTGGGGTGAGAGGGGAATGAACTTCAATTGTTTACCTATTGTGAAAACAAATGTTTCCCAATGAAAAATAAAGATTGAATAATATTTTTACAATTTAATTTCGTATAACACCTTATTCTATTTATTTTTAACCAATATATTTTAGAATAATGACCTATAATTTCATAGATTTATTTGCTGGTGCAGGAGGACTCTCGGAGGGCTTTATCCAAGCGGGTTTTGAACCTATTGCGCATGTGGAAATTGAAAAATCTGCTTGTAATACACTAAAGACTAGAACAGCCTATCACTACCTCAAATCTGAAAACAAAAAAGCACTTTATATATCTTATCTAAAAGGTGAAATTAATCGTGAAGAATTATACAGTAAGGTACCAAGTCATCTTATGGATTCTGTTATAAACTTGCCTATTGGAACAGAAACCAATAAAGAAATTCAAGATAAGATAGACAGTTTGTTGGAATCACGAAGTGTTGACTTAATTATTGGTGGACCACCTTGTCAAGCATATTCCCTTGCTGGAAGGTCGAGGTCCAAAACCAAAATGGAAGGTGACCCAAGAAACTATTTATTTGTTCAATATGCTGAATATTTGGAAAAGTACAATCCTAAAATGTTTGTTTTTGAAAATGTAATAGGACTTAAATCAGCTAAGAAAGGTCACTATCTGAATGAGATGAAGAGCCTTTTTTCTGAAAAGGGTTACGAAGTAAAACTGTTTACGCTTGAAGCAGTTAATTTTGGAGTCTTACAAAATAGAAGGAGGATAATTATTATTGGATGGAAAAATGATATAAAAATTAACCTTCCAGATTTAGAAGATATAAGAGTGGATAATAGCTTTATTGTTCAAGATCTATTCAATGATTTACCAGCGATTAATGCGGGTGAAGGCGAGGATAAGTATTTAAAATATAAGAGTGACCCAACTGAATACATAAAGCAACATGCTTTAAGAAATGGGATTAATGTACTTACGCAGCATGTCGCAAGGCCACATAGAGATCAGGATAAAGAGATTTATAAAATTGCTGTTCAGAAATGGGAGAAGAGGCAAGAAAGATTAAATTATAATGACCTACCAGAGCGACTTAAGACCCATCAAAATCGCACTTCGTTTTTTGATAGATTTAAAGTCGTTGCTGCTGATTTACCTTACTCACAAACTGTTGTTGCTCACATTGCTAAAGATGGTCATTATTATATTCATCCTGATAGTAAGCAAAATAGATCCCTGAGTGTAAGAGAAGCTGCTCGCCTACAATCATTTCCTGACGACTATTATTTTGAAGGTGAAAAAGAGGCAGCAAACAGAACGGCTGCATAAATATTAACTGATGGAATACAGAATTACAAATATCGACCTATTACTGATAAATGAATTTCCCGAAGATTTCACTTTTAATCAGAAAAAAGATATTTCAGACAAATTCAAATTCAAGTTTAGACTACTTGATGGTGATAGAAATATCTATTTCGAAGGTTTGGCTACCCAAAATGATTCTTTTGAACCATTAGATTATCTGGGAAGCGAATTTGGCTGCACTGACTTGCAATTTTTTGAAAACGGAAAATATGTAAGTCTATGAAAAGACGAAATTGGACTAGGGAAGAATTAATACTCGCCTTGAATTTATATTTGAAGTTGCCTTTTGGGAAAATGCATTCTAGAACTCCAGAAGTAATCCATTTAGCAAATATTATTGGCAGAACACCTAGTTCAATTGCTATGCGTTTGGTGAATTTTGCAAGTGTTGACCCGTATCATCAAAATAGAGGTATTGGAGGTTTACCAGGAGGCAAAAAACAGGTTGAACCAATTTGGCAAGAATTCATAGATAATAAAGATGAATTACTTTTTGAAAGTGAGAATATTTTAGCTGAAAGAGAGTTAAACCCAATCGACAATAAGTATGCTGAAATACTTATTGGTACTGAAAACTTAGTTGGGGAATCGAAAATAAGAGAGGTTAAAGTTAGAGTTAATCAAAACGTTTTTCGTCAGATTGTTCTTGCAAATTATTCCAGTAAATGTGCTATTTCAGGAATTGATATGCCTGAATTGCTCGTTGCAAGTCATATAGTTCCTTGGTCTAAAAATGAGAAAGAAAGATTAAATCCTGAAAATGGAATTTGTCTATCGTCATTATATGACAAGGCATTTGATAAAGGTCTAATTGGATTGAATTTAGATTACACAATAATTGTTTCCGACAAACTGAAACAGAATACAGCAAAACCATATTATCAGCAATATTTTTCACATCTTGAAAATAAGGCGATAATGCTTCCACCAAAATATTATCCAAAAAAAGATTTCATTGAATTTCATTTAGATTCAATATTCCAGCATTCTTGATAACTTTTTCGACCCTTCAATTAAGGCTACAATTAATAAAAAAGGATTAGTTGTTGGGCAAGTACAATCAGGTAAAACAGCAAATTATACAGGGCTTATATGTAAAGCCGCTGATGCTGGTTTTGGGTTAATCATTGTTTTAGCTGGAATACATAACAATCTCAGAAGCCAAACACAAATAAGAATTGACGAAAGTTTTTTAGGCTTTGACACACAACATACAAGAGCATTTGATCAAAGAAGTATTCAAATTGGAGTTGGTGATCCATACTTTGGTGCTCCTATAGTGGCACATTCCCTAACATCTAGCATTGAACAAGGTGACTTTACCCAAGGTGCTGCAAATGCATTAGGTTTGAATTTTAATACTTCTGAACCTATTGTTGCTGTTATTAAAAAGAATCCTCACGTCCTTAAGAGAATTCACCAATGGTTGGCAGCACAAGCAAATGAAGATAGTGAACTAGGACGTGTAATTCGCAACAAATCTCTTTTACTTATCGATGATGAAGCAGATAACGCTTCTATCAATATTTCCAATGACCCTGAAAAACAAAGTTCTATCAACGGCTGGATAACTAAAATACTCAATCTCTTTGGGAGGAACGCTTATGTTGGTTATACAGCGACTCCATTTGCCAATATTTTTATTCCATTAGATGACCAAAACTTATTTCCAAGGAATTTTATTAAGAATATCCCAGCTCCTTCAAATTACATTGGTCCAGAGAAAGTTTTTGGATTTAGTCCTTTGGAAGAAGACGAAACTTCAAATACGGTTCTTCCAATAATTAACAAGATTAATGATTACAGAGATTTTGTCCCTGATAGACATAAAAAGGATGACCAGAAACCTTCCTCACTTCCCGAATCCTTAAAAAGGGCAATTCGCTGCTTTATGATTACGTGCGCAATCAGAAGGCTAAGAGGTCAAACAACAGTTCATAACTCAATGCTTATTCACGTTTCAAGGTTTGTTCTGTGGCAAGATCATATTTCGGAATTGGTATCTAACCAGTTTATATATTATAGAAGAGGAATTGATCAAAACGACCCAGTTGTTTTAAGTGAATTTCGGTCAACATTTGAACAGGATGAAAATGGCTATAAATCGTATGTAACTGTTTCTGAACAAATATTGAATTCTGAACTTAAAACTTTAGATTCACAGATTCAAGTTCATAAATGGAGCCAAGTTTTGCAGCATTTAAATGATGCTGCCGCACGAATCGAAGTCAAATCAATACATGGCGGTTCGGGTGAAGCATTAGATTATTTCGATCATAAAAGTGGACTATCAGTAATTGCGGTAGGTGGAAACAAATTATCCAGAGGGTTAACCTTAGAAGGTCTTTCGGTTAGTTACTATTTACGAGCTTCACGAATGTATGATACCTTAATGCAAATGGGGCGTTGGTTTGGTTATAGAGGTGGATATGTTGATTTATGCAGATTGTTCACGAGTAGAGAGTTAAATGAGTGGTTCTGTCATATTACCCATGCCTCAGAAGAATTAAGAGAAGAATTTGACTATATGACGGATGTTGCTGGTTCAACTCCTGAACAATATGCATTAAAAGTTAGAACTCATCCCGGTGTACTCCAAATATCGGCGACAAATAAGATGCGTTCAGCAATTACAGTTCAAATTTCGTGGGCGGGAAGATTAGTTGAATCTTATGAGTTTAAAAAGGATGTTGCTGTGATAAATAATAATTTCAAAAACACCCGAGAATTTATTAAAACTCTGCCGTCAGACTTTATTAAAAAGCCTAATTCTTTTGTATGGTATGATATACCTGCAGAGAGAGTAATCAACTTTTTTGAAGGAATGCAATCAGTAGAAAATATGAAAAAGGCTGAACCGAGAAAATTGGTTCAATTTATTTCTGGTCAATTGAGAAATGATGAATTAACTCATTGGCGTATTGCTCTAATGAGAAAACCAAATCCTAAGAATAACTCTAAATTCGTAGTCAATGGTAATGAAGTTGAAATCGGACAATGGAAAAGAACCGAGGATGATAAAAACTCAAATGAACAGATTTACTATTTAAGGAAGTCACATATTATAAGCCCTTCTGATGAGTTTATTGATTTTACTGATGAAGAGTATGAAAGAGCGATGGCATTAACTAATCTTCACCGAAAAAAAGAAGGTGAAGCTATGTATCCAAATGGTCAAATAGTTAGAAATGAATTACGTGATCCAAGAAAACCTTTATTGATAATCTACCTTCTAGACCCTGAAGAAAGTATAGATCCTAAAAATCCTATGCCAAAAGGAATCAATCCTTTTGTAGGTTATGCTATAAGCTTTCCTAAGAGTAATTACAATGCTCCAGTATCTTATGCTGTTAATGAAGAGTTACTCGACAGATTTGATATTGTTGAAGAAGATTTTGAAGATTATGGAGATGATGAAGATTGAAAATATTTGGCTCAATTTAGAAAGTGATAATTTGAATCACTCAGGCTTATTATATAAACGATATTCAGCTGAGGTCTTGCCTGATGTGTTTATCGCTCTAAAAGCTCCTGAAAACATAAGATGTATAGCGTTTAGAATAAGTACATCTTTCCCTTTTGAAGCAACTCAGTGGAATAAACTGAAAGATATCAAAATTGAAACACTTCCTGATGAAAGAGATAAGAACAAGAAGTTCTTGCTCATCCTTCTACTTAATAAACAACACAAGGACATTTTTTCTACTTTATGTGAGGATTTGATTTTTGGGGTATCGGAAGTATCAAACGAACAAACTTTAGTAGAGAAATTATTAGAACGATTAGCTAAATGGCAATCCTTGTTTGAAAAAGTAGCTATGCAAGGTTTATCAGATGAAGCGCAAAGAGGTCTTTATGGTGAAGTTTATTTTCTTCGTATTTTCATAAACAATTCATCAGATAAAAACTATTGTGTTAAATCTTGGTTTGGACCTGAAAAATCAATTCAAGATTTTCAATATTCAAATTGGGCTGTTGAAGTAAAAACCACCCATGGAAACAATCATCAAAAGATTCATATTACAAGTGAAAGGCAGTTGGACGATTCCATCATTGAAAAAATATTCTTATATCATCTTTCTCTTGATATAAGAGTAGGAAATGGAGAATCAATAAATGATATTATTGATGATGTTTTAAAATTGTTAAAAGACAATACGATGGCATCTAATTTGTTCAAACTTAAATTATTAGAGTCTGGCTATTTCGAAATACATAAGTCTTTATATGAGGAAAGAGGTTATACCATTAGACAAGAAAATATTTATTGTGTTTCAGGAAATTTTCCCCGTATAACGGAAAGTCTTATTCCTATTGGAGTGGGTGATGTGAAGTATTCGATTGTACTCTCTGAATCAGAAGAATGGAGAATTGATCTTTCAACATTAATCAATAACATTAATTTTTAAGCAAATGGTAAACAATGAACAACAAAAGTTTTATACTGACCTTCAAGAAGAAATAAATGCCATATTGATTTCAGAAGAAGAAGGTACAAGTCCTGAACAGACATTTACAGAGTTAGCATTATCTCTTTTATCAGAATCAGGCGAAACTGAGAACTATCGTGTATGTTTTGATGAGAAGATAAGTAAGAGAGGGGTCGAACATAAAATAAATGGTTATTCACTTTATGAGAACTATGAAACTTTAGATTTATTCGTTTCGATTTACAATGGAGATAAAAATATCCAGAATATAACAAAAGGTGATGCCGAAAAATCAATAGATAGAGCTGTTAGATTTTTTAGAAATGCTGTTTATAAAGATTATGTTAATGAAATTGAAGAAAGTTCTGAAATTTTTGACTTAGCTCAAACTTTAGGGAATGTTCCAGAAGTAAAAGAATACCTTACTAGGGTAAATGTATTCTTAATAACGAATGGTGAAGTTAAAGCAGATTTGAAACATTCTGATACAATTGCTGGTTATACCGTGTTTTATAGAACTATCGATATAAATTATTTGTTTAACCTTTCAGATAAATCACGCGTACCCATTGAAATCAACTTTGAAGAATCTGGTCATAAAGTACCATGTATTGCAAACGAAACTGAGAACGCAGATTATCAATCTTGGTTGGCTATTATTCCAGGTATCGCATTAGCAAATATCTATGAACAATACGGTGCTAGACTATTAGAACAAAATGTTCGCTCATTCTTACAATTCACAGGAAAAATAAATAAAGGCATTAGAAACACTATACTTAAGGAGCAACATATGTTTATGGCCTTTAATAATGGAATCGCTGCAACTGCTGAAGAAGTTACTATCACAGAACTACCAAACAATGAAGGAAGAGCTATTGCTCATGTGAAGGATTTTCAAATTGTTAACGGAGGACAAACAACCGCATCCATTTATCATACTTGGAAAAAAGATAAAATTGATATATCAAATATATTTGTTCCAGTCAAATTGACTATTGTAAAAGATAGAGAAAATTTTTCTGAAATAGTAGGACGTATCGCTGAATATGCGAACACTCAAAATAAAGTTTCTGCTTCTGACTTAAGTTCAAATAGAGAGAATCATGTTTTATTAGAAAAACTATCTAGGACTATTTGGGCACCGCCAACTGCTGGAGAAGTTAATCAAACTCGTTGGTTCTTTGAAAGATCTAGAGGTCAGTATAGAAACGAACGAAATCGTTTCGGATTAACACCGTCTAAAAGAAAGCAGTTTGATAAGCAAAACCCAAGAAGTCAGATGTTTACAAAAGAAGCCTTGGCAAAGTATATTAATACATATGAAGAAGTTTATAACGGTAAAAAATTAGTTGTAGGTCCTCATATTGTTGTAAGGGGAAGTCAGAAAAACTATGCTCAATTTTTAAATTACACTTTTATAAGTAAGCCTGATAATATATGGTTTGAAGATGCAATAGCCAAATCAATTCTATTTAAAACTGCTGAAAAAATATATGGTGTTAAACCAAATGCAATTGGTGATATGCGGTATATAACTGTTCCTTATTCAATTGCTTGGTTAGGATTTAAACTTAATTATGAACTTGATTTATACAAAATATGGAAAGAACAAACTTTAAGTGAAACTTTGAAAAGTAAGTTGAATGAAATAATGATAAAAACCGAAGAGTTTATAAAATCTAAAGCACCAGGATCTTTATATGGAGAATGGGCGAAAAAAGAAGAGTGTTGGGCAATTTTAAAAGACGCAAATTTAGATATAGACTTGGAGAATATTAAGGAAGAATTAATTGACTTAAAGAATGAAAACAGAAGAAATCAGTTATCAGAGTCCGAAGTGGATGATAAAATGATAGAATTAGAATTGGAACTGATTAATTCTATTTCGTTAGAAAAGTGGAGTGAGATAAGTAGATTAGGCTCAGACATAGTTGAAATTACACAACACCAAAAAGACAGAGCTATTAATATTTTATCAGCTTTAAAGTTGAAGAAAAAGCTTACCGAAAATCAAAGAAAAGATGGAATAAAAATTATTGATATTTTCTTAAATAGCAATCCTGATTTCTTTGATACAGATATTAAAGAGTCAAAAAGGGAGTTAAAAAAAGAAGCTCCAAAAACAATTGTATTAACAGGTGCTTTGATGGAGAAAATGGTAGTGTGGGATACTAAAGCAAAAGTACTTTCTAGTAAAGAGCTTCAATATGTTGCAGATTTTGCATACGGATTAAAGACGTTAAATGAATTTCACCAGAACAATATTAAAAGACATTTATCAAAGTTAGTTGATGCAGGGTTTAGGCCGTAAATCAATTATGCAAAATATCCCCAACCTCCTCCCAAAAAACCTCCAACTCCCCAGGTAGTATTTTCTTTTCAAAACCCACTTCCTCAAAAATTTCAATAAACTCCAGCACAGCGCTGAAGTCCTTGCGATTCAAATAAAAAATCACATCATGTTGCTCATTAATCACAATCATTTCATCGTTTTCAAAGGCATTGGCATCCGCAATAAATTGAGGGTGAGGACCAAGTCCAAAATTTAAGTTTTTGATTAGCCATTCTTTCGATTTAACTTTTGAAGCTTTGATGCGATGATACTCTTTGATTTCTTCTTTAAAATAAACCTCTCTTCTGGCGTATTCAGTAATTTCATCTAAGAAATGGTAGAAGTCTAAAAATAAATGAAAATTAATGATGATGGGGTAAAGTGGATGGGCTTCTATGTCCGAATTTAGGGAGTAACTTATATTATTGTCTCTATAATACGTAGTGATGTCAGAATGGAAGTCAGCATATTTTAAAAGCCACCATTCGATCTTATCCAGATGCATAAAAGGTGTGTCGATCAGTCGTTCGAAGTCGTTTAGGTATTTTCCAAGGTGGTCATTTCTCATGGTAATGATTTTTGGTTTTAGTCAGTTGTTGAAATGAAAATACAAAATAAACATGAAATTCGCCATCTTATTCCACGGAAATAAAATCCATTTGAAAAGAGGGGGGACAATAAAACCGAAAAAACAATCGCTGGCCTAGAAGGTTTTTGTTACCCCCACAACCTCCTCATTACTCCTTCCATAACTCACAATCCCAACCTCCAAGGGCGTATTCTTAAAACGATTCAATGCAATTTTTAAGGCATCCAAAATCCATTTTGTGTCATTACCAAAAGCACCACCTCCTAGAAGTGTTAGAAAAACTTTATTACACCCCGTGCGTTCGTAATTGATCAAAGCAGCGTGCAATGTAGCTTCGTAACTTGCTTCAAGAATCAAGCGGGCAAAACGCTCCCAGTACATAGGTTCAAGGCGTGAATAGGCAACGGGTAGGGCGGAGCAGTAGGCTTGAGAAACGATTTGCTTGTTTTTGCTCAAGGTAACTTCTGTATCCCATTGAATTCCGATTTTTAATTGTCCTTTTAAATGTTCTTTTTGTGGTGGAGTCAATTGGGATAACTGACCATTGATGTTTAAAAGTCCTTCTTCACTCGGCAAGGCATATCCATTGCTCATTTCCCAAAGGTTGTGCTGTGCATTGTTTAATTCTTTTCCAATAAGTTCAAGACAGTCAACCTGCTTGTTTTTGGTTTGACCTAACTGATCCTTTACAGGGACAAAATAATTTCTAAAGATTGTTCCTGCTCCACAAGCTATTGCACATGCAGGACCTTGTGTTCTATCGTGTTCATATATATCCACTCCTTGCTCAGGGCTTACGTGCGGACCAACCATTTCCAGTAAGTTGAATTGTGAAGCGGCCTGGAAAAATGCGTTTTGGTTTTTGGAGTCACAATGCATCTTTTGAACATCGCCGACTATTTCATGAACCATAATCTGATCACCTTTAAACTTCCCAATAGGTGAAGTTTTTCGGAGCGCTTCCAAAGTAGGGATCTCCAAAGCACCATATTGATAAGATTTACCATTTACTTTTGAAATCAATTGATTCCCGTCGATACGGATGTTTTTTTGTACATTTTTAGGTGATTCCTCTTCGAATCCAACAAGCTGTTTAAACCACATGATATTAAGTTGTTTTTGTAAACTTATACTTTTCTCTTTATTCTAGTATAATTTTGCAAATATTTTTCAAAAATACGAACCGTCGGTAATTTCTAATGTCATAATTATAATTTCATAATTCATAATTATTATATTTACCAGCATGAATACTACTCTTATAATTTCAACCTTGATTGTCATCCTTTTGATTTTCATTTGGGTGATCTACAATCAACTCATTACTGCAAGAGAATCCATCAATGAAGCATTGGCAGGAATTGATGTGCAATTGAAAAAGCGGTTTGAATTAGTTCCTGGACTTGTGGAGATAGTGAAAGGATACAGTAATTACGAAGCCGATACTTTCAAGAAAATCACTTCAATGCGTTCTGCAAGTAGTAATGATATGCTGCAGAAGGAAAAAGAAGATGCTGGACTGAATTTAGTGAGTCAATCCATTAAAGTAACCGTCGAAGATTATCCCGAATTGAAGTCCAATGAACATTTTCTTGAATTGATGAAGGAACTTTCAACGGTAGAAGATGAATTAGCGATGTCTCGAAGATATTTAAACGGAACAATCAGAGATTATAATACTAAAATTGGAATCTTCCCTAATGTTGTAATCGCAGGTTTCTTAAATTTTAAAGAAAGACCATTCTACGAAATAGAATCCTTTGAACGCGAACCTCAAAAGATATTCGAATGACAAGAATTATTGTAATAATAGCTTGTTTTTTGTTGTGCTCTTTTAATTACGAGAGCGGAGGTGAAAAAATCTATTCTTTCCACAGTGATATTCAAATCCAAAAGAATGGGAGTGTAGTTGTAACCGAAAAAATTGAAGTCCGCGCTTTAGGTGTTGAAATAAGAAAAGGGATTTATAGAGATATTCCACTGAATTACAAATTGCCAGAAGGTGTTATTCGCCAAAGTTTGAAAGTCAACAAAGTATTAAGAAATGGCAAAACAGAGCCATATAATACAGAGATGATTGAAGGAGGAATCAGAATTTATATTGGTTCCCCAAATTCAAATGTACCAATTGGAACACAGAGGTATGAACTTACTTATGAACTAGATCGTACGGTTTACTGTTCTGAAGAAAGGTGTAAAGTAATGTGGAATGTCAACGGAAATCATTGGGATTTCACCATTGATACTTTGTCAGCGACCATTTCTACTCCTGAAAATACAAGAGTTCTCAGCTTTGATGGATGGACAGGTAAATATCGAGATGCGAATGAAAATAGCTTCACTTCTAAATCATTGTCCGAAGGAAAGCAGGTTTTTATGTCAAACCGTCTTAATCCAGGCGAGAACTTGACAATAGCAGTAGAATTCACGAAGGATGTTATCACGGAAGCTTCGTTATCAACCAAAATGATCTACTTTTTCCGCGATTATTCTATCCCAATAATTGGTGGTTTTGGATTTTTACTTTCATTCTTAATCAATTTCATTCTTTGGTCGAAATATGGAAAAGATCCTCGGAAAGGAACCATAATTCCACAATTTTATGCACCAGAAGGATGGAGCCCACCAGAAGTTTTGTTTTTACTGAATGAAGGAAAAGTGGATAAGAATATGTTCGCTTCTCAATTGTTGCAGTTAGCTGTTAAAGGACATATTAAGATTGAGAAAAAGAACACAAAGAGTAAAAAAGATGAGTTTGTAATTACTTCTACAGCTGAATCTACTAAAAAACAAGAGCTAACAAAACTGGAAAAGGGCTTTCTAAACGAACTTTTGGGAACGAAAGACTCTATTGAAATGAGTAACAAATACAATGAAAATGTTGCAGCTGCGCATAATTATCAAATAACTGAAATTGAAAAAATCCAGTCTGGACTTTATTTCAATAAGAACACAAAGCTGATTTTACCTCAATATATTTTTCCAGTATTTACAATCATTGCTATGACAACTGCTTATAATTATTTCGAAGGTCCAGTGTGGCTAATTCCTTTACTAGCAGTGTTGATGATTGTAATGAATGTTGTTTTTTTACGCTTGTTTTATCAACCCACAAAAGAGGGAAGGAAAGTGCTCGACCATATTCTTGGATTGGAACGTTACATTAAATATGCAGACGAACTTCGTATCAATGCAGTCAACAAACCAGATATGAATTTCGACTATTATGAGAAAAACTTACCTTATGCAATTGCGCTAGGAAAAGCAAATGAATGGGGTGAGAAATTCCGTGTAGAAGACATTGAACCGCAGTATAAAGTCAGCAATTACTATATACAGGGTTCATCTTTCCGCAATTTAGCCTATTTCGGAGCACTTTCCTCAGTTTCATCCGTAGCCGCAGCTCCACCATCATCAGCCGGTTCCTCAGGAGGAGGCTTCTCAGGAGGAGGCTTTTCTGGCGGTGGCGCGGGAGGAGGAGGAGGAGGTGGATGGTAGTTGAATCAATTACGAATGGGGAATTACGTTTCGATATCTCCTCGGATTAACGAATAAACGAATCTTTGAATAATAAGCCGTATGTTGTAAGCGATAGGCTTTATCTACCTTTTAATAAGATACATTTCCTTCAAATTTGAAGGGTAATTCTTTCGTAGTCAAACAACTTTACAATACAAGTTTCAATCACCAGGAAAGGATACTTCAAGTAACTGAAATAACACCGTTGACTGCTGTGGTTGAATAGCCTGCCGAAAGCGTCAAAGGCAACAAAAGACGGTGTGAATCTTTGAACGGCGAAGCCTTCAACGCAGTGAATCCTTCAATCACAATAATTCTCAGGCGCAATATGTTCAACCGATTTCACTTCAATTACTTCAATTACACCATCATATTGTTTTGCAAATCCATCTGGCGCTTTATCAGATTTTTTCACGATTAATTCAGCCATTAACGGAGTGTATGGTGTGGATTGACTTCCTAATTTCTTATTATAAGCTTTCGCTAATTCACTGTTAGCACGATTTGAAATCCAGTATATTTTCGAAGTACCACAAGGTTCAAATGTATGCACTTCATGGCCGAAAGTTACTAAACCTTTTATAGGTGTATTTGAAAACTCAAAGTCATTTGAAACTTTTGCTAATTCAAACATTTTCGCAAATTCTGAAGTAATTTTTTCACCGTCTTTGTCTAGCATTGTTAATCTATTTTCTCCAACAGCATACATTTCTGAGAACCCATCTTTATATTTTAGGGTGATATTACGTCCGTTTTTATCAAAAGAAAAAGTTCCTTTATCATTTATTTGTCCATCCTTATTTTCTAAATACAAATCAGATTTCTCAAAAGTTTTGTCCTTGTTGAGTTTTACTTTTGTCAGAATTCCAGGACAACTTGCACATGGTAAAAAACCTTTGTAGGTTCCGTCCCAATCTAAAGCGGTTTCAGAAGTGTGATCATCGATAACTTCAACTTGATTGTCCTTAACTTCTTCTTGATTACTGTTACTATCACTTTCTTTACAGCCAAATAAAGCAAATGTAATTGATAGAGTTAAAACATATATTTTCTTCATGAATGGTATTTTTTTAATGCGAAATCTCGTAAAGTCCCGAATTTAGTTTAAAAGAAGTCATCTCCAGTGCAAAGTATGCTAAAATTAATAAAATGTTCATGTAAGAAAAGCTCTTGAATCATAAGCAATAAGCTATATGCTTTATCTACTATTAATAAAATCGGCTCTATATTGATTTGTGTGGGTGCAATTAAATAATGAATTTATATCACTTCCAAACCCTGATTTTTGCCTCCTAATACTATTAAGCTTGTCATCCTTCGGAAAATAAAAAAATATCCGTTTTTTATTTTCCGAAGGATCTGTTTTGATTTATTCCAATTGATAACAAGGATGCAATATCCTGATTATCGATACAAAACCATGAAATTGGAAGTGAAGTAAATTTGCTGTTACAATCTGCGACTTAAAGGGGTAGCCCAATTAAAATAAATTTAGTTACAATTTGAAGCATTAATCTTTTGTGTTCTAAACGACTTTACAATTAACTTTACGTTCCCTTAGCCATCGGAATTATAAATCAACAATCCGATTCACAAGCTAAACCATTGCTTTCTTTCTCAAACCTGCCATAATTATATAAATATAAACACTAATCAATGAAGAAAAGAAACACCAAACAGACAACACGTGATGCTCATAAAATAAGAGCGTTATGATATAAGAAGTAGCGATAAAAACCCCAAGCAACCACATGCGTTTAACATGAGAGAAAAATAAAGATAGAATTGTGGCAGCGCCATATAAAATCGCTCCGTATTTGTAAATTGTTTCTGGATAGTTTTGATTATAGGCAATGTGATGGCCTGAGATGCTTGCTTGCATATTATAAGCAATAAGGAAATAGGCAAGTCCACTGCTTACTAAAATCCCAACTCCTGCAAGTATCTTTTGAATGAGTTTGCGTTCATGCTTTTTATCGAGCATAAGCACACCGAATGGGACAATAAAGGGCCAAATGACTTGGGCGAAGAAAATGAAAATATAAGTGGCGACGATTTGTGTATTCACCATGTCAGGGTCAGGGAGCGTTAACCAAAGTACACCTTCAGCAAATTGTTGAATTCCAAATACAAGAGGGATGCTTGCAAACCACAATTGTGATTTGTGATTTGTCTTTTTTATTGTGGCAACTCCAATGACTGTTAGAACAACTCCTGCGGTAAAACTAGCTTCTGCTGAAAAACACATATTCGATTGATTGGTATTAGTTTATTGAAACACTTTTACTGAAAAAAGCCGAAAATATTCACCTCATTTGCTGAAGGCCAAGTGTCGAAATTACATCTAATAAAATGTCTTGAGCAGACTTTGTTGCTTTTATTTTAAAATTAATATTTTTATTGGTCTCAGGAATAGTTAAAACTATGCTTCCCTTAGCTTCAGAAAATATTTATATCAGAAAGTATATATTGAAAAAGATGATTCTATTTTTTCTAATGTCTAATTGTCTAAAATCTAATTGACTAATTTCTAGCTATCTAACTGTTTATGTTTTGAGGTTTTTATAGAATTTAATTCTCTTGTGAAGCTATGGCACTTTCAGTTCATGGTGGTACAGTTTTGAAACTTATGTTTATAAACTACAATCCATTTATTGCTTTAATAATTAGGATAAGGTAAGTCCTCTTTTGTAGCATAAATGAATTCAGATTTTTCTTCACCTGTTTTCCAGTCTACCCAACCCCATTTATCGTTCCTGCTTACAGCAAGATATGTTTTATGCTTAATGTTGTATTTTTGGTAACTATCATACAGACATGGTACAGTCTGTTTGGCGTCAGTAAAGCTCCAGGCAGAAAGATGAAATCCAACTTTTCCATTGTTGTAAACAGCTGAAAATGCTCCATTGAAGGGAATATAGCTAACAGAATCATAATCCATGGGAATAAGTTCATCTGTTTCAACTCCTGAATACATCCATTGATACATTCCCCATTTTTTTGTTTTCTGATTTCGTGCTTTAAAAACACCATCTTCATTGCCTAAATCCATCTCAATAATGTCTGCATTGAGCTTTTTCTTTAACTCATTTTCTGGAAATTGTCCAAAAGCCAGTTGTGAGAAAAACACTACCATCGTTATTAATCCTATTCTTTTCATAATGTATAAAATTTAATTAAAGCTTAGGACTTTTACGAGTGACTTCGAAAATTTTCGAAATTGGTCAGCTCAAATAATTAAGGTCTCTTGTTTTATAAAAATAAAACTATTCAATTATATATCAGTGATTTAATTTGTTTTTTTATAAAATATTTTTGATTTACAATAAAAAAACGCTCACTAATTTTTAGAATTAGGCAATAAGTATTTTGAAAAGCCCTCCTTATTCTATTTTTAAATCTGAAAAATTAAGGTACTTAATTTCTAGAACAACATCATTGAGTTGGCTTAAAACACCCCATTTTCCGTCTTTTTTTACAGCAAAATAATAATCTTCAAATTCTCTTATTTCTTCATATTGAGATGGAATTGTGAATTTGTCTTCTCCTGCAATTGATAAATTAACCACTCCAAACAGGTTTTTGTCATTTTTACAAATAAAAATATATGACTCTGATGATATTGGTAGATAGTTGCTTAGAAATATAGGAGAATACTCAGGTTTCAAACCAAATATAAAAAGTCCTTTGGTTTTGTTGCGCTGCACTTCAATCTTATAAACAGTGCCGAATTCATATACTCCAAAATCTAATTCGTTTTTCCTGTCAAAGTCTATTTTTTTGAATTCAAATGGGATTACAAAACGTTTTTCTCCATCAAAAACACCAATTAACTTTCCTTTCTTTACAATGTAGTATGTTTTTTGACCTTCATAATCACTTTCATCAACTGTTATTTCGTCATAATCGATTGGCAATAATTCTCTGATTCCAGTATATTCGTAGCTATAATCATTTTTATATCCAGTGTAAAGTCCCTTTTTTCCATCTTTTTCGACAATAAAAGCATGTGAATCACTAATCTTATAAAAGCTGTCATAAAGGACTTGTAAAACCAATTCTTGCTTTAAGTACAAGCCTATTTTTCCGTTTTTTTCTACAATTGATATTATACAACATTCAACTAAGCTTTCAATCTCACTTGTGATTTTATCATAAATTGGTGGTACAGTAATTTTGTTTTCACGCAATCTGCCAATTCAAGTTTACTTCTAACCTCCCACTCATCATTATCATCCATGGAACTTGAAAGTTCTGTAAATAAATAGTCACTTTGAATAGTTGTTCCGTTTTCTGTAAACAATTTAAATTCATCGTTTATATAGCACTTGTATAAAGAGGATGCTCCATCAAATTCAATTTTAGAATAATTAGAAGGCTGAATTATTATTTCATCATTGTAATTCATGACTCCAATTTTATCGTCAAGCTGTATTAATTTTAAATCATTAACACTGCCAATTATTTTATAATCCTGACCATAAACCAAATTACAGGACAAGAAAAAAAGTACAGTAACTAAAAGTAATTTATTCATGATTTTGTTTTTTTTCTGTGTTAATAAATGTACTATATCTTTCATATTTAAGTATTAGGCTCTATGCTTTATTTACCATTTAATAAAATCGATTTCTTTCCAATTTAAAGCCTTAATCCTTGAACGGCGAAGTGCTTAACAAATTTAATTCTTGAATCCAATAACCAATTCATTAATTTACAACGATGGCAGACGTTTTATAAAACCTCCCTGCGTTGTGTATCTTCAACTGTTTGTCCTTTGAATCTTTGAATTCTCTACTTCCCATCCATCACCACCTTCTGCGTTTCAATTAAATTATAATTTTCATCTCTAATCGCTTTTGTTACTTTGTACTTGCCGTTAGAAAACTCAATTTGATGGTATTTTGGTTCAATAATCCATTTTTTGGTTTTAAGATTATAAGAACCTGACCTAGAAAATCCTGTTTCTGGAATCGTTTCATAATAAACTGGGTTTCCATCAATATCTATTGAATCATTGCCGTACATGTCAATTAATGCTTCATACATAAGTCCTGAAATATCTTCATCAGACTTGTAATTGTTAATCAACAACTCATCCTTATTTATCCTTTCTAATGATAAATTCCAGAAAGGATTTGTTTCGATTTCCAATTTTTTAATTTCCTTTAAATCAGCAATAGGATGTCTCATTACATTAATTTCTTGAGAGTAGTTTACATTTATAATATCAAAAGAATCTTTGCTATTGACAATGTAATACGCTTCAGATTCCATGTCATTTGGTATAAACCGTTTTGCTTCAAAATTTTCAAAAGATAAATCAGTTTGGTATCGTAAATAACTACTTGTATTGTTTTGAGAATAACTTTGTTCCTCAGGTTTTACTTCTATTTCTAGCTGATTATTATCTATGCTAAAGGTCCAATAGTCAATTCCTTGATGTCTAAACATTAGTTCTTTTGGTGAATAATAGTTGTTGCCAATAGTATTTAGTATTCCTGTTTTGTCACTAGTTTTAAAGTATAAATCACCTCCCCAACGCATTTTGAGCTTCTGATTCAGCAACTCAGGGTTCTCTGTTTCAATTAACCATATAGAATCAATTTTATCTAAATAGGGAATCGAAAGTTTCAAATAGTTTATAGAGGCCTCATTCACTGATGTTGAATTTTCCCAAGAAACCTTACCATCTAATTTCATAAATTCTCGAAAAATTTTTCCTTCACCCTCATATCCTAATCCGTTAGCATCTTCCACCATTGAAGCCTTTATAAAGCCATCTTTTTTTGGAACAATCTCAACATAGTTTGGTTGGATAAACCAATCTTTTGTTTTTCTATCGCGAACACCAGATTGATATAAACCAATGTAATAGTCGGGAGCTGGATAGATATATTCACCAAATTCACTCAAAGAGTCTTCACCATACATATTTAAAAGTGCATCAAAATAAATTTCGCCGAAATAATCTTTTCCCCAATGATTTACGACAGTATAACCTGGAACACCAATGTCAATTCCTTTGAAATTATTGTGGAATCCTTTGCCGCGCACTTGATCTAATTCTGATAATGATTTTATTCGATAATTTATTGAATCAGAACTGATGGTTAGCTGGTTTTGAAGTGAGAAACCAAAGATTTGATCTTTTATGGAATAATTTAGTTGTAAATATACAATTCCATTTTCATCGTATGTGTAGTATAAACCAACTCCTGTGGCTCCTGGGAATGAATGTCTTTCAATTGGCAAATTGTATGGTTTTATATTAACAATTGGATAGCTAAACCAGATTGATCTATAGCTAGGATGAAAAAAGCTACAGGTAATTTCGTTGTTTAAAATTCCAAAAAAAACATTTAATTGATCTTGATTTTTGAAAAATAGAGAAGGGTCGACCTTATTGTATCGGTTGTTTGTAAGACCGATAACATCCTCATAAATTGGCGGGAGTAGGGTGTCAATGCAGGTGAGGCTACTACTGAAAGAAAGTATGTTGATGCTTAAAACACCTTTCCCGCTTTTAGTTTGAATATAATAAATTGTGGGATCGATTGTGTCTTGATATGCATCAATTAAATTATCATAATATAGCTCAGGTTTGATTTCATATTGCTCTCTGATTTTTGTTTGGAGCAGTTTGAATGAATCATCTTTCTGTTTGTAAACATCTCTATAAAAATCGTATTCTCCATTTTTAAAATTAAAAATCAGGTATGGTCCGTCAGTTATTTGGCTATGTTCTTGATACTTTGCTGGGATTTCCCAAGTATCAGTTTTTAAATTAAATAATCCAATCTTGCCTGTATTCATGTCTTTTCTGAGAATTAACTTCCCGTCTGCAAATGAAGTGCGATTATAACGATTGTTTAAATAGCTTTCGTATGGAGTTAAAGGCATTCCGCCTTCATCAAAAAGGTCTTGTGAGTTTCCATTTATTGAATAAAATAAAACTGTACAAAGTAAAAGAGATTTTAATAGGTTCATGAGGGTTTCTTTAATTATTATTTAGAATGGAAATTGATTGACAGGGGAGTTCTAGTGTTGTTTGAAATTATGTTTAGTTTTTTAATCAAATATATATTTTTCTTGATTAATTCTTTCCTAAAATGTAATATTTTATTTATATAAAGCTTCATGTAGTCAGGTGATTAGCTGTGTTTTTTGTGCTTTTTTCCAATGAAAACAGTGGTTTGTATACTGTTTTTATGAAGGAAAAAAAAATGAGAAAACATCTGTTTTAATACTGTGATTTTCTTATTGTAATTTTGTGAATTCATTTTAGTGGTTTTTAATTTCAAAAATAACATACAAGACTTAGTTTTTTAAGATATATACTATATTCAATTGATTACCAGTTAACTTACAAGTTCTTTTTATTGAAAAGACATCTAAATTTAACATCAGTGAACCGCATCTATATTTAGTATTAACCAAAGAAGAGATTCCTCAGTTGTTTCACTTCATCGGAATGACAGATGTTATATGTCATGGGGTGGGGAAAAGTAAATGTTCTTTATCAGTCATTTAAAAATTAACATTAAAGATTGAATAACAAAAAGGATACTGGCATGAATTTTAAACCATTTCAGTTGTAAATTGAGGCTACTGGTAAGTTAACAGGGAATCAATATATTCAGCTTCTGTTTAGGCAAATAAAAGTGTAGTAATTAAAAGCTAATCAGTCTTTTTAATTTCTAACAAAAAAAGCGTCCAACCTTTCAGTTAAACGCTTTTGTAAAATCAAATATGTGAATTAAGCTACTTGAAAGTAGCGATAATTTTATCTGCTAATTCAGTTCCAATTCTACCTTGTGCTTCTGATGTTGCCGCCCCGATGTGTGGAGTAGTGGCAATCACTGAGTGATTCAAAAGATCTGCTCTAGGATTAGGTTCGTTTTCGAAAACGTCTAATGCTGCAGCAGCCACTTTTCCACTTTTTAAAGCTTCTAATAAATCATCTTCATCGATAACTCCACCACGTGCTACGTTTACAATGCGAACACCGTCCTTCATTTTCGCAAATTCTGCTTTGCCTATTACAGCTTTACCATCTCCTTGTTTAGGAACGTTCATCGTAATGAAATCAGCTTTTGATAATGCTTCGTCAAGATCAGTTGTGGTTTTGATAGTACTTACCAATTCACCAATTCCTTCAATTGAAATAGGAATCTCAATGTCTCTTGCAGTACGGGTAACTCCAATAACCTTCATTCCTGTACCCAAAGCATAACTTGCTAAAGATTGTCCAATACGACCAAAGCCGATGATTAGAAGTGTCTTTCCTCTCAATTCAACACCTTTGCTGTATTTTTTCTTAAGTTTTCCAAAGTCAGCGCCGTCTTTGTTTGACATTTCTTTATAAGAGTCATACGTAGAGCGTGCCAATGCAAACAAAGATCCCATCGCTAATTCAGCAACAGATTGAGAGGAAGCTTCCGGGGTGTTTTCTACTGTAATCCCTTTGGAACGTGCATATTCCACATCGATGTTGTCCATTCCTACACCACCACGCCCAATGAATTTTAATCCTGGACAAGCATCAATTAAATCTTTTCTTACTGTTGTTGCTGAACGAACAAGTAGTCCAACATAATTTTCAGAGTTGATTGTATCAATTAATTGATCTTGTAATACATGTTCTGTAACAACTGTAAATCCAGCTGCTTCTAGTTTTTCTATTCCTTCTGACGAAATTCCGTCATTCGCTAATATTTTCATGTTGTTATTTTATAATGATTTCATAATGTCTACCAATGCTTGTACGCTCTTTAACTCAAGAGCATTGTACATCGAAGCACGGTATCCACCAACAGAACGGTGACCTTTTATTCCAACGATGTTTCCATCATTCCATAATTTGTCGAAACGTTCTTTTTTGCTATCATCAGTTAAACGGAAAGTAACATTCATTAATGAACGGTCTTTCACTTCTGTTGTTCCTTCGAAATTTGGGTTACTATCAATTTCACTATACAATAGTTCTGCTTTGGCTTGATTTTTCTTCGCCATTTCTTCAACACCACCATTTTTCAATAAATGTCTCAAGTTTAAGTTGGAAACGAATACTGAATATACCGGAGGAGTATTGAACATACTGTCCTTTTTAGCGTGAATAGCTAAATCAAGGTAGCTAGGAATATGCAATGAAGATTTTCCTAAAATACTGTCCTTAACGATATATAAAGTTGCTCCGGCTGGACCTAAGTTTTTTTGTGCTCCAGCATATATTAAATCAAATTTAGAAACGTCGATTGGCTGAGAAAATATATCTGATGACATATCACAAACCAATGGAACATTCGTTTCTGGAATTGATTTGAATTGGGTTCCTACAATTGTGTTGTTTGAAGTATAGTGTAAAAAATCAATATCCTCAGGGATTTCATAACCCTCTGGAATATAGTTGAATCCCTTGTCTTCTGATGATGCTATTACAATAGCCTCTAAGCCAGCATTAGCACCTTCCTTTATTGCGTTGGTTGCCCAAGTTCCAGTGTTGATGTAAGCTGCTCTTTTATGCTTTCCTGATAAGTTATATGCTGCAATTAAAAATCCTAAACTAGCTCCTCCTTGTAAGAAAAGAACTGTATATCCTTCTGGAATGTTCAATGCTTTTTTGACGTTTTCACGTGCTTCTTCCATTACTTGAACGAAGTCTGCACTCCTGTGTGAAATCTCTAAAATAGATAATCCATTAAAATCGAGAACAGCAGCAGCTGCTTCTTTAAATACCTCTTGCGGTAAGATACATGGTCCGGCTCCAAAATTATGTTTCATGATGCTTTTTTTTTACAAATATGTTAATAAATATGTGTTTTTAATTGGAATTTCATGTTTAATACTGCAGAAAATTGAAATAAAAAAAAGAGCCGACACGAATGCCGACTCTAAGGATATGTTGGATAAATTATTTCTCTTCTTTTTTATCGGCAGCTTCAGCTTTTGGCTTTTTTTCTTTTGCACCTTCTACCTTAGCTTCCGCCTTCTTTGCTGCTGGTTTTGCTGCGGTGACTTTCTTTTTAGTCGGCGCTTTTTCTTCAGCTTTCTTTGCAACAACTTTCTTTACGGGAGCTATTTTAGCCTCTGGTTCCGCTTTTCTAGAGTTTCTCTCCTCTTTTAGTGCTATAGCTCGATTAGTATTTGACTTACTTGGCCTAGACTTACCGAATGAACTTCTAAAACGTTTTCCTTTTGCTGTTTTTACATCACCTCTTCCCATAGTATTTTTTATATTAATTTGTTCGATTGCTAAATATACAAATAATAGTATTGTTAATGAAGTTTTTAATATAGTTTGATGAAACTTATTTCTAGAGACTTATTAATGTCAATTATGAATTATCAAATGCCCTCCTCTTCTTCCTCAAATCTCCTTAAAAAGTCTTTTATTACAAGGTCTGGATTTTTAATTATTCTTTTGCACCATTCTATCTTTAAACTTGTTTGTTCGACTTTAGAGAGTTTCCAATCTAAATTTTCTAAATTTTCTAACCTTGTTCGAATGGTATTGATTGTAAGTGCTGCTGAAACAGAGATGTTAAAGCTTTCTGTAAAACCAACCATAGGGATTCTTACATAATAGTCAGCCAAATCAAGTGCTTTTTCTGAAAGACCGGTTTGCTCGGTTCCAAATAAGAAAGCAATAGGTTCATCAATTGGAACATCGTTTATTGTGTAAGCATCTGTGTGTGGAGTAGTGGCCGCAATTTTGTAACCCTTGTCTCTTAAAGTTTGAATACAAGTTGTGGTTGGGAAAAGTTTGTCTGTATAGTGGTAGTGGTTAACCCATTGAGCAGCGCCTAAAGCAATATCTCTATTTACACTGAATTTATTGTCTTGTTCAATAATGTGTAAATCTTGAATTCCAAAACAATCACAACTGCGCATTACAGCACTTGCATTGTGTTCTTGGTACAAGTTTTCCACAGCTACAGTAACATGTCTGGTGCGTTCTGAGGCTATGCGCTCAAATTTCTCAATTTTTTCTGGGGTAATAATTGAATACAATGCTTGAAGTAACCTTTCGTCCATTTATTTAAAAATTTTAAACAAAAAAAAGGGAGCTTTTCGGGCTCCCTGCAATTTTTTAAAAAGAATTGCTTTCTAGTTAACAGAGCTTGCTAACTCTGAACCAGCTTTAAACTTTACAACTTTTTTTGCTTCAATCTGAATTTCTTTTCCTGTTTGAGGATTTCTTCCTGTTCTAGCTGCGCGCTCTGAAACAGAGAAAGAACCAAACCCAATTAAAGAAAGGCGCTCACCTTTTTTTAATGCATTAGTAGTTGTGTTAATAAATGCGTCTAAAGCTTTTTTTGAATCTGCTTTTGACAATCCAGCTTCCGAAGCCATTGCTTCGATTAATTCTGCTTTGTTCATAGTTATGGTTTTTGTTTGTTAAAAATTATACTCTAGCAAATATAGCGGAATATCCACTACTCACAAGTGTTTCAGCAAAAAATTATCATAAAATGTTGAAATAATCATCAAAAAGTTGATAAAAGCACCCTGAAAAGCTTGTTTTATAAGGGGTCTGCTTGTTTCATGTGCGTTTATTTCAAAATGTTAAAAAATGATTTCAAGTTCAAAATCACGATTTTACCCTTTGAAGAGGAGTTTTTATTGAGAAGAGAAATTTAGCCCTTAAAAAATGATTTTCCAGGCTTCAATCGGAAATCCTGCCAAAAAAGAAGTTGCGTCTAATCTTTTCTTTCCTTCTAATTGAACTTCAAGAAGTGTTAAGGCTCCTGTTAAAGTTTCTAAGATTAAACTTTTGTTTTCGCTTTTTAAAGCAATAGCTGAATGCTTATCGGTGTTGAGTAACTCCGAACGGAAAAGCTTTAATGTCTTTTCTTCTTTATTTTCTTTGTGTTGCAATTTTATCCAAGCTGTTGGATAGGGCGACATTCCTCTAATGAAGTTGTGTATCGATTCTATTTCTAGATTCAAATCCAATAAGCAGTCTTGTTTTGAAATTTTAGGTGCTGGTTTTAAATCGCCTTCTGGTTGTGGTTTAGCTTGTGCTTTTCCAGAACGAATCAGTTCAACTGTGTTTGTAACTGTTTGCGCTCCCAAGACCATCATGCGGTCGTGTAATTCTCCTGCAGTTTCATTTTTGCCAATTGTCATTTTATCGCTTAATAAAATCTGACCTGTATCGATTTTTTCATCTATATAGAACGTTGTAACTCCAGTTTCTGTTTCGCCATTAATAACCGCCCAATTGATAGGAGCTGCACCTCTGTATTGTGGCAATAATGACCCGTGCAGATTAAAGGTTCCCATTGATGGAATTTCCCAAACAACTTTTGGAAGCATTCTAAAGGCTACAACTATAAAAAGATCGGCTTCGTAGGACTGTAGTTCCTCAATGAAATCTGAATCCTTGAGTTGCGTTGGTTGAAGAACTGGTAAATTGTGTTTTAGAGCGCATTCCTTTACTGCACTTCCTTGCAGTTTACGTCCACGACCAGCAGGCCTATCTGGTGCAGTAACGACAGCTTTAATAGTGTATGATTCTTTGATTAACTTTTCTAAAATCGTTACAGCAAACTCAGGTGTTCCCATAAATACGATATTCAAATCTTTCTTTTCTTTCATTAATATTCTTTTTTACGCCAGTTAAATATAGATAAATATAACAGAGATAACCCTCCTATTGATATGAAGTAAAGGTATTCAACTGTCCAAATTGCTGCTATACTCCAATTCCAAACTTTAATTGTAAGGTAGGCATAGGCAATATAAACAATCATTCCGAAGATTTCAATTGCTAAACTTACTCTGGTATTTCCAGAACCGTTTATTGTTTGGAAATAAGGTGTGGAAAGTCCAAATATCAATATCGATCCAAAAACCATCCTTAATATATAGGCACTGTCTTCTAAATATGCTTCTTCTGGATTAATGACTGAAATTAATTCTTCTGGATAGAATAGTGCTCCATGGAAAATTGCCAATAGGAACAGCATGGTTAAAAATTGAATTCTTCGAACAACTTTTGGAATTATGGTTTTGTCCTTTGAATCCATGTACTGGGCGACATAGGTTTTTGTTGTTGCACCAAATCCAAATATTGGAACAAATGCCAAGAAGTAAATCGATCGAATATTTTGTGAAACTGTTAAGTCATAAGTACTCATTTGCTCAATCCAAGTGAAGTAAACCGTCCATGTAGCCAAAGCGAAAAATCCTTGAATCATTAATGGTAATCCAACGCTAATTAATCGACCTATACTTTTTAAGGTAACTTGAAGCTTGGAGAATATTCCATAGATAACTCTTTCCTTCGAACTAAAGAGTAGACCTAATAAAACCAAGGCGGTTAATCCTTCAGAAATAACAGAAGCCAATGCAGCTCCTTTAACTCCCATTGGTTCAATTTCCCAGAATCCGAAGATGAGTAGGTAATCTAGAATGATATTTGAAGTGGCGAAGAAAGCCGTGCTGACCATAATGACCCATGTTTTTCCTGTGGCCATAAAGAAGCTGTTCAGGCCTAACATTAATACTCCCATGAAAAAACCATAGGACCGAATCGAGAGAAAGTCAATTTGCTCTTGTGCCAATTCTTTATTCTTGGAATAGCCCATGAGCATATCACCAACATAATTCTGAATCAATAAAAAGAAAACTATTGCAAAACAGAAGATGACAAACAGTGCAGACTGAAAAGTGGCATTTAAAGCTTTACTTTTTCCCTGACCAATACGCCGCGCCATGATGATTTGGGCTCCATCACCTAAACCAGTTAGACCCATGAACAAAGTCACATAAATCAATCCAGCATTTCCACTTGCATCAAAACTTAAAGTGCTGTACCGACTCAAGAAAGCAGCATCAGTAATCATAACGATTGACTGAATAAATGTTCCCAACATCAAAGGTAAGGCGACCTTTAAGATTTGTTTATACGATATGGACAGCTGCATGTAAATTTTTTAATAAGTCGCAAAAATAAACATTCGATTGCTCTATTGCACTGAATAAATCAAAATCATTGAGGAATAATGATTTTCCCGTTCAGCTGTTCCTAAAATTTTACTCCCGAAAACTGTTAAGAAACAGTGTTGCGGATATGATAAAATTGACTCCCTGTTATCATACCAGTTCTTTTTATTAAAACTTCAGTTAAAAGATATCTGAAAGTGTTTAAAAGAATGAATAATAAAGTAGGCTAAAGACGTGGTTGTATGAGAGTAAAATGACATAAATAGCTTAAAATCAAAACCAATGTGGTGCGCTGTAATCATTTGATTATTGATTTATTGGTAAATATTCCGACAAGTATTTTAAAAAGTTATTGCTTAACTATTTTATCTTTTTGTAGTACTTCATTATTTTCATTAGAAATAAGTAAGATAGAATATATACCATTTGCTAATGGTGTCATAGAAAAGATATACTCATTAAGTCCTTTCTTTGCGGCTAGTGTTTCTAGTTTTTTCACTAACCTTCCGCTGGTATTATAAATTTCAATGTAAACGGCTTGTGGCTGATCTATCATAAATTGAATGGATACAAGGTCACTTGTAGGATTTGGAAAAATATTTCCAGCAGAACTAGCATTTGGAGGAATCACGTAATTGAGGGTGTCAAAACAACCTCTTGCATCTCTAACAATACACTGAACAGTATCATTTGTACATCCTCCTTTGAAGAGGTTGTCAGAGGAATAATTGTTGTCGTTCCATGAATATTCAAAAGGTCCGACTCCGCCATAAGGAGTAGCTTTTATCACCTTATTGCAAAAGCTGTTGTCTACAACCTTTAGCTGTAACTTTATTCTTGATGTGTCAGGACTGTATAATTGAGCCAGAAAGCCTGAGTTTCCTTTGTTTGGCATTGCTAAATATCCAAAAGAATACACTTCTCCTGTATTATATTTTCGTTGTAAACCATAATAATCGCCCCATCTTTCATAGCTAGTCGTTAGGCGGTTAACATAGTTTCCTCCTGCTTTTATTTCAAGAACGGTGGAGTACTGACGCTCATTATTACAATAAATGGTTGAGTTTCCAGGGAAATCAGTAAAAGATGAATGATTAAATCCAATGATTACTTCGCGATCACATTCTTCATTTCCAGACCATGCAATGTTTGGGTATCCAAAATCTCTCACATTGTCTCCAATAATACGACCAGATACTGAAGGAGAATTATAAACACTTGATACTAAGCCGTGATAAATAGCAGAAAAACCAGTTGAAGGATCTATGGTGTTGGCCACAAATTGAATTTCATCGTCTATGAGGACAGCACCAAGTACGCGCGCATCATTGGTTTGAAGTCCGCTGCTTGCATCAGAGGTATCAGTGTCAACTTGTCTAGCATTTGGTGGAACTCCGTAAGAAACATCTGTAATCAGTGGCGAAATGTTTAGGTTTCCATTATTAATTTCTAAAAAGAAAATTGTATCGTTTTCAATATCAAAGTTTCTGTTAGAAAGTAGAAACTGATTGTTTACATTTCCGTTAGCACCCGTCACTAAGTGTAAGTTTCGAAGATAATTTCCGTTGTAAGTGATGTTATCATAAAGAGTTGCTTGCATCGCAGGGTCTCCAGAAAATGCTTCAGCCTTATCCATTTCCCAAATAATTGAACCGTCAAATCCAGTTTGCCATGGTTCATCAGGAACAATGAGATTTCCTGTAAAATATACCTTGTTGTGTGTTATTGATATGGTCGGAAAGTCTGTCCATCTGTTATTGTTTAAAGGGTTTCCTGGTAAGTTGTACACATACCAAGGGTCACGTGGGTCATTTGTAGAACTGAAACACATAATCACTTCACTTGTAGTTGGAGTGGATCCTTTGAGGAAGGCAAGTACAAATCTGTCTTCCACTGGATCATAAGCAAGTTTTGGATCATAATAACTGTTTAGGCCAGAACCATTAACAAAGCTACTCAAGGAAATTGATTGATCTTCAAATAAAGTAGTGTCCTTATTCATGTCATAAGCCCACACGGAGCTATTCATCGATAACATTATAACTCCATTATTGGAAACAGCTAAGGTGTTATCACTTGGTATTCCACCATAAACTGGATATTTATTTCCATGATACCATCGCATAGGAATGAAGGAGTCACCAATAATTGGCTGTGAAATAGATTTAAGGTAGGGGGATTGAAAACCCGTCTTGAGTTTACTATAATGTTCTTTACTTTTCTTTTTCTGTCTAATTAAATGTGATCTTGCTGAGTTTCCATCAGGAAGAGGCATTTCTAAATTGTTCACAACTTCTAAATAAGGACTTTGCTCCTTAAACTCAGTTATGGTTTTATCTTTATTAATTGAGAAGTTCGTTTTTCTGAAGTCTTGGCCTAGAATTGACTGAGAGAAAACTACGATACATAAGAAAATAGTAATGCGCATTTTAATTATTTTAAGAGTAAAGTTAAACAATTCCTTAATAGAACAAAAGTAAAATAATTTCCTGCTTATCGTATTTCTTGAAAATCTAGAATAGCCCTGCTGTGGACATTCAAATTATTTTTTCGTATATTAATATTCTATTTAATTCTTTAAAGAAAATGAGCAGAGGATTTGTAAGAGAAGGCGATCAAGAAGAAGCACCAGTTATTCCACCAAGAGCGGCTTTGCCAGATAATACGCCAAATTATGTAACACCAGAAGGATTTGAATCACTCAAATTAGAAAGACTAGAATTGCTGGCAGAATTATCCAATTTTGAAAGTACTGATGAACGTGAAAAACGCAGGAAATCGGCTGAAATTGATGGGAAATTAAATTTATTAAATGAGAGAATAAATTCAGCACGCGTTTTGGATGTGAAAAACCAAGCTCTTGATGAGGTGCGCTTTGGCGCAACTGTGAAATATAAAATTGATTCTGCAAAAGCACCAGTTACTCTAAAAATAGTTGGAGTAGATGAGGCAAATATCCGAGAAAAGAAAATTGCTTTTATTGCACCAATCGCTAAGGTAATGATAGGTAAGAAAGAAGGCGAAACTGCGAGCTTATCTCTAGGTGGAGAAGAACGCGAAATTAAAATTTTGAAAATTACTTATTCTTAAATCCAGAAATCACTTCACTAGGTTGAATCTCTACCACATCTCCAGGTTTCATATCACCTAAATTAAAATCACCGATAGAATATCTAACCAATCTCAATGTCGGAAACCCAACTGCGGCGGTCATTTTTCGAACTTGTCGGTTTTTCCCTTCACGTATTGTTAATGCGATCCAACTCGTAGGGATTTCTTTTCTAAGGCGTATAGGAACGCTGCGTTCTGGTAAGTCTGGAGTTTCTATTTTAACACAATCAGCTGGTGCAACTCGGTGTTGTTTTCCGTTGTGTTTGATAGAAATTGTTCCAGCTGCTAATTCTTTACAAGCCTCTGGAGTGATATCATGGTCTACTTGAACGTAATAGGTTTTTGGTGATTTGTTTTTAGGATCTAAAACTCTGTTTTTAAATTCATTGTCATTGGTTAAAAGCAGTAAACCTTCGCTTGTTTTGTCTAAGCGTCCTATTGGGTATACGTCAATTGGAAATTTATATAAATCGCCCAAAAGACTGGCATTTTCATCTCCTGTGAATTGCGACAACATATCATAAGGTTTAAAAATTGCGAAATACTGCTTTTTCATCTTTAATTGAATTTATTTCTCAAAAATGAATAGAATTAATTGAAAAATCAATGATGAAGTTTCAATAGTGGCTGTTTCTTTTATATTTTTAGCAAAAAGAAAAAATAAAATGGTCCTACAATTTACAAAAGAAGATGGCGTTGCAACGTTAAAGTTTAACCGCCCAGATAAATACAATAGCTTCAATCAAGAATTAGCATTTGCTGTTCAAAAAGCACTTGATGATTGCAAAAATGACAACTCCGTTCGCGTTATTGTTTTAACAGGAGAAGGAAAGGCATTTTGTGCTGGACAAGATTTAGCTGAAGCAACAGATCCAAATGGACCGCCATTGAAGAACATCGTTGGCGAGCATTACAATCCTATCGTTATGCGCTTGAGAGAAATTGAAAAACCAATTATCGCAGCGGTAAATGGAGTAGCAGCAGGTGCAGGGGCAAACTTAGCTTTGGCTTGTGATATAGTTGTAGCGAAAAAATCGGCTACTTTTATTCAAGCATTCGCAGCTATTGGATTAATTCCAGATTCTGGAGGAACATTCTTCTTACCAAGATTGGTAGGAGCACAGAAAGCACTGGCTTTAATGATGACAGGAGATAAAGTTCCTGCAGAGGAAGCTGAAGCAATGAATATGATTTATAAAGCTATCGATGATGAAGAATTCGATGCTTATATTTCGAAAATGGCTTCAAAAATGGCCAAAATGCCAACAAGAGGTTATGGTTTGACAAAAAAAGCTGTGAATGCTTCGTTTAACAATTCTTTAAAAGAGCAATTAGAAGTTGAAGAGAAACTACAAGCTGAAGCGGGTTCAACAGAAGATTTTAAAGAGGGAACTCAAGCGTTTTTGGAAAAGCGCAAACCAGTATTTAAAGGAAGATAAAACACTGTTTAAAAACTATTTAAAGAAATTGGAATAATGAGTAAAATTAAAGTTGGAGTTTTAGGAGCTGGAACAATGGGGGCTGGAATAGCGCAAGTTGCAGCACAATCTGGACACAAGGTGGTTCTTGTTGATATGAATGAAAAAGTCATTGAGTCAGCGAAAGAAAAATTAAGAAAAATCATTGAACGTTTAATCGAAAAAGGAAAATGGACTGAAGATTTTGGAAATGAAGTTTTCGGAAGAATTAAGTTTTCGACTATAATGCAAGATTTTACAGGTTCAGGATTAATCATAGAGGCAATAGTTGAAAATATTGAGGTGAAACATGCTGTTTTTGAAAAGCTGGAGTCTATTGTTGATGAAAATTGCATTTTAGCTTCAAATACCTCTTCTCTTTCAATTGCAGCAATTGGAGCAGTTTTGAAAAACCCAAGTCGAGTAATTGGAATTCATTTCTTTAATCCAGCACCATTAATGCCTTTAGTTGAAATTATTCCAGCAGTTCAAACCAGTGAAATAGTAACAAAAGAAGCGAAATTAATTATTGATTCTTGGGATAAAGTAACTGTGTTGGCTAAGGACACTCCTGGGTTTATTGTAAATAGAGTAGCGCGGCCATTTTACGGCGAAGCATTGCGTATTTATGAAGAAGGAATAGCTGATTTTGCTACAATTGATTGGGCTATGACAACGCTTGGAGGATTCAGAATGGGGCCTTTTACTTTGATGGATTATATAGGAAACGACATCAATTATACGGTTACAGAATCTGTTTTTAAAGCATTTTACTATGATCCAAGATACAAGCCTTCGTTTACTCAAAAACGTCATGCAGAAGCGGGGTATTTAGGTAGGAAGTCGGGGAGAGGCTACTTTGATTATAGTGAAAATGCTGTACAACAATCACCAAATAAAGATGAGGAACTAGGAAAGAAAATTCTTACTCGAATTTTGGTGATGTTAATCAACGAAGCTGCCGATGCACTGTTCTTAAACGTTGCTACAAAAGAAGGCATCGATTTAGCTATGACTAAAGGTGTAAATTATCCAAAAGGATTGTTGATTTGGGCAGATGAATTTGGAATTAAAAATGTCCTCAATGAATTAACTAACTTATTCGAAGAATACGGAGAAGATCGTTACAGACCAAGTCCAATGTTGAAAAGAATGGTTCGTGAAGGAAAGAATTTCTTTTAATTTCCGCCTCGTAGAGAGACACGGTCGTGTCTCTCTACGAGGCGGAAATTATCTCTTTATCTCATTCAGTAATTCTTCAGCGTTATCACTGTAAAATCCACCTTCTTTAACAATTTCCCCAAGTAAATACCTTGCTTTTATTGTATGATTTTGTTCAACAAGGGCTTTTGCAGTAAACCATCTCGCTTCTTCACGGAAATTTCCATACCCTAAAGTGTAGGACTTTCTAAGTAGTTCTGTTGCTTGATCAAACTGACCTAAATTAAAATAACACAGTCCACCGTAGAAATTCGCATTCACATCATCAGGATAGGTGTCTAAAATCGTCAAGTAATGCTTTAATGCTGTTTTGTACTGACCTTGACTAAAAAACTCCGATGAGGTTGTCAAATAATCGATATAAGTAATCTCAACCATTTGTAGTGAAGGAAATTCTTGTTTTTCTTCTTTCGAAGATTGGCTAGCTGGTATCCCTACATCCAAGGTGTTTCTCACTTTTATTGGTCGGTTTCTATATGCCCTATAGTCTACATTTTTTAAATCTGAAAGGAAAACCTCTTGTGCATCTTTGTAAACTAAATTACTCTTTGAGGAATTTGGAATTTTCCCTGAAGATTGAATAGGCAATTGAATTTCTTCTTTTTCAACTTCTGTCTTTTGAGGCGTAGTTTCTGCTTTTAATTTTTTATTTACTGCTGCTTTAGGCAATTGACTTTCTGTGCTTTTTGTCTCTTGATTTTTAATCAATTCATTAGATGTAATCTGTTTTTCTGGAGAAATAGCAGTGTAAAAATCAATTTCTTCACTTCTAGAGCTTTCGTCTTTAATTTTCTCAACAATTTGTGGATTTTTATCAACTGCCGAGTTTCCTTGATATGTGAAGATGATTAAGGTTAACATTGTTAAAGTGAAAAGCACAAAACTCAAGGTCATTCCTTTTGTAGATGCTCCGCCAGCGCTACCATTGTTAACAAATTGGTTCATTTTATTATCTGTAGCCCACATTCCATCATTTACAGAAGAGGAAGTCGATTTCCATCCTTCCAATGCTTGATCATTAAAATCAGAGCCAGCCGCTTTTGATTCTATATCATGCGTGTTTCCAGTTCCCGCTTTGTAATCCTCAATTTCTTGACGACTCAAAGCCTTTTTAGGACCGAAAATTCTATTAAGCAGATTTAAAAAGATCATGTTCCTTTAATTTTATTTTTAAGTTGCGTTTTCCATTTTGGATTGCACTTTTGACTTTGTTCAAAGTCAGATTTAACTTTTCGCTCACTTCTTTATATGACAATTGTTGAATGTAAAATAGCTTGATTGCTTCATCTTGAGGAGGATCTAATTCCTCAATTGCAGCTTCTAATTCAGTCAATTTTATCTCTTTTATTACTTTCTCTTCAATTTCATCTTCTTGGGCAACAATCTCCTCATTGAGTTGAATATCTGTGTGCTTTTTCTTTCTCAATACCATTAAACAACTGTTTTTGGTTAGAATGAAAAGCCAAGATTTAAAATAATTGATATCGTGTTTGACTATTTTTTCACCTAAAGTCATGAAGATTTCCATTACAATATCTTCCGCATCATTTTTGTTTTTCATGTAGTTGAGACAAGTCCCCATTACTAAATGTCCATAGCGATTGTAGAGTTCACCAATGATTTTCTTATCACGGTTCGCCCTATAGCCGGTGAGTAACTCAGCATCAGAATAATGTTCAAATTTTTTCCTTGTAATGTTCATCTACCTATTGAGATAACTTAATTCATATTATTCCATAAATATATTGGAATTAATTTGTGATGGGATAAACATAATTAGAATTGTTCGTTCGTTATTATTAATGTGAGAGCTATTTGAATTACAAATCAACTAATCTTTGAACGGTGAAGCCCTCAACACAGTTAATTCTTCAACGACTTTAGCCCTTAACGAAGTTAATTTTCCAATCCTGTCCCAAGATGTCTTCCACAATTTAAGTTTTTTTAGTATCGAAATTTCAACAATTTCCGATTCTTCTTAGTATCTTGAAACCATGATATAATTAAACTAAATAGAACCATGGCTAAGAAACAAGATTTACAGAATGAGATTAATGAGTTGACTGATAAAATACGTAAAAATATGCCGGCAACGTATAAGCATTTAATGGAAACACCTGATACAATTCCAAATGCTCAGAATGAGGACAACGATAACTTCGAGAAATTATTGGAGGATTATAGAGATCAACTTGTAGAAATTTTAAAGAAAGACGATTAATATATAAAATAAAAATATAGATAAGATGAAAGAGTATAAAAGATTAGGGTTTGATTCAGAGGAATCAGAAAGCGTAGTGAAAAACTTAAATTCACTTTTGGCAAACCTGCATGTTCATTATCAGAAGTTACGTAATTATCACTGGAATGTAACAGGAGGAGAGTTTTTTGATATTCACGAAAAAACAGAAACTGAATACACAGAGGTACTTACTGAAATTGACGAAGTAGCTGAAAGAATACGAGTTTTTGGAGCAACTCCATTTAGTACATTAAAAGATTATTTGGAGATTTCTGAGATTGAAGAAACTGGAACAAATTTGAGTTCAAAAGAAATAGTTCAAGAAATTCTGAGTGATTACGAAATTTTATTCTCCTTTATGGTGGATGCTGTTGAATCAGCAAGAGAAATTGGAGACATTTCCACAGATAGCTTAATTACTGGCTTTATGAAAAGAAGAGAGAAAATGCACTGGATGTGGAGTGCGTTTAGTAAAGAAAATTAAATAAAATAAACAAAAAGGCGTCTTTAAAAGCGCCTTTTTGTTTATTTACAGTGTGAGCTGGACATTCTAAAATATTACAAATTCCAGTTATGTATACATGCAGTTCTTTTTCAATAGGAGGATAAGTTAATGATTTTACACCTTTTGTATTAAAAACAATATGCAAATAGTTATTTACTAAAGATTGTACCATAAACTTTTTTTAATCAAGAAGTTACATATAAGATTATGACATCTTGCTTTTAAATGGGAATAAGTATTATTCCTGAAGTAACAATCTAGGTTAACGCATTTCTTCACCTTGAGATTTTGAAGTAAGCTTTTGTAATTCAACTCTAAATGCAGAACATGACTATAATTCATGATGAGTCGTGACTTTTCAATGTAAATGAAAGTGATATAAATTCATTATTTAATTGCACCCACACAAATCCATATAGAGCCGAAAAGTTGTTTATTCGATATTTTGGGTTGTGGGTGTTTTTTTCTGGTCAAATCTTTGTCTGTTGTATGGTTTTCTACCATAGCCCATAACGGACGCAAATAGGCACATACGGCTACTACGTAATAACGTCCACCGCTAGGGCTTATTTGATGTTATGAGCATTCGACATTTATTTTCCGAATCTATATTGAATTCCGAGCAAAGGTAAGTTATAGCTATGTAGGCTACTAACCCCAATAGGATTATTCGTTGAAAAACTAAAAGTAATCCACAACTCAGTAATTGGTTTTATTGGTTGAAAATTAAAATCTGCTAAAAAACTCCAATAAAATAATTTACTATTATAGTATTCGTTGCTAGGATAACAATTTGGACAATAGTTTCCCAAAAAGAAGCCTGGTTCAGCGTATAGCTCTACTCTTTTTTTATCAATTATTTTGTATTTTAAAGTTGGTCCAATCAGGTAATGCCAGCTTTTAAATGATGGAGATAAATTACTTTTTACTTTTACCAAATAACTTCTAAGCCCCAAATAAAGTTTGCTGTTTAAATTTACATTAAAAGATGTACTAATACTTAGTTCACCATAATTACTTTTAATTACATCAGAATAATTCTCTTGATAATAAAACACACTTGTCCCTGCTTGTAACTTATTTGCAATACTTTTTTCTTGAGCCAATAAAATATTACTAATCAAAAAAATAAGAATGAATATACTATAAATTTCTTTCATTTACTATTTGTTTAAAAAACTTATCAGACTAATCGAATGTTGGGTAAAAAGAGTCTTAAACAAACTACTTTTGATAATGATTTTTCTGATTTTTCCGTTTATTTTAAAATGATGTGCATATTCTTTTTGAGTGTGTATGCGCTGCCCATAACTTCAAAATTGACCTGTTCCCGATCAAATTATAGAGGTGTATTATCTGCAAAAAAAATAATCTAAGCACAATGAAGTACATCCACAGATTTTTCATCCGATTCCTATCGGATTTTAGTTTTTCATTATAATTCTCTCAACTTCTCAATAGTTTCTACAGGATTATCAGATCCAAAAACAAAACTTCCCGCTACTAGTGCATCAGCACCAGCATCTACTAATAATCTTCCTATTTCTAAATTCACTCCACCGTCAACTTCGATCAAAGTTTCTGCTTTTGCCTCAGTAATGATTGCTTTTATTGCTCTCACTTTCTCAACTGCTTGTGGAATGAATTTTTGTCCTCCAAAACCTGGGTTTACTGACATGATTAAAACCAAATCAATATCGTGAATAATGTCTTTCAATAAATCAACAGGAGTATGAGGATTTAGAGCAACACCAGTTTTCATTCCTGCTGCTTTTATGCGTTGCAAAGTACGGTGCAAATGAGGACAGGTCTCATAATGAACCGTTAAAATTGCTGCTCCAGCTTCCTTGAAGTCATTAATGTAATCATCTGGAGTTGTAATCATTAAATGGACATCTAAAGGTTTAGTGGCATGTTTGTAAATTGCTTTCATCACAGGTAAACCAAATGAAATATTAGGTACAAATTGTCCGTCCATAATATCGATATGCAACCATTCAGCAGTACTACTATTTAACATTTTTACATCACGCTCTAAATTAGCGAAATCAGCAGATAAGACAGAAGGGGAAACGATTGTGCTCATGTTTTTTGTTTTCTACAAAAGTACTAATTTCTTCAATCGATTCGAATGAAAATTCTTTTTGATTGTAATTCCTCATCCAACTCCTTCGTATTCATCATCCAATCTCTATCGGATCATCACCCATCATCCAATTCCTAAAGGATCACAACTCCTCTCCGCTTTGTTTTCGAAACAACTTATACAATTCCCCTTCTTTTTTATAAACATCTTTATAAAATTGAATTTGTTTTGTAGAATCATTCAATCCAGCGGTATGATAAACAATCGTAACGGGGAAAGTATCACTGAGAATTAAGTACGTTTCTTTTAAACGTTCTTTCATAACATCAACAGAGTCGATGTATTTGTGGTTTTCTGAAGAAAGAATGTCGTGAACTAATTTAAAAGGCGATTCCGTTCTTACACATCCGTGACTAAAAGTACGTTCTTCTCTCGTAAATAAATGTTTAGATGGCGTATCGTGAATGTAAATTGAGTTTTCATTAGGGAAAAGCAATTTTACTAAACCCAAACTATTTGTTGGACCAGGTTCTTGGCGAACGAAAAACGGGAAATTCCGAGAATTGTATTTCAACCAATCAATACTGTCTGCAGCGAGCAGCTTGTTATCTCTGTCCATAATTGAATATCGATTTCTTCGCAGATAGGATACATCCTTTTGTAAATGAGGTAAAATCTCCCGACTTGCAATAGAGTAGGGCACATTCCAATACGGACTAATAACAATATACTTCATATTGGAGGTAAGAAGTGGTGTTTGATTGCGCTGTGTTCCAATAATCACCTTCGAAGTATTGATTACTTCATCGTTGACATATAAGCGCAATAAATAACTTGGGATATTAATTACGATTAACTTTTTACCTATTAAGGAATCAGGAAACTCCCTCATTTTATCTAATGTAATAATCCCTTTCAAATAACGTGAGTAATTTGTTTCTGTTAAAGCTTCCATAGTGTTTTTACCGAGTTTAGCATCGGGATTTAATCCGTTTAATATCTGAAATTCTTGAAGTTTTTCCTTCATTGAAACTGTATCCATCAAAGGGTCTGCAATGAAATTTCTGCTGAATAATTGTTGTCCGATGAAAACAAAAGCTAAGCTATCTTCTGGAATTTTAAGATAAATCTTCTCGTTTATTTGATTTTCTATTCCATAAGTTGAAGTGAATTGATTTAAAGCAAAATGCAATTGAACTAATCTGTGATTTTTCTCTTTGTACGTCACAAGGTGTTCAATCCAAGAAATGGAGTCTTGTTTTTTCTCTAAGAAATCTAAAAATAGCTCTTGAGAAACCAACTGTAATTTATTCAAAGTGTTAGTTGAAAAATTGATGAGGGTAGTATCTTTTAAAGAAAGAAATTCTGCACATCTTAAAACGCTCAAAATTTCCTTGTTGACCATTTCATCGGTTTCAGCGAATGACGGATTAGATAAATATCCAATGGGTAAATTAAGCGCAATATCCGAATTTAAATAGTTAAAAAAATCAGCGATAGAGTCAGGTATCTCACCGTTTTTTATCCAAATTGAATGATTGTTTAGTTTAGCATATAATTGATTAGTCCATTTTTTTGATAAAGAACTAATGTTTAAGCTATCAATCGTTAATTTATCGACTATTGAAATGATTTGCTCAGATTTTCTATCGTCATTTAATTCCTTTTCACTAAATTCAGCACCCGAGTTGCATTTAGTGAATAAATGTGCAATGAATAGAAGTGAAAGCAGGAGTGTTAATTTGTTCTTCATAAAGTACGGTTACACTGTAAAAATAGTTTTTTTTTATCAATAATTTATACCCTTTAGAAAGGTTAACAAACATTTATGGAGTTAATGCATTATCCCGTAACACTAGTTATAATTATCGCAACTGTTTTATTGTCAATGCGCGCTTTTAAAGATGCAGACATTAAATATAAATGGATTTTCTATCCCTACAAAGTCGAAAGAAATAAAGAATATTACCGTATTATATCACACGTGTTTATTCATGGTGATACGTTGCATTTAATCTTCAATATGTTTGTATTATTCTCTTTCGGTGGAATTATGGAGTATATTTTTAGTGATTACTTCGGACAAGGATTAGGAAGCTTTCATTTTATATTACTCTATTTCTTAGGTGGATTAGCAGCATCAGTTTGGCCCTACTTAAGAAATAAAGACAATCCAAATTACATGAGTTTAGGTGCGTCAGGTGCTGTTTCGGCAGTACTCTTCGCTTCAATTCTTTGGATGCCAGAAGGTGGAATCTACTTGATGTTTATTCCTTTTGAAATTCCTGCATGGTTATTTGGTATTTTATATTTGGGTTTTGAATATTACATGAGTAAAAAGGGAGGAACTGGAATTGCTCATGACGCACACTTTGGAGGAGCAGTATTTGGTATCTTATATGTCCTTCTGATCAATTTTTCTAAAGGCGCCGAATTTTTTGAATATATTTTAAGTTAAGATGGAAACAAACTATGTAAATAATAATGGCGAAATTTTAATAAATAATGGACCAACTTTGGAAGCTGCAAACCGAGCTCATCTCTACGGTGATGGATTGTTTGAAACCATTCGTGTTCGCAATGGACAAGCAATTAATCTAGAAATTCATTTTCTGCGATTAGTTGAAGGAATGGCAGTCCTTAAAATGAGGATTCCTAATTATTTTACTGCTGATTTTTTTCGCCAAAGAATAAATGAACTCCTTATAAAATCAAATATCACTGAAGGAGGTCGTGTTCGTCTATCTATCGACAGGGCTAGTGGGGGAACATATAAACCAGATACAAATGAAGTTACCTATTTTATTGAGGCTTTTCCTTTTCAGAACAATGAATTTGTTTTAAATACAAAAGGATTAGAAGTGGATTTGTACACTAAAGTGAAAAAGGAAAAAAACATTTTCTCTAATTTTAAAACTAAAAATGGGCTACTTTATATCATGGCAGCCATTGAAGCCAAAGAGAAAGGATTGGATGATTTACTCATTACTGATTCAAAAGGGAATATTCTAGAAAGTACAAATTCTAATATTTTCCTGGTGAGTAATGGTGTTCTTTATACTCCCGGACTAGACGAAGGATGTTTGGGTGGAACAATGCGAATGACTATCATTAATTTGGCCATCGAAAACAAAATTAAAATCTACGAGTCTTCAATTACGCCTCAGAATATTTTAATAGCAGATGAAATTTTTCTTAGTAATGCAATCAATGGAATTGTATGGGTGAGTGGGTACAGAACCAAAAGATACATGAACAATATGTCAAAAATGATTGTTCAATTACTCAACAACCATTACGCAAATAAAATATCAACTTAAAATATCAATTTAAGAATGAAAATAATTGGTTTCGCAGGCAGCAATAGTAGGAAGTCTATCAATAAGCAATTGGTAAAATACACACTTGATGAAATAAATGGTGTTGAGACAGAGTGGTTGGACATTACCGATTATCCTCTCCCAATTTTCGGAGTAGATTTAGAAGAAGAGAAGGGATATCCTGAAAACATCAAAAAATTCCTTGATAAAATTCATTCAGCCGACGGAATCATCGTTTCATTAGCAGAGCATAATGGATCTTATTCCGTAGCAGCAAAAAACCTGTTTGATTGGTGTTCTCGCTACCCTGGAAAGTTTTTTAATGATATTCCAATGTTATTGATGGGAACATCTTCTGGCGGATATGGAGCGAAAAATGTACTTGGCGCTGCAGAAAAGCGTTTTCCAAAATTCGGAGCTAAAATTGTATCCATCTATTCATTTCCATCCTTTAATGATAACTTTTCTTCAGAAAAAGGGATTCTTGATCTAGGGTTGAAAGAAGAACATAAAAAATGTATTCAGCAATTAATTGACGCTATTTCATAAATGACCCTTGTTTTTATAGGGGTTGTCTTGTGTTTTTGTCATGTATTTTGAAATAGACCCCCTAAATTTTGGTCGCTATCAAAAAAATCAATAAAAAATAAAATTTTTTGTTTTGGAATATCTACTTTTGTCACGAACTAAAAATAATTTATGTCATCTGTTAGAAGAAATGCCTACCAAGATGTTTTACATCGAGAAATAAAGAAATTTGAATGGACTGGAAAAATTTCAGAGAAATTTGGAGAAAATGTGTTCTATGAAGATAAAATGCGTGAATACCTTCCAGAACAAGCGTATAAATCAATAAAAAGCGCAATTCAACACGGAACTAAAATTGACCGAAATATTGCAGATGTTGCCGCTTCAGCAATGAAAGAATGGGCTTTGGAAAAAGGAGCTACGCATTATACGCACTGGTTTCAGCCTTTAACAGGTGCAACAGCAGAAAAACATGATGCCTTCTTTAAACCAATTGGACCTGGTCGCGCTATCGAACAGTTCAGCGGAGATTTATTGGTTCAACAAGAGCCTGATGCTTCCTCTTTTCCAAACGGGGGAATAAGAAATACTTTCGAAGCGAGAGGTTATACTGCTTGGGATCCATCATCTCCAGCTTTCGTTATTTCAAATACTTTGTGTATTCCAACAATTTTTATCGCCTATACAGGTGAAGCCTTGGATTACAAAATGCCATTGCTAAAAGCGTTAAATGCAGTCGATAAAGCTGCTGTTGAGGTGTGTCAATACTTCGATAAAAACGTTACAAAAGTGATTGCAACCCTGGGATGGGAACAAGAGTATTTTTTAATGGACAAAGCGTTTTATAATGCACGTCCAGATTTAATGATGACGGGAAGAGTGCTTTTTGGTCACCCACCAGCAAAAGGACAACAATTAGATGACCATTATTTTGGTTCTATTCCTTCGAGAGTAACCAACTTCATGCGCGAGTTTGAAATGGAAGCAATTCGCTTAGGAATACCTGTAACTACTCGTCACAATGAGGTTGCGCCAAACCAGTTTGAATGTGCACCGATATTTGAAGAATGTAATTTAGCGAATGACCACAACTTATTGTTGATGGATTTACTTGAGAAAATTGCTAGAAGACACGATTTTAGAGTTATTTTACATGAAAAACCATTTCCAGGTTTAAACGGATCAGGAAAACACAATAACTGGGCTTTGGCAACAGATACTGGAGTGAATTTATTAGCACCAGGGAAAAATCCAAAAAGTAATTTACAATTCTTGACTTTCTTTGTGAATACAATTAAAGCAATTCACGAGCATTCAGATATGTTGAGAGCGTCTATAGCAAGTGCGTCAAATGATCACCGTTTAGGAGGTCATGAAGCACCACCTGCAATCGTTTCAGCATTTATTGGGTCTCATTTAACAACGCTACTTGATGATCTAGAAAAGAACATCAAAGCAGGGAAAATGACACCTGACGACAAGACAGAGTTGAAGCTGAATATCGGTAAAATTCCACAGATTTTGTTGGATAATACAGATAGAAACAGAACCTCACCTTTTGCTTTTACTGGAAATAAATTTGAGTTCAGAGCCGTTGGTTCATTAGCAAATTGTGCACAACCAATGATTACAATCAACACGATTGTAGCTCGACAATTACAGTTATTCAAGATTGCAGTCGATAAAAGAATACAAGATGGTGATGGAAAAGATGAAGCAATTCTAAAAGAACTTCAAAAACTTATTAAAGAATCAAAGAGTATTCGTTTTGAAGGAAATGGATACAGTGAAGAGTGGGTTGTAGAAGCAAAAAAGAGAGGTTTAAGTAATTTAAAAGATACACCGAGTGCCTTGAAAGTTTGGGAGCGTCAAGACGTTATCGATGTTTTTGAGAAAATGGAAGTATTTACCAAAAGAGAATTACTTGCACGCCAAGAAATTGAATATGAAAAATACATCATGCGCAATCAGATCGAAGCGAGATTGATTGGAGATTTAACTCAAAATCAAATCATTCCTGTGGTGGTTGATTACCAAAATAGATTGATTCAAAATATTCAAGGAATGACAGAAATTCTTGGGGAGGAAGCAGTTCAAGGTACAGCCGCTCAAAAAGGAATCCTTATTGACATGGCAATGCACATGAACAAAATGCAAGAATTCTCCAGAACAATGTTGGAGAATAGAAAACAAGCCAATAAAATTGAAGATGTAGCCAAAAGGGCTGAAGCCTATCGCGATACAGTTCGTGTGTACTTTACTCAGATTTCTTATCATACAGATAAATTAGAGCTTTTGGTTGACGACGGAACATGGCCTTTCCCAAAATTGCGTGAAATGCTATTCACAAGTTAAAAAAACTTGAATAAAATATTGAGTAGAGGCAGAGATAGTAAAATATTTCTGCCTTTTTTATTACATGTCTGCAAGAAATCTAATCATTTTGAAATCTTCTTGAAAAGACTTTTTCGTAGAAGTTGATATTTTTCTTCTGGACGCCTATATCTGCTTGCAATTCTAAGGTGTTTCCAGAATCTGATACATAGCCAATTATATACAAGTAGCTTCTATTGTCGCTCTTGTAAATAAGGCAATTGGCAGTTCAGTTCTGCACGCTTTCCAGTTTCGTCAGGGCGCAAAAAATCAAAGAGATTTTGGTGATGAAGCTTTTGATTATAACTTGTCTTTTGTCAATCCTGACTTTCGAAAGAAATTAAATATTCTAATGTCCAAATCAAGGAAGAGCATTCACATTTTAGTTAAAGGTTTAGGTTCAGATATTTATTTTTTATCAATACGAACCTTTTTTCTTCTCCATTGTTTATCATATTGTAGAAAAACATACTTATTTTTCAGAAGTAAAAAGAACAGATTATGATTAAGAAAAATGCGAAATTATGGTTGATTGACAGTATTCAGTTATTTGATGAACTTTCTCCTGATCAAAAAATAGCATTGCAGAATGTTTTCAATGAAAACAATTATTCTAAGAATGAATTCGTATTTCGAAAAGGTGATTTAATGAAGGAGGTGTACTTCATTAACTCAGGTCGTGTGAAAATCATAAAACATTCCGATTCTGAAAAAGAAAGCATAAAACGCATATTAAACGATGGTGACTACTATGGTGAGTATGCTGCAATGGATCCTTCTTTGTTTTCAACTCACAATGATTCTGCAAAAGTGATGGATAAAGAAACCGTAGTTTTCTCCATTCCAATAGAAGATTTTAAAAATATCTGCGAAAATAACCCTGTGATTTATCACAAAGTAGTGAGAAATATGCTGAGCAATTACCGCAGGTTAGATAATCGATTAGAATCTGTAATGCTCAAGAAATCAAAACACAGAATTATTGATTTTATAAAAGAAATGGCAGAAGATATTGGGAAACCTGTGGGTTATGAAATGCTCATCAAACATAATCTGACTCATCAAGATATTGCAAACCTCACAGGAATTTCTCGTCAAAAAGTAACCACAATCCTCAATGAATTTAAACAAGAAGGATTAATCCATTTAGAAAGAAATTCTATTTTGGTGCATGATTTGGATTTGTTGGAGTAAACGAGGAAAAAATAATTGAAGATTGTTTTGGTGCTTTTCACCCGTAGCTCGGTATGGTTGGCGACAAGCGCAGATCTCCCAGATTTTATTTATTGGTTTAATGGATGTCCAAAATGTAATCCTCATCTCTCCATTTAGCCCCGCTAAAAGTCTTGTATATTTCTATTCGTTAAGGTTTTAAACATTAGGAGTACTCTATTACTCATAATTACTCATCCGATTCCTATCGGATTATAACTCATAATTAATAACCTCCCCAATAATCTCAATCGCCTTCTCCGCTTCCTCTCTTTTCAATGTCAACGGCGGACTCAGTCTAAAGCTCTCAGGATGAGATAAAAACCAAAACGAGATCAATCCTTTATCCATGCATTTCATTACAATCTGGTTCACTACTTCCGCATTTTCCATATCTATGGCAAACATATAGCCAATACGTCTAATTTCTTTAACGAGATCGTGCTTCATGAGCTCATCTTCAATATACTGACCAATACTTTCCACTTCATCGTAATCAATTTCAGATAAAACTTTTAATCCTGCTGCAGCGGCTGCGCAAACCACAGGGTGCCCACCAAATGTTGTAATATGCCCCAAAATTGGATTGTGACTAAATAAATCTAGTTTTTCTTTACTGCTCACTAAAGCACCTATTGGCATTCCGCCACCTAAGGCTTTTCCAAGTGTTAAAATATCAGGAACAACTCCAGAGTATTCAAAAGCAAAGTTCTTTCCAGCCCTACCCATTCCACATTGAATTTCATCAAATATTAATTGAGCTCCAGTTTCATCACATTTTTTTCTTAAAGCTTTTAGATATTCTGTAGAAGCCTGACGAACACCAGCGTCTCCTTGAATAGTTTCAATAAAAACTCCAGCGGTTTTCTCTGAAATTTTATCTAAATCTTCAATTGAATTGTGGTGAATGAAATTTACTTCTGGCATTAAAGGTTCAAATGGTTTTTTCTTGATTTCCTTACTCGATAAACTCAAACTTCCATTCGTACTTCCGTGATAAGCTCCAAAACAAGAAATTATTTCTCTTCTTCCAGTTACGCGTTTTGCTAATTTAATGGCAGCTTCATTGGCCTCTGTTCCAGAATTAACAGCATAAACTGAATTTAATGAATCAGGTAATATGGCTGTTAAACGTTCTGCCATTTCTAAAGGAGCATCTTGAATAAATTCTCCGTAAACCATTACGTGTAAATGCCTGTCAATCTGAGTTTTCAAAGCTTTTACTACCTCAGGGTGATTGTGACCAATATTGTTTACTGCAACGCCAGCAATCATATCTAAATAGGCTTTTCCTTGCTTGTCGTAGATATAACTTCCCTTTGCATAGTCCACTTCGATCAGAAATGGAAATGGACTTGTTTGTCCTTGGATTTGTTTGAATTTTTCAGCAGTGGTCAAAGATGCTCTCATATGGAATTAGAATTATTTCGAAAAAGTAAAACTATGAATTTAGTGGGGCAGGAGATAGGTCAAAAAAAACAGTTCTTCAGTATTAAACTCCAAAGAACTGTTTTATAAATACTATTTCTTTCTAGCGATAACCTTCTTGGCGGCTTTAATCACATCTTCTGTATCAATGTTATATTTCGTCATTAATTCATCAGGTGTTCCACTTTCTCCAAAAGTATCATCTACTCCAACATATTCCTGTGGAGTAGGAGTGTTTCTGCTTAAAACTTGCGCTACAGCATCACCTAATCCACCGTTAATCATGTGCTCTTCAGCAGTAACAACACAACCTGTTTTTTTAGCAGTTGCCAATATTGCATTTACATCCAAAGGTTTAATGGTATGCATGTTAATTACTTCTGCATCAATCCCTTCTTTTGCTAAGGCTTGAGCTGCTTCAATTGCTTTGTAAACCATGTGTCCGCAAGCGATAATAGAAACATCTTTTCCTTCGAAAATTGTATCTGCTTTTCCGATTACAAATTCCGCGTCATCAGCAACGAAAATTGGCACCTTTGGACGACCAAAACGAAGGTAAACAGGCCCTTCTAAATCAGCGATTGCTTTTGTAGCTTGTTTTGTTTGATTAAAATCAGCAGGAACAATAACAGTCATGTTTGGCATCATTTTCATCATTCCGATATCTTCTAAAATCTGATGTGTTGCACCGTCTTCCCCAAGTGTTAACCCAGCATGCGAAGCACAGATTTTTACATTTTTTCTTGAGTAAGCTACCGATTGACGAATTTGGTCATAGACTCTTCCTGTAGAAAAGTTTGCAAATGTTCCAGTAAAAGGGATTTTACCACCAATTGTCATTCCAGCAGCCATACTGATCATGTTTGCTTCAGAAATGCCAACTTGGAAAAAACGATCCGAAAAATCATCTTCAAAATCATTCATTTTTAAAGAACCTGTTAAATCAGCACACAATGCTACAACATTAGGATGTGATTTACCCAATTCATGTAAACCTTCTCCAAACCCGGAGCGTGTGTCTTTCTCGCCTAAAATTTTGATTTTCTTTTCCATTATAAATTTATCGTTACTGTTTTGTTCGAATATACGTTAAAATCTTTTTGTTTAGTATAGCTGGTAGATTTCAAATCTTTTTGTCTATAAATAACACTGTATTTTCCCGGTTGAAGAATAAATGTGTTGCTTAATGTATTCTCTAATAAATCGCAAACCCATTCAAATTCATTGTTTTCTTTGATTTCAAATATTTGAGCTGTGACAATCTTGTAAGCTGAAAAATTTGCTATTCCAGGGGCTTCAATAGAAACTGTTGTTGTTGCGCTTTGATTCACTTTTATGGTTTCATACCTCCTCGGCAGTGTCAAAATTTCCAATTCATATTCCCCCACGATATACTCTTGTGTAGCATTGAATTTTTGAACATTTAAAGTGTTGGTTTTACCTTTTTCCATCACACGGACGTCAATATAATCATAACGAGATGGTTGATTGAACACTACTTTAACCGTACCTTGTGGAGTTGGAAGTTTAATTGTATTGTGAATGTTACGGTGAATTTTTATTCCTTTTTTTTCTTGTGGAGGAAGCGTCTTAGCTACCAAGTCATACTGGATATCTGGATCTAAAACCAAGGTGTCTGGCAATTTTGAGTCGTTTAACGTATGCATGTATGAGTATTTCAGGTTTCTCGTTCCTGCTTCATATAAAAGCATAGAAATATTCGTTTCTAAAGGTTGGCCTGATAAAGTGTTTAAGTTAATCTGAACAGTCGTATTCACTAAGGCTTTGTTTACTACATTCTTTAAAACAGCTTCAAAAGCCATTGGATCTTCCGCCGATTTATAGTTTCCGTAGCAATCAAAATGAGACAAGTAAGACATATCCATTCCTAAACCAATAACAAAAGGACTGATTGTGATCCCTTTTGCACGCAGTTTATCAGCAATTACACAAGGTTCATCATCACAAGCTTCTATTCCATCTGTGATTAAAATAATGACATTTCTAGAGGTTTTATCTGGAAAATCATCTGCTGCTTGTTCTAATGAACGGGCAATAGGAGTTGTTCCTTTGGCACGAATTGTTCGTATTTTATTCAGAACAATATCGTGGTTGTTTTTTGCAAACGGTACTTCTAGCTTAGTGTCAGAGCAGTCTTGGTAATTTGCTGTAATTGGAGATTGGTGCCCATAAACACGTAAGGCGATTTCTAAATTTGGAACACCCCTTAAACTGTCTACAGAGTTAGAAAGAATTCGCTTGGCTGTTGTAAAGCGAGATTCATTCCCCCATTTTTTATTCATCGAATTAGAAGCGTCCAAAACAAAAAGTATGCGTGTTAATTCTTCCTGTGCATAGCTAAATCCAGCAAGACTAATAAATACTGCAATAATTAATTTCTTCATTCTATAACTTCTTTTCGCTCGATGAAAGCTTGACTTAGTAATCTCCTAATGTCTCTTCCAATTGATTTAAAGCGATTTCTAATTGTTCTGCATTTGGAGCAGCCCCATGCCATTTGTGAGTTCCAGTCATGTAGTCAACTCCTTGACCCATTTCTGTTGTCATCAATACCATAACAGGTTTTCCTTTTCCAGACAACGCTTGTGCTTTTTCGTATGTTGCAATCAACTCTTCCATGTTGTGACCGTCAACTTCTAATGTTTCCCAGCCAAAAGCTTGCCACTTCTGTTTTAGATTACCAAGTGATAATACATCCTCAACATCACCATCGATTTGACGTCCGTTGTAGTCGACAGTAGCAATTAAATTATCTACCTTTTTAGCAGCAGCATATAAAGCAGCTTCCCAAATTTGACCTTCTTGTAATTCTCCATCACCCATTAAAACATAAACAAAACGATCGTCTCCGTTTAGTTTTTTAGTTTCAGCAGCCCCAATTCCCATTGAAAGTCCTTGTCCTAGAGAACCTGACGCAGCACGGATTCCAGGAAGGTCTTTATCTACACTTGGGTGACCTTGTAAACGTGAGTTTAACTTTCTGAATGTTGCCAATTCTGGAACAGGAAAATAATTTGCACGTGCTAAAGTACTGTACCAAACCGGAGAAATGTGTCCGTTAGAAAGGAAAAATAAATCTTCTCCTTCGCCATCCATGGTAAAGTTTTTAGGATCTTGCTTTAAGATTTTGTGGTACATTACTGTAAAAAAGTCAGCACAACCTAAAGAACCACCTGGGTGACCCGAGTTTACGGCTGCTACCATTCTTACAATATCTCTTCTCGTCTGTGAAGCATATTGCTCCATTGTTTTAATATCCATAGCTTATTGTGACAAATTGTTTTGATTTACAAATCTATACTTAATTTAGAATATTTTAGTGGATATAGCCCTTATTTTATTACTACTTTTACACAAAATATAGAATACTATGTATACTGTAAACGAAATGCTGATTCGTTTTAGTGATAAACTAAGCGAAGTATTTAAAGATAGAGAGAGAAGACAGATTGCCAAAATGTTTATGATGCATTATATGGACCTAGATGGAACTGATCTTTTATTAAATAAAGACCAAGAAGTACCAGAAGTTGTGGTCGAAAGGCTTGAAGAGGCGCTAGTTAAGATAAATAGTGGAAAGCCTGTTCAGTATGTTATGGGTTACATGTATTTTTATGATTTAAAGTTAAAAGTAGATCACCGTGCTTTGATTCCTAGACCAGAGACAGAGGAATTGGTGAATTGGATAGTAGAAAAGTGGAAACACAGAAGTCCGAAAGTTCTAGATGTTGGAACAGGAACTGGTTGTATTGCTTTAGCAATTAAAGATAATCTTCCGAAAAGCAGAGTATTTGGTGTAGATGTTATTCAAAATGCAATTGATTTAGCAAAAGAAAATGCAGAACAGCTCAATATTGATGTTACCTTCGATTTTGCAAATGCACTAAACTTGCATTCTTATTCTCGTTATAAATGGGATATGATAGTTTCTAATCCTCCTTATATTCCATTTGATGAGAAAGAAGAAATGAAGAACCATGTTATAGATTATGAGCCTGATACTGCCTTGTTTGTTCCTAATAATAATCCGTTGTTGTTTTATAGAGCGATAACTTTATATGCTAGAGATCACCTAGTACCAAAAGGAGGCTTGTTTTTTGAAGTGCATGAAGGGATGGCCAAAGAGGTAGAGGAATTACTAAAATTAAATGGATTTAATCAAGTGGAGATTCGTCAGGATTTACAAGGAAAAGACCGAATGATTCACGCACAGTTTTAAGCATAATTTTGAAGAATAATGAACAGTTTAGAGGCCGCTAAAAGAATTGAAGATTTAACTAAAGAGTTGAATCATTATAACCATCAATATTATATCGAAAATGTATCTGAAGTATCGGATTTTGAGTACGACCAACGATTAAAAGAGTTGCAAGTTCTTGAAGAAAAATTCCCCGAACTAGCAGCTTCAAATAGTCCAACAAAAAGAGTTGGTGGAGATATTACCAAAAAGTTCAACACTGTTCGGCATGAATATCCAATGCTTTCTTTATCCAATTCTTATTCTGAAGAAGAAATTGTAGAATGGGAAAACCGTGTTAAGAAATTGGTGACTGGAAAAGTCAATTACGTTTGTGAATTGAAATATGACGGTGTTGCAATTGGAATTCGTTATGAAAATGGTGCTTTTATTCAGGCGATTACACGTGGAGACGGAACGCAAGGCGAAGATGTTTCTGCAAATGTGAAAACTATTCGAACAATTCCATTGAAACTAAAGGGGAATTATCCCGATTTGTTCGAAATCCGTGGAGAAATCTTCTTTCCGCTAGAGTCCTTCAATGCATTGAATAAATTAAGGGAAGAAAATGGTGAAGAACTTTTTGCGAATCCTAGAAATTCAGCTTCTGGAACTTTAAAGTTACAAGACTCAAGTGTTGTTGCTGAACGTGGTTTGGATTGCTTTCTATACGGAGTGTACGGAACAGATCTTCCGTCAGAAGGACATTATAAAAGTGTGTTAAATGCTGGAGAGTGGGGCTTCAAAATTCCAACACCAGAGAAGAAATATTTAAAAAGGACTGACTCTATAGAAGGAATCATGGAGTTTATTCATTTTTGGGATGAAAATAGGGTAGACCTGCCTTTCGAAATTGACGGAGTGGTGATCAAAGTTGATGATTATAGTCAACAAGAAGAATTAGGAAATACGGCGAAATCTCCAAGATGGGCAATTGCGTACAAGTTTAAAACCGAACAAGCGAGTGCAGAATTAGAAGCGGTTACCTATCAGGTGGGCAGAACTGGAGCTATTACACCAGTTGCAAATCTTTCTGCTGTGGCACTAGGTGGAACAATTGTTCGCCGTGCTTCTTTATACAATGAAGACCAGATCAATAAACTTGACCTTCACGAAAATGATGTTGTTTACGTTGAGAAAGGAGGTGAAATTATCCCTAAAATTGTTGGTGTAGATTTAACACAAAGAGCTCATGATGCTAAGAAAATAGAGTTTATTTCTATTTGTCCAGAATGCAAAACTCCACTTAAAAGATTGGAAGGTGAAGCACATCATTATTGTTTAAATGATTTAGGTTGTCCACCGCAAATTACCGGAAGAATCATTCATTTTATTTCTCGAAAAGCAATGGATATTGAAGGAATCGGAGCAGAAACAGTTGAACTACTTTTTTCAGAAGGATATATTCACAATAGTGCTGATTTATATACTTTAACATTCGATCAGATTGTTGGATTAGAACGTATGGGGGACAAGTCAGCCAATAATTTATTGAAAGGATTAGAAGATTCAAAGAAAATTCCTTTTGAAAGGGTTTTATTTGCTTTAGGGATTCGCCATGTTGGAGAAACTGTCGCTAAGAAAATTGCAAAAGCTTTAAAAAATATTGACGCTATTCAAAAGGCTACTTACGATGAGTTAATCACAATTGATGAAGTAGGTGAAAAAATAGCAATTTCGATTCAACAGCACTTTTTACAAGATGAAAATGTTCGAATTATTGAAGGGTTAAAAGCTGCTGGATTACAATTTGAAATTGAGGAAAAAGAGCTTGACAGTGCTATATTAGAAGGGAAGTCTATTGTTGTTTCTGGAGTTTTTCACACACTTTCAAGAAAAGAATTAAAAGAAGCTATTGAATCTAATGGAGGGAAAAATGTAGGAAGTATTTCTTCAAAAACCTCATTTATTGTTGCAGGTGATAGTATGGGACCAGCCAAGTTAGAAAAAGCAAAAAGCTTGGGTATAGAAATAGTGTCTGAAGCGGAGTTTATAGAGATGATAAAGTGAATAATGATAAAGTGAAAAATGATAAATTCAAAGATTCAAAATTCAAAAATTCAAAAATAATAATCCGATATTAATCGGATGAGGAATTAAAATCCGAAAGGGGTCGAATGAAAAATAACTAGTAATAAATGAAAAAGGAAATCATTATTATTTCTGAATGGAAAAACGAAAATGAATTTCAACAATTGAAATCTAGTGTTGAGGGAAATATTTCTAATGTTACTTCATTCTATTATTTACTCACTGTTGATAATCCAAAAAGCATAGAGGAATTACCTCAAAAAGAGAATGTTTACTATCTTTCAAAAAGAGATTTTAATCTTTTCGGGAAGATAAAAACACCAAAAGTAGGCAAGTTTTTAATGGATTCGAAAAGTGTGTTGATCATTGCGATGGAAAAAGAAAATTCCTTACTAAAAAAGGTGTTAAAACATTCAAAACTGATGAGTATAGGAATGGAGAAAAAAACTTTACCTAACTTTGATTTATCATTTACAGACTCTCAATTATCGGGAGGGAAGTTATTCAAACAAACAAATAATTATTTAACCAAAATTCAATTATAATGCAATTTAAAGGAACTGGAGTTGCGCTTGTTACACCATTTATGAAGGATGGTAGTTTAGATGAAAAAGCACTCAGAAAATTGGTAAATCACCAAATAGATAATGGGACAGATTTTTTGGTTGTTCAAGGTACAACTGGTGAAACAGCTACTTTAACCACAGCCGAAAAAAAGCGTGTTTTAGATATCGTTATTGATGAAAATAAAAGAAAACTTCCTATCGTTTTAGGAATGGCAGATAATAATACTGCTGCACTTGTGGAGGAAATAAAAGCTTTTGAGAATGATGGTGTAGATGGGTTTTTAAGTGCTTCACCACATTATAATAAACCAAGTCAACGAGGTATTATAGCTCACTTTAAAGCGATTGCTGAAGTTTCTAAAAAGCCAATTATTCTCTATAACGTTCCTGGTAGAACAGCAAGCAATATGACAGCTGCAACAACTTTAGCTTTATCAAAAGTGAAAAATATTGTTGGGGTTAAAGAAGCTTCTGGAAATATTGAACAAGTAATGCAGATTTTGAAAAATGCTCCAGAAGGTTTTGCGGTATTATCAGGAGAAGATGCTTTAACAATGCCGATTGTTGCAATGGGCGGACACGGTGTGATTTCTGTTGTTGCGAATGCATTACCAAAACAATTTTCTAAAATGATAAACGCAACTCTTGAAGGAGATTTAGCAAGGGCTAGAAAATATCACTTTAGCGTTTTAGATATTACTGACTCTTTCTTTGCAGAAGGAAATCCATCAGGAATTAAATACTGTTTAGAATTAGTAGGAATTGGAAATGATACGGTACGTTTGCCATTAACGACCATTAGCGATGAATTAAAGTCGAAAATGGCTGCCCAGTTGAGCTTAATAGATTGATATTGTGTTGGTTGTTTTATATTCTTTTGTAATATGTGTTGAACTGTGAAAAAAATAATTAAATTTGGCTTATAATCAAAAACTTACACCATGATAAAACAGACTGTTTTTGTTTTAATATTCGCCATTTTTTTATTTGTTTCCTGTAGTTCAGAACCAGATAGTTTATTTGATTCTGATCAGACATTAATTGCCATGGAAGAGGAGCAAAACGATGAAATCAAACTTAAAAATAAGATTATTTATTCCATTCCTTCACCAAATGAACAGTTTGACTTACTTTATTTTTTGAATGATGCTGTTAAACCAACGGTAATCAATCCTTTGTCTAATGTTTCTCTCTATTCTACAAATAGTAAAAAAGCATTGAATTTCGGGGTTTACATTTCGGACGCTGCTTACCTAATGCGCTATGATCAAGGGAAAAGAGTGTTTTTAGATTATGTTTCTACTTTAGAAAAACTCGGACAAGATTTAGATATTACGAAAATATACGGCGAAGAATTGGTTACTCAAGTTGAAGAAATAGGAGCAGATACAGAGCGTTTATTTGAAATATCATCCCAAAATTACCTCACTATTTACGATCAATTAATTGAAAACAACAAAGGTGTTGAATTGGCTTTAATTTTAGGTGGTTCATGGATTGAAACGATGCATATTTTATTCAATTCCTCTAAGCAATTCAATGAGAATATTGAAGTTCAAGGCTATATTGTAGATCAACGATTTGTGCTAGAAAACTTGAAGGGTTTTGTTGAAGAATACAAGAATGATGTTCGATTAGAGCCATTGTTGGGTTATTTTGAGCGACTAGGAAGTGTTTATAAGAAATTGGAATGTGAAAAATCTAACCTAGAAATAGAAAGTGAAGATGGAATAATGATTCTTAATGGTGGGACAACTTGTACTTTTACTTCTTCTTCATACAAGGAAATGAAATCCATAATTAACCAAATTAGGACTTCAATAATTTCATAAAGCGATAGTAACATGATCAAGTTAATACACATACTAATAATTTCAGCTACTTTATGGGGAGGATATTTGTTTTCTCAATGTCAACGGCCATCACAGGTAATTTCTCCTGACTATAAAGATGGTTGGGGAGAAAATTCACAATCAAAATCTGGACATCTGCGTCCTGGTGATCATTATGAAATGAGATTTATTGCACAAGCAGGCATTAAATATAGAATTAAAGCCACAGCAGGTTCAAATGAATTTTCGGAAGATAATATCTCTTTCCAATTGGTTGTAAAAGAAGTTAATCATATAGAGAAGGATGGAAAGGTTACTTATAAATCCTCAGAAGTCATTCTATACGATAGTGAATTAGCCGGGGAAGGTGAGGAAGCAATTATCCTTACGTCCAAAGCACAAAGTTTATCGATTAAAGTTAAGATAGATGATGTAAATGTTCCGGCTTTTACAACATTATGTGCTATTGTTTTAATTGAAGCAAAAAAAGCAAAAATAGAAGGATTGAAATAAATAAAAAATATAAAAATTTACATGTACACATTCGATGAACAAAGTATTGTTCAAGTTAAGAAGATATTGAGTTCTTCAAAAAACATAGTTATTGTAGCACACAAATCTCCTGATGGTGATTCGATAGGTAGCTCTTTAGGTCTCTTTCATTATTTGGAAAAATTAGGATGCAATGTCAAAGTTTGTCACCCAGATCCTGCTCCTTATTTTTTGGAGTGGATGACGGGGTTTGATCAGATTATTGATGCAGAATCCCAGTTCGAGGAAGTAAATAAGCAGGTAGAATCAGCAGATTTAATTTTCTGCTTAGATTTTAATGCCATGAGTCGAGTCGGAATCATGAAGGAAATGTTAACCAAAAGTGATGCTTTCAAAATAATGATAGACCATCATTTGGACCCATCTGATGAATTTGATTTACTTTTTTCTGAAACATCTTCTTGTTCCACAGCCCAATTAATCGTAGATTTTATAGAAGCGATGGGGGATATTGATTTGCTAGATGTCAATATTGGAGAACCTCTGTATTGCGGAATAATGACAGATAGCGGTTCTTTCCGATTTCCTAGTGTTACGGCGCACACACACGAAGTTATTGCAAGGTTAATGCGTGGAGGTGTAGAGCCTTACAAAATTCATGAAGCTGTTTTTGACACCAATACTTTTGATAAATTGCGTTTGAACAGTTATGCAATCAATGAAAAGATGGAAATTTTAGATGAATTTAAAACTTCAATAATTTCCCTAGATAAAGCTGAATTAGAGCGTTTTAATTATGTGAAAGGCGATACCGAAGGTCTTGTAAACGTCGGTCTTTCAATTCAAGGGATAAGAAAATCTATATTTTTATCGGAAGGAGATGGAATAATTAAGATTTCTTTTCGTTCAAAAGGTAAAGACAATCCTATAAACGTTATGGCAGGAACTTACTTTAATGGTGGTGGACATGCCAATGCATCTGGTGGAAGATGGGACGGAACTATGGAGGAAGCGATCGCTAAAATAAAAAGTGTTTTGCCTGAATTTAACTAAGTATGATACAAAAAATAATTTTATTCAGCAGTTGTATTGGACTGCTGTTTTCATGTGAACAAGAGCCAGAGGAGTCACTCAAAACCCCTGACTGGTCTGTAAGTCATTCTACAACAATGAACGAACAATTCACTAGAGAGGATGAAATTAATATCCGACTGTATTTGAGCCGACGCGAAAACTGGGATGTTAAATCTACTGGTTCAGGTTTGCGGTATTGGATATATGAAGATAAAGAAGGACCTACTGCGCAAGGGGGAGATCGTGTTGACGTAAAGTTTCAAGTTAAAATGTTGAATGACTCTTTACTTTATCAAACAGAAGGAAATGAAGTAAGTACCTTTAAGGTAGATAGGTCTGACATAGAAACAGGAGTAATGGAAGGTATAAAATACCTTTCAGAAGGAGATAAAGCAAAACTGATTATTCCAAGTCACATTGGGCATGGTTTATTGGGTGATTTTAATAAAATACCACCTTTGGTAGTGTTGGTTATAGATTTAGAATTGGTTAAAATATATTGATATGCGATTTTTTTTAATAGTTATTCTTTTTGGTTTTGTATTCGCTTCTTGTGACATTAAAGGGGTAAAAACCTCTGATGAAAGAGTAAAGAAAGAGACGGAAGCTTTAATACAAGAGAATTCAGAAATGATTGATTCTCTAAAAAATATGAAAAAAACAATCGAAGAGAAAGCAAGTGATACATTAAGATTGAACAATGGAATTACGATTACTTATTTCAAAAAAGGCAAAGGTGAGAAACTCAAAAAAGGTGATCTTGTAAAGATTGATTACCGTGCAAAATTGGAAGACGGAACTATTTACGATGGAAATCACATGGTGAAAAAACCAACTATTCCATTTTTGGTGGGTTGGAATCAACAAACACCGGGTTGGGATATTGCTTTACAGGAATTACGTGTAGGAGATGATGTAGATATTTTTCTACCTGCAAAATATGCGAGAGGAAAGAGTGGAATTAAAGGAATCGTTCCACCAAATGCCAATAATATTCTTTCTATGCGTATTGTGGAAAGATTCGAACCTACTTCTGAAATTGATGGAGTGAAAATTTGGAAATATGATGAGCTAAAATCTCCGGGCGATTCCATTAAGATGAAGGATGAAGTTTATATCAATTATTGGGTAAGCTCAGAAAGTAAACCCCGATATGACAATAGCTATCAAAGAGGAGAACCTTTCAAACTTGTAATTGGAGACGGAAATATCGTTCCAGGTTTACATAAAGCGTTACTTACTGCCAGAGAAGGAGACCGTTTAATGGTTAAAATTCCCGCAAAAGAAGCGTATGGAGGCGATGGTTTAATTGAAATGGTAAAACCTAATGAGGGAATATTTTATGATATCCAAATAGCGAAAGTGGAGTAGTTCGTAATTATTTACGAAAGAATTTCTACTGGTTTAATGATGAATTATTAAATTATTCTAGAGTTAAATCATTGGGAAAAGTAGTGAAATAGAATTTTTGTTTTCTTAAATTTCAAGCAAAAACTTTTCGTAAATTCTCTCACAACAAATTGATAAAAGAGTTTTCGAAAAGAATAATAATTAGTGAAAGTGATTTATTTGAAAATAGAGAAGTATACTAAGTTTTAAAACTTTATTCTTGCTGCTTGAATTCCATAACTCTACCTCCCAAACAGTATATCATGTATAGTCATATTTTTTCTGACAAAGTTAATCATCAGGAAGAGGCTAATGGAAGACCGAGTTGGTCGGGGTTATATTTATAAGGCAAGAACTTAAAAAAGAACATCATGAAGAAAGCTGGTTTAGCTTTATTAATATTGGGCCTATTTGGTTGTGCAACCATCCCTAAAAAGGCACAGGCAGTTAAACAATTCGATGCTGATAAATACCTTGGAAAATGGTATGAGATAGCACGATTTGATTTCCGATTTGAAAAGAACTTAGACAATACAACGGCTGAATATTCCAAAAATGATGATGGAACGATTAAGGTGGTGAATAAGGGATATAATTATGTGAAGGAAAAATGGACATCGGCTGAAGGGAAAGCGAAGTTTGTGAAAGATCCGCAGACAGCAATGTTGAAGGTTTCATTTTTTGGTCCGTTTTATTCAGGATATAACGTAATTGAATTGGATGACGATTACAAATATGCTTTAGTCGCTGGAGAAAGTTTGAAATACCTATGGATTCTTTCCAGAACACCTTCTATTCCTCAAGAAATTAAAGAAAGGTATATTCAAAAGGCCAAAGAGATTGGATATGACGTTGAGGAAATGGTTTGGGTTGAACATGGTAATGATTAATGTTTAATTATTAAGGGTTAACGCGATAGGGGTGGTTTTTTTTTAATGATTAATGTTTAATTATTGAGGATTAACGCTTTAGGGGTGTTATTTGGTTTGTAACTTTTGTAATAATTAATCCGTCAGTTGTCGGACAAGTAGTTTAACTTGGTAATAATGAATAAAAAACTCAAGATTATAATTGTAGTACTTTTCTTAGTTTCCTTGATTATAAGAGGCATTGGGATCTATGATTTGTTTTATGGTTTAGATTTTATTGGGGATCAACATGATGATTTTTGGAGCCTGGAAAACATAATCTCTATTTCACCTGCTTTATTTTCACTTTCAGGAATATTCATTTTCTACTACTTTTATAAAAGACATTTAACTCGAAAATATTTTAATTGGAATGAAATTATTGATCTCATTTTAATTGTCTATGTGTTTTTTGATGTCTCTTGCAGCATTTTTTATTATTTGCTCAGCAATATTACTATTAGTTTTGGTTGAAATTAACTTACGATATTCCTCAATTGACCAATTATAAAAGTTATTCTAATAGTGATGATATGTAAATTTCCTTCCTTTTTATTTCCCTCCAAAATGGAGAATTGCAATTACCTTCGTTTAAAAATTAAAGATTTAATAAAATGATTTTCTCTTTTTAAACTCAACATAAAGCTTCGTTTTAAAGCGAATAACACTTTAAAAAAGACATATCAATCAATTATTAATTTTCAATTGTGAATTGTCAATTGAAAAACCTTGAATTTATCTATTTTTGTAATATGAAATATATTTTTATCCTTTTTATCGCTTTGTCCACTTTTGTTTCGGCTCAAGATGAAACTTTATCTATCGTTTCTTACAATCTTTTAAATTATCCAGATGGAAGAGACGATTGTGGCGCAAATACTGTTGTTCCTAATCGTGCAGATACCTTAAAGAAAATTACAGATTATTTACAACCGGATATTTTTGTTGCTTGTGAGGTACAAACTCAAGCGGGCGTGGATGCCATATTAAATAACGCTTTAAATGCGAACGGAAACACCAATTATATCGCAGCCACTTTTAATGGAAATGGATATTTACACAATGCAATGTTTTATAACTCTAATAAGTTGACTTTGAAGAGTCAGCATGTTGTTGTAAGCTCTCCTCGTGATATTGACCATTATGTTTTGTATATGAACGATCCAAATTTAGGTGTGTTTTTCGATACCACATTCATTGAAGTTTACATGATGCACTTAAAAGCCGGAAATTCTAATTCTAGTGAGGCTTTAAGAGATGCTCAAACACAAATATTAATGAATTATATGGCGAATCGTCCTACTGATAGAAACGTTTTTTTCTGTGGTGATATGAATGTTTACAGCTCAAATGACGATGGGTATAAAAATATGACCACAGGTAGTTTTGCAATGAAAGATCCAATAAATACTCCTGGAAATTGGAATAATAGTTCTACTTATGCTGCTATTCATACGCAATCAACAAGAACAAGCGAAAATCTTGATTGTGGATCGAAAGGTGGTTTGGATGACAGATTTGACCAAATTTTAGTTTCGCAAAATGTATTGAATAATTCTGATAATGTTCAATACCAAAGCGGAAGTTACAGAGCAGTTGGAAACGACGGAAATCATTTCAATTCAAGCCTGATCACAGGAACAAACAACATGTACCCATCTTCTGTCGTAAGGGCATTGTATTATATGTCTGACCATTTGCCAGTGGAATTAAAAGTAGATGTTACTTATCCAACAAGCAACGGCTTAGCTTTGGTTCCTAGTCAAAACAATGTTTCTTGTAAGGGAGGAAGCGATGGAGAAGCAACAATTACTCCTAATTTAGGACAAGCTCCTTATTCGTACTTATGGGATGCAAATGCAAATAACCAAACAACGCAAACAGCTACTAACTTGAGCGCAGGAAGTTATTGTGTTACTGTTACAGATGCTTTAGGAGAAATAGATAACTATTGCATCAATATCACCGAACCAGATGGAATGATGTTTAACACTTTCATTACTCCAGATAATACAGGGAATTGCTTAGGAAATATTCAAATTCTCGTTGGTGGAGGTTTAGAACCTTATTCATATTCATGGGCAGATTTCCCTTCAAACGAAACTTCAATTGCGGAAAATCTGTGTATGGGAACATACGAAGTCACTATAACTGATGCCAACGGGTGTGAACTTGTTATTTACCCTCAAGTTGGGGGAATTGTAGGCTTGGCTTCAGAAGTAAGCGGTGAACAATTCATTCAATTGTATCCTAATCCTGCAAATGAAAAGCTGACCATTCACGCTGAAAACAAATTAGAATCCATTAAAGTTTTATCCATCACAGGAAGAGAAACTAATGTAAATTCTTTAAAAATAAAAGATAATTTATACGAATTAAATATCACCCACTTGAAATCAGGAACATACATCGTAATGATGGAGATCGAAGGTGTTTGGGTGAGTTCGAGGATAGTGAAAAGATAGATAACTGATTGAAACGCTATGGGATTTAGAAAAAAGCAATCAGAAAGTTTAAAGTAAAAAATGCTTATCCGCTTGTTTCCCTAAAATAATTAAACGTCTTTATTTTAGAAATTAATTAGACTTCTAAGCATTCTTTGTTAATAAAAAGTAATATTTAATAACATAATACATTGTTGTCCGATAAAAAAAAATATAAAGAGAAGTCAGCCTCGCTGACTTCTCGATAAATCGTAATTTTGATTTCGCAAAAAGTCAAATTAACGATGGGTAAAAGTAACTATTTTTCAACTAAATCTGTTTTCGGACAGCTTCTTTCATTAATTA
>Ga0265293_10000366_pt1 | contig 109550 bp, 103 predicted proteins | sample Munlanlewell138R_FD_192505 | JGI IMG/M metagenome (GOLD analysis project Ga0265293, IMG submission 192505) | Leachate microbial communities from a municipal landfill in Southern Ontario, Canada - Leachate well 138R | ecosystem: Engineered > Solid waste > Landfill > Unclassified | place... | reverse complement strand
ATGTCGCCGTGGCGATACTGCGGCAGTTGTAATGAAGGTGCGTTATTTACGGCCAGCTAAGCAGATGCCGGAAATTTATCTGTACCGTGCGCCGGTGGATTTTAGGAAGCAAGCCAATGGCTTGGCTTTGCTGGTTGAACAAGAGCTTGGCCACAATCCGTTCAGTGGTGCGTTGTATGCCTTCACTAATCGCCAGCGTAATAAAATCAAATGTGTGATGTGGGAAGACAACGGTTTTGTCATGTATTACAAGGCTCTGGCAGAAGAGAAGTTTAAGTGGCCCAAGCCAGCTGATGAGTTACTGTCTTTAACCGGTGAGCAAATAAATTGGCTGTTGGATGGCTACGATATCAGCCTGTTTAAAGGTCATAAAAAACTACAATACGATAGCCTTGGATAGCTTGATTTTACTGGGTTTTAGCTGCTTTTAAGGGTGCTTTTGGTGGCGGGTTTTGCTATAATTTCGGCATGAAAAAACAGCCTAAATCCACCATGAAAACCCCTGATTTAAGCGGCCTTAGTGCCGCTGAATTACGTTTGGTTGTGGCACAGTTTCAAGCTGTTATTGATGAGCAGAGCACTGCTTTGCAAGATGCCCATCGCCGTATTGAACTGCTGGAAGAAATGAACCGTCTGCTGAAAACACAAAAGTTCAGTGCCAGCAGCGAAAAGTCTAAGTTTCAGCTCAACCTCTTTGATGAATCCGAACTCGAAGCCCAGCTCGATGAACTGTTTGATACTTTGCCTGAAACGTCTGATGAAGGCGAAGGCATTGCTCAGCACCGTAAAGAGCGCCAGACACGTAAGCGTGGTTTTTCTGCAAGCCTTGTACGTGAGCGCATTGAACACCAGCTCACTGAACTAGAAAAAGCCGGTGCTAGTAAAACCTTCTTCACTAAAGTAAAAGAAGAGCTGCACTACATTCCAGCCCAACTCAAAGTGCTGGAGCACTGGCAAGAAAAAGCCGTGCTCACCTCTGAAACCGATACACAAGACGAGCAGATGGTAGCCGCACAGCGCCCCGTACATCCTTTTGGCAAGTGCTCAGTTACCACCGCCTTGATTGCCCACGTTATTGCCGATAAATACCAGTACGGTATGCCGCTATATCGCCAAGAAAGTAAATTTAAAGGCTTAGGCCAGCCGATTTACCGCAACAACATGGCGCAGTGGTGTATACGCTTTGGTGATGCAGCAAAGCCCTTGCTGCAGCTAATGCGCGAGGTACAAAACAGCGGTAATTACTTGCAAGCGGATGAAACCCGTCTGCAAGTGCTCAAGGAAGACGGTAAAACAGCGCAATCGGATAAATGGATGTGGGTTATCCGTGGCGGACCGCCCGAAAAACAGAGTGTTCTTTTTGAATACGATCCTTCACGTGCAGGCAGTGTAGCTGCGCGCCTGTTAGATGACTTCCAGGGCGTACTGCAAGCGGATGGCTACTCAGGCTATAGCAAAGTTTGCCAAGCCAATGCGATTACGCGCATCGGCTGCTGGGACCATGCACGACGTAAATTTGTTGAGGCGGATAAAAGTGCCAATCCCAAGGCTAAAGCCAAGAAAGGCACCGTAAGCAAAGCCGATGTAGCGCTCAGTTACATCCGCAAACTCTATCGTGTAGAGAGCAGCATCGCTGATAAAACCGATGAAGAGCGTTTAAAGGCACGGCAAGAAATCAGCGTACCTGTGCTGAAAGAGTTTAAGCAGTGGCTGGAGAAGAACGCTGTGAAAGTCATGAAAGGCGGCATGCTCAGAAAAGCCATCGACTATACCTTAAACCAATGGCCATACCTGGAAGGCTACTGCGAGCGCGGTGATCTCAAGATCAGTAACGCCTTGGCAGAAAATGCCATTCGTCCCTTCGCCATTGGCCGTAAAAACTGGTTGTTTGCTGACACCCGCAAAGGTAATTGTCGCTTAATAAAGGCGCAGAAGCCAGCGCCGCTTGTTACTCACTGATAGAAACGGCCAAAGCAAACAACCTAGATCCGCACGCCTACATCAAACACATTCTTGACCACATAGCTGTCGCTGACACATTAGAAAAACTAGAAACTCTGCTGCCCTGGAATGTAGAACTGGGTTAAGCTAAGTGCCTAGTTTACAAGGGTGCTGATTTAAGGGCGCTTACTTGTAAATCGTCTCGTGACTGACGTAGGCATCTTTAAGTTTAGGAAACATACGGCGCAAGTTACCGGCAATTTGTTGAGGGGAGAAGCGGTCACGGAGCATTTCCTTGACCATCTGGAACAGCTCACTGCCTGGCACCAGTTTACGCTTGGGACGACAAGCGACCCTGCGAGCCTTCGTGTACTGATATGCACCATAGGCTGTGTAGTTGCCATCAGCATCACTATTGCGCCGAACCTCCCGGCTGATGGTGGATGGCGAGCGCTTTAGCTGGCGGGCAATTTCGCGTAGGCTCAGTTTTTTGACCAGACCCACTCTGATCGCAATTCGTTCTTCAAGATTGAGTTCATGATATGACATGCTGCAGTACCTTACCAAATTGGTCAGGTGTTGCACTCAGAATTTGAGACCGCCATATGTTTAAATATGTAAATCTTAATAAGTAGTTTATAGCCGCTTATTAAGATTTTATAGTGTTAGCCACTGCGGTATACGTAAATGGTTTAATTTCAGTGAGATAAAAGTCAACGTTAAAAAATTATAATAAGTTTTTTATGTTGATTAGTGAATGTTTAGAATTTGTATTTTTATATTTTGGTATGTGTATATCATCATTGCAGTTACACCTACTGAATGGGCAAGTTATGGGTGTTTTGGGCAAGTGTTTTTTTAGATTGTCATCTTTGTATATATTAAAGTCACTGTCCCTTCTTCTAAAGCAGACTGCTTTGTTTACTTTACCATCTACATCTATAGAAAAGTTATTTATTCCTGCTTCACAGAGCATATCTTGAAAGTTTGTCATTCTTAATGTGTTCATTTCTGAAGCTGTATAGTTTTTTATAATCGGTTTGTTTTCCTTTGTACTAAAAGTCACTTCAATTGGTTTTTTTTCTTGAATAAAGTTTTCTTTTAACCATGCCAAGTCTTCTTTTTTATATCGGCTATCTAATGAGTTGCCGGATCTTATTGCTATTGGGTTGATATTAAGAAACTTGCTATTAATATTTTTTAATTCGCTCATTAGCTCTTTTACGAGCGACATGTGTGGCGGAGACGCCATAAGATTTACAGTTACATTGTAGTTGCTGTTGATAAGGAATTTTATTTTTTGTATAAAGCTATTCTTGTTTGCAAATTCGAAATGAAAAGATGTTACAAAGTATATGTTTTTATTGAAATTTTGAAACTTGTCAACAAATTTTTTATAAAAGGAATTTGCTCGGCTTAAGTTGGTAACTACATTTATTCTAATATTTTGCCCGATTGATAGTAAAATTAATTCGAGCAAGTCATTAAATTTTGGGTAAATAGTGGGTTCTCCGCCTGTAAAAATTATTTGGTACTTTTCTTTATCTAGTGATTTTATTTGTTTCACAGCATTTTCTAACTGATGAAATGGTGTGAATGGAGCTGTATTGTCGTAGACTGTGCAGTAGCTACAGGTGTAGTTACACGTTCTTGTAATAACCCAATTTATCGACATACTAGAACTATTGAACCTTGTAAAGTCACCTATCTTAATTATTTCTTTGGACATTATGAACCTATGTGTTGTGTTAATAGTAATGTGTAGTAAATATTAAAATGAACAGCTATAGATAAAAATTTATTAAATAGTTATTACTGGTATAGCTATGTTTTTCTGTATGGAGTTACGTCAGAGAATTTTTTGCTAACAAATGCAAAATTAGCACGCCTTAAAAGTATTGAGTTTTTTATCCATTCATTTTTTTGCTCATAAATTCTAAATAAATAATATTGGTACTTGTTCAGAGTATCCTCTATTTCTCTATAGTATGTTTGTTGTTTGTTTTTTTTATCAAAACCAACTTCTATATAAATTATATCAGCCAATTGCTCTTTAAGTATTTTTTTGGCCCCTTCTAGTACTTCGCTTTCGTGGCCTTCCACATCTAATTTTAATATAGTTGTGTTGTTTTTAAATGCATGGTAGTAGTTATCTAAGGGCTCACAATTTGTTTTAAAAAATAAGTCACAGTCTGATGGTACGCTGTCACTCCAGTCGTACTCTATAACTTTAGACATAGTATCTTTGTCTTCCATGATTACTTTTCCGGCGTGATCTGAAATTGCTATATTAAAAGTAGAAACATCACCGCTAGTGATTTTTACTTTATTTTTTAATAGCTCAAATGAGTTTGGGTTTGGTTCAAAAAGAAATGAATGTTCCAGTTTTAGATTTGAGTTTTTGAAAGTAAGGTATGTATTACCGTTATGAGCTTCAACATCTATATAGTTTATTGTTTTGTTTTCTAATATTGCGAGAATGTCATCAATAAAGTTTAAGGCTGTATTTTTTTATGGGTGTTGTTCATCTGTATTTTCTGTTTGGCTGCGGAGTATGTGTCATGTTGTGCTTAAGCTATTGAATTTTTCATGGTTATAAATTTAAAGTCGAAAGAAAAGTCTAGTTAAATTAACTACCAGTTGGAATCAGTAACATAGCCAAAGCGTTGTAATAGGTTCTGGGCAGGTGATTTTTTGAATTTTTGCTTTTCATCATAGCTCATTTCAAGCTTCCAGCGTTCTCTACCATCAAAAATTGGCTGATTTATTTGCCAATTACGGTTGTTTTTGTGATCGTTATGAGTTTCGATTGTGTTTGGTTTTTGTATATCATCGCTATACCAGCGGCGTTCTGTTTTATGGTATTCCAGCAGTAGTTCTGTGTAATTTAACTCTAGGAAAAAGCAAATTTCTCGTAGGGTATCTACGGTATTAGCAATGAGGCTTTCATACTTAACGACTTTTACCTGTGGATGACACCACCAAGACATACCGGCCATGTTGTCATATATCCAGCGTTCTAATCGTTCCTTGAAGGAATTTGAGCTAATACGATATTTTAGTGAGCAAACAACATCGCGCCCGTCACGCATCATAATAATGAATTTAGCATTTGGCCGAAAAGCTATCAGACGATGTATTTGGAATATATGTGATGGCGTTTTTTCAGCCCACCTTGTCATTCCTAGATTACGACATTCAACATCCCAGTCTCGCATGGCTAACTGTATATCAGCATCAGTTTTGAGGTATAAGGCACTTTCTCTTGGAATAGGGTTTATTTGTGGGTGGTTACCAAGAATTGCAAGCATTAGAGAGGTACCGCTGTGTCCACACCCTAGAATAAAAATAGGGTTGTTAATTTGGTTTTTTTGAGGCGGATTAATCTTAAAAGTTTGTGACTTGCGGTGCTGCTCAACTTTGACTGGATCTAGCTTAAGTGCCTTGCGGTAAGTGCTCGCAACCACAGTAGCTTTTCCTTGTTTTTTTAGTAAATTACCTAGTTGTTCATTTGTCCACAGATCTCCTTTTTTATAAGAGAGGCGAGCGGTTGCTTCTGCGAGATTCTGACAGAACCATGCATTGTTAGGCTCGATAGCTAATGCGCGTGCAAAATATTCGGCAGCGAGTTTATAGCTGCACTCTAGGTAGAGTTTTTCTCCTTTTTGATTATAGTCGATTTGCAATTTTACCATTCCATTATTCACTATAGGCTGAGGTGGTGATAGGTTTCTAAAATCTTAGTTTTGTATTACGCGGTATATTTTGTTTGCACTGTTAAAATGTTTTCGAATATTATTTTGATTGGTTTCTACTGTGGGATTTTGATTTTTCGTGCTATTCCCCAGCCTAGTTTTTTTATTTCAGTACATTCATACCCAGAGTCTTTCACTAAGTGTTCAAATATCACACGTACAGCCTGCATTTTCTTTTCATCATCACTATAATTTTGATAAGAATTTTTAGACTTCTGCGCGTCTTGCGACTTTTCAATAGTCCAGTTAAGGTCGTCAAAAATTATTATTCCACCAGGATTTAAAAGTTTATCTACAAGGTAAAATCCAAAGCCTGTGTAATCTAGTGTATGGCCACCATCAAAATAACAAAGATCGTATTTTGGCCTACTGCTAGATATGATCTCATTCATTAGCTCAAACGTATATGAGCGTCTACATACTTTAACAGTTACTTTGTGGCTTAATTTCTCATCTTTGAGTAATTTATATATATTTGGTGTTCTTGTAGTTGCTGATTCTATATCTAGGGTTGTTAAGTGGCCGTTAGTAATATTTGAAAGTATTGATGCTATTAGAAGGCTGCTTTTTCCATGATAGAACCCTAGCTCTAAAATTTTATTAAAGTTGTTTTCTATAATTATATCTTGTATTACCTTTGCTTGCTCATACTGCATGTAAGGTAGGTCTTTGTATTTTTTACATAGATTAAGTAATTCGTTGCTCATAACTGTATTCTTATGCCTTATACTTGTTTATTATTAAAATCTTTTTTAAGCTTATATAGATATTTGTGTCTTTGCCTTAAGATATGCCATGAGGCATGTTGTTTTAATTGTTTTTGTATCATTTGTTCGTCAGGCTTTGTCCAGTTGTGATACAGAGTAGCACTAGGGATATATTTGTGTTGTTCAATGTTTGTATGGGTTTCTAGCATTCTATAACATAAATCATATCCACCATGCCCAAACAATATATAGTCGCCCCATCCACCGATAGTATAGAATATATTTGACTTGATAGAGCAGTTTCCTTCAAGATTTGGTGCTGAATTTAAAGGGTGCATGCCTAGCCAGTAGTGTTCAGGCATTACTCCATTGCTTTTGCTGAGATAGCAGCCTCTGACGGTCATGATTTTGTTGTCAGAGTGTGCGCATATGTGCTCTGCTATACAGCTTGCTGCTGGTACACCGTCATCTTCTATGAAAATCAAGATGTCACTATTTGCAAATAAACTACCTATGTTTCTTGCTAGGTAGGCACCTGTATTTTTATTAAGCTGTATGAAGGTATCTGTTAGCGATAGTATTAGCTCTGTTTGGTTTTCTTTGTTGTTACTTACGAAAATTATCTGACAATCGTTTTCTCTAGCTTGCTTGTTAGTCTCTACTAGTGACTCTAATATGTATTCTTCATTTGCGTTAGATATTACTATTATTGATGCCTTGCTTGTATGGTTGCATTCTTTTATTATTTTGTCTATAAGCTCTGAGTATAATTTTTGTTTTTTTAACCAGTTTTTTTTCTGTAGTTTTTTATAAATTAACCCATGGTTTTTTTCATGATATTTAATCCTCTCCTCAGTCTTTATATAGTGTAAAAAATTATCTTTTGTTATATGGTCTTCCAACTTTTTTTTCAGCTTATTCTTTCTTGCTTGGTATTCTTTTTCTAGCGGGCTTTGCTTAACTAAATTGTTGGCTTCTATGGCGTAATGAACGTTATTAGCTTTAACGGCTAGAATTGGCTGATTGTTTTCTTCCAGAATTTTTGATAGTTTATAATAATCGCGGTTATCAGCTGTTTCTGTTTGCTTGTAAAAATTATCGAATATTTGTTTTTCTATTTCTTTTTGTTCTTCTTCTTGATCATATCTATTGCACAGCTCTTTAATTTTATTTTGAAATTTAATGCTTTTCATTATAATATTTCTTATTTAAAGTTTATGTGGTATTTTTTCTGATTAAGCAGAAGTTTTTCTTTGCAACCAGTACTTAAGGTTTTTAATAAGCTATCATGGCTGTTAATGTTTAATGCTTTTCTCCATTTTAATATTTCTTTGTAACTTTCCTTTATAAAGGTTTTTTCTAAATTTGAAGGTACTCTATATTCGGTTCTGATTATTCCGAAAATAAGAAGCTTGCAGTATTCGTATATTTCTGAACTATACCTTTCTTTTATTGATGTGTTTTGCTTTATAAATTCTATAGCTTCGTTTGTTTGCTTAAAAACTTGAAAGTGATCAGGGCTAGTGGTTTTGGTGACAGCGCCAGCCCGTTGTCTATAATTTACCAGTATCACAGGACTGTAATAAACGATGCTTGCCATGCAAACAGCTTTTATACTCCAAGGAATATCTTGATATATTCCAGAACTGAATCTTATATTTAATTCTTTTATATAGTTTGTTTTATAAGATTTATTCCAAACTGTGTGAAGATTGCCCATTGCCCCTTTTCTGTCTTTGGGGGCGCTAAGCACTTTTTCCTGTAAGCCTAAGTTTGTGTATCTATTTGGAATATTGGCTGTTTTTGTACCGTCTGCCCAGACTCTTTGATGGTTGAATATGATGACTTCAGCATTGGTTTTTTTTGCCACATCTACGGCATGCTGTACTGCATTAGGTTCAAACCAGTCGTCACCATCAAGAAATAATAAATACTCACCATTTGCAAGGTCGATTCCTGTGTTCCTAGCAGGCCCAGAGCCTGTGTTATTGGTGTTAGTAATTATTTTGATTTTTTTATCATACTTTGCTGTCAGCTGTTCAAGTTTGTCAGCTGTACCATCGGTAGATGCATCATTAATAACAATAATTTCAAAATCATAAAAGTTCGAGTTAAAGCAACTGTTTATTGCTTGCTCAATATGTTCTTCGTTATTGTAAGTTGGGATTATGATACTGAAAAAAGGCATGATATCTCGCTAAAAAATTTGGTAGAGTCCCAAAATATTGTAATTTTTATAGGTTGCAATAGGCTTGCTTTCAGCAAACGAATCATCAATAAACACCGCTTTCTCCGCTATGATAAAGGCTGATTTTGGCCGTCCATCTGTCACATGCACAATCTCGTCAAATATCTGCGTCAAACGGTATTTATTCAGTGTTTCTTTCAGGTTACCGCGGTGGCGTGTTATCAAGCAAATATGTTTGCCTTCATCTATAGCTTTGTATAAAAACGCAACAAGCTCGTAATTGACTTTGCCATTGACAATCAGGCAGTCGTCTAGGTCTACGTAAACGTGTGTGTATTCAATATCCAGCTTGTATCTATTGCATAGGGCACGATCAAGTTCCACGTTGAAGTCGTTGACCAGAATTTCTACATCCTGGCCAAAGGCATCAAAACAGCTTAGTAGGGCAAAGTTTACGCCTTTAATACGAAACAGTGCCGATGATCCGGCCAGTCTAGCGGCAATTTCTAATAATCTTGGCTGGCCATCTACGGCTTGTTTGGCCTGGAAGAACCATGCACCCCTAGGCTTGAAAATATTGTTGATGGTGTCGGCCCATTGGGCAAATTCTTGAGCGTGGCGGTCACACTCTGTGGTGTTGACGCTGATGCCATTGCTAACACGGTTGCGACTACGCACGCCATGAAAGCGTAACTTGCCGTGACGATCGCTGAAGCAATCAATCGTCCATTCCATGCCGGTTAAGCATTCCTGAATCAGCAAGTCTTGATTACCTGCGGTTTCCAGTAGCAACTCTGCATGCCGGCGGTTGTTGGCTTTGGCCGCTCCGCGTGCACCGTAGCCTATGGTTGGCTTGAGGAATACTGGATATTGCTCAACCTCATCTAGGCTGCTGTAACTACGGGCTAACGGGATATGGCCATGCAGGGCGGTGTAGGTTTTACGTTTATCAGCGCAGATAACAGTGGTTTCTTTGCTGCTGCCAATAACGATGACACCAAGCTTTGTGGCGAGGTTGTGCAGGGTTTCGGCTACAGCATCCATGGTCGGGTAGATGGCGTCAATTTGTCTTGTGCGGATGATTTCTTTCAGGGCGACGGTAAAGCTTACATCCGTGTGCATAGGTACGCCGCCGATGTAGTCCTCATACACAAAGCGTCCATGGTCATCCACGCTGGAGGCGCCAATCAGGTCAAAGTGGGTGGAGTGCTGCATGGACTGGTGAATTTCCAGTCCAATCTCAGATCCACATGGGAATACGAGGATGCGCTTCTTCATTTACTCTGCCGTCGTTTGAATGATCTGGATAATGCCATCTTGCTCGCCCGCTTCCAGCGCTGAATAAATCGGCAAACAAAGTACTTGCTCTGATTTCATTTTAGCTGTGGGTAAATTATTCACCTGTGCGCTAGGCAGCCCCCTGTACATAGGAAACTCGCTAATCAAGGGATAAAAGTATCGCCGCACGTGAATACCGTTTTCTTTAAATAATTCATACAGTTCATCTCGGCTTAACGGGTAGCTATCCTGAACCAAGATGGGAAAATACGCATTATTGCTGTGTTCGGTGAGCTGTACCAATTCTATGCCTGCAATGCCGCTGAGTGCTTCGCGGTAACGCTGGGCAATGGCTTTGCGTTGCTCTAACGCCTGGTTAATGTGCTTGAGTTGTAGTAAGCCAAAGGCCGCGTTGATTTCGCTCATTTTGCCGTTAATACCCGAAGCAACCACGGTGACTTCATCGACAAAACCAAAGTTTTTCAACTGATCGATACGTTTTTTGGTTTTGGCATCTGGACAAATAATGGCGCCGCCCTCAAAGGTGTTAAATACTTTAGTTGCGTGAAAGCTCAGCACACTGAGATCACCATGGCGCAGTATGCTGCCGCCAGCGTCTTTTACACCAAAAGAGTGCGCCGCGTCATAGATCACTTTGAGGTTATAGTTATCAGCAATAGCTTGAATGGCCTCCACATTGCAGGGAATCCCGTAGCAATGCACTGGCAAAATAGCGGTTGTTTTGGGGGTTATGGCTGCTTCGATTTTGCTGGGGTCAAGGTTTAGTGTGACTGGGTCAATATCGACAAACACTGGCGTGATGTCATTCCATAGCAACGAGTGCGAGGTGGCCACAAAAGAATAAGGCGTGGTGATGACTTCGCCAGTAATGCGCAATGCTTGCAGGGCGGTGAGTAGGGCGATGGTGCCATTATTAAATAGCGCAATATGCTCAACGCCGAGATAGTCTGCCAGCTGCTGCTCAAGCTCACGGTGCATAGGGCCACCATTGGTGAGCTGTTTGTTCTCCCAAATCTCTTCTAAATACGGAATAAATTCCTTTAATTCCGGCAATAGGGGCTGGGTGACAAAGATATTTTTTTTACCCATAGACAGCTATTCATCCACGTTAATAAGCACAGTTGGCAGTTTAGAATTTTAATTAGTGCAGTATATGCTATTTATCTTATAAGAGTTAAGTTGCTATTGGGATGATTGTTAGGGCACGACTTTTACGCGGTTGATTGCCCGGCAAGATAGGTGCTGCTAGCGGTTGGGTGGCTTTGGTTATTCGTAGCCTCGGTGCCTGCGCCCATCGAAGGCGGATTTAGCGTAGCGGGTCAGCAGTTAGAAGTTTGGGCTTTACTTTGTGGGACCCGACTTGTCGGGGAATGTGGAGTGCACCGCGGTCGAGCAGTGTGGCAGGCTTTAAGTTACTGCCATGGTTTAATTTTTGCTTCCCTGACAAGTCAGGTCCCACACTAGGTCGTGCAACTATAGGCATCCCTGCACAATTAGCTCAGATTGACTTCTGCTGGGTCACAGCTGCACGATGGTGATTTCCAGCAACACTAGAGTTGACTTGTGTCCGTTATCGCTCAAAAGTTGGGCTCTAACAGGTTATGCGGCTTTAAAGTTCATGCTGGGACGGACCTGTTGGAGCGCAATTTTTGCGCGACGTGGAATGCAGTCACTTTGACGATAACTCGCCGCAGCTTGCTCATCGCTAAGCACGGTTTACAATAGCGGCAATTTTCTGTTGCTAACTGAGCTAACTAGTTTCTGATGGCATAACGGGCACTATAAAGAGGATATCCGCAATGATGAGCATACAAGGCCAACTACAACATCTATCCAAAGATACCCTAATCGCTTTGATTGACTATTTGTCGGAATACTATGATGGAGTTGATGAGCTTATTGCTACTTACCTCGCCCTTAGTAGCGAGCAGGGCTTCACGGGAGGGGCGGTAAGTCATTCGCGCCTAGCAAAACAACTCGAAAGCCTGACGACATCAGATGATTTTTTCGATTACCGTGATGCTCATATGTTGCATGCACAAGCTGTAAGCATTGTGCAGGATATTGCTGCTTTGGCTGAAGATGATGCGGAACAGGCGTTGGTGTTGCTTGATAAGTTGCTAGAACGTCATGGTCAGTTATTTGAGCGTGTGGATGACTCGGGCGGTTATATTGGCGATCTGGTGCGTGAAGCTGTGCAGTTGTGGTTACAGGTTGCGAGCCGCGTGCGTGAGAGAAAACCAGAGGCGCGGAACTGGACTGAAGCGGTCCTGGGGTACTACACCCATAATGATTACGGCTGTTTTGATAGCATCATCAGTGACAGCAGTTGCTTGTTGAGTGAGGCTGAATTGCGCGATCTGGCTGAACGCTTCGAGCGTGACGCGCAGGCTGCTTTGCGCACAGATATGACGGGCAAATATAACTCATCGCTATCGCATGCTCGCTTAGGTTTGAGTCAGGCGGCAAAGGCGCTGCAGGATATTGCCTTGTATGAGCGGTCCGTATTAATTAACAGCCCACAACCCAATAGTTTTCAGCTGGAAAATCTTATCCGTTATGCCATAGAGTTGGAGAAATTTGACCGGGCAGAGTACTGGCTACAGCAACCAGAGTGGCATACAAATCAAGGACTTCAAACCAGTCTAAAAAATTTGCTGCTAGAGAAGCAGGGTAATATTGAGCAGCTAAAAGCAAACCTGCTAGATGAATGGCAGGACAAACCACGACTTTTTACCTTAGATGCTTACTGGTCTCATGCAGATAAAAACGAGCGGGAAGACATTACGGCTGAGTTGTTAGCTAGGGCCAATCAGCTTGATGACTCAGAGGAAGTGTTGGGTATGTTGTTATTTACCGAGCATCTGGATGCTGCCGCTGAGTATTTAATAACTCAGCATGAAAGATTGGCAGACAGTTATTATGCTACGGTTTTATCTTGGTTGGATGTGTTCGAAGAGGCAGGGCAAACGCTGGCTGTGATTATTTGCTATCGCCTGTTGTTATTGGATGTGCTGGGGCGCGGCTACAGCAAGGCTTATCGTTATGCTGCGCATTATTTTAACACCTTACTAGCGCTAGACAAGAAGAAAAATCCTGACTATAGAGAGCTGGAAAATGCAGGGGAGTTTATTGCGACGTTGCAGGCTAAGCATGGGCTGAAGCGCTCATTTTGGCGCGAGGCAGGGTATCCGGCTAAGGGTAGCAAAGCATAGTGGTTTTTAATCCGCTACCACCCAGAAGCTCGACTCCAACAGGGTCAGTGCTTTGGAATGCAATCATTGGTAGGAGCGCAACTTTTGCGCGATTAAATATCTGCCGACTCAATAGCTTGGGCTTTGCTTTTGTGGGACCCGACTTGTCGGGGAATGTGGAACGCACTGAGGTCGAACCGTGCAGCAGGCTTTAAGTTACTGCCATGGCTTAATTTTTGGTTCCCTGACAAGTCAGGTCCCACACTAGGCCGTGCACTATAGGCAGCCCTGCACAATTAGCTCATTCTAACTTCTGCTGGATCACAATTGTGCGATGGTGATTACCAGCAGCGCTTGAGTTGGCTTGTGGTCCGCATCACCCAGAAGCTGGGCTTCAACAGGTAAGAGTTAGCTTAATGCTTCGCGGACAAAGTCTGGGTTTTTGATAAACAGCTTAATAAGTGACTGAGCTGCACCTGATGGACGGCGTACACCTTGCTCCCAACTCTCAAGTGTTCTGACGGAAACCCCTAGGGTTTTAGCAAAGCTGGCTTGGCTCATTTGTGCTTTTTGTCTGGCTAGGGCGACGTCTGTTTGGGTTATTTCGTGTGCAGCAGCAGGCTCGTTACGCGCGATTTCTTCTATTCCGGCCAGCAGTTCAGCTTGAATATCGCGTTTTGCGTCTCGGCGGTCAATTGCGGATAAGTGATTCATTCAGTGCCTCCACATACTTGCGTAAAGTTTTTTTATCCAGCAGCTCAATGGCTGATTTTCCGTAGATGGTCAGCAGCCAAATCTGTCCATTGGTTAATTTGTTGTAATAAATGACTCTGACACCGCTGCGTTTACCTTTTGTGCTTGAGTGCCAACGGATTTTTCTAATTCCGCCCGTGTCTGGCTCTACATCGCCAGCGTTAGGATTTGTTGCAAGAAAAATTTTGAAGTCGCTGTATTCTTCATCAGTCCAATAATCTGGGTAGTATTTGTTGAAGATACTGGTTTCGCAAATAGTGTACATTTAAGTAGCCCTTCCTTGTACTACAGAGTAGTAATCATCCTGATAACTTTAGTGTGGGTCAAGTGCTTTGTTGTTTACAGCTCTGTTAGAACGCAACTTTTGCGCGATTAAATATCTGCCGACTCAATAGCTTGGGCTTTGCTTTTGTGGGACCCGACTTGTCGGGGAATGTTGAATGCACTGAGGTCGAACCGTGCGGCAGGCTTTAAGTTGCTGCCATGGCTTGATATTGGTTCCCTGACAAGTCAGGTCCCACACTAGGCCGTGCACTACAGGCATCCTGCACAATTAGCTCAGATTGACTTCTGCTTGGTCACAGCCCTAAGGGTTTGGTGCTTAATAGTTTTAAGGAAGCTGGTTTTTAGCCCGTTATCACCCAGAAGCTGGGCTTCATCAAGAATAATGCTTTGGAGTGCAATCATTGCTAGGAGCGCAACTCTTGCGCGATTAAATATCGACCGACTCAATAGCTTGGGCTTTGCTTTTGTGGGACCCGACTTGTCGGGGAATGTTGAATGCACTGAGGTCGAACCGTGCGGCAGGCTTTAAGTTGCTGCCATGGCTTAATATTGGTTCCCTGACAAGTCAGGTCCCACACTAGGCCGTGCACTACAGGCATCCTGCACAATTAGCTCACTCTAACTTCTGCTGGGTCACAGCTGCTAAGGGTTTGGTGCTTAATAGTTTTAACGAAGCTGGTTTTAGCCCGCATCGCCCAGAAGCTCGATTCCAACAGGGTCAGTGCTTTGGAATGCAATCATTGCTAGGAGCGCAGCTTTTACGTGATTAAGTTTTCCGGCAGCACTTAGGTTGTTTTTTAGTCCGCTATCGCTCAGAGGCGGGCTGGCTTCGGCCATTATTTACGCTTGAGATCGCGGTAGAAGTTTTCATGCGGGCCGACTGCTTCAAGGTAAATCAGTTTGATTTCATCATCCAAGGTATAGCCCAGTAGGTATAGCTGGTTCTGGCTATGGAACTTGTGAACAAGGAGCTGTCCTAGATCGCCTTTCTTTTGCTCGCCAATCGTGGGGTTGGCTGCCACCTGAAAGATTGCAGCATCTACATCAGCCACGATATTGTCATGTAGCTTCTTGTAAGCGCGGCCAAAACGTCTGGTTTGCTTGATGCGGTACATTATGAGCGCTGTGACCGAGGGGTAAAGTCGGTAGCCTGTTCACGTGGTGAGGCCAGTGAAGCAAGGGATTCAGCGATAAAATCAATGGGTAGGTCTGGGTTGTCTAGGGCAGCGCGACCGATTTTAGCCCAGTACTCAATTTGGCCGGCAATGGTTCGTTGTTCGCAAGCAGCTTCGCTTCGAGCCTGTTGATACAGCTCTTGGTCGATGCGAATGGATGTTGTTGATGTGCTCATACTGATTCCTTTAATAAATAAGGCTAATGCAGTTTTACCACAATTGTGGTGACGGCTCAAATCCTGATTTGCCCATCATCGCCCAGAAGTTGGGATCCTGCCATAGGTTGACTCCAGTAAAGGGTTTACAGCTTTGTTGGAGCGCAACTTTTGCGTGATTAAATATCTGCCGACTCAATAGCTTGGGCTTTGCTTTTGTGGAACCCGATTTGTCGGGGAAAGTGGAATGCACTGAGGTCGAACCGTGCGGCAGGCTTTAAGTTACTGCCATGGTTTAATTTTTGGTTCCCTGACAAGTCAGGTCCCACACTAGGCCGTGCACTATAGGCATCCCTGCACAATTAATTAGCTCAGATTGACTTCTGCTTGGTCAAAGCTGCTAAGGGTTTGGTGCTTAATAGTTTTAACGAAGCTGGTTTTAGCCCGCATCTCCCAGAAGCTGGGCTTCACAAAAGCGGGTTCCAATAAGGCGACAAGGCAGTTTTATGCAACGCTGAAGAAGTACTGCATTACCTGTATCAGTGCTTCGCTGTTTTGTGCGCGTAGATGTTGGCGGATTTGTTGTACTAGGCTGCCTTGTACGCGAAAAACGCTGGGTGGTAAGTGCTCAAGACCTTGGGAGAAAGGGTGTTGCGTTGAGGAAAGACGTATAAAGCCCTTTCTAGTCAGTTCGATTTGATCGACTGCATCGTAGCCGATGGTACTTTCGTAGCGCACATAGCCCTCATTGGCCAGCCAGAGCAGGGTGCTGAGGCATTGCAGTTGTCGAGGATGGGGTAAACCGACTTCATCACGGGGTAAAATGCCCACTAAATCATCCAGATAAAGCGTGATTTTTCGCGGAAAGGCTTGGTAGAGATTGACCAAGCCTAACGCTGCATCACGATAGAAGTCGTCTATATGTAAATCCATTACTGATGCTTATTGGCTATAGGTTTTCAGGAAGTTTCCGATTCGGCCAATCGCCAGCTCAAGTTCATCCACACGCGGTAAAGTGACAACACGGAAGTGATCCGGCCATGGCCAGTTGAAGGCGGTGCCTTGCACAATGAGTAGTTTTTCTTGTAGCAGCAAATCCAGTACGAATTTTTCATCGTTGTGAATAGGGCATACTTTAGGGTCTATTTTCGGGAACGCATAGAGCGCGCCCATAGGTTTCACACAGCTTACTCCTGGGATGTCGTTAAGCAACTCCCAAGTGCGGTTGCGCTGTTCAAGCAGTCGTCCATTGGGCAGAACCAGATCGTTAATGCTTTGGTAGCCGCCTAGTGCAGTTTGGATGGCGTGTTGTGCTGGCACGTTGGAGCACAGACGCATGTTGGCCAGTATATCCAAGCCTTCGATATAGCCTTTGGCTCTGTGTTTGGCGCCAGATACTACCAACCAGCCTGAACGGAAACCCGCGACGCGGTAAGATTTTGATAGGCCGTTGAAAGTTAAGAACAAAATATCATTGGCTAGCGAGGCGATGCAGAAGTGTTTGGCATCGTCATAGAGGATCTTGTCGTAAATCTCGTCCGTTAAGACAATTAAGTTGTGTTGGCGGGCGAGCTCGACAATTTCCTGCAGCAGTTCTTTTGAGTACACCGCCCCGGTTGGGTTGTTGGGGTTGATGATTAAAATGGCTTTGGTATTGCTGGTGATTTTGCTGCGAATATCATCCAAATCGGGGAACCAGCCGGCTTGTTCGTCGCACAGGTAATGCACAGGCTTGCCGCCGGATAAAGTGGTGGCAGCGGTCCAGAGCGGGTAGTCGGGTGCAGGAATGAGTACTTCGTCACCGTTGTTGAGCATGGCTTGCATAGCCATAACGATGAGTTCGGAGACACCGTTACCTAGGTAGATATCTTCGATGTTGACGCCTTCAACCTGCATTTTTTGGTAATACTGCATCACTGCTTTGCGTGCGCTAAATAAACCTTTTGAGTCGCTGTAGCCTTGGGCTGTGGGCAGGTTGCGGATGACGTCCTGAAGGATTTCTTCGGGTGCTTCAAAGCCAAAAGGCGCCGGGTTGCCAATGTTTAGTTTTAAGATGCGTTGGCCTTCGTCTTCAAGGCGTTTGGCATGTTTCATAACTGGACCACGGATGTCGTAGCAGACGTTGGCAAGTTTGTTGGATTTGCTGTATTGCATGAGTTGCCCCGAAGAATGAAATTAAGAGCGATAAAATTAGCTGCTTATAATGCCATTTTTTTTGCCGCTTTGCTTGTGCTGGCGTAAGAATGTTTGGTTATTGAGAAAGCACGCAGCGCTGCACCTGTTGGAGCCCAACTTCTTGGCGATAGCGGACTAAAGCCCAACTTTGGTGCTGCCGGTTAGACCGCATCACGCAAAGTTGCGCTCCAGCAGGAGTTATAAAGTAGCACTGGCTATTGTGGGACCCGACTTGTCGGGGAACGTTTTTAGCTCTGTGCACTAAGCTAGCTTCGGTTCCCTGACAAGTCAGGTCCCACAGGGTTTGTGCCTGCTTGATGGTATTTGCCTTGGGCGTTGCTTGGGTGCCGCTCCAACAATTAAAGCTACTCCGCAGTTTCGCTTGTCGCTTGGTAGCTACCACCCAGAGATTTATAGAGGTTGATTTCGCTGGTCAGCAGCGCCAGTTGCGTGTTGATGCGTTGTTGCTGAGTGCTAAATAGCAAACGCTGGGCATCAAGCAGGGTGAGTTGATTATCTACCCCTTCGCGGTAACGGCGTTCGGCCAAATCAAGGTAGGCTTGGCTGGATTCCAGCAGCTTGTCTTGTGCAGCCAGCTGCTCGTTGTAGGTGCTGCGTGCGATTAGACCATCAGCCACTTCTTGGAAAGCGGTTTGAATGCTTTTTTCGTACTGCGCAATGCGTATATCTTTTTGCACTTTGCTGTAATCTAAGCTGGCTTTGAGTCGACCTGAGTTAAAGATCGGCAGGCGCAACTGGGGTTGAAACAACCAAGTACCGCTGCCAGAACTGAACAAGTCAGAGAGCTCATTGCTCATGCTGCCAGCCGTAGTCGTGAGGCTAATACTGGGAAAGAAAGCTGCACGTGCCGCACCGATATTGGCGTTGGCCGCTTTAAGCTGATGCTCAGCTTGTAGGATATCTGGGCGACGCTGTAGCAGTTCTGCCGGTAGCGCAACCGGCAACTCTGCAAGCTGCACGCTAGACAGCTCCACGTTTTGCTTTAATTCAGGAATAGGTGCGCCTAAAACCATCTGTAAGGCATTGCGGCTTTGCGCAACCTGACGCTGGAATTGCGCCAGACTTACGCGGGCATTATCAGCAGCCGTACGGGCTTGTTGTAGCTCCAGCGCTGAAGCAACGCCTGCGTCATAGCGGCTTTGCACCAGTTTTAGGCTGCTTTCATAGGTCTCTAAGGTGGATTGTACTAGTGCCAAGGAAGCCTGATCGGCTTGATGGCTTAACCAAGCCGTAGCGACGTTGGCGATGAGGCTGAGTTCGGCACTGCGCTGGGCTTGCTCACTAGCAAAATAGGTTTCTAATGCCTGTTGACGCAAGCTGTTTAAACGGCCGAAAAAGTCGATTTCCCACGCTGTGATACCCAAAGAGGCGGAGTACTGACTGTTAATAGTCGACTCCTCTGTGGGAGACATATTTTTGGGAATACGTTGTCTGTTGCCGCTACCAGCTGCATCCACAGCAGGGAATAGCGCACTACGATCAATGCGGTACTGCGCGCGAAAGGCTTCAACGTTGAGTGCTGCAACTCGTAAATCTTTATTGTGCTCAAGCGCTGTTTCAATTAAGAGCTGCAGGTTTTCATCCGCAAAGAAGTGCTGCCAATCAGGCGTTTTTGCGTTTTGCTGTGCTTGCGCTTGCCAGCTTGCCGCAAAGGGTGCTTCGGGCTGTTGGTATTTTGGCGCCATGCTACAGCCGCTAAGACCTAGGGCAACAGCCAAGGTTAAAGTGCGGAGCTTCATTCTGCATTCTCCTGTGTATTTGTATTGGCTTTGCGGCTAAATAAACTGGTGACTACCACATAGAAGAAGGGCACAAAGAATACAGCCAGTACCATGGCAGTAATCATCCCGCCAATCACACCTGTACCAATGGCGTGTTTACTGCCCGCACCGGCACCTGATGAAATGGCCAGCGGTGTTACCCCAAGGATAAACGCCAGTGAGGTCATAATGATGGGACGGAAACGAATACGGCAGGCTTCAATGGTTGCCTCAGTCAGTCCCATACCTTGCTCGTACAAAGACTTAGCAAATTCCACAATCAGAATGGCGTTACGTGAGGACAAGCCAATGGTGGTGAGTAAGCCAATTTGGAAATAAACGTCATTGGACAGACCGCGACCGTAGGTGGCGAGTAACGCACCAATGATTCCCAAGGGTACGACTAAAATCACGGCAAAGGGTACTGACCAGCTTTCATACAGAGCCGCTAGACAGAGAAATACAACCAAGATCGAAATGGCGTAGAGCGATAATGCTTGGTCGCCCGAGAGACGCTCTTCATAGGAAAGTCCCGTCCACGACATGCCGATACCTGCAGGCATTTTTTGCATAATTTCTTCTACGGCCAGCATAGCGTCACCCGAACTGTAGCCCGGCGCAGCTGCACCTTGGATTTCCATTGCTGCAATACCGTTATAACGCGATAGCTTGGGTGGGCCAAACACCCACTCGCCGGATGCAAAACTGGAGAACGCAATCATCTTACCTTCGTTGTTGCGTACGTACCATTTATCTAAGTCTTCCGGGTTCATGCGTGCATCAGCTTGACCTTGCAGCATGACTTTCTTAACCCGACCGCGGTCGATAAAGTCATTGATATAACTACTGCCCCAGCCGATAGACAGGGTTTGGTTGATGTCGCTGAGGGTAATGCCCATGCTGCTGGCTTTTTCATCATCAATAGTCAGCTGAAACTGCGCCTCATCACGCAAGCCGTTCGGACGCACTTGGAATAAGCGCGGGTCTTGGTTAGCCAGTTGCACGAACTGGTCACGTGCCTGACTTAAGGTTTCATGGCCCACACTGGCGCGGTCTTGTAAGAAAAAGTTAAAGCCCGAGGCGTTACCCAGCTCCATTACCGCAGGCGGGGCAAAGGCAAACACCATGGCATCACGCAATGAGAAGAAATGCATTTGCGCTCGCTGTGCTAGCGAGAATACATTCTGCTCAGGACGAGTACGCTCTTCCCAAGGTTTTAAGCCAATAAACGCCATGGCTGAGTTTTGTCCACGACCGGCAAAGTTAAAACCGTTAATGGTAAACACAGAGCGTACGGTGTCTGCTTCTTCTGTGAGTAAATATTCGCGCATCTGCTTAACTACATCATAGGTGCGCTCTAAACTAGAACCAGCTGGTGTTTGCACTTGCGCGTAAAGAACGCCTTGGTCCTCATCCGGCAAGAACGCGCTAGGAATCTTAGTAAACATCCAGCCCATAATGGCGACAATGATTAGGTACAAAAAGAAGTAGGGTACTTTACGACGTAAGATGCTGCCTACACCGCGCTCATAGCCATTGACACCTTTTTGAAAGGAGCGGTTAAACCAGCCAAAAAAGCCACGCTTTTCAATGTTTTGACCTTTGGGGATAGGTTTAAGCATGGTGACGCACAACGCCGGGGTAAAGATTAACGCTACCAGCACCGAAAGCACCATCGCTGCAACAATAGTGACGGAGAACTGCTTGTAAATAGCACCTACAGAACCTTCAAAGAAGGCCATAGGAATAAATACCGCCGACAACACCAAGCCAATACCGACCAGTGCGCCTTGAATCTGCCCCATCGACTTGCGCGTAGCTTCAAGCGGCGGCAAACCCTCTTCCTCCATCACACGCTCAACGTTTTCAACCACCACAATGGCGTCATCCACCAGCAAACCAATAGCCAAGACCATGGCAAACATGGTGAGGGTGTTAATGCTGTAACCAAAGGCGGCGAGCACAGCAAAGGTACCAAGGATAACCACAGGTACAGCTAATGCTGGAATAAGCGTAACGCGAAGGTTTTGTAGGAATAAGTACATCACCAAGAACACCAGCGCAAAGGCTTCGGCTAGGGTGATGACCACACCTTTAATGGAAGCGGAAATTACGGGCGTGGTGTCATAAGGGTAGACAACTTTTAAACCTTGCGGAAAGAAGGGTTCAATTTCAGCAATGGTTTGCCGTACTGCTTTGGCGGTATCGAGTGCGTTGGCACCGGTTGCCAATTTGATACCTAAACCCGTTGCCGGCATGCCGTTAAACTCAGCGGTAATGGCGTAGTTTTCACCACCAAATTCAATATCAGCAACATCTTTCAGACGGACTTGTGCACCGTCATTTTTCACTTTCAGCAAAATATTGCCAAACTGCTCCGGTGTTTCTAGACGGGTTTTACCAATAATAGTCGCTGTGAGTTGTTGGCCGGGTGAAGCCGGCAAGCCGCCAAACTGTCCCGATGAAACCTGTACGTTTTGTGTACGTATGGCATTGGCGACATCAACGGGTGTTAACGCGAAGTTATTCAGTTTGGCGGGATCAAGCCAGATACGCATCGCATACTGCGCACCAAACACCTGGAAGTCACCCACGCCAGCAGTACGAGAAATAGCATCCTGTACGTTGGAGATAACATAATCAGCAATGTCATTCTTGTTCATGCTGCCGTCTTCGGAGACGAAACCCAACACCATTAAGAAGTTACGCGCGGATTTGGTCACGCGAATTCCCTGTTGTTGCACTTCTTGGGGCAGCAGCGGTGTGGCTAGCTGTAGCTTGTTTTGTACCTGCACCTGCGCGACATCGGGGTCGGTGGTTGGTTCAAAGGTCACGCTAATGGACATGCTACCGTCCGAGTTGCTTTCCGAGGAAATATAACGCAGACCATCAAGGCCGTTGAGCTGCTGCTCAATCACCTGCACGACGGTATCTTGCACTGTCTTAGCTGAAGCACCACGGTAGGACACGCTAATGCCAACGGTGGGCGGTGCAATGCTGGGGTATTGGTTAACGGGCAGCTTTAAAATAGACAAGCCACCAATCAACATGGTTACGAGGGCGAGAACCCAAGCAAAAATGGGGCGATCAATAAAAAAATTCGACATGAAGTAACTCGCTTATTTGGCTGAATCGGTGGAGTTGCTGTGCGTCACATTTTTAGCCGGATAAGTTTCTACGGTCACGCCCGGCTGAATAAACTGTAGCCCTTCAGTAATGATTCGGTCGCCGTCCTGCAAACCTTCGCTGACGAGCCAGAAATTGCCAGAGGTTCTTTCTGCTTTAAGGGTGCGCAATTCGACTTGATTGTCTTGGTTGACAACCATGGCGATAGCATCTCCTCTTGGGTTGCGTGATACACCTTGCTGAGGTGCCAAGATAGCTTGGCTGTTAACACCAGAAACAAGGCTGGCTTGGACAAACATGCCGGGTAATAGCAAACCGTCGGGGTTGGGGAATACTGCGCGCAGCGTGACAGAGCCGGTACTGGGATCTACAGAAACCTCAGAAAACTCAAGTGTGCCTTGGTGCGGATAGACGCTGCCGTCTTGTAGCTTTAAGCTCACCTGTGCTGCAGTTTCGCCAGCTTTTTCCAGCTGACCGCTGGCCATTTCGCGGCGTAAACGTAGCAAATCGTTAGCGGATTGGGTTACATCCACATAAATAGGGTCCAGTTGTTGGATAACAGCCAGTTCTTGTACTTGGCCGTTATTAACCAGCGCCCCTTCGCTTACCGAGGAGCGTCCAATACGACCTGAAATAGGTGCAAGCACTTTGGTGTACTGCAGGTCAATTTTGGCTTTTTCAAGAGCGGCTTCTGCCTGTAGGCTGGCGGCTTTAGCATCGTCGTATTGCTGACGGCTAACCGCTTGGTCGGCCACTAGGGTTTTATAGCGCTCAGCTAAGGAGCTTGCTGAAAGGTAGCTTGCTTGTGCGCTCTTCAGTGTGGCGGCATAGATAGCGGGATCGATTTGGTACAGCTGCTGATTAGCCTTAACCTCGCTGCCTTCTTTAAATAAGCGCTGTAAAACGATTCCACTAACCTGTGGCCGAACTTCAGCGATGCGATACGCAGCAGTACGCCCCGGGAGCTCGCTGGTGAGAGTGTAGGCTTGGGTAGTAATAGTGTAGATGCCCACTTTGGGTGCAGGCTGGGCTTGCTGCGGGGTTTCATCGGGTGCATTACAAGCGCTGATCAATAGGCTGGTAGCCAAAGTTAACGATAAAGCCTTGGCGCGAGAAAAAGGATGATTCATGTCGAGCAGTCCTGAAATTGGGTTGTAACACTTAAAGTAACGTGGTCACTTTAAACAACAATAAAAATAAAATACCGACTAATTAGAGCTACCTAGCTAGAAGAACCTTGGTGAGTGCCTAGCAGATGATTTTGAGCTGTTTTTATTATGTCTGCGTTAATGCTGACGCGAGGGAAAAAAGCAACTCTAATTATGAACTCTATTAAGCGTAGAATACAGTGTTTTTGGGTAGGGCAGTAATATACATACATTGATGTATGTTAGTAAACCGACAAAGCGTGAATATTTATTTCAAGGGTTCTGTAGATGACTCCAGCGATCAATTTGCTTAAGAAGAAAAAAATAAACTATCAAATACATAGCTATGAGCATGATCCCCGTGCAGCTTCCTATGGCCTAGAAGCAGCGGAAAAGCTGGCTTTAGATCCAGCGCGGGTATTTAAAACGTTGCTGGTGCAAACAGAAGCCAAAGAGCTGTTGGTGGCGATTTTGCCGGTTAAGAACAGTTTGAACTTAAAACAGCTTGCCAGTGCAGCTAAGGTGAAGAAACTTGAAATGGCTGATCCCCAGCAGGCGCAGCGCACCACAGGTTATCTTTTGGGCGGGATAAGTCCTCTAGGACAGAAAAAAGCGTTGCGTACCTTTGTGGATCAAAGTGCTGCGGACTTTGCAACTATCTTTGTCAGTGCCGGCAGGCGCGGTTTGGAGATTGAACTGCAGGCTGGCGATCTGTTGCAGCTAACCGCTGGAGTTTCGGCAGAGATTACGGCTTAGCACTCCCACCAAAGGACGGACGGGCGTTCCGTACTGTTGTTTTTGCACCAAGGCGCTGCACCTGCGGGAGCGCAACTTTTGCGCGAAGTGGAGTGCGCTCCATTCAAGAAGTCAAGCCCCAGCTGACGCGTTATGCCGCTAGGCCGGCTGATTGCCACAGATGCGCCGCTGCCAGTGCGCGCCAAGGGGCAAATTGGGCGAGCCAGGCTTGGGTTTGTTTGGCGTTGATAGATTCTTGGTTGAGCACTATTTTTAAATAGCGCTGTACAGCCGCATCGCCATGCACTGAGCTATCTAGCCAAGCACAGCCGCGCATCAGTGTGTAATTGACCGTCCACGGACCGATGCCGCGTATGCGCAGTAATTGCTCTTGTAGCTGCTCTACTTGCTGTGCGTCGCATTGATAATCAATCTGAATTTCGCCCCCAGCGATTTGCTGGCTAACCGTTTGCAGCGCTTGGGCTTTAGTGTTTGACAGGCCAACACTTCTAAGTTGTTCAATACTAAACTGGCTAACCTGCTGCGCATTTGGGTAACACAAAAAGCCACTGCTGTGGCTGTGATTAATAAGCTGAATAAGTTTTCTGCGTAAACTCACAGCGGCGGCAACGCTGACCTGTTGCCCAAGTATGGCCCAGCTCACGGCTTCAAACGGCGTGGTGGTTTGGGCAAAACGTAAGCCTCGTTGCTTATGAATAATAGCGCCCAACTGTGGATGCGTTAAGAAGGCTTGCTCAAAAATACAGACATCCTGCTGAAGCCCGGTAATGTGTTCAATCCAAGCATTAAAGGGTTCTTGCGCATATGAACCCTTAGCAGGGTTATCAATTTGCAGTTCAGCTTGTACATGTGAAGGAGTAAAAACTAAGCTCAATAATGCTGGCTGCTGTTGGTACATCAACGCCTTAATAATGGTTTGTCCGTCAATTTTTTCAGAGGGACTGTGCGGATCGCGCAGATAAAAAGAGAGAAAATCCTGCACGCGGAAATTATTTGGAAGTTTAACTTGGTAAGATAGCTGCATAGTTTTGGCTTGAGATTAGGTTTTTCAGTGGACTGGCGTTTGAGTGTCGGTAAAGATTAAGCTTACGTCTTTTAGCCTATAGTAGCGTATGTGTCGTTTGTGTATGTTACTGCGTCACAGAGGGTATTATTGGTAAGCGTACTCTTTTTAAGTATGTATTTTTTAGCTGTTGATGGCTGGTAAGTCTGCACCAGAGTGGCTAGTCATCCGTGCGAGTTTAGTAAGCGCTGAATAATAATCTACGTTGTTAGGGCGTTGTTAAAATCGGCTCAAAATGCTCATTTGCTTCGTGTAAACTGCGCTTTTTCGCCGATTTGCGCCTAGCCCTGACGGCCTTGCAAACATTATTCAGCGCTTCCTTTAGTATTGGAAAAAACACAATGATCGGTATTCGCAGCATAGCAAGTTACATCCCAGAAGGCAGAATTGATAACGTTGCGCAGGCACAGTCGTTTGGGCGTGACGAAGAGTTTGTGGTCAATAAGCTAGGCACTAAGACCTTATCGGTAAAGGATGAGGCGCAGGAAACCTCCGATCTGTGCGTCAAGGCCGTAGACAATTTATTAGCGAAGAACCCACAGCTAAAAAAAGAAGATATCCAAGCCTTGGTGGTGATTACACAAAATGGTGATGCCGAGGCGTTGCCACATACCTCAGCAATCGCGCAGCACAAACTGGGCTTGCCAACTACCACCGCGTGTTTTGATATTTCTTTAGGCTGTTCTGGCTATGTGTACGGCTTATATATAGTGCAAGGCTTTATGCAGGCTACAGGCATGAAAAATGCGGTAATGGTTACCGCGGATCCCTACTCAAAAATCATGGATCGCACTGACCGCATGACCACGTTGCTGTTTGGCGATGCCGCTACAGCCACCTGGCTCACCAATGATGAGCCGGTTTGGCAGTTAAGTGCGCAAAGTTTTGGTGGGGATGGCGCTGGAGCTGAGTACCTAAAAGTTGAAAATGGCCACTTCTTTATGAATGGTCGTCAAGTATTTAATTTCGCCAGTGTAAAAATTATTCCCAATATGCAGGAAGTGCTCGATAAGGTTGGACTGAGCTTTGCTGATGTACAAGCGATTTGTTTGCATCAGGGCAGTGGTGCAATTGTTGACGCGATTGCTAAGCGTCTGGGTGAAGAGCATGCCGAAAAAGTCATCAAGGATATGTTTGGTGCTGGCAATACAGTTTCTTCTTCGATCCCGATGCTACTTGAGCACTATGCGGATAATCCGCAATGGAAAAATGTGCTGATTAGCGGTTTTGGTGTGGGTCTGTCGTGGGGTTCTGCTTTACTGCAGCGCGTTAATTCTCAGTAGTTGTTTGTGTTTTAATTCCCGGAGCATGCAGAATTTGCCCCGCAATACTGGTGTCTTCCAACTGTGGTTGAGTGACCCAGGTAAGAATGTCGTAATAACGGCGAATATTATTGACATAGTGTACCGGCTCGCCGCCACGGGCATAGCCATAACGGGTTTGGCTGTACCACTGTTTTTCCGCTAAGCGCGGTAAGTGCAGACGTACATCCAGCCAACTGTTGGGGTTAAAACCGGCTTTTTCCGTCAGCATACGCGCATCTTCTAAATGACCTAAACCAACGTTGTAAGCGGCTAAGGCAAACCACAGTCTGTCCTGTTCACGTACGCCATCATCAAGTCGATCCAGCATTTGCGCTAAATATTGTGCGCCACCGCGAATACTTTGTAATGGATCTAGACGGTTCATGACGTTCACTTCTTTCGCCGTAGCCATGGTTAGCATCATAATCCCGCGCACCCCTGTCTTAGAGCGTGCCATAGGATCCCAGTGTGATTCTTGGTAGGCCGTAGCAGCTAATAAACGCCAGTCTAAATTAAACTTGGTCGCATTGCGGCGAAAAGAGGTTTCGTAGCGTGGTAGACGTTGTTGTAGGTGTTTGGCAAACGAATTAACCCCCACGTAACCAAGCGTATCGACATGACCAAAATAGCGCTCACTCAACTGAGATACGGTTTCTTCTTGTTCCAGCTGACTGAAAAATGTATTAATTTCTGTAATCAGGCTGTCATCTGTAGCGGTAAAGGCACGGTTTACGGCCCATTGCAGCTCCATGCTCGGGTTCAGGCTAAAAGCCAGTTGGATATTGGGAAAATAAACCTGATTCATCGCCAGCTCATTGGAGTTAACCAGCGTGGCATCAATTTGTTTTTCGTCGACCATGTGCAGCAAGTCGATGGTTTCTACCTGATCAGATACCTCAAAACTCAGTTCAGGATAGTCTTGCTGCAGCTGCAATAAACGCTCTTCATGAACGCTGTCTTTGACGATTAAAATGCGTTTGCCAATAAGGTCTTTGGCCTGTTTGGGGCGTTTGGTACGGCTGTTATAGATCACCTGTGGTACGACTTCTAAATACCCCTCAGTGAAGCTGGCCTGATGCTCACGCCTTGGGCTGTAAGTGATACCCGCTGCCAGCAGTACCGGACCTGCGGGGTCCTGTAGGCGTGTAAAGAGCTGTTCGATATTGTCTGCTGTTTCTATGGCCAGTTCGACACCGAGGTGTTCGGCAAAGCGTTTAACCAGTTCATACTCAAAGCCGGTTTCACCGTTTTTATCCTGAAAATAAGTGGCAGGAGTATTGCGGGTAATCACATGCAGCGTGCCCTGTTCTTTGATTTTTTCCAGAGCGGTAAGCGTCTTAAAAGGGCTGTCATCTGTACAGCCGTTAAGCAGTAAAGAACAGAATAGAAGTATCCAGAAAGGACGATAGCGAACTTGGGAAGTAATTTTTCTTATGCGCATGTTTTGCAGTATACAAAGAAGCCTAGGCTTGGCAAGACTATGGACTTGATTGCAATTATTTTTTGACTCTGAGGCTGTATTGCCGCACAGTACGCGCGTTAAAAAATCAATAAGGGTTAATGATGAACGCTGTTGTTGTGGCCGTTGCGCTCATGTTGGTGCTCAGTTTACTCCGTGTGCATGTTGTTGCAGCGCTAATTATAGGGGCTGTTACCGGTGGCTTGTTGGGCGGCTTGGGTATTGATAATACCTTGGCTGCTTTTAATAAAGGCTTGGGTGGTGGAGCAACTGTCGCACTATCCTATGCACTGCTTGGTGCGTTTGCAGTGGCCATTGGTAAGTCCGGCGTGGCTGACGCATTAGCTGAAAAAATTCTGGCCATGATCGGTCGACAAGAGGGCAAGGGTGTCGAGATGGTCAAGCTGATGCTGGTGGCTTTACTGCTGATTGCGGCGATTTCCTCGCAAAACATACTGCCCATTCACATAGCCTTTGTACCGCTGCTGGTGCCGCCGTTGTTGTATGTAATGAGCAAACTGCAGTTGGATCGCCGCTTGATCGCTTGCGTGCTGACCTTTGGTTTGATTACCCCCTATATGTTTTTACCCGTGGGTTTTGGTGGGATTTTCTTAAAAGAAATTTTGCTGGCCAATGTGGCGCGCGGTGGGGTAGAGGTGGCTGATATTAGTGTGATGCAAGCCATGGCGATTCCTGCACTGGGTATGCTGGTGGGCTTATTAACGGCCATTTTCTTCAGTTACCGTGGCAAGCGCGTCTATGCACTGCCTGAGCGACAAGAGTCGGTTAAAACTACTAGCTCCTATAACCCTAAAAGCCTGCTAGCGGCTGCTGTCGCGGTAATAGTAGCTTTTGCTGCTCAGTTGTGGCTGGGTTCAATGATTATCGGCGCGCTATGTGGCTTTGTGGTGTTTTCTATTTCCGGTGTGGTGCGTTGGAAAGAGGTGGATGACTTGTTTACCGAAGGCATGAAAATGATGGCTATGATTGGCTTTATCATGATTGCCGCCTCGGGGTTTGCCGAGGTCATGCGCGAAACCGGCCAGGTGCAAACCTTGGTTGATGCCTCCGTGGCGATTATTGGCGACAGCAAAGCGACTGGCGCGTTGTTGATGTTGTTGGTGGGCTTGTTGGTGACGATGGGAATTGGCTCATCGTTTTCTACGGTGCCGATTATCGCCGCTATTTTTGTACCCTTAGCAGTGCAATTGGGCTTTGGTCCTTTGGCGATTGTAAGTCTAGTGGGCACCGCCGGTGCGTTGGGTGATGCAGGTTCACCTGCTTCGGACTCTACGCTAGGTCCAACCGCGGGTTTAAATATGGACGGTCAGCATAACCATATTTGGGATACAGTCGTGCCCACTTTTATTCATTACAATATTCCGCTAATCGTATTTGGTTGGATTGCAGCGATGGTGCTGTAGACTATCGCGTTTAGGTGAATATTCAATTTAGACTGCCGTGCGAACGTGTCGGCAGCGAAGGGACTGATACTAAGTCATACATAGGTCGACTTATGAGGGGAGCTCTATGAAATTTCGACTTCAAACACTAACGCTAAGCTGTGCCTTGATGGGCGGATTAGTTATTTCCACGGATACGTTTGCAGAAACGCTATTATCGGATCAATACTTACTCGCAGAGCCGAGCCCGAAAGCTGCTGCAGCGGGGCAAGGAAAAAAAGGCCAAGAAGTGAGCGTGCTGGCGAAAAAAGGATTTTGGGTGCAGGTAAAAGCCGGTGAAGTGGTGGGCTGGACTAAGCTTAATAACGTTAAAGCCGAATCATCCAGTGTCGGGCTTGCTTCATTGGAAACGGGTCGTCAGGCCAGTGGTAATATCGTTTCCACTTCGGGTGTCAGAGGACTGGATGGCGGTGACTTGGAAAAAGCTCAGCCTAACCCTAAAGAGTTCGCCAAGCTGGCCGCTTTTATGGAAAACAAAGACAGCGCAACCGCTTTCGCCAAAGCGGGTAAACTGCAAACGCGCACGCTTGATTATGTGCAAACGGGCACGCAAGCTAAATCCAAAAAATCAAGCAGCTGGCTGAAAAGGAAGTAATGATGAACTCAATGAAGAAAGTAACGCTGGCTATCTTGCTCACAACTATGAGCTTAACTGCAACGCAAGTGTGGGGTTTGGGTAAGTTTGCGGACCGGCTTAAAAACCTACCGCTCAATAACTCCACCACTGAATCAAGCCCATCCGATAAAAAGAGCACCGAGGCCGCTGCATTAAACCTGCTGGTTGGGCTGGTCAAGACTGAGTCAACTGAGGAAGAAGTGGCCATGGGGCAGGATATGGCTTCGATGATCCTTGGTGCGGCCAAGCTGCATACCAACAAAAAAATTCAAAACTACGTCAATCTGGTGGGCAGAAATATAGCCAGTCAATCAGAGCGTCCAGACTTGCCTTGGACGTTTGGCGTACTTGATACCACATCTGTCAATGCGTTTTCAGCGCCCGGCGGCTATGTGCTGATCAGTAAGGGTTTGTATGACTTGCTGAAAACCGAAGACGAGCTCGCGGCTGTGTTAGGGCATGAAATAGCGCACGTGGTACACAAGCACCACTTTAATGTTATTAAAAAGCAATCGATGGTGGCGCTTGGGGCTGATTTGGCTAACCAGAAAAACGATAAGAAAATCGCGCAAGTGGCAACCTCCATGCTGGGTAACATGATGGCGCGTGGTTTGGATAAATCGTCCGAGTACGAAGCTGACCGTGATGGTCTTGTGTTGGCGGCGCGTGCGGGTTATGACTCCTCCGCCATGCTGCGCGTGCTGGAAAGCTTAGAGCTGCATGGTAAGCGTGATCAAACTGCGTTGGCGCACATGTTTGCGACGCATCCGGCTCCTGCGGTGCGTGAGCAGGAAATCGTTAAAGTCGTGAATAATGATATTGAAGCAGCAGCCGTTCTCAGTCCTGCGCAAGGACGTATTAAACACTATCGCTAAAGGATTAAGTGCTGATGAAAAACTCACACAAAATACTGGGAATGACCGCTGCTGGCGCTACCTTGTTTCTAGGGGTGAGTCGGCTATGCCACGCCACCGGTACTAAATTTTACTGGTTGCTGGCGTTGGTGCTCAGTATGGCTGTGCTTTTTGCAACAGTGCTCGACGTCAAAATTGGCACGGTGGATGGGCGTGTGTATGACTCTGTGCTTAAGTATCGTTTAGCTTCTCCGGCGCCCTCTGCGGATGTGGTTATTTTAGATATTGATGAGAAAACCCTCGCCACGCTGGCGCCGATATACGGACGTTGGCCTTGGCAGCGTGAGGTTTTTGCCCAAGCAATTGCCGAGCTCGAAGCCAGCGAGGTCAAGGGGCTGATTGTTAATATCCTCTTTACCGACGCTGATTTAGGACATGAGGACAGTGATGCCTTGCTGGACTTTGTTACCGCGGATACCCAGGTAACTGCCTATCCAATGGTTAGATTGCCGGCTGCTAATGATGAGCAAAGCCAGCTTAAGGCAAGTGCTATTCCTGGGGTGACTTTGCGCGGAGCTGCAGATCCCGCGGTGGCTGCTTTGCTTCCGTTTCTTGCGGGTATGCAGCAGTCGATGGGGGTAGCCAATCTGCAAGCCGATGATGACGGTATCGTGCGGCAAATGAGCTTGCAGCACCAAGACGGTGAATGGGAAATGCCGACCTTGGTGGGCCGTGTGTTGGCGTTAGCTGGGGTGCAGCCGCAGGTCGATACAATGCCTTATTATTTGAATTGGCGTAATAAGCGCGGCGATTATCAGCGCGTGTCTTTTTCGGATTATATGCTGGCGCTTAATGGTGAGGGCGAGTTTGATACGGACTTCTTCCAAGGTAAGTATGTGGTGCTGGGTGCTTCTGCACCGGGAATTAGCAGTCTTAAACCGACCTCGATTAATCCGATTATGGATGACAATGAAATCCTTGCTACGGCACTTAATGATGCTGTGCAAGGCACCTATATCAGGCTGCTTCCCGCGTGGTTAATGGCCGTGGTGGCGATTGCCTTCCTGATCTTGCTGGCGGCTTTGTTTAGCGCAAAATACACACCTAAGAAACTGGATTTGCTGTTCACGGCGCTGGAGTTGCTTGGCTTTGTGGTGCTGTTTGTTTCTGTCAGTTACAGCACTTATTTCCCCGATCTGTCGCCGATGTTGATGGCAGGACTTGCCTATTTTGTGGTGGCGCGTCTGTATGCCAATCTGGATGCACGCGTGGTTTCTGGCGCGCCTGAGCAGTTCAAGCATCTAAGCAAAAGCAATCCTGTAGCTTTCTCTGTTACCGCATTTACCCGTGATGCGCGCTGTAAAAAAGCTTGGGCAACTACACACAAAAAGCTGGAACAGGAGTTTGGGCTGGGCTTTGTGTTTTTAGTTAAAGAGCCGTTTTTGTCAGATAAAGTATTTGGTGCGCTGAATGATATTGGCTGCTTGGTTGTAGTGTCGCGTGATAAAACAGCAGAGACACTGGTGCAAACCGTGCATGAGCAGCTTGAGCCAGCGCTGCTTGAGTATTTGCAGGGCGATGAGGTGTATGACATACCTCTGGCAGCGCAGGCAGACATCAAGCTGCTGCAGCGCTATATGTCAGGCAAGATAGCGCATGTGATTGGCAATGTGGATTTTCTTGGTGCGCGACCATCCTTGTAGCTTGATTCAGTTAAGCATGCTCGGCCTTACTTGCGCGCAACACGACAAATTTGGGCAGCGCGGCTATTTGCTCGACATGGCTAAACCAACGTTTAAGTTTGACGTGATAGCCTAGATGCCTGTTGCCGACCAGCCAAAGCTCACCGCCGGGACGCAAGCAGCGTGCGGCTTGTTGAAACATACGCAGCGCCAAAAATTCACCCACTACCTGTTGCTGATGGAAGGGCGGATTGCAGAGCACCACATCCAAACTGTTGGGCACGAATGCCGCCAAACCATCACCCACGATGAACTGCGCTGGACGCTGAGCAAAAGCTGCGTGCCAGTTTTCTTGGGCGGAGCGTACTGCTGAATAAGCCTCGTCCAGCAAAATAAATTCCGCTGCAGGATTCTGCTGGGCACAAACCAACGCCAATACTCCATTGCCGCAACCAAGGTCGGCGACCTGTTTGTGACCAAGGTTGTTAGGCAGGTGAGGTAAAAAAGCGCGCGTGCCAATATCCAACCCTTCACGGCTAAAAATACCTGCATGATTAACCAGTTGTAGTCCGTACTCAGGTAGTGAATAGCGACTGGGGTAGGGTGATTGAGCTGTGCGTATACCGCTTGGTGTTGCCCATAACAGGCGCGCTTTCTTTTTTGCCAAACTGGCCTGTACAGGACCGATGTGTTTTTCTAACAGCTCACCTGCTGCGCGCGGCAAGTGTTTGATCATAGCGCCGGCAACCACCAAGCTGTTGCTATCGATATGTGGCTGTATACGGATTAATTGTTCTTCGAGTAAGGCTAAAGTTTTCGGCACGTGCAGCAGTACAGCAGCAAAGGGTCCCTGTAATTGCTCAGGCTGGCTAACAAAATTAACACTGAGGTGCTGCAGATTATTGCGCTGCTGGTTAATACCTAAGCCTTGTGCGGCCAAGTAAGAGTCACCACAGCTAGTCACCTGATAACCCGCAGCAGCCAAGCTAAGTGCCAAAGCACCAAAGCTGTCGTTGAGCAACAAAATGGGTGAGCGCGGCGGTAAAGCACGCGCATGTAGCTCTTCTAGCAGGTATTCATCAGCCGCATTAAAGGCCTGTAAGGATGGATGACTGTCTTTGGGTGCACGGAGCAAATCGAGTTGCGCGTAGGGACTGGAAAAAATAGGCATACAGTTTGTCGGTTTTAATTGGGCTGAAAAAGGCGTATGAATGGTACATCAGAACTTAAGGAGATGGAGTATGAATCCCCAAGAGGAAAAATTCACCGGTGAAACAATAACCTCTATTCACCAATGGACACCTAATTTATTTAGTTTTCGCTGCACCCGCTTTGCTGGGTTTCGTTTTACCGCTGGGCAATTTGCCCGTTTAGGCGTGCGCACCAGTAAGGGCAATATTGTGTGGCGCGCTTATTCCATGGTCTCCAGCCCTTTTGATGAGTTTCTGGAGTTTTATTCCATCGTTGTGCCTGACGGGGAGTTCACTTCACAGCTGAGTCAGTTACAGGTGGGCGATGAGATACTCATCGAAAAACAAGCACAGGGTTTTTTAACACTGGATCGTTTTGTCGACGGTAAAAATCTGTGGATGCTGGCAACGGGGACAGGTGTGGCTCCTTTTATCTCCATTTTGCAGGATTTTGAGGTGTGGGAGCGCTTCGCCACTGTTGTGTTGGTGTTTAGCGTGCGCACTGAAGCGGAGCTGGCGTATCAAGAACTGTTGCAGGAATTACTCAGCCGCGAATACATCAAGCCCCATGCGCATAAGTTTAAATTTATTCCAGTGGTTACCCGCGAGGAGGTGGCTGGCTGTTTAAGTCAACGCATCACGGAGCTGATTGAAAACGGAGAGTTAGAGCGTGTGGCAGGAATACCCTTGGATGCTGAAGGATCACGGGTTTTGATTTGCGGAAACCCACAAATGGTCGATGACAGCCGCAAACTGTTGAAAACCAGAGATATGCAGCTGTCACTCACGCGCCGGCCCGGTCAGGTGGCAGTGGAGAATTATTGGTAACATTAGGGTTGGCGTTGCTGTTTAAGTAAATCGCGTATTTCGGTCAGCAGGCGCTCTTCTGCAGTGATTTCAGGCTCCGCCGCTGGTTCTTCTACAGCAGGTTCAGTGGCTTCTTTTTCGTGCTTTAGCTTGTTGATGGCTTTAATACCCAAGAAAATAGCGAAGGCCACAATGGTGAAATCAACGACAGTCTGAATAAATTTGCCGTAAGCAAGCATCACTGCGGGTAAATCACCTTCGGCTGCTTTAAGGGTGATGGCTAAGTCAGAAAAATCGACCCCGCCAATTAAAATCCCCAAGGGCGGCATGACTACATCGCCGACAAACGAACTTACGATTTTACCAAAGGCGGCACCAATGATAATGCCTACGGCCATATCGACGACATTGCCCTTTACGGCAAAAGTTTTGAATTCACTTAAAAAGCTCATGCGTTAATTCTCTTTATTTGTTGAAATAGGCAAGCTACCGGTCGCTCAGTAGTTTGATTTGACGGCGGCATTATGCCTTATTTCTTCTAAATAAGAGGATGCTTGCTTAGAGGTTTTTGAAAAAAAGGGTGATTTTGTTGGAAGTGGCGAACGCAAAGGAGCTAGTAAATAGCGAATAAATAGAGGACAGATGCCGCACTTCTGGCGTGCGGCAGCAAAGATTATTTGGTTCGCTGAACGGCAAACTGGGCTAGATCGATTAGAGCAGTTTTGTACACCGAGTCAGGCACGGGAGCTAAGCAGTTGATGGCTTTATCAGCAAATTCTTGTGCCAAGCGTGCGGTATAGGCTAATGCGCCGCTGTCATGCACAGCTTGGCGGATAGGCTCGAAGTTATCTGTGCCGCCTTTTTGAATGGCGGTGCGCACTAGGGCGGCTTGCTCTGCTGTGCCGTCACGCATGGTGACGATTAACGGCAGGGTGGGTTTGCCCTCGGCTAAGTCATCGCCGACATTTTTACCTAGAGTTTGCGCATCACCTTGGTAGTCGAGCAGGTCATCAACCAGTTGGAACGCAATACCTAAGTGGTCACCGTATAAACGTAGAGCTTCTGTTTGATCTGCGGGAGCGTTGGCGAGGACGGCTGCGCTATGCGTAGATGCCTCAAATAACATGGCGGTTTTGCCGCGAATGACTTGCATGTAAATTTCTTCGGTGGTGCTGGCATCGCGTATTTTAGTTAGCTGTAAAACCTCACCTTCGGCGATCACACAGGTGGCGTGGGAGATAATTCGCATAACAGGCAAGGAAGCTAGGCGCACCATCATTTCAAAAGAGCGCGCATATAAAAAGTCACCAACCAGCACGCTAGGGGCATTACCCCAGTTGGCATTGGCGGTAGCACGACCACGGCGCATGTCGGATTTATCCACCACGTCATCATGCAGCAGTGTTGATGTATGTAAAAACTCAATCACAGCGGCCAATAAACAAAGGTCTTCATCGCTTTTATTCAGCGCGTTGCCTGCCAATAACACCAGTAATGGGCGTAAACGTTTGCCGCCGGCAGAAATAATATAATCGCCTATTTTTTGCACCAAGGGAACTTGGGAGACAAGTTGCTGTTTTATAAGGCTATCAACCTTAGCAAAGTCCTCGGTGACGACGTGATAAAAGCTCTGTGGTTGCATGATTCGTTTATGCTCCTATTAGACTGTGCTGAATGCTAGGTGTAGGTATACGATATGTCAAGAAAACTCGCTTGTCAGGGGCTTGCTTAGTATTGCAGTCTTGCGTACAATTCGCGCCCTGAACTTTAAGGAATAAAGGCGTTGTCTATTTGGGCAAAACCGGCATTCTGTTAACTAGGCAAACCTGCCTTACGCAATTGTTAATTGCCTTAATCCAGCACTTAACAGCCATGCCAAGCGATACTAATACAGATAAAGCCTTGGGTGAGCAGGAATTACGGAGATAAAATATGTACGCAGTTATTGTAACTGGTGGTAAGCAGTACAAGGTCGCTGAAGGCGATTACTTGAAAATTGAAAAGCTGGAAGAAGCAACCGGCGCCAATATTACTTTTGACCGAGTATTACTGGTCGGCAACGGCGAAGAAGTGCAGGTCGGTGCTCCTGTTGTTGATGGTGCAAAGGTTACTGCAGAAGTTATTGCGCAGGGCCGTCACGACAAAATTCGTATTATCAAGTTTCGCCGTCGTAAGCACAGCATGAAGCGTCAGGGCCACCGTCAGTGGTTCACTGAAATCAAAATCACTGGTATTCAAGCCTAAGCGCTTGAGATTTCTACAGGAGAACTGAACTCATGGCAACGAAAAAAGCTGGCGGTAGTACCCGCAACGGTCGCGACTCGGAATCGAAACGCTTAGGCGTTAAAATGTACGGCGGCCAAGTAGTTAAAGCAGGAAACATTATCGTGCGTCAGCGCGGTACAGAATTCCACCCTGGCTACGGTGTAGGCATGGGCAAGGATCACACTCTGTTTGCTAAGCAAGAAGGTGTGATTAAGTTTGAAGTTAAGGGTGCATTTAACCGCCGCTACGTAAGTGTAGTGACTGTTTAAATAATCCATAACAAAAAAGCCCTGTCAGTTTGACGGGGCTTTTTTGTTTTTGCTGGCGATTAAATAGCGGCAAAAACGTTATTTTTATGTGCTCTTTAAGGCGGACTTTCTGGGTTTGCTGTATCCTGCGCGTAAGCGCTTTAAGAGCGTAGGGGATCTTTATGAAGTTCGTTGATGAAGTATTAATTAATGTTAAAGCAGGCGACGGCGGCAATGGCTGCATGAGTTTTCGCCGTGAAAAATTTATTGAATTTGGTGGCCCTAACGGGGGCGATGGCGGGGATGGTGGCTCGGTTTTTTTAGAGGCTGACCATAACCATAACACCCTGTTGGATTACCGCTATAAGCGCAAGTTTAATGCCCAGCGTGGGGAGAACGGTCGTGGTAGCGACTGTACCGGCGCTAAGGGTGAGGATTTGATCCTTAAAGTACCCGTGGGTACGACCATCATTGATGCTGACACCCAAGAAGTGATTGGTGACCTGCTTGAAGACGGTCAACGCTTGCTAGTGGCTCAGGGTGGCTGGCATGGTTTGGGTAATGCCCGTTTTAAGTCCAGTACCAATCGTGCACCGCGACAAACCTCTGACGGTACAACAGGTGAAGCACGTAACCTGAAAATGGAATTAAAAGTGCTGGCGGATGTAGGACTGCTTGGTTTGCCTAATGCGGGTAAAAGCAGTTTTATTCGCTCGGTATCGGCGGCCAAACCTAAAGTGGCTGACTACCCATTTACCACATTAGTACCTAACCTAGGTGTCGTCAGTGTCGGTGGTTATAAAACCTTTGTGGTCGCTGATATCCCAGGTCTTATCGAAGGCGCTGCTGAGGGCGCAGGGTTGGGGATACGTTTTCTCAAGCATTTAACGCGCACGCGTTTGCTGCTGCATATCGTCGATTTAGCGCCTATTGACCAAAGTGACCCGGCTGAAGCAGCGCAGGTTATTGTGGACGAGATTGCAGCCTTTAGCCCGTCGTTGGCTGAGCGTGACCGCTGGTTGGTACTCAATAAAATTGATCAGCTTCTGGATGATGAGCGTGAAGAGCGCAAGCAAGCAGTGATTGAACAGCTTGGTTGGGAAGGGCCGGTGTTTATGATTTCTGCTTTGGACCATGAGGGTACTAAAGAACTCTGTCAGGCGATTATGCGCTATCTGGATGAGCGTGATTTACGAATGGCTGAAGATGAAGAGTACAAAGAGTATCTCACCGATCTGGACCAGCGTATTGAAGATGAAGGCCGTGCTCGTCTGCAAGCCTTGGATGACCAGCGTGCCTTGCGTCGAGCCGGTGTTAAGGCTGCTGATGACGCAGAAGAGGATGATGATTGGGATGAAGACGATGAAGACGCAGCAGAAGTTTTCTATGTCAGATAGCACCTTAGTTTAGGGTGTCATCGCTGCGGTACGCCCTTCAGAACAAATAGTTTTTGGAACGTTTTTTATGCGTGAACAGGTAACTCAAGCCCAGCGTTGGGTGGTAAAAATTGGCAGTGCATTGTTAACCGCTGATGGTCGCGGACTAGATCGCAATGCTATGGCTGTTTGGGTGCGTCAGCTGGTGGCGCTACGCCAAGCGGGCATAGATTTAGTGCTGGTGTCCTCCGGTGCAGTGGCCGCGGGCATGAGCCGCTTGGGTTGGCTGGAACGTCCCAGCGCTATTAATGAGTTGCAAGCGGCCGCTGCGGTTGGACAGATGAGTTTGGTTAAGGCGTGGGAAAGCAGCTTTGCTGAGCACAACGAACGTACCGCGCAGATACTGCTCACCCATGATGATCTGTCGGATCGTAAACGCTATTTGAATGCTCGCAACACCCTAACCACTTTGTTGGGTCTTGGGGTGGTACCTGTCATTAATGAAAACGATACTGTTGCCACTGATGAAATTCGTTTCGGCGACAACGATACGCTGGCCGCTTTGGTGGCCAATCTTGTTGAAGCGGATTTGTTGGTCATTCTAACGGACCGTGATGGTATGTATGATGCGGACCCGCGGCATAATCCCAATGCGCAAGTGATTGTACAGGCGCGCGCTGAAGACCCAAGCTTAGATGCAGCTGCTGGTGGTAGTGCGGGTGCTCTGGGGCGTGGTGGTATGCAAACTAAACTGCGTGCTGCCCGTTTAGCCGCTCGCTCAGGGGCCAATACTATTATTGTCGGTGGCAGTATTGAGCGGGTTATTGACCGCCTCAAAGAGGGTGAAGCATTGGGCACTTTGCTTACGGCTGATCAGTGCCGGGAAACCGCCCGCAAGCAATGGTTGGCGGGTCATTTACAAACGCGCGGTACACTGACGCTTGATGCAGGTGCGGTAAAAGCCCTGCTTGATGGACATAAAAGCCTGTTGCCTGTGGGTGTCGTGGCTGCCGATGGGAAATTCCGTCGCGGTGAAATGGTGCTTTGTATTGATGAGCAGGGGCAAGAAATTGCCCGTGGATTAGTTAATTACAGCATTGAAGAAACCCGTAAGATTATGCGCCATAGTTCTGAAGAGCTCAGTTTAGTGCTGGGCTATGCTGCAGCAGAAGAAGAGTTAATTCATCGGGATAATTTGCTGGTTGTGTAAACTCTCTTGCAAGCAATATGGTCGATATTTTCACGACCAACTGTGCCGCTTCGTCGTAGGTTTTTTTCATAGAATTACAGTGAACGAACATAACTAAGAAGGTTTGCGCATGAATTTTTTTCTAGCCTCTATGTCACAGCGAAGACGTGAGTTATTGGGTCAGCTGGGTATCCCTTTCCAGCTGATTAATGTTGATATTGATGAGCAGAAACGAGACAAAGAAACACCCATCAATTACGTAGAGCGTATGGCCAAAGAAAAGGCAGAGTTTGGTATTGCTTCTTTGGCTGATCAAGAAAATGCCGTGGTTTTGGCCGCAGACACCATAGTGGTGCTGGGCGATCAGGTGCTGGGTAAGCCCAAGGATGAGCAGCATGCGCACACAATGCTACGCTCATTATCAGGACGCTCGCATGTGGTAATGACCGCATTTGCGCTTAAAACGCAGCACAAAACCCGTATTCAAAGAGTAAATACCACCGTGTTTTTTCGCAATGTGCTGGAAGCGGAAGTGGCTTGGTATTGGCAAACCGGCGAGCAGCATGACAAAGCAGGCGGTTATGCCATTCAGGGTTTGGGCGGGATTTTTGTTAGCAGCATTAGTGGCAGCTATAGCTCTGTAGTGGGCCTACCCTTGGCTGAGTTAGTGACTTCGTTGCGCGAGTTTGGAATTGATTTTCCTAGCAAGTAAAGAATAAGGAAATTGTGGTATGGAAAGTCTTAAAAATTTATCAACAAATACGCTCACTGCACCTGCAGGTGATGATGAGAACCTCGCGTTACAGGCGCTGCTGCGTTCAAGCCGCTTCTCTTTTGTGCTGTTAGCGCCTATTTGCGTGCTGCTAGGTCTAGGTACGGCTTGGAGTTCGATTGATACTGTCAATATAGGCATGCTGTTGTTGCTGTTTTTAGTGTCTGTGCTGGCCCATATGAGTGTCAATTTGCTTAACGAGTATTTGGATTTTCAGTCGGGTCTCGACCTGCATACTCAGCGTACGCCGTTTAGTGGCGGTACAGGTTTCTTGCCAGAAAAACCACAAGCCGCACGCTATGTGCTTTGGCATGCTTTGGCGACTCTGTTGGCGACCTGTTTGATTGGCTGTTATTTGGTTTGGCAGGTTGGGATTTGGTTGCTGCCGTTAGGTATTGTGGGTGTGTTTCTAGTGTTAGCCTATACCTCGGTATTAAATCGCTTCGCTTTTCTGTGCTGGGCTGCGCCCGGGCTGGGCTTTGGCGGGGTCATGGTGTTAGGCGCTCACTATGTGTTAACCAGTCAGTTTAATACCTCAGTGTTTTTGGCCTCGTTAGTCGTTTTTTTCTTGGTCAATAATTTATTACTACTGAATCAGTTTCCCGATATAGCTGCAGATCGTCAAGCGGGTAGACGTCATTTACTGGTTAGGTATGGAGTGAAGTCAGGCGTGTATGCGTATGGGCTGGGAGCTCTAATAGTCCCTGTGATTATTGTTGCAGCGGTGATCAATGCAGTGTGGCCGGTTTGGGCTTTAACGGCGTTGATACCTTGGGCTTTTAGCCTGTTTTCTTTATTGACAGCGTGGCGTTACGGCGAACGGTTGGCGGAACATACACCCGCGATGGCCGCCAATGTCGTGGCAACACTGCTGGTTCCTAGTGTGTTGACAGCAGTTTTAGTTCTGGCTTAAACGCTTCAGTGAAGGATGTGCATCCTTCACTGCAGTCGATTATGGGTGCTTGGCAACTGCTCTGAGGTTGAGCCAGTCGAGCATGATGTGCCCTGCTTCAGCCAAGTAAGCATCTTCCTTGACGTCCTTTACTGAGCTCTCATCCTGATGAGCGTTAAAGTCATCGTCTTCGTGTTTGTCTAAAGCCGCTAACGGCTCCTCTCCCTTGCCCACACGCTTTTGATTTTCTAGCGCAAGCTGCAGTTTCTCAATACGTTGCTGTTGTGCACGTCTTTTTTGTTCTTGCAGACTCACTAGGGTTTCTTGCATGAGCTGTTGCGTTAAATTGAGGCGTTCACGGCTATAAATAAAGTCAGGATTTTTTTCGGTACGTTGATCATGGCGAGTTTGTAGCTGATCTAAATACTGCTTGAAAGGGTCAGCAAAGGGTTTAACAGCGGGTTCAATGCTGTCCCATGGCATCGCTTCGGGAAGGCTGCTTTCGCCGATTTGTTCGATATCAAAATCTGCAGGATAGTGAATGTCGGGGATAACACCTTGGTGCTGTGTGCTTTTGCCTGAGACACGATAGAACTTGGCTAGCGTGAGCTTCAGTTCACCATGATTAAGCGGCTGTATGCTTTGTACGGTGCCTTTACCGAAGGTTTGTCCGCCAATCACTAAGGCACGGTGGTAGTCCTGCATCGCGCCGGCGAAAATCTCTGAAGCGGAGGCTGATAGACGGTTAACTAGCACAGTCAATGGGCCGCGGTAAAACGCGCCTTGTTGTTCATCCGCTAATATATCCACCTGACCATCGCTGCTGCGTACTAACACAGTAGGGCCGTGTTCAATAAACAAACCCGTAAGTTCAGTGGCTTCTTGCAGTGAACCGCCACCGTTATTGCGCAGGTCAATCACAATGCCCTCAACGCCTTCTTGGTTGAGTTCGGTAATCAGTTTTCTAACATCACGGGTAGTGCTTTTATAGTTAGGGTCGCCGTTGCGATAGGCTTTAAAGTCTAGATAGAAAGTGGGGATTTCAATCACGCCCACTTTGCTTATACGACCGTTTTGTTCCAGCTCTAAAATAGATTTTTTAGCGGCCTGTTCTTCAAGCTTCACCGCCTCACGGGTAATGGTGACTACTTTACTGCTTTGATCGTTGGGTGCATTGGTGGCTGGAATTACTTCGAGGCGAACCGTGGAGCCTTTAGGGCCGCGAATGAGTTTGACGACTTCATCTAAACGCCAACCAATCACGTCCACCAGTTCTTTTTTGCCCTGACCAACCGCAATGATTTTATCGGCAGGTGCGAGCTGTTTGCTTTTTTCTGCCGGACCTGCGGGAACCAAGCGTACTATTTTGACGTATTCATTATCATTTTGTAGTACTGCACCAATGCCCTCTAAGGAAAGGCTCATGTTGATATCGAAGTTTTCAGCGTTTTCAGGGGATAGGTAGCTGGTATGCGGGTCGTAGCTTTGCGTAAAAGCATTGATATAGGCTTGGAACACGTCTTCGCTGCGGGTCTGTAGCAGGCGTTTTTGTTGGTTTTTATACCGCTTGGTCAACAGCTCTAAAATAGCGCTGTCTTCTTTGCCCGTAATTTTTAAACGCAATACTTCATCTTTAAGACGCATGCGCCAGAGGTTTTCCAGCTCTGCTTGGTTTTGTGGCCAGTCGGCTTTTTCACGGTCGGTTTCGAAACTTTCATCGACACTGAAATCGAAGGTGTTTATGCCTTGCGCAAGCTGGGTCTGTGCATAATTTAGGTAACCATTAAAGCGCGCTAGGTAGCGCTTGTAGATGGTGAAACCGGGCTTTAAATCACCTTTGGTTAAGAGTTTGTCAAACTGTGTTTGCCATGGCTGAAACTGCATTAAATCTTCAGCAGTAAAAAAGATGCGCGCCGGGTCCAGCATTTTGATGTAGCTGTCGTATATTTTTTGTGAACGCTCGCTGTCCAGCGGGGGCTTGTTGTAGTGATGACGTTTGAGTAGCTCAACAATATTTAAGCTGGCGATAACCTGTTCACGCTCAGGTTGCAAGTGCTCCCATTGCTCGGCCTTGGGGATAGCCAAGGCTGGAGTAATAAGAAAAAAGCTTAAAAAAAGGGCAAAAAAAGTACGAGTGATGGTCTGTTTCATATAATTGGGCTTTGACTAAATTGGTATGAATTAGTGTTGGGAAATGGGGTAGAGTTCCCCTCAACACAAGATAAGTACACTATGGAGGCAGTATGCAAGCATTGCAAGTAAATCAAGGTCAACCACAGCTGGTTAAGGTTGATGCGCCTGATTGTGGTCCAGGTCAAGTACGTATTAAGGTTGCGGCTGTTGGTGTGAACCGCGCGGATTTATTACAGGTGGCAGGCTTATATCCACCACCACCCGGAGTGACCGATATTCTGGGGCTGGAGTGTGCCGGAACCATCATTGAGGTGGGTGAGGGCGCACAGTGGAAAATAGGTGATAAGGTCTGTGCTTTACTCGCTGGTGGTGGTATGGCCGAAGAGGTATGTATCGATGGACGGCATGTATTGCCTGTTCCTGATGACATGTCTTTACTGGAAGCGGCTGCATTGCCTGAGGTGTATGCCACAGCTTGGCTGAATGTGTTTCAGCTCGGTCAAGCAAAGGCGGGCGATAAAGTGCTTATTCATGCGGGTGCTAGTGGCGTGGGTTCTGCCGCTATTCAGCTGTGCAAGGCACAGGGCATCGACTGCTGGGTCAGTGTAGGCAGTCAGGAGCGTTTAGAGTATTGCCAGTCCTTAGGAGCTAAAGGCGGTGTTTTACGCGGTGATGGAATTGATGGGCTGCAAGACTTTGCGCCCTTTAACGTTATTCTCGATCCCGTAGGTGCTAGTTATGCGGTGCAGAATCTAAAAATGATGGCGGTGGATGGCCGTTGGGTGAATATAGGTTTAATGGGCGGTCGTCGCGTGGAGTTGGATTTGGCTCAGTTATTAGGCAAGCGCGTGCAGATAATTGGCTCAACGCTGCGTACACGTGATGATGACTTTAAGGCGGCGCTGATACAGTCGTTGAAAGACCAAGTGTGGCCGATGTTTGCAGCGGGTAAGTTGACGCCGCAAGCTGAGGAGGTATTTGCCTTTACCGACGCTGTCGCCGCATTTGAGCGCCTAGCCAGTAATCAGGTGAACGGTAAATTGGTGTTACAGCTGAGTTAAGTGCGACGCCGGATAATGGTTAAAGCCTGTTCAAAATAACGGCAGCTGGCGTTAAATACCTTGAGGGTATTGGCGTGCAGTTGCCGGTCTTGCGCATCAGCAATCAGGAGCATTATTGGTTGGTAGTCCAAGCAGAGCGCACCCATCATAAAGTAGCTGCTATCGATGGCAGCGGTAATATCTTGGTTTAAATGTGCTTGTAGCTGAGCTAAATTTTTATCCTGCGCATATATCTGTGCATTTTTTTTGAGCAGCTTTTGCATAATCGGGCTTTGTGCTGTTTGTGTTAAGGGCTGATGCAGCGCAAAAGCAAAGCCTTGTTGGTAGATAGGGCGTAATTGCTGAGTTTTTGCCGGAATGGCAATCATCGCTATGCGGGTTAAGTCGACGGTTTCCAGCATTTTCGCCATGGCTTCAAGTAATTGCGCGTGATTAACGAAAGGGCTTGGTCTTTGTAGCATGGCCTGGGCTTGCTGCTGCCAATCGCTAAGCTGTTCAGTGCTGGGAGGCGGCAGCTGCTTAGGATTGATGCTCTGAGTTTGAAAACCGTTTTTCGGTCTGCTGATACGGCGTGCTGTCCATGGCCAGAGTAAAGCTTGCGCTGGGTGCCATAAGTCTATTTTGCCTAATTCGCGGGCGTGCTCTACCGCAATTTTATGCGTCTGGTTTTGCACTTTATCCAGTGGCCAGCCGAGGAACATGCTGGCGAATCTCTGCCAGCGCAAGCAGTGTTCATGCGCCCAAGAATAATGCGCATCTATCGCTAAGCCGTTAGCCAAAATAATGGTGTTAGCGGGCTGTCTGAACCAAAGAAAAACATCTTTTTGCTCATCCAGTAAGAGTTGCTGCTTTAAAGGTTGTGCGTGTAATTTGGCAATTCTGAGGGTGCGCACCATTAGGTTACGCTTTTGGTTCAGCATGCGATGCGCATCAATAACCCATTCCGGCAGCGACCAGCGCTCAGCCAGCGCCTGGCATAATAGCGTCAAGGATGTACCAAATAGCTCATGTTCCACTTTGTGTTGAGGTTCTTTATTGCCCAATACACGCTGCTCCCACAGCTTAAACAGCTCTGGATGGCGCGTGAGTAACGGCCACAGCGGCGAAAGAAATAATAGGCTACCCCAGTGAATATCTTGCCAGAGTCTGGCCAATTTGGTGGCGAAAAGCGCATTGGCTTGTGCGTTAGCGTGCTGGCTGATCAGCCAAAGCTGTCTGAGCGGCTTGTGTATTTCTGATTCTGGCGTATCGTCCAGTCGGCTTAAAAGCAGCTTGCAATGATTCATGCCCAGTCTAGTCAGGGCGGCTTCTAAGTGCTGTGCAGGCTTACTAAAAGTGCTGCGCTGTTTATTAGCTTCACGGAAGAAAATAAGCGCGATAGATGGGGCAGAGCTTATAACCTTAGCGATATCGCCTAAGCTGTTACGCGGGTTAGCTAGTGCATTTTCCACACGTCGTTTATGACCGCTAGGAACTGGCAGTTTTGTGTTGTCTAAGAGAGCTAACCACTCGTCTAGCTGTTTAGGTTTAAGTGTATTGTTACGCATCTAAAGGGACTATAATCCGCGACTTGTTTTTGCTGGCACTAAGGTATTGCTTATCTTAGTCGATACATGAATGTTGATTGAATTACTAGATATTATGTATTTAATGGATGTGACATAATACACAGGTTCAACAAAGCTAGTTTAGCATCCAAATGGCTTTTTAAGTAGCCACGCCAATGAGACGATTTAATAGCGAGAATGTGTGATTTTCTATGATGAAGATTTTAGGGATTTTAGTTGTTTTTGGTAGCGTTTTGGGGGGGTATATTCTGTCGGGAGGGCAAATTGCAGCTATTGTGCAACCCTTTGAAGTGCTTATCATTATTGGGGCTGCATTTGGTGCTTTTATGCAGGCTAACCCAGGCAAAACGATTGCTCATGTAATCAAAAAATCATTACAAATGTTTGGCTCACGCATTAACAAGGCGCTGTATTTAGACGTGTTGAAAATGCTCTATGAAGTGCTGAACAAAAGCCGCCGCGAAGGCATGATGGCGATTGAGTCTGATATCGAAGACCCAGCAGCTAGTGCTATTTTTAGTAAATACCCAGCGATATTAAAAGATCAGCGCATGACTGAGTTTGTCTGCGACTATCTGCGCATCATGTCGACCGGCAATATGGCGCCGCATGAGTTTGAAGGGTTGTTCGATATGGAACTCGACAGCCTCAAAAGTGAGTTGGAACATCCAGGCCATGCCGTACACCAGGTTGCTGATGCGCTGCCGGGTTTTGGTATTGTCGCGGCGGTACTGGGAATTGTTATCACCATGGCGATGCTGGGTGAGGCGGAACAGAATGAAATTGGTCGTCACGTTGGTGCGGCTCTGGTAGGTACGTTTTTGGGAATTTTGGCGTCCTACGGCTTTGTTGGACCCTTGGCCGCGAGCCTGGATCACGATGGTCAACAAGAGCTGAATTTGTACGAAGCGATCAAAGCGACTTTGGTGGCCTCTGCTTCAGGCTTGCCGCCTAGTTTAGCGGTTGAGTTTGGTCGCAAGGTGTTACTGCCTGCAAATCGTCCCAACTTTGTTGAGCTTGAGCAAGCCGTTCGCGGCGGCTAAGACAGGAGTTAGTCAGTGAGTGGCGGCAACCAACCCATAATAATTAAGCGAGTAAAAAAGAGCTCTGGCGGTAGTCATGGTGGCTCTTGGAAAATTGCGTTTGCTGACTTTGCGGTTGCAATGATGGCTTTTTTCCTAGTGATGTGGCTGTTGTCTTCGGCAACACCAGAGCAGTTAAAAGCGATTTCAGGTTACTTCCAAGATCCGATTGGCTACAGTCAAAGTGCCAGCCCCTATGTGATTGACTTGGGCGGCACACCAACTCCCTCTGCAACCTCGACCATCAATCCGGAAATCAACGATGAGATTAGCCTGCGCGTAGAAACGGAGCAGTCGCAAGGGCTAGACCAAGAAAGTGCTAACCTGTTGGAGCAGCTCGAGCAAGAGCGATTAAATTTATTATTGCTTGAGCTACAAAATAAATTAGAAGAAAACAAAGAGTTAGAGCCTTATCTTGATCAAATATCGCTGGCTATTACTCAAGATGGTTTGCGTATTCAGATTACCGACGCTGAAAGTCGGCCCATGTTTTCCTTGGGTAGTGCTAAATTGCAGCCCCACTTTGAAGATATTCTTTATATGATGGCAGGCTCCATCCGTGCCGTGCCTAATAAAATCAGTATTGGCGGCCACACAGATGCTAAGCCCTACTCGGGTGAGGCAGAGTTTGGTAACTGGGAGCTATCAGCCGGCCGCGCTAATGCGGCCAGACGTGCCTTGCGCTCAGGTGGACTAGAGGAAACGCAGATTGCACGTGTTTCTGGCTACGCCTCGTCCATGTTGTTTGATCGTAAAAACCCTTATAACCCGGTTAACCGGCGCATTGATATTTTAGTGCTGACCAAGCGTGCACAAGAAGAAATAGAAGGCACGGAGACGGGCTTGTCCGACGAAGAAATCAATCAGTCAAAAGAGCAGGCTATTGAGCAGACCAAACCAATGCGTGAGCGGTTAAATCTGTTTGAAGATGGTTTGCTGGATATGCAGCCAGAGCGGCGTTTATAGTTTTAGCTGTGCCTATCCAGATATCTATGGGTCAAGGCGCTAGTGCTTGCTAGCGCTCAGATAAATTGGCGGTTAGAAATTTAAAGCTGGTCAGTCGCTCATGACTGATGTGTGCTTGCGCAACGGCTTCTAGTAGCGCGCAACCGGGTTCATGCTCGTGGCTGCAGTTGCGAAAACGACAGCGACCTAAAAACGGATGAAATTCAATAAAGCCCGCTTCAATATCATCAATACTCACATGCGCAAGACCAAACTCGCGTATGCCGGGTGAGTCAATTAAGCTGCCACCGTTTGGAAAGTAGAATAAACGCGCTGTGGTGGTGGTGTGAGTGCCCTTGCCGGACAGCTCAGACAGTGCACCGACTGCCGCTTGTGCCTCGGGTAATAGGCGGTTGATTAATGATGACTTGCCCACGCCTGACTGGCCGACGACCACGCTGACACGTTCTTTGAGTACGTTTTCCAGCTCCTGCATGCCCGAACCGCTGTAAGCGGAAACCTGCAGAATCGAGTAACCAAGTTTTTGATAAATATCCAGCAGCTTCTTGGCTTTATGTGTTTTGTCTTGCTCAAGTAAATCGGCTTTGTTTAACAGCAAAATGGGTTTAATGCCCGCATGGCTGGCTGCAACCAGATATCGATCAATTAAATTGGCGTGCGGCTCGGGTAAGGGTGCAAACACGATCAGTATTTGATCGATATTGGCTGCTACCGGTTTTAATTTGCCTTGCATATCAGGGCGACACAGCTCTGATTGGCGCGGTAGTTGAGCAACAATTACGCCCAGCCCTTGATTGCCAGCGCGCCAAATCACTTTATCTCCTGTAACAAGCGCAGGTAGATTGGCACGTAGATAGCAGCGGAAGCGTTGTCCGGCTAGTTCGGTTGAGCTGGCCTCTACTTCGATCTGTACCCCGAAGTGGGAAATAACCAAACCTTCTTGTTCGTTCCCTAAGTCACTGCCATCCAATTCTTCTAAGGTGCGCTCTTCTCGTCGGTGTGCTCGTGCTGTGCGTTCTGCTTGTATCTTGTCAATTCGCCAGCTTTGGCGGCGAGAAAGTTTGCGCTTTGCCATGTTTTTATTATCTCTCTAAAAGGCTTGGTTGCTTGTGGTACGCACGGAAGGCTATCACGAATAGGCTGATACCCGTTAAAGGAACCACATAGCCGAGCATCGCATCACTGAGGGTTTGGGCGAAATTATGCTCTTGACTGTGCATGATTAAGTAGCTGGTGTAAGTGATGTAGTAAAAGAAAAATAAAGCACCGTTCCAACGGCTGATGCGATAACCGGCAAAGAAAATGGGCAAGCAGGCGATGGTTACGGCCAGCATCACCGGAAAATCAAAGCTTAGCGCGTCCGGGTCGATGGGAATGGGTAGGGGGGATACCAGTCCAGCCAAGCCTAAAACACAGAGCAGGTTGAAAATATTGCTGCCGACAATATTGCCAACAGCGATATCACGCTCACCTTTCCAAGCGGCTATCAGGGACGTGGCAAGCTCGGGTAATGAGGTGCCGACCGCCAGCACGGTTAAACCAATAACTAGCTCGGACAGTCCCAGTAACTTAGCTAAGTCGACCGCTCCACTGACGAGCCATTTAGAGCCCAAAACCAACAACACAAGGCCAGCGAGAATGAATGCAATGTTTTTAACAAGGGTGAAGCGGCCAGGGTTGACCTGCTCAGTGTATTCACTGTCATCCACTGATATTTTACCTAATCTGTACTTGCGTAAACTGCTGAGGATTAAATAGCTGGTATAGAGCACGACACAGCTAAATAGAATAAGCCCATCAAGGCGGCCGTACGAGCCGTCCATAGCTAATACCCAAGCAAGGATACTGGCCGCAATCATCACAGGAACATCAAGGCGGATAAGTTGGCGTGAGACTATGAGTGGTGTGATCAGAGCAGATAAACCGAGAATAAACAGCACATTAAAAATGTTACTACCGATAACATTACCTATGGCTAGGTCGCCTTGACCGCTCCAAGCTGATTGGGTACTGACAGCCATTTCCGGCGTACTGGTGCCGAAAGCTACAATGGTTAAACCAATAATAAGCGGTGAAATATTAAACATGGCCGCAATACGTGCTGCACCGCGTACGAGAAACTCAGCGCCGAAAACCAGTAGCACCAGTCCAGCAATAAGTGAAAGTGAGATGGTTAAGTACATTGTGTTTCCTTTAAAGCGGCGAATTTAATGCTTGCACTGTGCTGTAGATGGCTAAGGCTAAAAAGCCGAGTGCGGCAATGCTGCGGATAAGTTTAAGGGGTAAGCGCTCTGCTGCAAAGTTACCAATTAAAACCACCGGCACATTAGTGATGAGCATGCCTAGAGTAGTTCCCATCACAACGGCCCAGAAGTGCGGAAATTGTGCGGCAAGCATCACTGTGGCAACTTGGGTTTTATCGGCCATTTCGGCAATAAAAAATGCGACTAGACTGGCTATAAAAGGGCCGTATTGACTGAGAAACCCTTCTTCATCATCCATTTTGTCGGGTATCAAAGTCCAAGCGGCAACCAGTAAAAAGCTTACGGCTAAGAGCCATAACAACACTTGCTGGCTAAACAGCTTGGCAACATGATGACCTACAGACGCAGCGAGTAGATGGTTGGCAACGGTGGCAATGAAAATGCCGGCAATAATAGGTAAGGCTTTGCGATAACGCGCCGCTAAAATAAAGGCAAGCAGTTGAGTTTTGTCGCCAATCTCAGCAATAGCAACAATTGTGGTAGACACAAAAAAACTTTCAAACATAGGTAGGTTCCGGGGTGGATTTATTACGAGAATCACGACACTTTCAGCTATCCACCCGGTAAGCTGCCAGTGTCATGAGTCTCGTCAAACCCTAAGGTCGTGTATGCCATGATCTGCCGATCAAGGATGTTGACATACACGCTGTGTTACCACAGCAGACTACTCCCCCAAGACGTTGCGAATGATAGATGCAAAGGGATGTAAACTCAAGCCTTTAACTGCCTCCTCACCTTCTGTTGGAGCGCAACTGTTGGAGCGCAACTTTTGCGCGAATGGATTTCCCGGCAATTCCTGAGCTGCCTTTTAACCAGCTATTGCCCAAGTAAGTCTAAGCGACTAGGTAAAGCTTCCAAGGAAGCACTGAGTCATGTGGGACCTGACTTGTCAGGGAACCAAAATCCGCCTATAGCAGCAAACCAGAACCACACTCAGGCCCTAGGCTCAAAAGCAAAAACTTCCCCGACAAGTCGGGTCCCACAAAAGCCAAGCTTGTGTTGCGGTATAGTCCGCATCGCCCAGAAGCTTGCCCAGCAGGTTGCTGCGTTAAATTCTTGCTTTGCGTTGCTGCAGCAGAAGGTTTTTAAAGCCGCTGTTGGCGAGTTGTTGTTGGGCGCTATCAAGCTGCTCACGGCTGGCAAAGGGACCCACCAATACTCTGTGCCATGTTTTACTGGCCACCTGACCGGTTTCGATATGCACGTTTTGCCCTGTAAGTAATAATTGCGCACGTACTCTTTCCGCGGTTTCGCGTGACGGGAATGAACCAGCCTGCAAGTAAAACTGGGTTACTTCTTTACGTGGCGGCGCTGGTGGTGGAGTTTTGCCCTCTAGAATTGCTTTAGCGCGCGCTGCATCTGCTTTTATGGTGGCAGCGATTTCTATTTCAGTGGGTGGTGGTGGTGCTTTCTCCGGTAATACGTCTGGCGGCACTATGACTTCTGATTCGGACAGTATGGTGTAGAACTCAAATTTTGGTTTGCTATCTTGCGTGTCAGTCTGAGGTTTTCTATCAGTTTTTGCCGAGGTGGTTTTTTTGTTTTCCACCTCTTTATCACGCTTGATGCTGTCTTTACCTGGCTCAAGTTGAAACAGAGACATGATAAAGAGCCCCACAATAAGACCAGCAATAATCCAGACAACTGGATGCACAGGTTTTTTTGCGGGTTCTTGATAGCGACTCGCACCGCGTTTTGGTGCGGCTGCTTTTTTGCGTGCTGCCATACTTACATACGCTCCAGGGTTTGCAGTCCCAGTAAATTAAGGCCCGTTCGCAGGGTGCGCCCTGTCAACGCCGCCAAGCGCAAGCGACTAGCGCGTGTGGCCCTGTCTTCGACCGATAAAATCGGGCATTGCTCATAAAAGCTGGAAAATAATCCGGCCAGCTCGTACAGGTAGGTACAGAGAATATGCGGCGTGCCTTTGTCGGCCAGATTATTCAGCACCTCAGTAAAGCGCGCCAGACTGGCAGCTAATGTTTGCTCGGGCTCGCTGGCAAGCTCAATAGCACCGTCTAGCGGTGCATCCATGGATTGCTCCGCGCGGCGGAACACACTGGCGACACGGGTGTAGGCGTAGAGCAAGTAGGGCGCGGTGTTGCCTTCAAAGCTGAGCATTTGCTCAAAGTTAAAGCTGTAATCGCTGGCGCGATGTTTGCTCAAGTCAGCATATTTAACCGCACCAATTCCCACCGCATGGGCAATCTGCTTGAGTTCGCTTTCTTCTAGCTCAGGGTTTTTCTCTTTAACCAAGCTGTAAGCACGCTGCTCGGCTTCGTTGAGCAGGTCAATCAGTTTCACTGTGCCGCCGTCACGGGTTTTAAACGGGCGGCCATCCGCGCCGTTCATGGTGCCAAAGCCCATGTGTTCCAGTTGCATAGTCTTGCTGGCAAAGCCTGCTTGCTGCGCCACAGCAAATACCATTTGAAAGTGCAGGGCTTGGCGCTGGTCGACAAAATACAGTACGCGATCGGCATTGAGCTGCTGGTGGCGATAGCGTATGGCGGCTAAGTCGGTGGTGGCATACAAATAACCGCCATCGGCTTTCTGTACAATCAGCGGCAGCGGCTGGTCTTCACTGTTTTTAAAGCCGTCGACAAACACACACTGCGCGCCTTGGTCTAGAGTGAGCAAGTCTTGTTGCTGCAGGGCTTGGATAACTTCGGGTAAGTCGTTGTTGTAGGCACTTTCACCGCGGATATCGTCCATGCCCAGCTTCACACCAAGGCGGTCATAGACTTCTTGACAGTGGCTTAGGGAAACTGTGTTAAAACTCTGCCACAGGCGTAGGCACTCCGTATCACCGGCTTGCAGTTTGACCACCAACTCGCGGGCGTGGTTGGCAAATTCGGGGCTTTCATCAAAGCGTTGCTTGGCGGCGCGGTAAAAGTTTTCTAAGTCGGCTAATTCGGTTTGCTGCGCCTCAGGGTTTTCCTGCAGGTAGGCTAGCAGCATGCCGAACTGCGTACCCCAATCACCCACGTGGTTTTGGCGAATCACGTCGTGACCTAAAAACTCCAGCGTGCGGGCGACCGCATCACCAATGATGGTGGAGCGTAAATGGCCCACGTGCATTTCTTTGGCTAAGTTTGGTGAGGATAGGTCCACCACAATGCGCTGGCTGGGTTGGCCAGCAGGAACACCTAGCTGGTCATCATTCAGCGCCGCATCCAAGCGTTGGGCAAGGGCGGCGTGGTTTTGATAGAAATTTAAAAAGCCGGGACCAGCGATTTCCACTTTGCTGATTTGCGCATCTTGCGGCAATGCAGCCATGATTTTTTCGGCTAAATCGCGCGGCTTCATGCCAGCGGGCTTGGCCAGCATCATGGCGATATTGCTGGCGAAGTCGCCATGGGTCTTATCGCGCGCATTTTCCACCTGCACATTGGCGTTCAGCTCGGTCGGAAGCTGGCCTTCGGTGCTAAGAGTATTAAGGGCAGTCTGGATTAGATGGCGGATATGATCTTTCATTGAGGTCTCATAGTCAGGCGGAGAAAATAGCTGGCTATTATCGGCTTTTACTAGGCCTATGTTCAAGTGGACAGACAACAGGGCGTGATGCCTGTGTGCAACAAGGGTGCAGTTTTTGCCTAACAGCGTATACTTGCCGCTGGTTTATGGGTTCCCTAACCCCAGTATTCAAAAAGGTTTCTTATGCTCAAAATGTCCTCTACACGCATGCGTGTGGCCGTTGCCGTTCTGGTCGCGTTCCATATCCTGATCATCATTGCTAGTAATTATCTGGTGCAGTTCCCGTTTCAGATTTTTGGTTGGCAAACCACTTGGGGTGCTTTTAGCTTCCCTTTTATTTTTCTAGCGACCGATTTAACCGTGCGATTACTCGGTAAACAGCCGGCGCGCAAAGTTATTGGCTATGTAATGCTGCCAGCTTTGCTGGTGTCGTACGTGTTTTCCGTGCTGTTTCAGGAAGGTCAGTTTAATGGCTGGCTAGCGCTGTCCAGTATGAATATGTTTGTACTGCGTATTTCAGTTGCGAGTTTTGCCGCTTATGTGGTTGGACAGTTGCTGGATGTGCAGTTATTTGATCGCCTGCGCTCTTTGCGCCAGTGGTGGGTTGCCCCAGCGGCTTCGACGATATTCGGCAGTATGTTGGATACATTGGTGTTCTTTGCTATAGCGTTTTGGCACAGCTCAGATCCCTTTATGGCGCAACACTGGGTGGAGATTGGCATAGTGGACTATGTAACCAAGTTGGCGGTCAGCATGTTGTTTTTTGTGCCTTTGTATGGTCTGTTGCTGAAACTGATTTTGCGTGTGTTAGCTGGCCAGCAGGTAGTGAGTTCGCCAGCCTAGAAGCAAAAAAGTGCAGGTGATTAGCCTGCACTTTTTGTTGGCTGGGTTATAGAAATTATTCGAAAACGATAGTCTCGCCCTCGACTCTAGCTTTGATGTGACTGCCTTCGCTGAATTGCCCGGACAGTATTTGCTGCGCCAGTGGGTTTTCAATCCAGCGCTGAATCGCACGCTTCAATGGACGTGCGCCATACAGCGGGTCATAACCTACAGCAATCAGCTTCTCCAGTGCTTCATCAGTGAGTTCTAGTGTCAGATCACGCTCCGCTATACGTGCGCGTAAATGACCCAGCTGAATCTGCGCGATGCCAGCAATCTGTTCTTTGGCCAGCGGCTCGAAAATTACCAGCTCATCAATACGGTTGATAAATTCAGGACGGAAATGTGCGCCCACCGCATCCATTACTGCGGCGCGTTGTGCATCACGGTCGCCGACCAGCTCTTGAATTTGCATCGAGCCAAGGTTGGACGTCATCACCACTACAGTGTTGCGAAAATCGACCGTACGGCCATGGCTGTCAGTTAAACGACCGTCTTCCAGCACTTGTAGCAAGACGTTAAACACATCCGGGTGGGCTTTTTCCACCTCATCCAGCAGAATCACAGAATAGGGTTTGCGACGCACGGCTTCGGTTAGATAACCGCCTTCTTCATAACCGACATAACCCGGAGGCGCACCAATTAAACGGGCGACCGAGTGTTTCTCCATAAATTCAGACATATCAATACGCACCATGGCGTCTTCGGTGTCGAATAAAAACTCAGCCAGTGCCTTACATAGCTCGGTTTTGCCCACGCCCGTAGGACCCAAGAATAAAAATGAGCCACTGGGGCGGTTCGGATCAGCCAGCCCTGCACGTGAACGGCGTACCGCATTGGCAACTGCAGTAACGGCTTCGTTCTGGCCAATCACGCGGGTGTGCAGTAAATCTTCCATCTTCAGTAGTTTGTCGCGCTCGCCTTCAAGCATCTTCGACACAGGAATACCGGTCCACTTGGAAACCACATCTGCGACTTCTTCTTCGGTAACTTTGTTACGCAGCAGGACGTTTTCAGTCTTACTGTGTTGGTCGACCATTTGCAGGCTGCGCTCTAAGTCGGGAATAATGCCGTACTGCAGTTCAGCCATGCGGTTTAAATCGCCTTTACGGCGTGCCAGCTCCATTTCTTGGCGCGATTGCTCGATTTGCTGCTGTAGCTGAGCCGAGCCCTGCACTTCGGCTTTTTCAGATTTCCAAATTTCTTCTAAATCAGCGTATTCACGCTCAAACTCGGTAATGTCATCTTCCAGCTTGGCTAGGCGTTTTTTGGTGGCTTCGTCGTCTTCTTTTTTCAACGCTTCACGTTCGATTTTTAGTTGAATCAAACGACGATCCAAACGATCCAGTGCTTCAGGCTTGGAGTCAATTTCCATGCGAATCATACTGGCCGCTTCATCAATGAGATCGATGGCTTTATCTGGCAGCTGGCGGTCGGTGATGTAGCGGTGCGACAGCTTGGCCGCGGCAATGATCGCGCCGTCGGTAATGCTGACCCCGTGATGCACTTCGTAACGCTCTTTCAGGCCGCGCAAAATGGCAATGGTGTCTTCTTCGTTGGGCTCATCCACCTGCACTTTCTGGAAACGGCGCTCTAGCGCAGCGTCTTTTTCAATGTACTGGCGGTACTCATCCAATGTGGTCGCACCCACGCAGTGCAGCTCACCGCGGGCTAGGGCGGGTTTGAGCATATTACCGGCATCCATCGCGCCTTCGCCTTTACCCGCGCCGACCATGGTGTGCAGTTCATCAATAAATAGAATCACTTGGCCTTCTTGCTTAGCCAGCTCATTGAGCAGGGATTTTAAGCGCTCTTCAAATTCGCCACGGTATTTGGCTCCGGCAATCAACGCGCCCATATCTAGGGATAACAAACGCTTACCCTTAAGGTTGTCCGGTACTTCACCGTTAATAATACGCTGGGCCAAGCCTTCGGCAATCGCGGTTTTACCCACGCCCGGCTCACCAATTAACACTGGGTTGTTTTTGGTGCGGCGCTGCAGCACTTGCACGGTGCGGCGAATTTCATCATCACGGCCAATCACCGGATCCAGCTTGCCTTGCTCGGCACGCTCGGTTAGGTCAATGGTGTATTTGTCCAACGCTTGGCGTGATTGCTCAGCGTTGGGGTCGTCAACGCTAGCACCGCCGCGTAGGTTGGTAATGGCGTTCTCTAGTGCTTGGCGACTGACGCCTTGACCGAGCAGAATCTTGCCCAGCTTGGTGCTGTCATCCATTGCCGCGAGCAGCACTAATTCGCTAGAAATGTACTGGTCTTTTTTCTGCTGTGATAAGCGGTCTGCTTGGTTCAGCAGGCGCGCCAGGTCTTGCGACAGGCTCATATCACCAGTGGGTTGTTGGATAATGGGTAGCTGGTTGATTTCTTTATCCAGCGCCGCACGTAGCGCAGTGACATCAAAGCCAACTTGCATTAGCAATGGCCGAATGGCACCGCCTTGCTGATCGAGCAAAGCCAGTATCAGGTGTAAGGGCTCAATGGCAGTGTGGTCACGGCCCAGCGCTATGGATTGGGCGTCGGATAAAGCAACTTGTAATTGGCTGGTTAAACGATCGACTCGCATGGGTGTAGGTCCTCTTTGAACTGTTATGACGAGCTGGGTCGATTAAAATTTAACCAATGCTCGTCTAAATACTAATGCCATGAAGATGAGGTTTTATTTATTTATTTCAAGTTAGATACTCTGTTGGAGCGCAACTTTTGCGCGATTGGTATTATCCGGCAACACTTGAGCTGACTTTCTTAATGGTTGTATAGGGCGAAGTGTCGTATGTGGCATAGCGCCACACTAGGTTGCGACTTATGTGCGCTGCAGACACTATACGTCTCTCTTAATTAAATTAAACAGAAGAGTAGGCAACACCCATGCGTAGTAATTTTGGTGTGCATTTGTTAGTCATGCTGATGCTGGCAATCTCGGGAACAGCTTGGGCGAAAGCAGTAGAACAGTTACAGGTCAGTTCATCAACAGCGGATCATACAAAATTTGCAGCCCTGCAAAAGCCCTTTAGTAGTGGGCCTGAGGTTACTAAAGCCTGTTTAGAATGCCATACCGAAGCAGCTAAGCAGGTGCAGCAAACCACTCACTGGACGTGGGAGTTTGAGCAGCAAACTACTGGACAGAAACTCGGTAAAAAGCATGTACCTAACGTATTTTGCGGCAGCTTGAAGTCCAACTATGAGCGTTGTACGTCATGCCATATTGGTTATGGTTGGGAGGACAAGGATTTTGACTTTAGTGTAGAGCAAAATGTTGACTGTCTCGCCTGCCATGACACCACTACAACCTATCTGAAAACAGAAGCAGGTGCTGGGCATCCAGCATACGCAGATGCTTTTTCCAAGGGTAAGTTAAAAGTAGAAAATGGCCGACCAGTTAAAAAAGTTGATCTCAGTTTGGTGGCGCAAAATGTCGGCAGTACCAGCCGTGCTACCTGCGGTAATTGCCACTTCTACGGCGGTGGTGGCGATGGAGTTAAACACGGAGATTTGGACAGCTCTTTAGTTAACCCTGATCGCGAACTGGATGTGCACATGGATGCGCAAGGACTCAACTTTAGTTGCTCAACCTGTCATACCGCAGATGAACACAGTGTTTCAGGCAGTCGTTATGCAGTAGAGGCCTATGATCAGCACGGCATTGATATTCCGGGCAGTAGCCATGGTGGTCGCTCAAGCTGCGAGTCCTGCCATGGTTCTGAGCCACACTCTTTTGGCGTGAATAATAAACTGAATGACCACGTGGATAAGGTCGCCTGCCAGACCTGTCATATTCCAGAGTTTGCCCGCGGTGGTGTAGCAACGAAAACCTTTTGGGATTGGTCACAGGCAGGTCTAAAACTAGGGCCTGAGCTAGATAATGGTAAGCACAGTATCCTGTTTGAATACGACGACAATGGTTTGATGACCTATGCCAGCCATAAGGGTGTTTTTGAGCACGGTACCAATGTGGTGCCCGATTACCGCTGGTTTAATGGCCAGATTGAGTACACCTTGCTCGATGATGAAATTGATCCCAGCCAACGTGTATCGGTAAACAAGGTACATGGCAGTTATGCTGATCCGGATTCGCGTATTTGGCCGTTTAAGCGCATGACTGGTACGCAGCCCTACGATAAAAAAACCAATCGTTTATTAGCCACTAACGTGTACGGCCCTGATGGTGATGATGCACTCTGGACTAACTTCAATTGGCCTAAAGCGCTGGAAGTGGGGCAGGCTGATGCCGTGGCTACCGGTGATGCAAGCTATCCCTTTAGTGGTGAGTACGGTTTTGTTAAAAACGAGATGTTCTGGCCTATCGCGCATATGGTTGCGCCAAAGGAGCAGGCACTGGATTGCGCTGCTTGTCACGCAAGAGAGGGTCGTTTGGAAGGGCTAACAGGTTTTTATATGCCGGGGCGTGATTTTTCACCTTGGCTGGATCGCATCGGCAGCTTTGCCGTGTGGGCAACACTGGCTGGCGTATTGCTGCACTTATTTGTCCGTCTGTTTTTAGGGAGAAAGCGCACATGAAAGTATTGATATATAAGCGCTTTGAACGTTTCTGGCACTGGTCACAAGCCCTGTTGATTATTGGCTTAATGGTGACCGGCTTTGAGATTCATTCTAGCTATTATTTGTTGGGCTTTGAAAAGGCGGTCAACCTGCATATTGTTATGGCGCTTGCGCTAATTGTGCTGTGGTTGTTTGCTATTTTTTGGCACTTTACCACGGGCGAGTGGCGTCAATACATTCCCACTACCGAGAAGTTGGTAGCGATGGCGCGTTACTATGCTTTTGGCATATTTAAAAATGAAGAAAAGCCCTATAAAAAATCATTGAGCGCCAAGCATAATCCATTGCAGCGGCTGGCTTATCTGGGGTTTAAATTGTTGATCTCGCCCGTGATATGGCTCTCAGGTGTGCTGTACTTGCTCTATCCCTATTGGCCGAAGCTTGGCTTAGGTTTTTTGCAGTTGCAGCCTATTGCGTTGCTACATACTGCTGCAGCCTTTGCCATGCTGGTGTTTTTTATTGCACACGTCTATTTGGCGCTGACGGGTAAGCCTTTTTATGAGTACGTGAAGGCGATGATTACCGGATATGAAGAGCTGGAAGACGAAGCTAAAGAAACGCATTAGGGAGCCTCTGAATAACGTTACCGAGGACGCTAACACAAGGCAAAAACGTACGAAAAAGCGCAGTTTACATGTGTAAATGAGCATTTTGAGTACGTTTTTAACGCAGTGGTAGCTACGCAGGTAGTTATTCAGAGGCTTCTTAGGTGTTTGAATACACAGGCGGGCGAGTTGCCCGCATTGTGTTGAAGCCAGTGCTATTTCGGCTCGCAATAATCATCCTGGCTAATCAAGTCGATACCGCACTCTAGGTTTTCAATCCAGTTAAGGAAAGCATCAATCATAGTTTTTCCTTTAAAGGTGCGACCATGCTGGGGAACAATCATCTCTAAGTCCAGCGTGCGCACCATGTTGACCCACAGCTTAATAACCTTATTGCTCACCATATAGCGGCGGTGGAAGTCGTCCATGTGTTCAATATGCTCGGCAAAATCGATGACGGGCTGTGCATCATCCACCAGCGATGCGCCCATATCACCGGAAAACAGAATCTTACTGGTTGGGTCGTACAGCTGAAAATTACCTACTGAGTGTAAAAAATGGGCAGGAATTGCTTTCAGCTTGGCAGTACCCAAAGTGAAAACACTACCCGAGTCAGGTAAAGCAATCACACGCTCAGTGGTGCTGATGCCGTGCGCGGTAGTTAAATAGCTGGCCGTTAAGTGCGGTAAAAAACGTGCCCACAGCTGCGAGGTGATAACCTGCGCTTTGGTGTGCAGCAACCACTTATCTAAAGCGGCGATAATATCTGGGTCTTGGTGTGAGGCGAAAATATAGGTTAGTTCGCTCAGCGTTATTCTGCGGGATACCTCTACAGATAGCGGGGTATAGGTCAAGTCTCCACCTGGATCTAACAATAATGACTGACCGCTGTTGGTGAGCATAAATTGATTAGACTGTATGCCTTCACCCGTGACTAGGTCATCGAATAATAGGCATTGATGAACTCCATCATCAAACAGGACTATAGGGTCGCGGCGCATATTTACCTCGCTAACTTGAATGACGGGACAATATGCCATCAATGGGTAAGCTGGGCGTGACTTGTATCAATAATAGTTTTTGCAATAGTTTGCGCAGGTCACAGGACTAAACTTCTTCACTAAAAGATTTGTCTTGCCTGCAGCAAATAGAAGTTTAAGATACTGTCCGCTTAATTTGCCTAAGGACGCATATATGCCCCATGCCGTAGCACGCTTGCGAGCCAAGCGATTAGCTATCAGTAAAAAGCCTTTTCAGGCGCGCGGCGCATTGTTGGTGCGTTGCCCACGCTGCCGTGTGGCGCAGGAGTATTGTATTTGTGCTTGGCAGCCTCAGGTTGCTGCGCGCAGTGCGGTGTGTTTGCTGATGTATGATGCCGAGCCGCTCAAACCCAGTAATACCGGCTGGCTTATCGCGGATGTGGTGGCGGATACCTTTGCGTTTGGTTGGGCGCGTACAGAGGTTGAGCCAGCGTTGCTCGACTTACTGGCTGACCCGCAATGGCAGCCCTATGTGGTGTTCCCGCAGGAATATGCACAGCCTAACCAGCACGTTGTGCATGAGCTACAGCAAGACACTATGCAGACGCACGGCCAAGATGCAGCACCCAAACGGCCCCTGTTTATTGTGTTAGATGGAACTTGGCACGAAGCACGAAAAATGTTTCGCAAATCAGAGTATTTACACCATTTTCCTATTTTAAGCCTGAGACCGGAACAGGTTTCGCGCTATCATTTGCGCCATTCCGTTAACTTGGAGCACTTGTCGACTGCTGAGGTGATGGTTCTCTGCCTGCACTTAGCTGAGGAGGTGCAAGCTGCTGAAGCCTTGGCTGAGTGGTTTGTGCGTTTTAATCGACATTACTTGGCGGCGCGTACGCCACTATCTAAACAGCAAGCGCAGCGGTTGATGGGGGAAACTTTGCCCGATAACAACACTCTGACGTAAGAGTATTTTTAGCACCGTAGCCGCTGAAAAGACTGTAGTGCATAGTCTTTTTAACAGCTGTATGTCATATTTAGACATGTTTTTACTGGAATTTAATGGAGCTTAAATAAGTGAAGAAATTATTAGTACCTATAGCTGTTGTGGGTCTGTTTATGCTGGGACTCAGTGGTTGTGGTTTAAGTCCGCAGCAGCTTTACCCCGAGCCACGCATCACCGGGCAATTAGAGCGTGTAGCCAACGGGCAGACGGTATCAGTGGCGGTTGATGATCAGCGTACTACTTCGGTGATAGGTCACCGAGGCGGTTTATATGCCGAGTCCAATACGCTTACCGTTGAAGGCAGAACCACCTTTCCACGCTTGCAAGCCGAAACTGAGGCAGCACTGCGGATGCGCGGCTTTATTCCCGTGCCGCAAGGCCAAGCGGGTAGCCAACTTAGACTGAGCATTGCTGATTTGAAATACAGCGTAGTCGAAGATCGTACAGTGGCGAGCAAGGTGCAGTTAACGGCAGTGTTAGCGGTAGAAGTGCATAAAGAAGGTCAGGTTTATCGTGGTCGATATACCGCCAATCTAGATAAAGGCTTTGTGAAGCCGCCAACGGACTCAGCCAACAACCGCTTAATTAGCTGGGTGATGAGTGATGCCTTGGAGCGTGTGTTCAAGGATAAAGGGCTGCTGCAGTTTATGGCGAACCAATAAGCCAGGTTATGAATACACAGCAGTTACCCGGCGCTATTTTTATCATGGGGCCGACCGCTTCTGGTAAAACAGATCTGGCTATTGAGCTGGCGCAGCGTTTTCCTTGCGAGTTAATCAGTGTCGATTCGGCACTGATTTATCGCGGTATGGATATAGGCACTGCCAAGCCGAGCGCAGAGGTGTTAGCTGCTTATCCGCATCATCTGGTCGACATTATTGATCCGGTTGAAAGTTATTCTGCGGCACAGTTTCGTCAAGATGCGTTAGCTTTGATGGCGCAAGCCACGGCTAAAGGACGAGTGCCGGTGTTAGTTGGCGGCACCATGCTGTATTACAAAGCCTTGCTAGAGGGCTTAGCGACCATGCCGCCAGCTGATGCGCAGGTACGCGCTGCACTGGAGGTGCGGGCAGTAGAGCAGGGGCTGGATGCGTTGCATGAGCAATTGCAACAAGTAGATCCTGAATCGGCTGCACGTATCCACCCTAATGACAGCCAGCGCGTAATGCGTGCTTTAGAAGTGTGGTTGGTCAGTGGTATAAGCATGACTGAACATCGTTTACGGCAAAAAAACAGTCAACTACACAAGGCTCAGTTGCCTTACAATGTAGCGGCTTTTGCCATTGCGCCTCAGCAACGCTCAGTATTGCACCAACGTATTGAGCAGCGCTTTCAGCAGATGGTGGAACAAGGCTTTATTGATGAGGTCAGAGCTTTACAGCAGCGCGGTGATTTGCATGCAGAATTGCCATCCATGCGTTCGGTGGGCTATCGACAAGTCTGGGATTATTTACTTGACCAGTATGAGTACGATGAAATGCTCGCCAAAGGTATTGCAGCAACTCGGCAGCTGGCCAAACGACAGTTTACTTGGTTGCGTAGCTGGCAGGAGTTAACTTGGCTTGATAGCCTAGATGACAATAAGTTAGCCGTGACCTTGAAAAGCCTTAAACAAAGCTCCATATTGCAGTAAGTAAAACAACAATTAGCCAGATTTATGCTTGGCTTTAAAATTTATCCTCTTAAGGAGATTGCGCCATGTCAAAAGGGCACACATTACAAGACCCTTACTTAAACTTATTACGTAAGGAGCACGTTCCAGTTTCCATTTATTTGGTGAACGGCATTAAGCTGCAAGGTCAGATTGAATCCTTTGATCAGTTTGTGATTTTGCTAAAAAACACCGTCAGCCAAATGGTCTATAAGCATGCCATTTCCACAGTTGTACCTAGCCGTCCAGTGCGTCTTCCTAGTGTTGATGAAGAGAATGCTCAGGATGACTAAGCAGGTGCGTCATTGAGTGACGTTCAGTTAAGTGGTGCCGATCGTACTATTTTAGTGCACCTAGATAGTTTTAGCTTAGCAGAGCGTGAAGATCCGGATGAGTTTAAAGAGCTTGCGATCTCGGCTGGCGCTGAGATTGTAAGCTTTGTTTCGATTGGCAGAACTCAACCCACAGCACGTTATCTTATTGGTTCGGGTAAGGCGCAAGAGCTGCGCGAACTTGTTGCTGAGCAGCAAGCCGATTTAGTTATTTTCAATCTGAGCTTAACGCCCAGTCAGGAGCGTAATTTAGAACGCGCTTTAGACTGTCGTGTAGTTGATCGTGTTGGTTTGATTTTAGATATTTTTGCCCAGCGAGCGCATACCTATGAGGGTAAGCTGCAAGTTGAGCTGGCGCAGTTAGAGCATATTAGTACGCGACTGGTGCGCAGTCGTACAGATTTGAGCCGTCAGCAGGGTGGTATTGGTCTGCGAGGTCCGGGCGAAACTCAGCTGGAAACAGATCGCCGTTTGCTGCGCGTTCGCATGCGACAAATCAAAGCGCGTCTTGAAAAAGTACGCAACCAACGTGAGTTGGCGCGGCGCAGTAGAAAACGTGCGGAAATCCCAGCGGTATCTTTGGTGGGTTACACCAACGCTGGTAAATCCACGCTGTTTAATGCGATGACTTCAGCCACTGTCTATGCAGCGGATAAGTTATTTGCCACGCTGGATCCGACGGTACGCAAAATACAGGTGCCTGATATTGGCCCCATTACCTTGGTGGATACCGTTGGTTTCATTCGTCATTTGCCGCATAAACTGGTTGAAGCTTTTCGTGCCACGCTTGAGGAGTCAGCTAGCGCAGACTTATTGTTGCACCTAGTGGATGCGCAAGCGGTTGAGCGTGATGAGCAAATAAAGCAGGTCAATCAGGTCCTCAAAGAAATAGGTGCAGAACAAGTCCCTATGCTTGAGGTCTACAATAAAGTTGATTTGCTAGAGTCAGTAAAGCCGCACATACAGCGCAATGAGCAGGGTAAACCGCACAGGGTGTGGTTGTCCGCGCAAACAGGGCAGGGCATTGAGTTACTGCTACAGGCAGTAAGTGAGTTGCTGGCTGAGGATCTGTTTGTTGCGCAGGTACAGTTGCCGCATGACTTAGCGCGACTGAGGGCACGTTTTTTTGCTTTAAGTGCTGTGCAGCAAGAAAGTCATACCGAACAGGGTGAAAGCTGTTTAAGTATGCGCATTCCTTTGATTGATCTTAAGCGCGCCTTAAGTGATGAAGGCGTAGATTACGAAGAATTTGTACAGCGTTATGTGCAGCAGTAAAGCTAGTTTGTTTAATGGAGTGCACTGCCCCCATGACGTAAACAACGAGTTGCTTTACAATAGTAAAAAATTCTAACTTGCATGGCTGCTCTTGGGCAGCTTTTTAATTTTGTTTTAGATGGAGAACGCTATGGCTTGGAATGAGCCGGGTGGAAACTCGAACAATCAGGACCCTTGGGGTGGTGGCAACAAAAAAGGCGGTGGTCGTCAAGGGCCACCAGACCTCGATGAAGCGTTGCGCAAGCTGCAAGATAAGATTAATTCAATCTTTGGCGGCAAAAAGAAACCTAGCGGTCAAGGCTCTGGTGGCGGTATTGCAATCGTACTGATTGCACTGGTGGTATTGGTTGGCTTTTGGCTATCCACTGCTATCTATAAGGTGGATGAGCAGGAGCGTGCGGTGATTTTACGTTTGGGTAAATACCATGAAACGGTCGGCCCAGGCTTGAATATTTATTTTCCGCCGATTGAGCAAAAATTCCAGCACAACGTGACCCGTGAGCGTGCTTACACGCGTCAAGGACCGATGTTGACGGAAGATGAAAACATCATCGAAGTACCACTGACCGTACAGTATAAAATTAGCAACCTAGAAGACTTTGTGTTGAACGTAGATGGCCCAGAAATGAGCCTGCAGCAAGCCACTGAAAGTGCCTTGCGCCACGTAGTGGGTTCAACATCAATGGATCAGGTGCTAACTGAAGGGCGTGAGGTTTTAGCCGTTGATGTGCGCGAGCGTTTGCAGCGTTTCATTGATATGTACCGTACCGGTATCGTGGTGACGGGGGTTAACGTACAGAACGCACAGGCACCTAAAGAAGTTCAGGAAGCCTTTGATGACGTGATTCGAGCGCGTGAAGATGAGCAGCGCGAGAAAAACAACGCTGAAACCTATGCCAACGGTGTCGTGCCAGAAGCGCGCGGTTTAGCGCAGCGAATCCTTGAAGAAGCTAATGGTTATCGTGAAGAAGTAATAGCTCGTGCTGAGGGTGAATCTGAGCGTTTTACCATGCTCGTGACTGAGTACCACAAAGCTCCCGAAGTGACGCGTAAGCGTTTGTATTTGGACACCATGGAAGAGATGTACAGTAATTCCAGTAAGGTGTTGTTAACCGGTGATAAAGGGCAGAACAGTCTGCTGTATTTGCCTCTGGATAAGATGTTGCAACAAGGCCAGTCAGCTCCTGTATCGCGGACAAGCAATGAGCCAGTTGACTCGTCGTCACTCAATACTCCGGCGAGTAATGATGCTATATCGCGTAGTTTACGTTCACGGGGGAGTCGCTAATGAACAATAAATCGATATTTGCCCTGATCGCTGCTGCGGTTATTGGCTTGGTTGCATGGAATAGTTTTTATATTGTGTTGCAAACAGAGCGTGCAGTGTTACTGCAGTTCGGTAAGGTTGCGCAAGCTGATGTACCACCGGGCTTGCATGTGAAAATCCCTTACGTTAACCAAGTGCGCAAGTTTGATGGCCGCTTGTTAACCTTGGATGCACCGACCCAACGCTTTTTGACTCTAGAGAAAAAAGCAGTGATGGTGGATGCGTTTGCTAAATGGCGTATTGCCAATGCGAACCAGTACTACACAGCAACTTCAGGCATTAAGCAGGTAGCCGATGAGCGTTTGGCACGTCGTCTGGAAGCGGGTTTGCGCGATCAATTTGGTAAGCGCACCCTGCATGAGGTGGTCAGTGGTCAACGTGATGAGTTGATGGCTAATATCACCAAAAGCCTAAATGCGTTGGCGCAAAAAGAACTCGGTATTGAAGTGATTGATGTGCGGGTCAAGTCCATTGATTTACCCCGTGAAGTTAACCGTAGTGTGTTTGAGCGGATGATTTCTGAGCGTGCGCGTGAAGCCCGTGAGCACCGTGCTAAGGGTAAAGAATTGGCCGAAGGTATTCGCGCTGATGCTGATCGTCAACGTCGCGTGTTGCTGGCTGAAGCCTATCGTGAAGCGGAAGAAATTCGCGGTGAGGGAGATGCTAAATCAACCGCGATTTATGCAAAAGCTTTTGGCTTGGACAAAGAGTTCTACAGCTTCTATCGTAGCTTACAGGCCTACCGTGAGAGCTTCTCCAGTAAAGAAGATGTGCTGGTACTAACGCCAGATAACGAGTTTTTCCGTTATATGGAGAGTATGAAGCCTTAACCGACTCTCGAAGGGATAAAGTCTGCAAAGAAGAATATTTTTTTGCTATACTCCCGACGAATGACTCGCTTCAATAAGCATAGCTAGGTGGTGACAATAAACGCCATCTAGCATTAGCCGGGAAATTCCCGGCTTTTTTGCGCGTGTGAGTAGTTGAATTTCAGGATGCACTGAAAAATGTTACCGAGGCAGTCAGGGCTAGGCGCAACGACCAACGGGAGTAACAGCCAAAGGCTGGCCCAAAGGGTGAGCGCGAGCGAATCAAATCGGCTCAAAAGGCTCATTTACTGCTTGTAAACTGCGCTTTTTTGCCGATTTTTAACAACGCCCTGACAACACAGGTAATTATCCAGCGCTTCCTTTAAACCCAAGTTGTTAGTGATAAAAAAGAGGACCTAATACATGGCAACATTAGACAGATGGTTGCTACCTGATGGTATTGAAGAGGTGTTGCCGCAAGAGGCAGCGCTGATTGAAGTTGCACGCCGTCAGGTATTGGATCTCTTTGCTGCTTGGGGTTATGAATATGTGGTAACACCACATATCGAGTTTTTAGATTCTTTGTTGACTGGCGTAGGGCAAGAACTGGCTCTGCGTACCTTTAGTGTGACGGACCCGCTAAGCGGTCAACTGATGGGTTTTCGTGCCGATATTACGCCGCAGGTGGCGCGTTTAGATGCTCATAGTTTGCGCCGTGAAGGTCCAAGCCGTCTTTGTTATGCCGGCAGCGTGGTCCACACGCGGGCGCGCGACTCATCCAATTCACGCAGTCCTATTCAAATAGGTGCTGAACTCTACGGTGATGCGAGTGCGGCCGCGGATATAGAGATTATCAGCTTGATGCTGGAAACTCTGCAGCACGCTGGCGTTGAACAAGTGCACTTGGATTTAGGTCATGTCGGCATTTACCGCGCTTTAGCCAAAGCTGCTGGTGTTTCGTCTGAGCTGGAAGAGTTGCTGTTTGATGCTTTACAGCGCAAGGCCGTTAGTGAGGTGCGTGAGCTTACTGCTGGCCTGGACGTGCAGTTAGCCGGCATGCTCAATGCATTAAGCAGTCTGTGCGGTAACTATACCGAGGTTGTAAAGCGTGCCTATGAGCTGCTGGACCAAGCACCGGGCGAGGTGACTGAAGCCTTGGCAGACTTGGAAAAAGTTACCAGTGCAATCAAGCAGCGTTATCCAGACTTGTTTATTTATTTAGATTTAAGTGAGTTGCGCGGTTATAACTACCACACGGGAGTTGTCTTCGCTGCTTTTGTACCTAGCGTAGGCCAAGCGATTGCACAAGGCGGGCGCTATGATGATATTGGCGCTGTGTTTGGTCGCTCACGTCCTGCAACCGGTTTTTCCACGGATCTCAAAACCGTGGTTAGCTTGGGGCGCAAAATAGAAGTCGTCAATAAGGGTGCAATTTGGGCACCGCTTAGATCCGATGCGCAGCTGTGGCAGCTAATGCAGCAGCTACGTAGCGAAGGCGAGCGCGTGATTCAAGCCTTGCCCGGTCAAGAGTTACCAGATGCACAGCAAGCCGCTGGTTGTGACCGACAGATAGAATGGCAAAACAACAGCTGGTGCGTTAACAAAATTTCTTTTTAATTCCGTCTCGACGGCTTACTTATTTGCACGTATGAGGGCAAATACCTATGGGTAAAAACGTAGTCATTCTCGGCACTCAATGGGGTGATGAGGGTAAAGGCAAAATTGTTGATTTGTTGACCGATCAAGCCGATGCGGTGGTGCGCTTTCAGGGCGGCCATAACGCAGGTCACACTCTAGTGATTGACGGTGAGAAAACTGTTTTACACCTGATCCCTTCAGGCATTTTGCGTGAAAACGTCGAATGTATGATTGGTAATGGCGTGGTCGTTGCTCCTGATGCTTTGATGCGAGAAATTATCAAGCTGGAAGAAAAAGGTATTCCGGTACGTGAGCGTTTACGCATTAGCCCAGCCTGTACGCTGATTCTGCCTTATCACGTGGCGCTGGATCAGGCGCGTGAAGCGTCTCGTGTCGAGGGTAAGATTGGCACAACGGGTCGTGGTATTGGCCCAGCTTACGAAGATAAAGTAGCGCGTCGTGGTTTGCGAATTGGCGACTTATTTAATCCAGAGCGCTTTGCTATTAAGCTCAAAGAAGTGATGGAATTACATAACTTTACTCTAGAGCATTTCTATAAAGTTGCGCCAGTAAGCTATGAGGAAACTTTAGCCGATGCGCTGGGTTATGCCGAAACGCTTAAGCCGTTAATGTTAGATGTAACGGCGCGCCTGCATGAACTGCGCAAGCAGAATGCACGCATTATGTTTGAAGGCGCGCAGGGTGCGCTGCTGGATATCGACCACGGTACTTATCCGTATGTGACCAGCTCCAACACCACGGCGGGCGGTACAGCAACGGGTTCAGGTTTTGGTCCTCTATATCTGGACTATATCTTGGGTATTACCAAGGCCTACACCACACGTGTGGGTTCGGGTCCTTTCCCTACTGAGCTGTTTGATGAAACGGGTCAGTATTTGGCTGAAAAAGGCCATGAGTTTGGCTCTACTACAGGTCGTGCGCGTCGCTGTGGTTGGTTTGATGCGGTTATTTTGCGTCGCACCGCCGAAGTGAACAGTATTTCCGGTATTTGTTTAACCAAGCTGGATGTGTTGGATGGCTTAGAAACCGTTAAGATTTGCGTGGCTTACAAGAACGCTCAAGGCGAAGTGCTCACTGATGCACCGAGCGATGCTGATAGCTATGACGGCTTAACGCCAGTGTACGAAGAAATGCCGGGTTGGTCTGATTCCACTCTGGGTTTGACCAGTATGGATGAGCTGCCGGCTAAAGCACGCGCTTATGTAGAGCGTTTGCAGGAGTTGGTCGGCACGCCTATTGATATCGTGTCAACAGGTCCGGACCGCAACGAAACCATCGTTCTGCGTCACCCATATGCTGACTAAGCAACATACAGTCATTGCATTGCGTATAAAGATGCAGAAACAAAGCGAATAAAGTTTTGTTTTGACACAATAAAAACCACAGCAAATTAACCCCTGCTGTGGTTTTTTCATTTATAGGTAGTTGATGAACGTTATTTTGATTTTGCATGCGTTATTGGTATTGGTGTTTACCGTGCGCATCCTGCTGCGCGATGATATTTCTCCTCCGGGTCGTCTGGCGTGGTTTATTGTGCTTAACGTGTTGCCCTATTTTGGTAGTGTCACCTATTTCTTATTTGGTGAAATTGATATTGGTAAGCGCACTAACAGTCGTTATGTTGAGGTTTTTACGGAAATTAAAGCCAAGGCCGCACAATTTATGGGTGAGCCGACAAGCACGGGCGAGTTGATAGAGCGGATTTATCAACCGGCATTTCACTATGCCAGCTCTATCAATGGTTTTTATCCCCTGGGCGCTAACGCAGCGCAACTCATGACTGATAGCGAACACACATTAACGCAGATGGTGGCCGATATTGATGCAGCGACCGACCACGTACATGTGTTGTTTTACATTTGGCTCACTGATCATGCTGGCACGCAGTTGGCGCAGGCACTAATTTGCGCTGCACAACGCGGTGTTACTTGCCGCGCCATGGCTGATGGGCTGGGTTCGCGTGCGCTGATTAAGTCTGAGCTATGGCAAGGCATGAAAGAGTCTGGGGTTCAGGTAGCGGTGGCGCTGCCGTTTAAAAACCTAATACATACGTTATTGACCAGCCGTCTTGATTTGCGTAATCACCGAAAAATCACGGTTATTGATTCGCGAATTACGTACTGTGGCAGCCAAAATGCCGCTGATCCTGAGTTTTTGGTGAAAGAGAGGTATGGTCCTTGGATTGATATCATGCTGCGTCTTGAGGGTCCCGTGGTGGCGCAGAATCAGTTGCTCTTTGCCAGTGACTGGATGCATAGCACGGGCGAGTCGCTTGAGGTAATTACATTAAAGGCTGAACCGGTTGAAGGCGGTTTTCCCGCTCATGTCATGGGTGTTGGCCCGACGGAACGACGGGGTGCAACGCCGCAACTGTTCTCTAACCTATTTGCGTGCGCAGAACATAGGCTAACACTTACCACGCCGTACTTTGTTCCAGATGCAACCGTGCTGGATGCCCTGTGTGCCGCCGCTTATCGAGGTGTGGAAGTCACCCTAATTTACCCAAAGGTAAATGACAGTTGGATCGTTGCCGCTGCCAGTCGCAGTTATTATCACCGTTTGCTGGATGCAGGCTGTGTTATCTATGAACACAGAGAGGGACTGCTGCACTCTAAAACCCTAACGGTAGATGGCAAAGTGAGCTTGATTGGTTCATCGAATCTTGATTTGCGTAGTTTTGGCTTAAATTTTGAAAACAATATACTGCTGCAAGATGAAACAATTACCCAAGCGATTACCGAGCGCCAACAGCATTACATTGACCAATCTGACGAGGTCACATTATCCGAGGTGCTGGCATGGCGTCATTATCAGCGGATATGGCACAACGTTATCGCCACAATAGGACCGGTCTTGTAAATTGAGCGTAGGCTTTTGTGCGGCAGATGTTATTAGTTTTTGCTTAAACACCATAGCGAGGTTATCTCAGCGCTGCGTGCGCTGTGCAGGGGATCGGTAGTGTCTTGACTGCGCCCATGTTTGGGTTGCGTGTCGAGGCGGTAGTTAACCGTTAAGTTCGCTTCAGCAAACCAGTCCAATAACTGTTCGCGGCTACGTAACTCTAGATGCTCAGCTAAGTCAGACAGAATCAGCCAGATTTCTCCCTGCGGCGCTAAATAAGCCCCAGCGCCCTGCAAAAAACCACGCAACATGTTGCTGTTGGCATCATACACAGCAAACTCTAACGGCGAACTGGGCTTGGACGGCAGCCAAGGCGGGTTGCAAACAATCAGGTTAGCTAAGGGTTGTTCAGTGGGAAAAAAATCAGCTTGTTGTAATTGCACCGCTGCAAGCTTTAGGCGCTCAAAGTTTTCTTGGGCGCAAGTCAAAGCGCGTGGGTTAATGTCGGTAGCCACCACCTGCTTAACGCCGCGTTGCGCTAAGATAATCGCCAATAATCCAGTGCCCGTACCAATATCAAAGGCAAGGTCGTGCTGAGCCGGTAAGGGCGCATCGAGCAGCAGTTGCACGTATTCATGGCGCGTGGGGGCAAACACGCCGTAATGGGGAAAGATAGATAGGTTTAGTCCAGTAATGGGGACGCCTTTTTCTTGCCATTGCGCTGCACCTAACGCGCCCTGCAGATCACGCAGGGCGATAAGGCAGGGTTCATCAAGTGGGCCAAACGCCGCTTGGCAAGCAGAAGTAAGCTCAGGGGCACGGCGTAATTGGCAGATATAGTCCGCGTCCAGCTCTAAAAGCACACTGCCTAAAATGCGTGCCCTTTGTGCTTGCGCTTGACGTTGTTGGTGAAACAGTTGCGAGATGGACTGCTGAGTAGGGTTGGCAGATTTGCGAGATTTGCGCCGCACAGGTTGATCGATACGACGCGCCATGGCTTGCAGTAATTGGCGAGCATTATGAAAGTCGCCACGCCACAGCAATGCGCTACCTTCGCAGGCTAAGCGGTAAGCGTAATCAGCCTTGGTTTGATCATCCACCAGCACAATGCGCGCTGGCGCAGGCTGATTGCTTTCAGACAGCCAGAGCGCACTGCGCGATAGCTGACCCTCTTGCCAGTGCACATACTGTTTTTCTTTTGGTAACACCGACTAACCCTTAGCCGTAGCTGTGAATTCGATGCGGCTCTAACACTGATATTTAGTGGTGTTGCTGCAGTTGCATCGCAGGCTATCACATAGGTTAGCAAATAAATAATCCTCAGCGTCCGCGCAGGGCGCAAGCATGCCACTAGCCAGATGGAAAGCGTGCTTGGTTCGACAGCAAAGAAGGTATTGTTTTTCAGGCTAAAGGCATTAGTATTCAGAGACGTATATTAATTTAGGTTGTGCTGGTTCTAGTGGTGAACATTAGCGGAGTGTTATGTTTTCTTGACCGTACCTGTTAATTGGTGCTATTAATGACACCTGTTCCATTCTGGAGTGTGTGCCATGCAAGTAAAGTTTTCAGAAGATGTCGTCCCTCTTTCAGATCTAAAGATTAATCCGGGAAAGGTGGTCAGCCGAGCTCAGGATACAGGTCGCCCGATCCTGCTGACGAGCCGCGGTCGTGGTGTAGCTGTTGTTCAAGGGCTTGAAGAGTTCGAGAAAACTGCCGAGGAACTTCGATTCGTTAAGGCCGTGGCGCAAGGCCTCATGGATGTTCGCGAGGGCAATACTGTTTCTCTGGCTGATGCAAAGAAAACGCTAGGTGTTAACTAAATGGAACTACGCATCGCACAGTCCGCTCTTGAGGATTTGCAAGCTATTCAAGTGCATTACATCGAGGAGGGCGTGCCGCATATCGGTGATGAGTATGTGAGGGCCATTTTGGAACAGGCTGAAATGCTTGTGCGCCACCCTGATGCTGGCCTGATTGTTCCCGAGTTTGGACTAAGCCATATCCGAGAGTTAATTCACTCGCCTTTTCGAGTTGTTTACTTGAGGCAAGAGGCTGAGGTTGTGCTCATTCGAGTCTGGCGAAGCGAGAGGCAACTTGAGCTATCCGAGAGCTGAATATTACAAGTGGTTATCGTCACGCACAGGGAAGGTCGTATTCGTCTGATTTCAGTCAGGCGTTCTCGTAAGCAGGAGGTTGAGTTCTATGAAAGCTAAAGACTTCGATAAAAAATTCGACGAAGGGCAGGAAGACATTATTGAAGACCTTGACTTGTCTACCGCTCGTCGTACTAATCTGGCACAAAAGCGAATCAACGTGGACTTTCCCGCTTGGGTGGTAGAGTCGTTGGACCGTGAGGCTGCGCGCATTGGTGTGACCCGCCAATCAATCATCAAGGTCTGGCTGGTTGAGCGTCTTCAAGCAGAAGCTGCTAACAAGCCGCTTAATGATAATGCCGTAGGCGGCACGCATTAGCGGTGATTATCTCACCTTCAAAGTGGTACTATAGTATCACTATTAGTCTGTTCCGAGGTTAGCCCATGAAAGTTGAGCTTGTTACAAACCTTAAGCGCCAAGCCACTAAGATTCTAGCGGATTTGCGCTTGTCCAAAGAGCCGGTACTGATCACGGAGCATGGGCAGCCATCCGCATACCTTGTCGATGTGCAGGATTATGAGTTTATGCAGCGTCGGCTTGAACTGCTTGAGGGGCTCTCACGGGGAGAGCGCGCTGTACTTGAGGGAAGAACGTACAGCCAAAGTGAGGCTAGGGAGAAAATGAGTAAATGGCTGAAGTAGTCTGGACGGAGCCCGCCCTTCAAGAGATGGATGCTATCGCTGATTACATTGCACTGGATAATCCTGCAGCCGCAAGACATCTTGTCCAAGAAGTTTTCGATAAAACCGAACGTTTAGCGGACTATCCCGTGTCTGGACGGATTCCGCCAGAGCTCCCTAACTCGGTATACAGGGAGGTAGTGGTTCCGCCGTGTCGCATTTTTTATCGAGTGGATAAGAAGCAGGTTCTTGTTCTCTATGTCATGCGAGAGGAGCGGCAGCTTCGGGTATACATGCTTGGGAATAGCTAGCTTGGTGCGTTACTCGGATGCCTTTGTTTTCGCTTCGTAACGTTAAAGTCAAAGTCACCGGTGCGCTTCGGTACTATATTCTCGCTTATTCCGACATTTTTTCGCACAGTTAAATTGGCTCGCCAGATGTACTTACTTGATGCGGCGAAATATGCAGATGAGAGTGGCGTCAGGTGAGTTGCGGCAAAGAGTTCGTTGAGCTGAGTAAATCTAAACATGACTGCAGCTCATTCGGCCACCACAAGAGCAGGGTAAGACAGAATGCGTCATAGGCAACGCCAAGCTATTAGTAAATGTTAGCCGCTCAAGAATGTGCGCAAAAGAAAGAGTGCAAAACAAATCAGGGGTATCGTAAACCCCTAGAAAGCACAAAGCCCCATGGGTAGGGGCTTTTGGCATTATGATTGGTGCCCAGGAGAAGACTCGAACTTCCACGCCCTTGCGAGCACTAGCACCTGAAGCTAGCGTGTCTACCAATTTCACCACCTGGGCATTGCAGCATTAGATTAGGCACGCATATATGTCGTGTACAATCTAAATTGCGCGTGTACTATAGGTGCATGACTGTTGTTTGTAAAGTACTACATAATAAAATCTGTCAGAAAAAGTTGTAATTTTTAATGGTTGAAAAGGAAAGAAAATTTGAAAGCCAAATGGCACCCCCTCGATCCTGAGGCTGCGCTAGAAGCGCAAAAATATGAGAACCCCATTCCAAGTCGTGCTTTGATTTTGCAGCACTTGGAGCAACGTGGCGCGCCTGCTTCACGTGAGCAATTATGTGAAGAGTTGGGTCTTAGCACTGAAGAAGATATCGAAGCCGTACGTCGGCGTTTGCGCGCGATGGAGCGTGATGCGCAAGTGGTTTACACCCGTCGCGGTGCTTATGCGCCTGTGACCAAATTGGATTTAATCGCTGGACGCGTGCAAGGACATCGCGATGGATTTGGGTTTTTAATCCCAGATGCTGGCGGCGGTGATATTTTTTTAGGTCCGGTACAGATGCGTCGTCTATTTGATGGCGATCGTGTGCTGGTCAGAGTAACCGGGACAGACCGCCGTGGTCGTCCTGAAGGTGTGGTCGCTGAGGTTGTAAATCGCGCCCATGAAAAAATTGTCGGACGTTATAACGAAGAAAACGGTTTAGGTTTTGTCATTCCAGACAATACCCGCATGCAGAACGAGGTCTTTATCAGCCCGGGCTGTGCTAATAATGCGGTGATTGGTCAGCTAGTTGAAGTGGAAATTACCCACTGGCCCACTACACGTATTCCTGCGCAGGGCCGAGTCTGTCAAGTGCTGGGGGATTATATGGCTCCAGGTATTGAAATCGATGTGGCGCTGCGTAATTACGACATTCCCCACGAGTGGCCTAAAGCTGCTTTAGCAGAGGCGAACAAATTAAGCCCTGATGTGGATGAGGCGGACAAGCAAAAGCGCATAGATTTACGTCATTTACCCTTTGTGACCATTGATGGTGCGGATGCGCGTGACTTTGATGATGCGGTTTGCGCTGTGGCTGATGAGAAAGGCGGTTGGCGCTTGTATGTGGCGATTGCGGATGTGTCGCACTATGTTGAAGTCGGATCGGCGTTAGATAAAGAGGCAGCCAAACGCGGTAACTCGGTGTATTTCCCTGAGCGCGTGATTCCCATGCTGCCCGTCGAGCTGTCCAATGGGCTGTGCTCGCTAAACCCTAAAGTTGATCGTCTGGCTATGGTCTGCGAAGTGACTTTGTCACGTTCCGGCAAACGCCAGAGTTACTGTTTTTATGAGGCTGTAATTCAGTCACAGGCGCGGCTGACCTATGATGAGGTTAGCGTCATGCTGGTTGAGCCTGAAAGCAAAGAAGGCCAGCAAGCAACTAAAAAGCACGGTACGTTGTTACCGCATCTGCAGCAGTTGTATGGCCTGTATAAGGCGTTAGCCAAACAACGCAAGCAACGTGGGGCGATTGATTTCGAAACCCGTGATACCTATATCGTCTTTGGTGAAGATCGCAAAATTGCGGAGATTTTGCCTACTGAACGCAATGATGCACATAAATTAATTGAAGAGTGCATGCTCTGTGCTAACGTGGCAATGGCGGACTTTTTACGTACCAGCAAGATGCCGGGCTTGTACCGCATTCACGCAGGACCTACAGCAGAAAAGCTAGAGAAACTGCGCGGTTTTCTTGGCACAATTGGTATGTCCATTAACAATGGTAAGCAAGATCCTACGCCTAAGGACTATCTGCGTTTGCTGGAGCGAATTCATGATCGGCCAGATTTCGAAATTATCCAGACCGTGATGTTGCGCTCGTTAAGTCAGGCGCAATACAGCCCAGAAGACATCGGTCACTTCGGTTTGCATTATCAGTCTTATACGCACTTTACCTCACCGATTCGTCGCTATGCCGACTTGCTTAACCATCGCGCTGTACGCAGTGTTATTCGTTCGCGCCGCCAAACTGAACTGGTGCGTCGTGCGGGTGCGGGACCTTTGGCTAAAGCCAAGATTTACCCCTATGACTATGCACGACTAGAGCAAATAGGGACGGATGTTTCGGTCACAGAGCGCCGTGCTGATGAAGCAACACGGGATGTGGTGAACTGGCTCAAGTGTGAGTTTATGCAGGAACATATCGGCGAAACTTTTACCGGTTCAGTGACTGCCGTGACAGGTTTTGGCTTCTTCGTGGAGCTGGATGATATTTATGTCGAAGGTTTGGTGCACGTTACAGCACTGCCGGGTGATTATTACCACTTTGAGCCGCTTTATCATCGCCTGGCAGGTGAGCGCAGTGGCCGCAGCTACCGTCTTGGCGACAAGGTTGAGGTGGTTGTAGCACGGGTTGATTTGGATGAGCGTAAGATTGATTTTGAGTTAAGTCCAGCAGAGCATGCAGCACCAGTTAAACCAGCTAAAGGCAAGGTTGCTAAGCAAGCGGGCGGTGCAAGCACTAAGAAAAAAGCCAAAGCCGCTGCGGAAAAACCAAAGAGCGCTACCAAGGTAGAAAAAAAGCCGGCTAAGAAAAGTAAGCGCAAGCCCGTGAGTAAGTCGAGGAAGTCAGGCTTCTATGAATGATTTAGAACAAGTCTATGGCGTGCATGCAGTCACTGCTTTATTGCGCCACCATCCCAAACGAGTTAAACAACTCTATCTGCTGCAAGGCCGTCAGGATGCTAGCGTGCAGGCAATTATAGAGCTGGCGCAGGCGGCTAAGTTAGCGCCACAGTTGGTTGATCGCGCTCAGTTGGACGAAAAAACCGAAGCTGTGCACCAGGGTGTTTTGGCCTACGTGAGCCCAAGTCAGGTGTGGGACGAGCCCATGCTGGATGAGTTGCTGGATCGCCTTGAGCAGCCGGCTTTGTTGCTCGTGCTGGACGGTGTTACTGATCCGCATAACCTCGGTGCATGCCTGCGTACCGCCGATGCGGCTGGTGTGCATGCGGTAATTATTCCCAAGGATAAATCAGCCACCATGAATGCTACTGTACGCAAGGTAGCTTGCGGCGCGGCAGAGGTTGTTCCTTTGGTGGCGGTGACTAATCTGGCGCGTACGCTGAAAAAATTACAGCAGCAGGGTATTTGGATTGTCGGTACTGCAGGTGAGGCGGAGCAAAGTCTGTATCAGCAGGACTTATCAGGTCCTATGGCGCTGGTGATGGGTGCAGAGGGTAAAGGCATGCGCCGATTAACCCGAGAACACTGTGATTACCTCGTCAGCTTACCCATGCATGGCAGCGTGAGTAGCTTGAATGTGTCTGTGGCGACCGGCGTCTGTTTGTTTGAGATGCAGCGACAGCGCTCAGCCATGAAAAACAGCTGAGGAAGCGTTTGCGCTTGGGGCGCATTTTCGGTAATATGTGCGCCCCTGTTGGGTCTGCTTTTTGCAGCACAACAGATTTCATTCACTCCTTGTCTGACTGCATTGCGGCAGGCTATAACCCGTAAGGAGCTTTTATGCGTCATTACGAAATTGTGTTCCTGGTTCATCCGGATCAGAGCGAACAAGTCGGTGGCATGGTTGAGCGTTATACCAAGCTGATCGAAGAAGATGGTGGTAAAATTCACCGTCACGAAGACTGGGGCCGTCGTCAACTTGCTTATGCAATTAACGAAATTCACAAAGCCCACTATGTATTACTTAATGTTGAGTGCAGTAGCAAAGTATTGGCTGAGCTGGAAGACAGCTTCCGATACAACGATGCAGTGCTACGTAACCTGATCATCCGTCGTGATGAAGCGGTTACAGAGCAGTCCGAAATGCTTAAAGCGGAAGAAAACCGTGGTGAGCGTCGTGAGCGTCGTGAGCGTACTGAAACTGTTGAAGACACCGATGATGAAGATGGTGACGACGACAGCGATGAAGACTCTGACGAGTAATTGCAGCCCATTAAGGAGACATAGTCATGGCACGTTTTTTCCGTCGTCGTAAGTTTTGCCGTTTTACCGCTGAAGGCACTCAGGAGATCGATTACAAAGATCTGAACACCCTGAAAGCCTATGTTTCAGAAACCGGCAAAATCGTTCCTAGCCGTATTACAGGCACCAAAGCCAGATATCAGCGTCAGCTGGCAACCGCTATTAAGCGCGCGCGTTTCTTGGCTTTATTACCGTACACTGATAGTCACGATCGTTAATTCAGGGTTTTTACCCTAGTAAAGGAAATTAAAGCATGCGCCCACTCGCTAATTTTATAATGCGCGGACGTATGCAGGCAATTCTGGTAGTAGGAATTTCTGCTGCGATACCTGTGCTTTTTTGGCTCAGTGCTGCAGCGGCAGGCCTAGTGCTGATGCGCAAAGGGTTTGCACAAGCAGCGCCTGTATTGATCTGGGCACTAATACCCGCAGCAGTATGGGCCGTTTATGGCGACCCTATAGCCTTGTTGGTGATTTGTAGCACTTTGGTATTAGCCCAAGTGCTACGTGAAACATCGGCTTGGCTCAAAGTGCTAATTTTTAGTATTTTGCTCGGTTTGGGCTGTGTTTGGGGGCTACAGGCTACCTTCGCAGAACCCATAGCAGAACTAGTCACGGCGATTAGTGCTGCACTACCGCAGATGTTGTCGGGTATGTACGAGGAGCTTTCAGCAGAAGATATTTTGAAGTTGGAAAACCTGTTAGCGCCAGTTTTAATTGGGCTAATGGCCGCTACCATTCAATTTATGAGTTTGCTGAGCTTGATGCTAGCGCGCTATTGGCAGTCTATTTTGTATAACCCAGGTGGTTTTGGTAAAGAGTTTCACCGTATACGTCTACCTAGGCTGGTAGCAGTAGCTTTAGTGGCAGCCATGATTTTGGCACCTAACATTTCTATAGTTATTGCGGGCTTAACACCTCTATGTGCTGTTGTTTTAGGGGTTGCAGGTCTGGCGTTGGTACACGGCTTGATGGCAAAGCATAAACTGAGTAGTTTTTGGCTGATTGCTTTGTACGTGGGTTTGATTTTCTTTGTCCAACTGCTGTTTCCTTTATTGGTAATAATGGCTCTGGCTGACAGTTTGTTTGATTTTCGTGGCTTGCATGTATCTAAAGCAGATGCAGACTGACACGAACGGTGTAGATTAATATTCAAGAGGTGAGACTCAAATGGAAGTCATACTGCTAGAAAAGGTTGCCAACCTCGGTGAACTTGGTGACAAAGTAACAGTTAAGGCCGGTTTTGGCCGTAACTTTTTATTACCGCAAGGTAAAGCTACTGCTGCTACTGCAGAGAACATTGCATTGTTTGAAGCACGTCGTGCTGAACTTGAAAAAGCAGCTGCTGAAAAGCTGGCTGTGGCACAAGCGCGCGCAGAGAAGCTCAATGAGTTGGTAGTGACTATTACTGCTAATGTTGGTGAAGAAGGTAAGCTCTTTGGTTCCATTGGTACCCAAGATATTGCTGATGCGCTAACCGCAGCTGGTGTAGAAGTTGCGAAGAGTGAAGTTAGTTTGCCACAAGGCACTATCCGTCAAGCTGGTGAGTTCGAAATTAGCTTGCAGCTACACTCTGAAGTTACAGCAGCCATCAAACTGGTAGTTGCAGGCGAGTAAGTCTGTTAATTGCTAGGTGATGTGCTTAAGCAATCTCTGAGTAGCATACTAAGGCCGCAATCGCAGTCTAAGTGGCTAGGTAGAGAAGCTTAAATAAAGGCACGTGTTCTTGTTGAATACGTGCCTTTTGTTTTCTGCGCTAATGCTATTTAATAGCGCTTTGGTTTGAACAGCAAATACAGTGGTTTGACTATGTACGAGACACAACCTCCCCAACAATATGATTTAGAAACAGCTGCCCTAAAGATTCCGCCGCACTCGGTGGAAGCTGAGCAATCAGTGCTAGGCGGATTGGTGCTGGATAACAGTGCGTGGGAGCGTATCTCGGATCAATTGATAGATCGTGATTTTTACCGTCATGACCACCGTTTAATTTATCGCGCGATTTACACGCTAGCCGAACGTAACGAACCCTTTGACGTGGTGACGTTGGCTGAGTTTTTAGAGAAAGACGGCAGCCTAGCGCAAGCAGGCGGCTTGGCCTATTTGGGCGAATTAGCTGCCAATACACCCTCTGTGGCGAACATCAGTGCTTATGCGAAAATCGTTCGAGAACGCGCTACATTACGCCAGTTAATCAGCGTCAGTAATGAGATTGCCGACTCCGCGTATTACCCCAAAGGGCGTGAGGGTGATCAAATACTGGACGAGGCCGAGCGTAAAATTTTCCAAATTGCTGAAGCAAGACCCAAGTCAGGTGGGCCAATAGCCTTGAATCAGCTGCTAGCCAGCACTGTTGATACCATTGATATGCTGTTTAACAGTGATTCGCAAATTACCGGACTATCAACAGGTTTTACTGATTTAGATGAGAAAACTAGCGGTTTACAACCATCAGACTTGATTATTGTTGCTGGACGACCTTCGATGGGTAAGACGACCTTTGCGATGAACTTGGTTGAAAACGCATTGATGAAGTCGGATAAGACAATTCTGGTGTTTTCGTTAGAGATGCCGGCCGAGTCGTTGGTTATGCGGATGATTTCATCCTTGGGACGTATCGAGCAAGGGCGTGTGCGTACTGGAAAACTGGATGATGAGGATTGGTCGCGTCTTACCTCTACCGTTGCGCTGTTGCAGAGCCGCAAGCTTTTTATTGATGATACAGCAGGCATTAGTCCAACTGAGATGCGTGCCAGAGCAAGACGCGTTGCGCGTGAACAGGGTGAGATCGGTTTGATCATGGTTGACTACTTGCAGTTGATGCAACTAGGTGGCGGTAGTGAGAACCGAGTAAATGAGATTTCTGAGATTTCACGCTCATTAAAAGCCTTGGCTAAAGAGTTTAGCTGTCCTGTGGTGGCTTTGTCGCAGTTGAACCGCTCGCTGGAACAACGACCCAATAAGCGCCCAGTTAACTCTGACTTGCGTGAATCAGGCGCGATTGAACAGGATGCTGATGTGATTATGTTTGTGTACCGCGATGAGGTTTATCACCCGGAAACCGAGCATAAAGGCATCGCCGAAATTATTATCGGTAAACAGCGTAATGGTCCTATTGGTACCACGCGACTTATGTTCCATGGTCGCTACACGCGCTTTGATAACTTAGCGCCCGGCAACTACAACTTTGATGATGATTAATTTACCGGCTTAGGCTCTGGTGTTAAGGGGTTGGGTGCTACTTTGTGCGCGCGAAAGTGGGCCACATAGGCTTTATCCACCGTGCAGATATGATGCAGAAGCCAGTTTTTTAATAAATCCAGCATTTCTGTATTGACGATATCACCGCTGTCATAACGCACTAATAAATCCATTACGTTGCGGCAAAAAACATTGTGCTGAGCTTTGTGCGCTTCGGTTTCTGGATAACCCAAGCGCTCAAATAGCTCTTCTTCGATAATGAAATGGTTCATGGTGTAGTCCACCAACTGCTCAAGAGCATCCTCGATACCCGGCTGAACGGTTGTGTTGCTATCAATGGCGTCATGTAGACGGTTGGTAAGCTCAAATAACCATCTGTGTTGTCTGTCTATTTCTTCAAGTCCAATTTCAAGATCCGCAGACCAGTGCATAAATGTCATTGAGCCTCCGTCTGCTCTTTGGGGTAAGTTGAGGTGCTTTTAGTGGTAAGTTTGTTGCGGGGCAGCATTGATTGCTTTGTCATCTTAGTGGAGTGCATTGTTTTCCCGAAAGAATTCAACATAAGCCTTGTCGACTTTGGTGATATGGTTAATAAGCCAGTTTTTGAGTAGCTCCAGCGCTTCAGCACCAACAGTTTCGCCCGAATCGTGACGATCAAGTAGCCCCATTACTCGTTTGCAAAAAGCGTCGTGCTGACTTTTGTGCGCTTCAGTTTCTGGATAACCCAGACGGGCAAATAACTCTTCTTCGACGATAAAATGATTCATGGTGTAGTCGATTAGTTGCTCCAGCACTTCACCAATACGCTCACGATCCTGCTCACTTTGGCTCATCGTTGTATGCAGTTGATTGGTTAGATCAACAAGCCATTGATGTTGTTCGTCAATTTCCGCTATACCGATTTCCAGCTCGCTCGTCCAAGGCATAAATACCATAACTATCCCCCTGCACCTTATTCCTTATTGTTGATAGCGCGTTTTAGCGTGCAATAGGAGTGCTTGTGATGATTCTTGTCAATAAATGCAGTATCGAACTAAATATCTAGACTAAAGGGGAGGTTGTCGGCGGGGGATTTTGGCAGCACGTATAAAAAAACCCGCCGAAGGGCGGGTTTAAAGGTGCGGGCTAGGATGTTTATTGCTGTTCGCGCTCAATGGCACGGTAGCCAATATCCTTACGGTAGAAACTGCCTTCCCAGCTGATTTTTTCCGCCAATTTGTAGGCGTTGGCTTGAGCTTCAGCGACCGTCTCACCCAGCGCCGTAGCACAGAGTACCCGACCGCCCGAGTTAATCACCTTGCCGTCTTCTAGGCGCGTGCCAGCGTGGAACACCTTGCCATCCAGCTTGGCAGCGGCGTCTAAGCCATCAATGGCGTGCCCAGCGCTGTAATCGTCTGCAGGATAACCGCCAGAGGCCAGCACAACGCCTAAGCTGGGGCGTGGATCCCACTGCGCTTCGACTTTGTCTAAGGCTTTGGCCAGTGCCGCTTCGATCAGCAGAATCAGGCTGGACTCCAAACGCATCAGAATAGGCTGGGTTTCGGGGTCACCAAAACGGCAGTTGTATTCAATGATTTTAGAGTTACCGGCTTTATCAATCATCAGGCCGGCATAGAGAAAACCGGTGTACACATTGTCTTCCGCTGCCATGCCGCGCACGGTTGGATAAATGATTTCGTCCAACACACGCTGGAATACGGCATCGGTGACCACAGGAGCGGGGGAGTAAGCACCCATGCCGCCAGTATTGGGGCCGGTATCGCCATCGCCTACGCGTTTGTGGTCTTGGCTGGTGGCCATTGGCAGCACGTTTTCGCCGTCCACCATGACAATAAAGCTGGCTTCTTCGCCATCTAGAAACTCTTCAATCACTACCCGTGAACCTGCTGCACCAAAGGCATTGCCAGACAGCATATCGATAATCGCGGATTCCGCTTCTTCGAGCGTCATGGCGACAATCACCCCTTTGCCCGCGGCTAAACCGTCGGCTTTGATGACGATAGGCGCGCCTTTTTCACGCACGTAGGTCAGTGCTGCCTCGGTGTCGGTAAAATTGGCGTAGTCAGCGGTTGGGATCTTGTGACGGGCAAGAAAGTCTTTGGTGAAGGCTTTGGAGCCTTCTAGTTGCGCTGCTTTAGCCGTTGGACCAAAAATAGCCAAACCACGTGCGCGGAAAGTATCCACTACACCCAGCACCAAAGGTGCCTCTGGACCAACAATGGTCAGTGCCACTTGGTTTGTTTCAGCAAAATCCGCCAGCTTGTCCAGCTCGGTAACGCCGATGTTGACGTTTTCGCACTTGGCTTCTGTGGCGGTGCCGGCATTACCGGGAGCCACAAAAATCTTGGTGACGCGTGGGTCTTGCGCGGCTTTCCATGCCAGCGCATGTTCACGTCCGCCATTACCAATGATTAAAATATTCATGTGCAACCCTCAATTAGTGTCGGAAGTGACGCATACCGGTAAAGACCATGGCGATATCGGCTTCATCAGCAGCGGCAATCACCTCGTTGTCACGCATGGAACCGCCGGGCTGAATCACCGCACGGATACCGGCTTTAGCCGCGTTATCAATACCGTCGCGGAAGGGGAAGAAGGCATCAGAGGCCATTACCGCGCCTTCGACCTGCAAACCAGCATGCTCGGCTTTAATCGCGGCAATGCGAGCTGAGTTAACGCGGCTCATTTGCCCAGCGCCTACGCCGATGGTTTGGCGGTTTTTGGCGTACACAATAGCGTTTGATTTCACAAACTTGGCGACTTTCCAAGCAAAAATCAGATCGTGGATTTCTTGTTCAGTCGGAGCACGCTGGGTGACCACCTGTAAATCCTCTGCGCCAATCATGCCGATGTCGCGACTTTGTACCAGCAGTCCACCGTTGACTCGCTTGAAGTCCCAGGCAGCGCTGCGTTGTTCGGACCACTGACCGCATTCCAGCAAGCGTATATTGGCTTTGCTGGCAACAATCTCACGCGCGGCAGCGGAGATGCTTGGGGCGATAATTACTTCAACAAACTGGCGCTCAACAATGGCTTGGGCAGTATCACCATCCAACTCACGGTTAAAGGCGATAATGCCGCCAAAGGCTGATTCAGTGTCAGTCGCATAGGCCAGCTCATAGGCCTGACGAATGCCACCCTCTGCTTCTGGTACCACAGCTACGCCGCATGGATTGGCATGTTTAACAATAACGCAAGCCGGCTTCACAAAGCTTTTCACGCACTCAAGTGCGGCATCGGTATCGGCTACGTTGTTAAAGGATAGCTCTTTACCTTGGATTTGCATGGCGGTGGCTACGCTGATCTCTGCCGGTTGTGCTTCCACATAAAACGCGGCCGCTTGATGCGGGTTTTCGCCATAGCGCATGTCTTGCGCTTTGATGAATTGCGCATTGAAGGTTTGTGGAAAGGCGCTGCGGTTCTCTGTGCTGAGAATGGGTGCATCTTGCGCGATAGTGCCCAAATAGTTGGCAATCATGCCGTCATAGGCGGCGGTGTGCTCAAAGGCTTTAAGTGCAAGGCTAAAACGTGCAGCATAGGTGAGGCCGCCGTCTTTGAGTGCGGCAATAATATCGCTGTAGTCGCTCGCATTAACGACAATCGCTACGTCTTTATGGTTTTTCGCGGCGCTACGCACCATGGTGGGGCCGCCAATGTCGATATTTTCAATCGCATCGGGCAGGGTGCAGCCTTCTTTCGCCACGGTGGCGGCAAAGGGGTAGAGGTTCACGGCAACCAGATCAATGGGCTTGATGCCGTGCTCATCCATCACTGCGCCATCTTGCGCGCGGCGACCTAAAATACCGCCATGAATTTTGGGGTGCAGGGTTTTTACCCGACCATCCATCATCTCCGGGAAACCTGTGTAATCTGCTACTTCAACAGCCGGAATGTCGTTGTCGCGTAGCAGTTTAAAGGTGCCGCCTGTGGAGAGGATTTCTACGCCTAGCTGGTCAAGTGCTTGGGCAAATTCAACCACGCCGGCTTTGTCAGAAACACTGATAAGCGCGCGGCGTACGGGGGTTTTTAGGGTTTGATCAGTCATGGAGCTTCCTGGATTAATCAAAATAGCGTCTGCATGGCGCAGAGCCATTAAATAAGGTTGTAGTCTTTGAGCTTTTTACGCAGAGTGCCGCGATTTAGGCCGAGAATTTCAGCTGCTTTGCTTTGGTTGCCTTGAGCATGCTCCAGTACGGTTTTGAACAGGGGAGCTTCCACTTCGCTAAGGACGAACTGGTATACATCCGTCACATCAGCGCCATCAAGGTGGGCAAAGTAGTTGTGCATGGTTTGTTCAACGCAGGCGCGTAGTGTCATGCAGTCGTCTGTAGCAAAGGTGCAAAAGGGTGCTGGTTCTGTGGTCACTTTTGGTTTTCCGTTGTTAATACTTGATCAGGCTTTTAAGCTGCATGTTCGACGCCTAGTTGTTCAAGACGTTGTAAATAGTTCGCAATGCAGTCTAGTTGAGCCTCAGGGCATACGACTTGATTGATATCGCGGCGTAAAAGCGTGGCATTAGGAAACTTCCCTAAATACCAATGTATATGCTTGCGCGCTATGCGCACGCCCATGGTAGAGCCATAGAGGTCGTGCATTTTAACAAGATGCGCCGATAAGATCTCCTTTATTTCTCTTATCGGTCTGGGTGCAAGTTTCTCACCGGTACGCAAAAAATGGCTGATTTCTTGAAATATCCAAGGACGACCTTGCGCCGCACGACCTATGAGCAAGCCATCGGCTTTGGTGTAATCCAATACATAGCGAGCTTTCTCGGGGCTATCTATATCACCATTGGCTAACACTGGGATGCTAATGGCTTGCTTCACTCCAGCGATGCTGTCGTATTCTGCATTACCTAGAAAACGATCAGCGCGGGTGCGACCATGTATCGCAAGCGCGCAAATGCCTTCTTGTTCGGCTATGTTGGCTATCTGTAGGGCGTTTTTGCTGTGCTGATCCCAGCCGGTACGGATTTTTAGTGTTACGGGTGCATCTACCGCATTAACGACGGCATGCAGTATCTTGGCGACTAATAATTCATCTTTAAGTAAGGCGGAGCCGGCTGCTTTGCTGCAAACTTTTTTGGCCGGACAGCCCATATTGATATCGATAATCTGTGCGCCCATGGCAATGCATTGCTGCGCGGCGTGGGCCATTTGCTCGGGTTCGGTGCCGGCAATTTGGATAGAGCGCGGCTCTGGATCGCTTTCATCGAGTAATCTTAGGCTGGATTTGCGACTGTTCCACAAGCTGGTATCGCTGGTGAGCATTTCTGCCACAGCCATGCCCGCACCTAATTGGCGGCATAGTTCACGAAAGGGACGGTCGCTAATGCCAGCCATGGGGGCTAGGACAAGGTTGTTAGCTAAGGAAAATGAACCAATTTGGACTGCTGTCATATGTGAAAACTGCACGGGCAAGGTGGAGCCTAAAGGGCGTTTATACGAGCTGCGCACGCAAGCTGTAGTCAAATGTTGTGCTTAGCACTGGCTACTATGTAAAGCGCAAATGCACCGCGTTATTGCCAGCGTTGCAGTTTGCGCTTATTGCAGGGTTAGGGATTTGCTCTATAGCGGTGCTTAGTTGTCTTCAGCGGTAAAGTCATAATTCATGGCCGCCGTAGGCTGCTGTAAATAGTAACCTTGAATGTAGTGTACGCCAGCTTGCCATAAAACAGTCAGGACTGAAGCTGATTCCACCATGGGGATAATGGTTTGCTTGGATTGTGCGTGTAGCTCAGTCAGAGTTTCAAGCAAGGCTGCCTGGCTCGCCGTGTCACTAATTTCATGGGTGAAAGAGCCATCCATTTTTACAAAATCAACCTGCATGTGCTTAAGCGTATTTAATGGATTTACTGCACAACCAAACTGCACAATAGCTATCTGGCAATCAAGCTTGATTAAACCCTCGGCCAATTGCTTGGCTTGTTTTAAATAGGTTACAGCGTCAGTTTCACGAATTTGTATGATTAATGATTGCGCAGGCAAACGCGCTGCTTTCAGCACGACGGTTAACCAAGCTAGTAAAGAGGTGTCTTGCAGACTAGCGCTGGAAATATGGATAAAGAGGCGCGTGTCATGACCCTGTGCACGATGCTCGGTCAGTGCTTTGATTGCGTTCAGTAGCACCCAACGGTCTACTTTTTCTGCTAAGCCAGAATTAATCGCATCAGTCATAAACTCAGTGGGTGATATTTCTTTACCTTCCGCGCTGAGCATGCGCAACAACACTTCGTAGTGCTCGTGACCATCGCCACGTAAGCTAATGACCGGCTGGAACAATAAGCGGAAATTGTTTTTATCCAAAGCCTGTTGAATCATGGCTTGTATATCACCACGACTTGCGGCGGCAGCGATATCATCAGCTGGGTTATGGATTTTTAATGCGTTGCCGGTTTTCGTTTCATCCGCACAGCGGTGAGCACGCTCTAAAACTTTTGCGGCCTTAGGCGTTTTTTCACTCAGTAAGGCGGCGCCTATGGACAGGGTAATCTGTACCGTGCGGCCATTGATATCAAATAGCTTGGCTTCAGTTTTCTGCAGCAGAGTTGTTAGCTCTGTTTGTACGTGATTAGGGGTGCTGTTAGGGTGAGCGACGGTAAATGCATCGTCGGCAAAGCGTGCGATCAACGCTGTTGGGCTTAATGTGTCGCGTGCTAAAGCAGCTAGCTGTGTCAATAAAATATCGATACCAGCAATGCCGATATCAGCTTGCAGGTTGGCCAGATTATCCAGCTGTATGTAGGCTATGCTGGTAGGCTCGCCATCACGCACTGCGCGGTCTGCAGCAGCGTCTATCAACTCTAAAAAGTGCTGACGGTTAAATAGGCTAGTGACGGGGTCCAGGGTGCTTATTTCGCGTAACTTTTCTTCTAACTCGGCATTATCGCTGCCCGTACGAATAACTACTTGAATGCAGGGCTCGCCATCATACTGAGCGGGCGAGAACGACATCGAGCCTTTAAAGTGCTCACCAGATGCGGTTACTCCAGTAAACATAAAGTCAGCTTTACCTTTGTCGGTGCCGTATGACTTTAAGAAGTTTTTAAAGTCTGTATGGTCCTGACTGTCGATCAGGTCAATCATGGGCATGCCTTCTAGCTCTTCGGCATCTGCATATTCAAACAGGCTTAAATACGTGCGGTTAGCATAGATGTGCATGCCATCATGTACATAACTAATGGCATCCATAGAACTGTCTAGTAGTAATTGGCAGCGCTTTTCTACTTCATGTAAAGCCAGCTCGGCAGCGCGGCGCGCGCGGCGTTCTTCAAGGTTAGCCAGTTCACGTTTGGCAACTAGAATAAGGCGCTCGTCTTCTTCCATGGGCACAGCGTCATTTGCACCAAGCTCTAATGCTTCAGTGATGCTGTCGGAATCGTTACCCTCTACCAGCAATATAAATGATGTGTCGCGTGCTGTTTTTTGTAAAACCATCAAAGCGTCTTCTGGAGAGAGTTCATCGCAGGTAGGCGCAGCAATAAACAGATCCCAGCTTTGGGTCAAGGCTTTCTCTAGCTCATCAATTTGGCTAATACGATGTACCCGTGTTGCATGACCAGCGTTACGAAAAAGACTGACAATACGCTCAGCCTCATTTTGTGACTGTTCAAGGATCAATAAACGAATAGTTTTTTTATTCATAGCCATATAAAACCGTAAAGCTCATCTTTGTTATTAAAATTATAAAATTTTCCAGAGAGAGTCAAAATCATCTGCTGGTTTATTTGGTTTTGCATCAACAGTAGCAAAGGTTGAAGCTGTCACGCTTGGAGTTACAGCGCTAGGCTCGGCCTGTGTAGGTTGAACAGCTGCGCTTACTTTATATTCGTACTGGCTGATGCTCGCAGTGTGAATTGAGCGCTTGCCTAAAGTGGCTTTGGTCTCAGCACTGGCGTGGTTGATATTCACTCGGCTGCCTTCCTGAAAAGGAACGCGTGGAGTAATCAGGCTTGCTGGACGTGATATAGCTGGGATTGCAGGTATCAGCAGGCCGCGTAAGTAATTACTGGAACTCTCGCCCGGGCGTAGCAACTGTACTCCGCAGGGTTGAGCGTTGGGTGCTAATAACTCTACACCAATTTGTGCGCCACCATTACGAATTTGACGAATCCAACGAATAACCGCGGTAACCCAGCTTTTGCATGAGTCACTACTCAGGCCAATGATATCACCGGCTTGTAACTGTGAAGGCGCGTCCTTGTCCCATTCTAAACAGTAACCACCTGGACTCTGGTTAACAATGCAGATGCTATAGGTTGGGTAAACGGTGGCAACTTCTTGCTTTATTTCTGCTTGCGCTTGTTCTTGCGGTGTGTATTCAATTATTTCTTCAAGCAAAGAGTCTTTGTCTGTATCTTGCGCATCAAAGGCATTGGCCCATATATCAGGTGCGCGATTATCGTATGAATAGCTAGCTTTGCTGGTGTGCGGTTTAACTAGCGTGTCATCAAAATTGACTTTTCCCGCTAAAAAATAATGTACAGCAGTCATGCCCAGGCTAAGCTCAAGTGTTCCTGTGCTAGGTGTGCGCTTGAAGTCGCGCTTGGCTATATCGCCCCATGCGCTACATAACTGGTAGATAAAGGTAGGTTGTGCGCCGGAGGGGATAGGTATGCTTACGCTATTCTTTTTGTCCTCCGGTAAATGAACCCACTCTTCCAGAGCATTAGCCAATGCCCTAGTGTCTAAGCCCAGCAGGGTTTCGGTTTTACTGATGTTTAATAAAGCTTTGTATCTAGGCGGTGTGTCGCTCTGCGGGGCTACAACAAATAATGTGCTAGGGGCGTCTACGTCTTGAATCGAGGCTAAGTGACACCAGCTTGGTAAAGAGCTAGCCAGTAGCGCTATATCACGTTGACGCATTTGATTAATGCGCGCACAGCCTAAAAGCAATGCACAGCTGTATGCCTGCTCGATAGTTTGTTCTTTCAGGTCGCCTAATAGAGGGTCTGTAAGCTTGATAGTTTGTATGTTGTGCTTGCAGGCTAATAAGTAGAGCTGGTGCAAGTCAAACCATAATCCGGCAGGTACAGGATAATAAAGCTGATAGGAGCGCGCTAAAGCTGAATAAAGACTTTGTATGGCTCTTTGTATGGCGTACGCAAACATGTTGTTGCGCGGTGATTGCGCTTGCGCCTGACTCTGACTAATGCAAATTTTATAACCTGTGCTGAGCATGTTTTGTAATGCCTGGCACAGGTTGGCTACTTTACGGCCACGCTCATCTAAAATAACGCTTTGCAATAAATGGTTTTTTTCAAGTTGCTTGGTAATAAAGTTAACTTCAGGGCGTATTATTTCTAATAATTGAAAACGCAACTCTGTTGTTGCTTGCAGCCGATTAAGCTCGACTAGGGACTGATAGAGCAGGCGTGCAAGCTCACCTATATTGGCTTTAGGTAGTCCATGAATCCAAGTTGTTAAATCGCGCGCTGTGGGCTTACAAAACGACAGGGTGGTTAAGTCCTGTTGTGGTGTTTGTAGCGATAATAACTGGTTCGGCTTATCCATTAGTCAAGAAACTCCAGTACAAAAAGGCATCAATTGTAAAGCTTTATTACTTACGTGTATCGTGAATTATGTAGCTTGGTCCTGATTTTGGCTATAAAAACCTAGTGGTTGACCCATATTAACACTGGCTAGTTCGGCCAGTTGTTCTTGCCATTCAACTTGATCAGCAGCAAAAAGAACGATGGCAGTGGAGCCCAGTTTAAACCGCCCAAGTTCAGCGCCTTTTTCTAGTGTTATAGGCTGGCGATCTTCATCCGTGTAGCTAAATGAGCGAAGCTCACGCTTTGGTGGAGTTACTAGACCTGCCCAAACAGTTTCAACGCTAGCTACTATCATTGCACCGACTAAAACTACGGCCATGGGGCCAGCGTCAGTATCAAAAATACACACAACACGTTCGTTACGGGCAAAAAGCTCAGGCACGTTTTCGGCAGTGGTTTGATTGACTGAAAAAAGACGACCCGGTACATAAATCATTTCTCTTAATGTACCGCTGACAGGCATATGCACACGGTGATAGTCGCGAGGGGATAAATATACGGTGCAGAAGTTACCGCCCATAAAGGTTCTAGCCCTTTGGCTATCACCGCCCAGTAATTCATTAACGCTAAAACATTGGCCTTTGGCTTGGAAGATTCGGCCGTGTTTAATCTGACCTATCTGGCTAATAGCACCATCTGCTGGGCTAACGACAGAGTTAGGTTCAGCATCAATGGGGCGTACCCCAGGTTTTAATGCACGGGTAAAAAAATCATTAAAGTGCTGAAACCGCTTCGGGTTTTCTTCCTCAGCTAGGCTCATATCAATCTTGTAACGCTTAATAAACCATGCAATAAGCGAGTTTTTAAACCAAGGAGTTTCGCATTCAGCTAAGCGGCCAATAAGTCGTGATAGTAAGTGATGCGGTAAAATGTATTGAAAGAAAATAAATATTTTTTGTTTGAAATTCATATTTTTACTTATATCTAAGAAATTATCGTTAAAGGAATTTGCGGCTATTTTGCAGGATACGTCGCTTTGATTTGCAAAATCCAGTCAGGTTCTAGAGTGTTTTGCTGTAAGTCAATTTGTAAAGCGTGCATTTTGTCCTGCAGCTGGTTGATCTCGCTAATAAGCTCGGCATCCTGGCTAGGATTGCCGTCAAGTTTATGCATATGTAGAAGACCAAGATGATAAAAACGCATGGCTTTTATAGCGGTAGGATCGTCAGCGCTTACGCCTATTTTTACATGGTGCATGATGTTAGTCACGCTCATTAGGCTGCGTTTAAGCCGCCAACCATAAATAGAAGCAGCCATCCAGGGCAGTTTTTTAAAGTAACTGGTGGTCAGTATGGCGGTAAAAGTTACGCCTAAAATTACGCCGGTAATATTCCATTTGAAGTTGCTGTTCTCAGCGTCGCCAAAAAATAACACCAACAGGCTAGAAAACAGCATAGCAGAAGCAGCAAAAACAATGATGATGATCATGGAGGATTTGCGTGTTTGCTTTCGATAATCCTCAGGAGCAATCCCTGCAATAGTGAAGGGAGCGATATTTTTGCCCTTGCCTTTGACTTTGTGCGTGCTGGATACCATGGAAAACCTTTCGAATAGCTTAATAACTGCCAATATCATACCAGTAACTGAGATAAGTTTGACAATTTTGAAAAAGGCACTATACTTTGCGCCGCGGGATGGAGCAGTTTGGTAGCTCGTTGGGCTCATAACCCAAAGGTCGTCGGTTCAAATCCGGCTCCCGCAACCAGATTCATCAATAAAGCCTCAAGCATTCAATTGTTTGGGGCTTTTTTGTTTCTGTCTTTTCTGTAGCCTAAGCTATACGGGGCTTGCAGCGCGATACTCTTCTTTTAGCAACGCTTCTGAGTCGTGATAATTGGAGCAGTTTTTCTGCTTGAAATCTGCTTGTAAGTACGGTTTTTAAAACACTAAAAACGCTTTGCTGACCAAATCCTGCCACTTTGCTGACCAAATGCTGACCATATTACTGACTGGTATCAGGGAAATATGTGCAGGATTTCCTTAAGAAGCCTCTGAATAACTACCTGCGTAGCTACCACCGCGTTAAAAACGTACTCACAATCTTTAGATTGAACGTGCTTTAGCACGGCCCGAAGGGGGAGCGAAGCGAATAAAATGCTCATTTACTATGTGTAAACTGCGCTTTTTCGTACGTTCGCCCTTCGGGTCAGCCTTTGGCTGTTACTTCCGTTGGTCGTTGCGCCTTGTGTTAGCGTCCTCGGTAACGTTATTCAGAGGCTCCTTAACGGACTACAAGAAAGGTAGGTCTTATGTTTAAATTATGACGTTGAAAGCAGGATGCCATGCAGATTTTAGACAATGTGAACCAGCTCTTTGGGGAAGACTTAAAAAAGACGATCACACCTAATGCTAAGCTTAAGATTGCCGCCTCTTGCTTCTCTATTTACGCCTTTGTACACAACGATTACACTCATGAAGTGCCGCCTAAATTTGAGGTTTTTCCCGACAGAATAGAAATCACCTCTGCTGGCAGCTTGCCAGAAGGCTTAAGTCAGGCTGAGTTTTTTGACGGTTACTCAATCCCCAGAAATAAAGAACTGATGCGCATCTATAAAGACTTAGAAATGGTTGAGCAATTGGGCACTGGCGTAGCAAGAATCGCTGCTTATTACGGTTCTGAGTGCTTTAAGTTCACCGAGAATTTCACCCGTATTACTTTGCCTGCGGCTATTTTACCCAAGCACAAGGAAAACGAGGGTAAAGAGTTCGGTAAAGAGTTCGGTAAAGGGTTCGGTAAAGCGCTTGCCACCAACCAAATAAACATCATTCAATGCATAGTCAATAATCCTAAAATAACCATTGTTGAGCTAGCAGAGAGCATCGGCGTTAGCACAAGAACCGTCGAAAAAAACATCAAAACCCTAAGAGAAGCAGGTGTGATTGAAAGAGTAGGTGGCCGCAAAGCAGGCTATTGGCACTATAAGGGCGAAAAAGACGTCTAAGTTGCATGCAAATCCATGCAGCTGCACGCTGCAAACAAAGAGTTAACTTTTAAATGGGGCTTGGCCTCATTCTTTATTTTTATAGGAACACCCAATGGAAAAGCTCAAAATGCACAGTAAGGATTTAAGTCAGGATAACCTCGCGAAGATTCAGGCGGCTTTTCCGAACTGCGTCACTGAACGTAAAAACGCTCAAGGGCAGATTGAGCTGGCGATCGATTTTGATCTGCTGCGCCAAGAGTTGTCGGCGAATATCGTTGAAGGGCCACAAGAGCGCTACCGTTTAGATTGGCCGGGCAAGCGTGAAGCTATGCTCACCGCCAACGCGCCCATTGCCAAAACCCTGCGTCCTGCTCGCGAGGAAAGTGTCAATTTTGACGACACTGAAAACCTCTTTATCGAAGGCGACAACCTCGATGCGTTAAAGCTGCTGCAAGAAACCTACCTTGGCAAAGTCAAAATGATCTATATCGACCCGCCTTATAATACGGGTAATGACTTTGTTTATGAGGATGATTTTGCAGAAACTACGGAAGAGTTTTTGCAGCGTTCAAACCAGAAAGATGAGCAGGGTAATCGTTTGGTTTCTAATCCTGAATCCAATGGGCGTTTTCATTCGGATTGGCTAAGTATGATGCTGCCGCGATTGAGATTAGCGCGGAACTTGCTCACAGAAGATGGTGTTGTTTTTATTTCGATTGATGATGGTGAGTACGCAACGCTTAAGAGTCTTTGTGATGAGACTTTTGGAAGTGAAAACCATTTGGCTAGTTTTGTTTGGCGTACTGACGGAAACTTTGACAATCAGGCAAAGGTAAAAAACTGCCATGAGTATATTGTGGCATTTTGTAAGAATATAAGTTTATTTCCTGCGCCTCCCGTCATTGATCCTAGCGTTAGTAAAGATAGTAAGTTATTTAAAGATGAGATTAGAAATACAATTGTTAAAAATGGTCCTGCCAATCCAATTAGTGAAATATTACTTCCTGCTGGATTTCCGGTTGACTTTGAGAGTGGGGTGTTAGAAGAGCGGGATAATAGTTGGCCCCATTATTTAACCGATGCAGTTGTCGAAAATGGAGTACTACAGAACGATACCAAAATAAAAAGCGGCTGGAGTTCTAAGGATTTGGTAGTTAAGTTTATAAGTAATAATTGTCAGCCTATCCTCGATGGCAGGGGTCAGGAAACAAGGTTTTTAATTAGTAAAACCGGTGCTCTTGAAGTTGTTAAAAAGAGAAGTGAAAGTCAAAGTCACGTAATATCTGTTTTGACCAATATAGGTAGTACGCAGTCTGCAGGTGCTATTTTAAGAAACGATGAGATTTATTTTGCATATCCTAAGCCTGTCCAATTAACTAAGTACCTACTTTCGATGAATGAAGGAAAAGACTTTATTGCTCTTGATTTTTTTGCAGGCTCATCAACTACCGCCCACGCCGCCATGCAACTCAACGCCGAAGATGGCGGCAACCGCAAATTCATCATGGTGCAGCTGCCTGAAGAAATAGAAGAAAAGCATGCTGCGTATAAAGCCGGCTACAAAACCATTGCGGAAATTTCCAAAGAACGCATCCGCCGCGCCGGCGCGCAAATCCTCGAAGGCGAATGCCACGAGGACTGGAATAAAGACATCGGTTTCCGCGTACTCAAAGTCGACACCTCCAATATGCAGGATGTCTACTACCAGCCGCAGCAACTCAAGCAAAACGATCTGTTTGCCAGCGTCGATAACATCAAGCCCGACCGCAGCAGCGAAGACTTGCTGTTCCAAGTGCTGCTAGATTGGGGCGTGGATTTAACTCTGCCGATTCGCCGCGAAAGCATCCAAGGCAAAGAAGTCTTTATCGTCGACGACAACGCATTGATTGCCTGCTTTGAACAAGGCATCAGCGAAGCACTCATCCATGAACTCGCCGAGCTAAAGCCCTTACGCGCCGTGTTCCGCGACAACGGCTTTGCCAGCGACGCCGTCAAAGTCAACGTCACACAAATCTTCAAGCAGCGCTCTCCGATCACGGAAGTGAAGGCGATTTAAGCCAGAGCACTTTGTGGAGCCTCTGTGCGCATCAAATGTATTTGTGGAGTCTATTTCGCGTTTTAGGCTCCACAAAATCTTTTGTGGAGTTTCTGTGCGTGACAAAACAGTTTGTGGAGTCTAATTTGCATTACATGCTCCACAAATCAAAAAGTTCAGGCTGTTGGCTGAATTTAAACTAAATGAGTGATTGCTATGAGTGCTCAATCTTATCAACCCGACACCTTGCCGCTATCCGATTTGGATTATCGATTACTGCTGCCTTTAGTGGGGCAAGCCAATGCTGAGCTGGCAAGGTATGACGGACTGTTGCAAGGGATTCCCAACCCAGCGGTGATGCTTTCACCCTTAACCACTCAGGAAGCGGTGCTGTCGTCACGTATTGAAGGGACACAAGCGACAGTAGATGAGGTGTTAGAGCACGAAGCAGGCTTGCTTAAGGACGGTGAGAAATCATTAGATATCCAAGAAATCAACAATTATCGCAAAGCCTTGTTTGAAGCGCGTCATTATTTGGCTGATTATCCCATTCGCTTAAGTTTCATTTTGGCACTGCACAAAATCCTGCTGGATAGCGTACGTGGTGAGAATAAAGCGCCCGGTGAGTTTCGCCGTGATCAGAACTGGATTGGCGCTTATGGCTGCACGATAGAGCAAGCCACTTTTGTGCCACCGTGTCCATTACAGTTACAGGATCATTTGCAACACTGGGAAAGTTATTTAAACAGTGATGATATTGATTTTTTAATTCAAACCGCAGTGATGCATGCTCAATTTGAATTATTACATCCCTTTAAAGACGGTAATGGCCGCATCGGTCGGATTCTGATTCCCTTGTTTTTGTACCAGAAGAAAGTGCTTTCGCAACCAATGTTTTATCTGTCCGAATACTTAGAAAGCCATAGGGGCGAATACTATGCGCGCTTAAAGGCCATATCAGTAGAGGGTGATTGGAATGGTTGGATTGCATTCTTTTTACGTGCCGTGAGCTTGCAAGCACAAAGTAATAGCCAGCGCGTGATGGCGATCAAAAACTTATACGATGAGATGAAGCAGCGCATTCACGAACTGACTCGCTCACAGTTTTCTGTGCATTTGTTGGACGCAGTGTTTAGCAAACCAGTATTTCGTACCACAGACATAATTGAACAGTTGCATCTTGATTTTGGTATCCATAAGAAAACAGTACCTGGATTGCTGCGCAGTTTGCGTGAGGGCGAGGTGTTAAAAGAGCTCAAACCAGCCAGCGGCAACAGACCGGCTGTTTTATGTTTTCCAGAGTTATTAAATATCGCAGAGGGACGCAAAATTCTGTAATCCCTTTGTGGAGCCTCTGTGCGCATCAAATGTATTTGTGGAGTCTGTTTTGACTTTTAGGCTCCACAAGCTGCTTGGAATTAAGAGTGTAAGCAAGTTTTAGAGCTTGCTCCTTAAGTAAAATGAGAAGCCTGTTATGAAAATCCAATTTAAAGTTCAGCCCTATCAAACCGCAGCCGTTGACGCCGTGGTTGATTGCTTTGCCGGCCAGCCTTATCAAGATGCTTTTAGTTATAAAATTGATCCCGGTACAGCTCAGTCCGCAGAGTTTAATCAGGGCGCATTGTCACTGGCAGCAGCTGAGCCTGATTCAGCTGAGCATGGTTTTCGTAACCAGCCCATTCAGTTAACGCCAGCACAGTTGCTAAGCAATATTCACAAGGTGCAGAAACAGGCCAATCTGTTCCAGTCAACAGGTTTGCAAACCTACACCACAAGTGCTGGTAAACCCATGCCCAGCAGCTATAAGCCCGGTGCGGCACTCAATATTGATATCGAAATGGAAACCGGTACGGGTAAAACCTACTGCTACATTAAAACCATTTTTGAGATGAACCAGCAGTTTGGCTGGAGCAAATTCATCATCATGGTGCCCAGTATTGCGATCCGCGAAGGTGTACAAAAATCCCTGCAAATCACCGCAGAGCACTTTGCTGAGCAGTACCATAAAAAGGCGCGCTTCTTTACCTATAACTCCAAGCGTTTGCACGAGTTAGAGAACTTTTCCAGTGATTCTGGCATCAATATTATGGTGATGAATATCCAGGCGTTTAATGCGCGTGGTGCAGATAACCGCCGTATTTATGATGAGCTGGATGACTTCCAGTCGCGTCGCCCCATTGATGTGATTAAAGCTAACCGTCCAATTCTTATTCTTGATGAGCCACAAAAAATGGAGGGTAAAGCCACGCTTGATGCTTTGCCTGAGTTTGATCCGCTATTTATTATGCGCTACTCGGCCACCCACAAAACCACGCACAACCTTGTGCACCGCTTAGATGCGGTGGATGCTTATAACAATAAGCTGGTGAAGAAAATTGCCGTGCGCGGTATTCATACCCGTGGCATTGCTGGCACCTCGGCTTATTTGTATTTGCAAGATATTGAAATTTCCAAGCACAGCCCTGTGGCTCGCTTAGAAATGCAGGTGCAGCTCAAAACTGGTGTGATTAAGCGCCAAGTGAAGCGCATCAGCCAAGGCGATAACTTGTTTGATTTGTCTGGTGGTTTAGATGCCTATAGCGATCGCTATGTGGTGGCGCAAATTGATGCGTTGGCTGACACCATTGAGTTCACTAATGGTGTCGTGTTGACAGCAGGTGATGTGCTGGGCGATGTCAGTGAAGAGCAACTGCGCCGTATTCAAATTCGCGAAACCGTTAACGCCCACTTAGAGAAAGAAAAGCGCTTATTTGCCCAGAGTATTAAAGTGCTTAGCCTGTTTTTTATTGACGAAGTCGCTAAGTACCGCGACTACAGCCAAGACGATGAAAAGGGCGAATATGCACGTATTTTTGAAGAAGAATACCAAGCTGCCCGTGATGCTTATTTACATGAGCTAGCCTTTGATAATGATGCGTACCGCGAGTACTTACGCAATATCAGCGCTGAATCAACCCACAACGGTTATTTCTCGATTGATAAGCGCAAAAGCCAATTGGTCGACCCGAAATTCGCTAAAGCCACCGGCTTATCTGATGATGTGGATGCTTATGACCTGATTATGAAAGATAAAGAGCGCTTGTTATCCTTTGATGAGCCAACCCGCTTTATCTTCTCGCACTCAGCGTTACGTGAAGGCTGGGATAACCCTAACGTGTTTGTCTTATGTATGCTCAAGCAAACCGAAAGCGCCAGCACTATTTCGCGCCGCCAAGAAGTGGGCCGCGGCTTGCGTATTGCCGTGAATAAGTTCGGCGAGCGCATGGACAACCCAGAACTGGTGCACCAAACCAACGTGTTGACTGTGGTGGCGAATGAAAGCTACAGCAGCTTTGTGGATGGTTTGCAGAAAGAAATGCTGGAAGAGTTGGCCGCACGACCGCGTAAAGCGAACGTCGATTACTTTAAAGGAAAGGTGATAGAGATTAATGGCAACCAGCAGGAAATGACGGAACTGCAGGCTAAGCAAATTTATCACTATCTGATAAAAAATGATTATGTAGATGCAGAAGATAATTTAACTGAAGAGTACCACCAAGCTCGCAGCAACGGCACCTTAGGGGTTTTACCTGCAGAGTTACACGCTATGGCTGAGCCTGTTCAGGGGTTGATCGCCACTGTGTTTACCAATGAGGCCTTGCCAAAAGTGCAGGATGAACGCGCAGCTAAAACCAATAATCGCAACGAAGTAAACTTCCATAAAAAAGAGTTTCAGGCACTGTGGGCGCGTATTAACCGTAAAGCGGTGTACCGTGTGGAATTTGATTCTGCAGAGCTGGTTAAGAAAGCAGTTGCGGAGCTGGACGCCAACCTCAATGTCACCTTGCTGCAATACCATGTTCAGACGGGCACGCAGAAAGGTACGTTCACTGGCGAGGACCTTGGCCGCGGTGCAATCTTTCAGCAGCAAGAGAGCCGCAAGTCAGATGAAAATAAGCCGATTGTTTCCACGGTTAAGTATGACTTGTTGGGCAAGATTGCCGAAAACACCGAGTTGACCCGTGAAACGGTGGCGCAGATTTTATCGAAGATCAGCTCTAAAAAATTCTACCAGTTCCAACAAAACCCAGAACACTTCATCAGTGAAGTCAGTCGCATCATTAAAGAGCAAAAAGCGACAACGGTGATTGAACACCTGACGTACAACGTGACCGATGAAACCTACAGCGACAGTGAGATCTTTACTGCCACACAAGCAGGGCAAGACTTCAGTAATGCCACTGAAAAGCTCAGTAAGCACGTGTACGACTATGTGATTGCTGATTCTCAAATCGAGCATAAATTTGCCCAGGCATTAGATATCAGCGCTGAAGTCGCCGTTTACGCCAAGCTACCGCGCGGCTTCTTAATCCCCACGCCCGTTGGCGACTACAACCCCGACTGGGCCATTGCCTTTACCGAAGGCAGCGTAAAGCACATTTACTTTGTGGCGGAGACCAAGGGCAGCCTATCCAGCATGGATCTGCGAGCCTTAGAAAAAAGTAAAATCGAATGTGCACGTAAGTTCTTTATTGAGCTAGCAGCCAAACAGAACGACCCGACGGTTCGTTATGAAGTGGTGGATAACTACAAAAAGCTGATGGATTTGGTGGGGTAAGGATATTCGAGCCTGTTATAAATGGGGGGATTATCCTGTACGTGTGGCGGGGCATTCCTAAGTCTGGCGCATATTTCTTGGTTCGTGTTGATTGCTAATTGGATTAGCCTTGCACGCGTTTAATCACGCCCATCTGCATACCAAACAAGTGAAAAATGCTATTTAAAGTGTGTAATGTCGGATTTCCCTCGTCGTGTTCAATCTGTCGTAAAGCCCGCAAGGAAATTTTACACATGCGTGCAAACTGATCCTGACGCAACCCTGTGACCTCTTTGCGTAACCGACAAACCGCTTCGCCAATGCTGACTTTTCCCTCCGCCAGCTGTTCACGCAAATCTTGTAAATAGCGTTGACGCTCAAGAATATCCATCACAATAACTCCCAAGCAGTCAACTGTTGTCGCAAGCGGCGCAGCGGTATTCTAGGGTGTTGCCACGTTTTTTCAGGCAGCCCTAAGTCGTGCAGCAGGTCAGGTAAGGCTAACAATTGCTGCGCGGTATCGCGCAGTTGTTGATACAGCCACTCTTGCGGTAAATCAGCACACTCACTGACCAGTTGGCAGGCTGCAAGCCAATCAACCTCTCCGCCGCGCTCAACCGTCTGTGGCCATTTAGTTGTGCGAGTAATGCCTTCATCGTCCATGACCATTGGCGCTAAGTCATAAATGGGTGCCAGAGAAATAGCCCGATCATCCCGAATAATCGAAGTGTTGCGACCATGGTTATCGCTATTACCTAACACTTGGTTTAATAAATCCCTGCGTAAATAGTCCAGCACTAAATCAGCAATGCCTGCCTCTTGTTGCTCAGATCGCCAGAGATTCAATAGGCGTTTAAGCACATCCATATGTTGTAAATAACTTCCGGGCTCTGTCACTTCTAATAACGAATAAATCGACTCAACCGCGTACCTACGCACGTGCTGGTTTTCTACTTTTCGATCAAAACGTCGCATCCATAAACTGGGCTTGCTGCCTTCTTCAAGCATTAACCCGTTTTGTTCAATTGTGGAAAAACCCAGCTGGTGAATGGCGCGGTAATAACAGTATTCACTGCGCAAAATATCCTTATCAGTCGCGCCTGCCTTGTGACGTGGAAACTTGATAAACCAATGCGCTACTGCACGCGTATCTGCTAGGCTTGCATCCGGATATAGCAAACCATCCGCTGCTTGCGTCAATAATAATTTAGGGGCTTCTCCGCCTGCTCCTGTAGCGCCACCAATAGCAGCGCCTTGCTCGTAAGCATAGTCTAAAAAACGATGGTCTCTTTGCACCACGTCTGCACGGGAAAAACCCACAGAGGGCACTGAAGCGACTGACTCGAATGCTTCTTTAATACGTAAATGGCCAATCGGTGCGGGCGTACATTGCGACAGTAAAAAAACGTCCATGGCCATATCTACTGGGCGCAGTTGTCCATAGCGTTGCTCTAAAAATCGACGCGCAGCACCTGCAGGAGTCATGTCTTGTAATGCAGCCCAAACAGATGCACCTGAATACGTGTCCCAGCCGAGGGGGAGATTTGCACTCAGCGCCCAAGCTAGACAGCTTTGTTCTTTATCGAGACAATCTACTAAATAGTTAGGCGTGTAACCTAAAGTGCAGCCTGCTCGTAATCCTTGCTGTGCATTGGTAAAGCTCAGTTGCGCAGCATCGTGCCACTGATTCTCAACATAGAGTTGTACAGTTAAATGTTCCATCCGCTTACCATGAGGCAATATAGTGCCTTAAATAATAGCATGCGCAAGATAAATGGCAATATAATGCCTAAAAAATCAAGAATGCAGGGCTTAAAAGCCTTGCTTGGATAATTAGTGCTCGAGCCAGTAAGCGCAAATCGTGTTACCTCAAGTCAGCATCTAAACTTGAAAAACCTTACCCACTCGCTGCGTTTCTTCTTCATTCATCCCAGCTTGCTCGGCATAACTTGCCCACTGCTCAATCGCCTCACGCACCTGCTGTGCTGCAGCGCTTACAGCATCTTTAGGCAATCCAAATATCCTGCCGATTTTTTCTGCCTCAGAAACTGTGGGCGGGTAGGGCTGATAAGCAAAACCAGCGGCGTGGTATTCACCGGTTGCCATGCTGGGTACTAAGTCATAGGCCGGAGCCAGTTGGTAGCCTTTTGCGCTATGCATAAAGCTAAAATTGCGCTCGTGATCATCGGTATTGTTAATGGCACGGTTGAATAGCATCAGGCGCAAAAGCTGCTGTAAGTCATCTTCTATGCTGCAGGAGTAGCGTTGCAGTAGGCGATGCAAATCGTCGTAGCGAAAACTATGACCGGGATCGTGTTGAGTGCTGAGATGTTTCAGTAAACCGTTGGCCGTTATCAAGTGGCGGCGAGCGTTGCCAAGCGTATCGAAGCGCTCCAGCAGCAATACATCGCGCTGGTTGATGTCGCTGATGATTTTACCGTGACCGATATTAATACCTGCGCCTTGCGCCATTAATAAGCAAGCAAGTTCTACACGGGCGTTATTGTAGAGGTCTGTGCTGCGGTTGAACTTGGCTAGATAAGCAATACCTTGATCATGCACCAAAGCCTTTGGTCGAGCACCGCCAACGCCTGATCCTGAGTTGGCTAAATACACCAAGCTCATGACGTTGATATCTAAATTAGCAAAATCCTGCTGGTCGATATTTTGTGCGGTTTGCTCTGCGTCGTGTAATTGTTCCAGTGTGATTCCTGCTGCGTAGTGGGGTGCTTGACCTTGCTCCACAAAACACAGCGCACCAATACGACTGTGAACCTGTTGCGAAAAGCTCAACATTTCACTGATACAGTTGGTGTTAAGGCGTTGTTGGTAGCGTTGCATGGCCAGTTTAGTTAGGACTTTTCGACCCCAAGCATCGGGCAGGTAATCATCAATAAAAGCAGGTGCGGCTTGCTTGCAGGGTAGGGTGAATTCTTTGGCATTCAAGGGTAATTGCACAGGATCGATGGCAAAGGATTGTGGTTGCGCAAGGTAGTTGGCTGTATAGCGAAAACCAACGTTGCTGATCACGCCATGTTCTTCCTGTAACGCAACATCAGCAATATGCATCACGCCTAGCACGGCTGTATTGAGATATAAATCAAAGCGCTTAATCATCAAATAGGCTCACTGGCGGTTTTAATAACTGCGCAAAAGGCTGCTCCAATCCAAGTACTTGAGCGGCTTGATAATATCGGCCAATGGATACACTTAAATCACCTTTTTCCATGCGTTGTAACGTTGCGCGGCTGACACCTATGCGTAAGGCAAAGGCTTGCAAGTCATCCATGGGGAAGTATTTTTTGCGGGCAGTCCTAAGGTTGTCACCTAAGGGTTCTAATGCTTGATCGTTTATGCTCATGAAAGACTCAAATATAAGTATTTTTGGCTATAAATGCATGTGTTTACTTATATTTGAGTATTTTATGTGCTAAGTCAATGGGTTTTGATGCTGCAGCAGCATCGCTTACAGAAAAACTTAACTCAAGCTGAGCTGGCGCGGCGTGTGGGTATTTCTGTGCCGACGGTTTCTAATTTAGAAAATGGTAAAAACACATCGCTAGAAACTTTTATTGCCGTGGTTTTTGCGCTTGGTTTGCAGCAAGAATTGCAGGAGTTGTTCAGCAAGAAAACCATGACCATTGCTGAGCTCGAACAGCTTTACGCTAAACCAAAACGTCAACGGGCTAGTAACAGGGTTGCTTCTGCTAAGACAGGTTCACAAGGGGGGCAGCCTACCGCTTCTGACTCAAATCAAACTTCGAGTCAGCAGCGCGCAAAATTGTGGGACAAAAAGCTGTTTAGCTCTGCTGACACAGGTGATAAGTCATGATCCCTATAACGAAGGGCCAAAGGGTTACCATCAGATGAGTGTTATGGGAGAGGTACAGGCTGTTTCAAAGTCAGCACTTGTAGCTTTAAGTAAGGTGGCTAATATGTCAGAAGCTGAGGTTGAGCAAGTTATTGAAAGTTGCGTCACTGTGGCAAGTCAGTTTTCGGTATTGTGTACTGAGTACTTTAATGGTGTGATTCGTAGCAGCACGGTAAAACATATACAAAAAACACTTGCACGCAATATTGCAGCCATTTCAAGCTGATTTTATTTCTAGGGTTTTAAATTACTAGCCAAGCTTGATGACGGATGACACAGTTCATTGAGCCGCTTATGAGAATCAAAAAGGAGAAGCAGAAATGACCGGTACAGTAATAGCCTTTGGCGGTATTGGTGTGATGTTGGCGCTGGTTGCCATCATGTACAGTGCGCTTGTTGTCTATGCCAACACCCTCAAAGAGGATTGAATCAGGACGTTTTTTGGTTGCTTAAGCGATGCAACAAGCGCGTTGCTGGCTAGTAACCCTTAAGTGGAGCCAGAATTTCCACCTTAATAGTGTCAGCAGGCGGACAAACAGTTGGCATTGCCACACTTTGGGCAGCAGCCGTCTTTATTTTTATAGTTAATTTAAACATCGCCGCCGCATAAGCAAAGCTGAGGAACAAGCCCGGGTTGTGCCATACAGACCTTGGTTTCTTCTACTTCGACAGTGCAGAAGTTTTTAGCATGTTGTTTGGCCTCGGTTTCGGACATGCCGCCGTATTGCATGGCTATTTGACTGAGGCTATCTGTGCATTGTTTGATATATTCATTTGGATTTGATTGCATTTTCTGCCAAATTTCATGAGCATCTTCTTCACTTAGTGGGTAATCACAAGTTACTCCTTCTGCATTCGTATACGGCTGAGGTGCTGTGTTTTTGCCTGCTGCTTCATTGGCTAGGCGCATCGTGAATGGCTTGAAATCACGAACAGTTAATACATTGTTTTTCAGTAAGTCTTGGCGTTGTTCGTTGATAACAGCATTGGCTGAGGTGACAACTAAGCTAAGGCTAGCATCACAGGCTAGCTCGCTTTCCCAGAGCGCGGTAGCGTAGCGCTCCGCATTTGAGCCACCAAACTCATACACCTCCAACACAATGGTGTCGACACTGTTTCCCGCTTGGTCGATTGCAGAAATGCCTACACGTAAATTTTTTACGGTGTCACCTAGTGCGCCGTTATCAAAAGTAAATGCAGCGGAGCACATACCTTGTCCTGCCCAAGCGGTATTGGTATGGGAAAGCTCAATAGCAACTGCCTGCGCTGGCAGAGCAGCACCTACGGCTAAGCAAGCGATAGCACCAATATATTGAAGTGTATTTTTCATTGCTTCTCCATCGAGGGTGTTTGTTTGGTGATTTAAAATGCTTAGAAATTTGAAGCTATTGGCTGTAGATAATATACGAGATGCTAACCAGCTTAATTCAGCACGCTACTAAAAACTGATATATTTCTTTAATTCCGCTGGCTGTAGAATTGATAGCTTGTACTCGACTGTAAAGATTCTACGTGTGCGTTTTTCCAGCTTGGGGTTGGTGTTATTTTTTGAACAATAGTGGTTGGCTTTGGCTTTGGCATTGTGCTCTCCTAAACGCTCTGATTTATGCGTTATCTCAAAATCAGCTGGCTCATGGTTAAATATGACTTGGCGAGCCTGGCAGCATTGAACGAGCCTTAAGCCGTTTAGCTGAAAAAGGTGCTATTCGTCGCGTAATGCGCGGTCTTTACGATTGTCCCGCCTATAACAAGCTGCTTAAAAAAGAATTTAGCCCCGACACTAATTTTGGACATCGGCGTTCACCTTACCCGCTCACCCTAGCTTTAAAAGTCTTGTTTGCCATCATTTAATTGCGCCACAGAACTCGCTATAAGTAGAGCTTAATTTTTTAACTTAAGTGATTGCCATGACCCTTGATCTTAATAGCCGCTACGGCTTGAACCCTGCGCACAGTGAAGTGGTAGACGCCTGTAAACTCATTCAGCCTTGCACAGTCTTGGATATGGGCTGCTCGAATGGACGTAACGCTCTGTATTTGAGCCAGCTGGGCTTTGACGTCACGGCTGTAGATAACAATCCCAACGCCATTGATATGCTGCAGCAGATAGTCAGTCAAGAAGGGTTAACCAACCTTAAAGCGCAGGTGTATGACCTTAATACTGCCGCGCTGACAGACAATTACGGTTTTATTGCCTGCACCGTCACGCTGATGTTTCTTGACCCCGCGCGGGTTGAGGCGGTCATTGCTGATATGCAGGCGCACACATTGCCCGGCGGCTATAACCTGATTGTCTGCGCCATGAGCACTGCAGGCAGCCCTTCACCGGTGCGTTTCTCCTTCACCTTCACCGAAGGACAGCTGCGTGAGGCGTACGCCGGTTGGGAGCTGATTAAATACAATGAGGAGGCCGGTACGATGCACAGTGGTGCGCAATTACAGTTTGCGACTCTGTTGGCGCGTAAACCTGAGTAATAGTTGCGGGCTGATGACTGCAGCTTTAGCGTTTTCAGTGTTGATATCTTGAGTAGCACTCCTTAATCTGAGCAGCTTTGCGACGAGTGTTGGGTGTTTTACAGGGGGCTATTCATGACGCTAAGCAGTAAGGGGCAGCAGTGCATTGTGCTGGCATTAATTAGAACGCTGTCGCACGAGCTGCCCCGCTATGACGCGCGCTGATAACCCGCTGGTTGAGCTCTATCGCGATGACTGGTTGTTGGCGGTGCATAAACCTGCGGGCTTGTTGGTGCATCGCAGCCCCATCGACCGTCACGCCACCGAGTTTGCCTTGCAATACGCACGGCAGCTTAATGGCGGTCGCCATGTGTTTCCCTGTCATCGACTCGATCGTCCTACGTCCGGTGTGCTGTTATTTGCCCGCGATCCCGACACCGCCAGCGCAGTGGGTCAGGTCATGATGGCAGGGCAGGTGCAGCGAACCTATGTGGCACTCGTGCGAGGTTGGCCAGCGGAGCAGGGTATCATCGAGCATCCACTACGTGAGCGCGCGGTTGACCGTCGGTTCAAGGATGAAGCCTTGCCCGTGCGCGAAGCCGTGACTCATTTCAAGCGCCTGGCCTGCGTGGAAATTCCAGTGCAGGTGGAAGGCTATCCACACAGCCGTTACAGCCTGTTGGAGTTGTATCCGCAGACGGGTCGCAAGCACCAACTGCGCCGGCACATGCAGCATATTAGCCATCCGATTATTGGCGATACCAATTACGGGCGCACCAAACACAATCAATACTTTGCCCAGCGTTTTGGCTTCAGCCGCTTGATGTTAGCGGCAACCGAGCTGAGCTTAACGCATCCCGTTACAGGGCAGCAGCTGAGTATCACGTCTAAACCCGACGCAAGCTTTATGCAGGTGTTGTCGATTTTTACGCAGCAGCCAGACCAGCTAAGACTATGAGTTGTCGAAGTGGCTGAATTGCTAAGAAGCGTTTAATCGCGCATAAGATGCGCTCCCACGGGAGGGTGGCGTGGTTTCGTGGGGGCGCAACTTTTGCGCAATCATCGGTAGGAGCTGGCCATGCCTGCGACAGCGGTGGTTTTTTGCAGGTGTGGTCTGTGGTCGGATGCATGGCATCCTCCTACGCGCGATGGGGTTTTGCGGCGGTGTTTGGGTTGGTAATCCCCCCATTTGTAACAGGGTTCAAAAGTAGATGTTAGGCCACTATGGCCAACTTTTGTTTAGGGGTAATACCACCAAGCCCCATATTAGGTCGTTCATTATTGTAGTGCCAAAGCCATTGAGTAGCATAATCTTGAACAGCGGCTATGCTCTCAAATAAATGCTGAGCGAGCCAGTCATAACGAACAGTTCGATTGTAGCGTTCTATATAAGCATTCTGC
>Ga0265293_10000365_pt1 | contig 109616 bp, 103 predicted proteins | sample Munlanlewell138R_FD_192505 | JGI IMG/M metagenome (GOLD analysis project Ga0265293, IMG submission 192505) | Leachate microbial communities from a municipal landfill in Southern Ontario, Canada - Leachate well 138R | ecosystem: Engineered > Solid waste > Landfill > Unclassified | place... | reverse complement strand
CAGGGACTTTGATTTCAGGCCCAACACTCCATTGAAAGAGGGACTTGAACGCTTCGTCCAGTGGTATAAAAGCTACCATACGTAAAACCCAGCTCCCACCGAGATTGCCCAACCTGATGCATCATAGGAAAAATGAACGATTTCGGTCTCTGGTCCACTGCGATCAAAGAGTCGTCCCCAAAGAGGCTTGGAGTACTCAAAGCCTGCACTAAAGTAAAATCCACTCTCGGTAAATGTCAAAGCTCGTAAGGCAACACGCAGGGTATCTAGACTCATCTCATATGCATCCCAGAACTGCCAGGCTTGTTCATAGGAGATATCCATTGCCGTTGAGAAGTATGGGGACATAGAGATGGTGAGCGTGGTGCCAGTACCGTAATACCATGCGGGCTTTTCACCGGAGATATCTTGCTTGACGTTGTTCATCGTAAGACTCAATGCTCGTTGAACCCCACCAAAGATGGAAAGGGCAAACCCGCCGTCCCAGCCAGCTGCACTGGTGATACGGACATCCATTTCAGTACCCTTGAAAGTGTCCTTCCCATAGACCGAAGAGAGCGTACCACCGGTGCTACGCCAAAAGACCTCGGTAAGGAGGTCACCGGCAGCAGAGAGGGGCATGAGCAGCAATAGTGCAATAAAGATGACTAAAGAAAATCTCTTCATCGTCTCCTCCTTGTCGGTCTATTTGCGGTATACTACGGAGAAGACCAATTAGCAAGTGAGTCACTAGGGATTATGGAACATTTTGATCTGATCATCATAGGCGGTGGAGCTGCAGGGCTCTTTCTACGAGCAAACCTCAAAGAGGGTAAAGCCCTCCTACTCGAATCCACTGACCAGGTAGGACGCAAGCTTTTGCTCACTGGCGGAGGGATGTGTAACATCACCAACACCCGCGCCCCTGAGCCCTTTCTCACCCACTTTGCCACCAAGGGCCAACGTAATTTCCTCCTCCCTGCCCTCTTGAACTTCACCCCTGATGATACTCGGCATTGGTTTGAGGATCATGGGCTACCTACCATTGCTCGAGACGATGGGAAAGTCTTTCCCAGAAGTCTTAAGAGTAGAGATGTCCTTTCCTGTCTACTGGATAGCGGATCATGCCCGATTTACTACAACGAACAAGTGACTTCTATCCAGCGCGAAGATGGCCATTTCATCATCCAAAGCACTACCAACACCTATACCGCTAAGAAGGTCGTCATTACCACCGGAGGGATGTCAGTCAGCCATACTGGCAGCGATGGTAGCGGTTACCACTTGGCTAAGATGCTTGGACACGCAATTGAATCACCGCATCCAGCGTTGGTAGGACTCGCTATCCAAAACTGGAGTTTTTCTGATGTTAGCGGGACTTCCCTACAGAATGTCACCGTCACCGCAACACACAGTGGAGAGACTAAGCCCTATCACAAAGGTCGTGGAGACGTATTGTTCACTCATCGCGGTCTTAGTGGACCGGCGATCCTTACTCTCAGCGGAGCGGTAAGGCGTAATGATTTGATCAGCATTACCTTGCTAGAAAATCCAGCTACGCTCTTTGAGAGCAACAAAGGAGCGAAAACAATCTTGGGTGCGCTCAGAGAGCATTCATTTACCCGCTCCTTCGCCCAGAAACTCCTTGTTACCCTCGGCATTGATGAAAATCGACGTCTTGACCAAATCCGTAAAGATGAACGTAAGGCACTGATACACCTGCTAAGAGGTCTGAGCTTCGTCATTGAGGGAACTTTGGGCTTTCAAAGTGCCATGGTCACCCGAGGTGGGGTCACCCTTGGCGAGGTAGATCGTAAACGAATGGAGAGCAAGATTTGTCCGAACCTCTTCTTTTGTGGGGAGGTGTTGGATTATGATGGAGAGAGTGGAGGGTATAACCTCCAAGGGGCGTTCAGCACAGCGATGCTAGCAGCCCACAACCTATAAGGAGTCACCATGAAATTTCTTTGGACCACTATTGATGTAAAAGATCTTGAAGAGAGTGTCAGATTCTATGAAGAGATTGTCGGCCTGAAGGTCGTTCGACGCGTAGAGGGAGGCCCATCTACCATCGCCTTTATGGGAGATGGGGAAGGAACAACGGTTGAGTTGATCACCCATCAAGGAGTAGCGCCCAAGGCTATCGGAGAAGGCATCAGCATCGGTTTTGCTGTATCCAACCTCGATGATCACATCGCCTTCATCGAGAGTAAGGGATTATCAATCCATGAAGGGCCCTTCTCCCCCAACCCTGCGATTCGTTTCTATTATGTTCTGGACCCCAACGGAGTGCGTGTCCAATTCGTAGAAGGCAACTAGACGTACTGAGAGCCGGGTCCAGCCCGGCTCTCTCCCCCTTTTCAACGGATTTTTTCTTACTGTACGCGCTTCACAGCATCAGCGAGGAGCTCGTCAAGTTTTGCCGCAGGATTCTTGAACTTTGCCAAGAAGATCATCGCTGCGATAACGTAAGGCTTGTAACTCGCTTCTTTGTAGAGCGGGATCAGGTAACGGTCAAAGACCGATGCCTCGACCTCACCCTCCTCACAGGAGACGCCAGTGATATCGGCAGGCAGACAGTGCATGTAGAGGGCCTTGCCATCACGGGTGGTCTTCATCAGCTCCTCAGTACAGGTCCACTCCTTGAATTTGGCGTTGTTAGCCAAGCAAGTCTGCTCCAATGCGTGCAGAGCTGCCTCATCACCACTTTCTACGATCTTGGTGCGCTCTTCCATCACGGCGAACGGCGCCCAGCTCTTTGGATAAACGATGTCGGCATCTTTGAAGGCCTCAGCCATTGTATCCACACGCTTATAAGAGCCTCCGCCCTTCTTCGCATTCTCACTGGCTACTTCCTCGACTTCGCTCATCACATTGTACCCTTCAGGGTGTGCGAGCACGACATCCATGCCGAAGCGGGTGAACAGACCGATAATTCCTTGAGGAACCGAGAGCGGCTTTCCATAGGAGGGGCTGTATGCCCACGTCATGGCAACCTTTTTACCCTTCAAATTCTCAACACCGCCGAAGTGATTGATGACATGGAGCATGTCAGCCATCGATTGGGTCGGATGGTCGATGTCACACTGCAGGTTAACCAACGTCGGGCGCTGCTCTAGAACTCCGTCATCGTAGCCGGTCTGCACAGCATCGGCGACTTCCTTCATGTAGGTGTGCCCTTTGCCGATATACATGTCATCGCGAATGCCGATGACGTCTGCCATGAAGCTGACCATATTGGCAGTCTCACGAACCGTTTCACCATGGGCGATCTGACTCTTCTCTTCTTCGAGATCCTGGACTTCAAGACCGAGCATGTTACAGGCGCTAACGAAGCTGAAACGAGTTCGGGTCGAGTTGTCGCGGAAGATGGAGATTCCCAGCCCACTGTCAAAGACCTTGGCAGAGATGTTGTTCTCCCGCATTGCCCGAAGGATTTCAGCTACCTGAAAAACCGCGGCAATTCCATCATCACTCTCATCCCAAGTGAGAAAGAAATCATTCAGATACATGTCGTCAGTCTTAAGGGTCTTGAGCTCTTCAATCATCCCTTTGATCGCAGCTTTGTCCTTCATACAGAGAACCTCCATTCTGTTTTGATATAAAAAATTCTAGACAATGGCATCTTACCATAGGGCAATGCCATTGTCCAGAAATTTGTTGCACTTTGTTGCAAAACGCGCTATTGAATCTTACCCAGCTCCTTGAGGATTTTCTCTGGGGTGAAGGGCCAGGAGTACATCCAAACCCCCACTGCATCGGCAATTGCCGTTGCAATGGCAGGAGCAGCACCGTTGGTGGCGATCTCACTGATGGATTTCGCTCCGTACGGTCCCACCTCATCGTTCACATCAATCAAGATTGCCTTGAAATCCTCAGGCTTCTCAGTGATCATCGGCACACCATATGCAGTGAAATTAGCGTTGACACATCGCCCCTTCTCATCGAGGATCATATTCTCGTAGAGGGTGTGGCCAATTGACTTCAATGCAGCACCGTAGAGCTGGCCCAAGGCAAGCTCTGGGTTGATTGGAGTTCCCGCATCCTGCAGCGCATAGAACTTTTGTACCTTGAGCTCCCCGGTGCGGGTATTGACCGCAACTTGGGCAAAGTGAGCGCCATACGGGATTGAGTTGTGAAGCGTGGTGAATGATCCGGTCCCCATTACCTGACCACGCCCAGTACCAGAAAGGGCTGTATGCGAAAGGTCAGCGTAACTGAGCGTCGCACCGGTCTTGGTCGAGTAGACCTCACCAGGCTCACGAAGACTCAAATCATCAACGTCCTCATCCATCTGTAGCGCCGCCTCAGCAAGAAGGTTCTTACGCAGGTCCTGAGCTGCCTTGTAGGAGGCACCTCCTGCAAAGTACGTCCCACTGGAAGCAAAGGCTCCGGTGTCGAAGGTACAGCTGTCGGTGTCTCCGCTGGTGACCGTCACCCGATCAAGAGGCACACACATCGCCTCACTGATCATCTTTGCGGTGACAGTATCAAGGCCGGTGCCGATATCAGCCCCTCCGCTGAAGATCTGGAAGGTACCGTCGGTAAGCAGTTTTGCCCACGCGTTACCGTGGTCGAGCCCAGGCAGTCCACTGCCCTGCTGGATCATGGCAAAGCCTTTACCGACCTTCCACTCCGGTCCCAGACCTTCAACGCGTTTGCCCCACTCAATCATCTCAGCTCCGCGGACCAGCGACTCCTCTAAGCCACAAGAACCAACGGGCACAACATTTCCTTCTCGTCCCTCTCCAAGGCCACGAAGGATCTCGAGCATGTAACCGCTCTCGACCTTGTTCTTCATCGCCATATCGAAGTAGTCGACCCCAATCTCCTTGGCCAATTCGGCCATACAGGTCATCAGGGCGTAACTACCCTTGGGAGCACCATAGCCTTGGTAGGCTCCGGTCGGGGCGATGTTGCTGTAGTAGGTAATCACCTGGAACTTCATGTTGTCCACTGCCAGAAGCGGCAGTGTCTTGGAACAGGCGTTCATCGGAACGGTGAGGCAGTGATTCCCGTAAGGGCCAGTATTGGCTCGAACGTCCATATAAACTGCTGTGATCGTTCCATCCTTCTTTGCACCCATTTTCACGGTCACCCGCATCGGATGACGTGTTGAGTTGGCAACAAACTCCTCCTCTCGGGTATTGCGGTAGAAGACCGGCTTGCCGGTAATCCAGGTGGCATAGCCAACCAGGTCCTCAACCAACACGTCTTGTTTGGAGCCATAACCACCACCGACGCGCTCTTTGATAACCCGAATCTTGTTCTCAGGAATCTGACAGACCCAACCGACGATTCGTCTGACGTGAAAGGGCACCTGTGTTGAAGCGTGAAGGACCAGCCTTCCACCATCAATCTTTGCGTAACAGATGTGCGGCTCCAGTGGAGTACACTGAATCTGCGTTGTCTGGTAGGTGCGCTCGATGATTGCATCGGCTTCTGCAAAACCTGTATCCACATCCCCGATCTTCCCATAGGCTGCACTGGCAACGTTCTTTCGAATATCTCCGTGCAAGGGGAACATGTAGACGACCTTTCCATCACGGGGGTCAGCTGCCTTGTTGTACTCATCCAGATCAGATGGGGCACCGCTCCGATACTCTACCACCCCGTTGTGTACCAACGGAGCTCCCTCGGCCATCGCCTCTTCAACCGTGTAGACCGCATCGAGCACTTCATACTCGACCTTGATCTTGTCCCGGGCCTCAATTGCCTGCTCTTCGGTCTCGGCAACTATTGCCGCTACCCGGTCCCCAACGTGGCGAACCTTTTGGTTGAGTAATTTTCGGTCATGGGGACTGGGCTCAGGGTTGGATTGCCCTGCCTGCATGTAGTAGACATCAGGACAGTTCTCGTGAGTGATGATTGTCTCCACCCCCTCGACCTGCAGTGCTTCTGTGATATCAATGCTCTTGATGTAGGCATGGGCATGAGGACTGCGCAAAATTACCATCGAGTAGTATCCAGGTTGTACCCGATCCTCTACAAAGGCGCTCTCTCCGGCCACCAGCTGCGGACCATCTACTTTACCCTTGGCCTTGCCGATATAGGTCAGATGATCGCGGAACGATGGGGCAATCTCACTCTCCCACTTACCGCTTGCAATCCATTCACTGGCCAACTGGACAGCAGTATAGTACTGTTCGTAGCCGCTATCGCGAATGAAGAGACCACTGAGGACTTCATCGATTTGCTCCCGAGTGGGTTTAGGATGACGCTCCAATAGCCAAGTGAGCAGAAGTGCAGTTGCCGGTGCATTATACGCGCTTTGCACCACCCCTGCATGGACCATCGCTTGCTGGATTGGGTTTAGGTTACGACTGGTACCTAAGCCCTCAGCTGTGCGGATCATACTACCATCGGCTTGGACAGCGAGCATCAGGTTGGAGTAGACAGGAATGTCGTTCACCAGGACGGTGTCGCTACCGACAAAGCCTTCCCCATCGTCACTGTCACGTACACTGCGGTAGCCCAGCTCAACGAGTACTGAGCGAAGGGTGCGTCCATCAAGTACTTCGACGGTATGGCTTTTATTGTTAACGGTAAATTTAATAGTGCTCATCATACGCCTCCTTTGAGAAATTCGCTGAAGAGCTGTCCAATCCCTTCGGCGGCGATATAGCGCTTGTACTGTGCGCTACCGATGAAATCATCGGTCGCTTCGAGGGCTTGGCTGACAGCAAGCTGTACATCCTCACGGGTTGAGAGTTCTCCCGCTTCAATGGCGTTCTCTACATCGTTGAGGCGTTGTAGGCCACTGCCATGCACCGCAGCAAAGAGGCGGACGTGGCTGATGACCAGCCCCTCACCCATCATTGCGCCAAAGGCTACATTGACCGCACTGCGGTTCTGCACACTCAAGGCAAAGCGACGTGAGCCAACGTACCGCTTATCTTTGGGAAGAGCGATAGAGAGGATCAGGGTGTTGGCATGCTCCTTGATGTAGGCGTGGTATTCACGCACTGGAATCTCATCCTCACTATAGGCCCCACCTTCGGTGAGATTGGCGGTCTTGAGGGTACAGCGACTGGCCAAAAGGGCCGGGGCGAGATAGGAGTGGTCGCTCATCAGAGCGAGGTTGCCGCCTATCGTTGCCATATGGCGCCGTGTGTACGACCCACAGTAGGCTGCAGCTTGTTTGAGCCATGCAGGGATGAGAGGACTATCAATCAACTGTTGCAAGCTTACCATCGCACCGATACGAATCGTCGGTCCTTCATCGATGATAGTGTCCAGACCAAGCTTTGAGAGACTCACCACTGCCTTCGCATCCAAACCTGAATTCAATCGATTTATTTCAGTACCGCCGGCAAACCACCTGCTTTTTGGGGTATTGCGCCTCAGCGACAACGCATCAGATATGTTCGATGCCACAAGAAATTCCTGTATCATACGACCTCCTTACGGGCTGCCTTATCAAGCATGCCCCTGCTAATCTCATTCGCCTTGGCGGCGAGTTCATCCTCTTCAAATCCAACAAGCTCCCCATCATGGACGACAAGCTTTCCGTTGATAACAGTGTGGGTAGTGTTATGGTTGGTACCACAGAAAATCAGGGCAGCGACCGGGTCACTCTGTGCTCCTGCATAGGGAAGAGTCGATACATCCCAGACTGCGAGGTCTGCAACCCATCCCTCTTCCAGGCGCCCGACGTTTCCGAAGTTGAGTAGCTTTGCCCCTCCTTCGGTTGCCATGGTGAATGCCTCGGTGGCGGTCAAACCCGCAGCACCATATTTAACGCGCTGTAGCAAGAGTGCTTGGCGGACTTCAGCAAGCATATCCGAGCTATCATTGCTGGCGCTACCATCGACTGCGATACCTAGGTTGATACCCATATCCAGCATCTCTCTCACCCGACATATACCGCTGGCAAGGCGCATATTCGATGACGGGCAATGGGCGATGTGGCTACCGGTCTCCTTCAGTAGGCGTAGCTCATCGTCGTTGAAATGGATGCCATGGGCGTACCAGACATCGCTGCCAATAAGCTCGCACTCCTCCATCAATGCAACTGGGCGCATCCCATACATGTCCAGGCAGAAGTCGTTCTCATCGGCGGTCTCACAGAGGTGAGTGTGTAGGCGCACCCCATGTTTACGGGCAAGGTGCACCGTATCACGCATCAAACCTTTGGTAACGGTAAAAGGGCTACAGGGGGCCAAGGCAACCTTGTGCATCGCATCAGGGGCGGGGTCATGGTACTGGGCAATGACGCGCTCACTATCGGCGAGAATCTGGTCATCGCTTTGCACCACACTGTCCGGTGGCAGACCTCCATCCTTCTTGGAGAGACTCATCGACCCGCGGGTCGGACTGAAACGCATGCCGATCGTATCGGAAGCCTTGAATTGTAATCCCATCACATCCGCGCTGATTGAGCGGGGATAGAGGTAGTGGTGGTCGGTGGTAAGGGTACAGCCGGTCTTGGCAAGCTCAGCCATCGCCAGCATTGAAGAGTAATAGATCGCATCTTCATCGATATACTTCCACACATCGTAGAGGAAGGTCAGCCAGTCGAAAAGTTTGGCATTCTGAACTGCTGGGTGGTTGCGGGTAAGGGTCTGATAGAAGTGGTGGTGGGTATTGACAAGCCCGGGGAGAACCACGTGGTGGGAGCAGTCGAGGACTTGCGTCTGCTCAGGGGCAATGACAGTGCCTGTCTTGCCGATTGCAGTGACCTTATTGTTTATGATCAATAAATCAACACCGCTTTGCTGCGGTGCATCAAATGAGGTCTGTAGACAGTAGATATTTTTTAATAGAAGCGAGGAACTCATGCCTTCGGTTCTCCTTAATACGAGCGAAGATCGGCCTAAGTAGATCCAACAAGCCGGTCTTGCACTAAGTCGGCTCGGCATGCGGCTAGTTCCGCAAGGAAGGAGCAGGAGGCAAGGGGACCACCTGCTACCTTAGTTCATCCATGCCGCCTTACCCCCAGGGCCCCTAGTGGGGGCAGGCCCTCTTTCTCACCGCTTACTAGGCGGCCAGATACGCTTTTACTGAGCTACGGAACCATCTTCCGTAGCTCAAGTATATCACACCGATGGTGCCAAATACACCACGTTTTTACTTCTTCTCCAACGAGTAGGGCAGCATTGCATAGAAGGCTGCACAGATCTCCAGGTCGTCGATCCTGTTGATTTCGTTGGGTGCATGGGCCTGATCTTCATCACCAGGGCCAAAGCCGATTGCCGGAATCTTATGACGGCCGGTGGTGGCCACCAAGTTGGTTGAGAAGGTCCACTTATCGACTACCGGATCCTTTTCAAAGAGTGCTTTGTGGGCAGCAACACCGGCTTGCACGAGGTAGTGGTCTTCATCGATCTTCCAGGTGGGGAAGTAGAGCTCCTGGGAGTATTCCTTCTTCGTCCAGCCAACCTTCTCATAGTTGGGCATCTCAACGACGATTGATTCAGGATCATCACCGGTTGCCTTGCTGATGTAGTCGCGCACCTGATCCATTGCCATAGTGGCATCCTCACCCCAGGTCAGCCGTCGATCGAGGTAGAGCATGGCGTAGTCGGCCACCGCACACTGACTCGGTCCCTTCACATCCATCTGGCTGACGGTGATTGTGCCCTTGCCGAGGAACTTATCCTCATCTGGCAGCAGATCTTTATTCAGTTGCTCAATTGCCAATGCAGCTTTAGCAGCCTTGTAAGCGGCACTTACTCCGCGCTCTGGAGCACTACCGTGAGCACTGATTCCCTTGAGGAAGACGCGAATTTCCATCCGTCCGCGGTGACCGCGATAGAGTCGGCAGCTTGTCGGCTCAGTGGAAACGACCAAGTCTGGCTTCAAGCCCTCTTCTTCGATGAGGTACTTCCAGCACATGCCGTCACAATCCTCTTCCATTACCGTGAAGGTAAAGAAGACGGTATACTCACCACCGTAGCCAAGATCCTTGAGGATCCGCCCTGCGGTGATCATCGAAGCGGCCCCACCCTTTTGGTCACTGGAACCACGACCCCAGACCTTGCCATCCTTGATCTCTCCACTGAAGGGATCGAAATTCCAGTTATCCAGGTTTCCAACCTCTACGGTGTCCACGTGTGCATCGAAGGCAAGTTGCTTCGGTCCGTTGCCCACCCGGGCGACGACAGAGCCAAGTCCGTCGATATAGACCTCGTCAAACCCCGCTTCCTCGCAGAGAGTGACGATCAGGCGACATACATCCTCCTCTTGGGAGCTGTAGCTCTTGACCTTCACCATCTTGGAGAGGTTCTCTGCCGTGTAGTCACGGTACTCAGCGGCTTTCTGTCTGATTTGTTCTGCAATTGTCTTCATGCATTACCCCTTTTCTTTATGATTTTCACCCCCTAGGGAGTGATGTTGTCTACGGTTTTCCAAACCTTTGCGGCAACCTTGGCCGCTTCACGATAGATCGCATCCACATCAATGTGCGCGATCGTACGATCCTCCATTACAATCTTTCCATCGACGATTACGCTCTCAACACAATTGGAGCTCATTCCCCACACAAAGTGACTGGCAGCATTATCGCTAACAAGCGGTGTCGGACTGTGGTAATCAGTTATCATCAAATCAGCCTTATACCCTGGGGCCACCATACCAAACTTACCATCGAAGTAGCGCTCCAGAAGGCGGTTTGCACGATTGAGGGCGCCCACATAGTCGCTGGGCCACCACGGTCGTCCTTCATCCTTATGTTTGAAGAAGGCCAGCTTGAGCTCCTCGAACATGTTACCGCCACAGCCATCGGTGCCGATGAGCAGGTTCTCTACATCCTCAATTCGTCCAAAGTAACCGACATGATTGTTCATGTTGCTGCGGGCGTTGTGGGCAAGGAAAGTCCCATATCGATTGATCGTGTCGATCTCATCGTCGTTGAGGTACAAGCCATGGACCAAGAGCGCTTTGTTGCTCAGCAGTCCATACTTCTCCAAGCGATCGACGATATCCATCTTGTGGATATGATGGCTTTGTACCGCATCATAGCGATCTTCTGCCACATGCAGGTGAATACCACATCCGGTCTCGCGTACCGCCTCGCCCATCAGGGCCAACCCTTCATCGGGGATAGTGAAGGGAGCATGGCCACCGATCATCGCTTTGACAAGCGATCGGTCGGTGCAGGTCTTTGCAAAGCGCACGTTCTCCTCTACCCCTCGCTCAACCTCATCCATCCCGCCGTTACGATCGGTCACCTCATAACAGGTAGAGCCGCGCAGGCCCACCTCTTCCATCCCACGGGCGATGACATCAAGGCTTCCTTCGATGAAGGAGGGACTTGCATGGTGGTCAATGGCGCAGGTAGTGCCGGCGAGGATGGCGTCGATGGAGCAGATCAAGGAACTGTAGTAACATGCCTCCTCACCGAGACCTCGATCGAGGCGCCACCACCACTCTTGGAGCACCTGTACAAAATCTCGCTGCGGACCTGTGGAAATAAGCATCCCTCGCGAAAGGCCGCTGTAGTAGTGATGATGGGCACAAACGTTCCCTGGCAGGACTGTCTTGCCTCGTCCATCTATGATTTTGTCGGCCTTCACTGAGGAGGCTGCTCCCTTACCGACTGCGGTAATCAAATCATCAACGATAACGATATCAACGGCTTCACTGACCTCAAACGGCGGCGCCGTCTGCATGATCCTCGTCTCTTTAATCACAATCGTTGCCATATAATCCCCCTTACTCCTCGACATATCCCAAGAGATAGCTGTATGAGGTGTAAATCGTCTCGATCATCGCAGCAGCCTCATCGTCGATCGGCGCATCGGCAGCCAATAGACCATCCCCGTCTATTGAGCAGGCTACTGTCCTCCCCTCCATTCGTACCAGTACCTCAGGCCCATCGGCCCAGAAGCCACTGTTGGACGAATCATCAAAGTCCTCTTTGGTATTAAAGAGCGTGAACTTCTTGCGATATGGCCCTCCATCGTAGGGACAGAAGGTCTCACAGTTGCCACACTCGTTGCAGAATGCATCAAGGTGGAGGATTTGGAATGGGTCCTCAAAGAATCCGGTGTTACGGACATCGATGGCGACATTTGCCCGGTTGGGGCAGACATCGACACACTTGTTGCATACATAGGAGCACTCCATACAGCGCTCAGCTTCAATACGGGCAAACTCCGCATCGCCGAAGATCTTCGAAGTCAGGATTTTGCTACGTTTTTGGGCGAGTTCTGCAAAGAACTCATTCTCAGCGGCAACGATCTCTTCACTCTCTTCAAAGGAGTAGTCCTCATCATCGTCCCAATCGTCGTCATGGTTGTGTTCATCCTCATCCTCGGGTCCGAGGATCTTGTCGATGGCACTCTCCACCGCCTTTCGGCCACTGGCAATACACCGCACGATTGTGGAGGGACCAGTGTAAACATCACCGATGATGTACACATCGTCGACTTCACTTTCCAGGCTCTCATCGTCTGCAATCGGCCAGCCCTTCTCATTGGTCGGTACACCATACCAAGTAAGCTGCTCCCCATCAGGCCGTTCACCGATGGCGGTGATCATCGTGTCACACTCGATGGTGAAGGTCTCGTCGGTGGCAAGTGGTTTGCGCCTACCGCTCTCATCCTTCTCCCCAAGTTTCATACGCCTGACTGTCAGGGTGCGCTCCTCAAAACGTTCTGGGTTCGCTAGGAAGATAAACTCAATGCCATCGGCCTTGGCGTTTGCAAACTCCTCATGGTCAGCGGGCATCTGGGCTTCAGTTCGGCGGTAGAGCACCGTTACCTTTTCTACCCCAGCAACTCGGTGAGCCGCCCGTGCCCCATCCATAGCGGTATTTCCGCCACCGACGACCACCACGTGCTTGCCCAGGCTCAGCGAAGCAGGATCGCGCCTGAACTGTGAGAGGAAGGCCAGTGAAGGGCGTACCCTACTGCGATCTCCTTGCAGCGGAATCTCATTATCTACTTCACTGCCAATGGCGTAGAAAATCGAATGATATCCCCTCTCTTTGAGAGTCGCGATATCCAAGCTTTGGATATCAGCGCCAAAATTGAACTTAACTCCATGGGCCTCGATAAAGCGAATATCACTCTCAATGGCTTCAACCGGTAGGCGGAAGCCTGGAATAACATGACGTACGATCCCTCCAGCTGACTCTTCACGCTCATAGACGGTTGTATCAAAACCGGCTCGGGCGAGGAAGTATGCTGCCGAAAGGCCTGCAGGACCTGCCCCTACTACCGCTGCCTTGATCTTACTTTTCTCAGGTGGTCCTTCCCAGCGTTCCTTGAAGTCGGCAAACCCATTCTCAACGGCGATACGCTTCATATCCCGGATCTTCACCGCTCCCTCGTAATCCATACGAGTGCAGTGTAGCTGACACTGATGGTCACAGATGTGTCCGGTGATCCCTGGCAGTGCATTGGTATCATAGATCAATTGTAATGCTTCACCGTAGCGACCTTGGCCAACCAACTGCACATACTCAGGTACTGCTTGGTGAATCGGACAGGCTTCGACGCAAGGTGCTACGTAGCAGTCCCACATCGGAAGACGTTCATACACCTTCACCGCATCGGTGCCTCTAAATTGCTTCTCAAGCTCTGCATAGGCACCGGTACGAGCCTTGGTCGCCAACTGTTCAAGGCGTGGGATGTCGATGCTCTGCATCTCCCATCCTCTGCTCTCTTCGAGGATCTCTACCAATTGCTTGAGGCGGGTGTATCCACCTGGCTTGAGAAGATCGGTTGCCAAAGTAATGGGACGGATTCCGCTCTCAAAGAGCTCCTTGATGGTAAAGGCTGTTGCTCCTCCGCTGTAGGAGATTGGCAGTTTCCCATCAAACTCCTTGGAGAGTCGTTCACCAACGGTCGTAGAGATGGGAAGCAGCGCCCTGCCACTCATGTACATCTCATCGCCACCGAGGACCCCTTGATCGTTGACCGACCCGAGCGTGTTGGTCAACTTGACTCCAAAGCCAAGGCCAACCTCCTTGGAGAGAGCTACCAAACGAGTGAGCATAGCGATGGCATCGCTCCACTGCAGGTCATTGTCAAAGCTCTCTTGCTTGAGGGTGATGTAGTCATACCCGAGGGTATCGAGAATCTCACGGACAGTGTCGTATCCCAACAAGGTGGGATTGAGTTTGACGAAAGTATTGAGCTTCTTCTCGGTGAGCATGTAAGAGCAGATAGCTTCGATCTCTGCCGGCGGACATCCATGCATCGTTGAGAGCGTCGTTGAAGGACTGATGTTTGCACTGATCTTCTTTGATAGACCTGACAACTCCTTCTCCTTGCCCTCCCATGGAGTGCCTTCGAAGAGCCCCTCTTCAATGAGGGCATCAAGTTCTTCCAGGTATTGGACAAAGCGCTCATCGCCCGTTGCATCGATCATGTTGTCGATGAACGTCTGCATCTTGGCTGTCTTGATACCCTCAAGGTTGTAGCCTACTGACATGTTGAAGATGAAGGAGGGCCGCTCAAACGGAGCATCACCCATCACCGCCTCAAGGAGATGAAGGATAATCCATGCCTTAGCATACTCATCCCACGCTTTGGGCAGGGTGTACTCGGTCGACCACTCGGTGTTGTAGCCTTCATCACGAACGTCGATACAAGGCTTTTCAATCTCCAGCTCATCAAGGATCTGGACAGTTTTCAACTCCATGAACCGACCACCGACCAAGTAGCTGGCAACAATGTTCTGCGCCAACTGGGTGTGCGGACCCGCTGCAGGACCAACGGGAGTGGAGCAGTGCTGACCGAAGACAGTAATGCCATTTTTGTGCGAATCGAGGTAAAATTGCTCCTCGCCGATACCAAAGATTGAACGGTGAATCCGATACTCACCGACGATGCGTTCGATCAGTTCCGAGAAGGGAACAGGGCGCATGATGTCTCCCATACTCACTCCTACGACAGTGTTTGATCGGCGACATGCCGACCCATTGCTATTCTAATGCAGATTGGCGAGAAGTCAATCTTTATTGCAACAATTCGCAACAAACCTGCTCTCTGTGCTACCACAAAAACTGAATGCAGCTCACTTCGACTATGATTGCTTAAATCACGCAATTCCAAAATATTATACCTATATTTTGGCTTATTGCGTAACAAATCCGCTATTTTTTACATGATGTCGCATTTCATTGTGTCCATTATAATTGTATTTCCTTTGCAAAACGACAACAACTGATGGAACGGTTGTACTCATTTGCAGGACAACAGCCCAAGAGCACCTACCTTTCAATTGACGTGGCTGATAGGCTGGCCTACTATGGAAATCCGGTGACATAGGTAGTGAAGATTCAGATAAATCTACCTGAGAATACAAGATCTGCCAAACAACAGAAATGGAGGACAAAGGGATGAAATTCAATTATGTATGCAATGATTGCCATGGACGCTACAAGAGCAAAGAAATCTTTTATCAATGTCCTAAGTGTTCAGCACTCAATGACGGCTCATCCTTCGCCCTCGGTAATGTCATTGTCCGCCTGGATGAATCATACCTCTCCAAGCTTAGACGAAAGAAGCAGCTCTCTGTGCAAGACTTCCTGCCCTACCAAATAAAAGACCCTCTGGCCTTTCCTGTCGCCAATACTCCCATTGTTCATCCGAAGGCTTTACGGGAAGCTACTGGCCTGAAGAATCTTTTCTTCAAGCTCGATGGTGCTCTTCCCTCTGGATCCTTCAAGGACCGGGCAAGCATTCTCATTGCTGCCCAGGCGTTGGCCCATAAACAATCAAAGATTGCCCTCGCTTCCACCGGCAATGCCGGAGCTGCCATGAGCGCAGCCGGTGCGGCCTATGGCCTTGAAATCATCCTTTTTGTCCCAGAATCAGCTCCCTTGAATAAATTAATGCAGAGCGTTCTCTATGGGGCGACGGTAGTTCCGGTCAAAGGCAGTTATGACGACGCCTTTGCCCTCTCCATCGCGTATACACAAGAGTTTGGTGGAATCAACCGAAACACTGCCTATAACCCAATGACCATCGAAGGCAAGAAGAGTGTCTCCATAGAACTATTTCTGCAGTTAGGTCGCAAAGTACCGGAAGTGGTGTATGTGCCCACCGGGGATGGATGCATTTTTGCAGGTGTCTATAAAGGCTTCTCGGACCTGAAGGATGCAGGGCTTATCCACAACATTCCTCACTTGGTAGCCGCCCAATCTACCGCTTCGAATGCCATCAGCAAGGCGTGGGGAACCGGCGACTATTCTAATCTTAGACGAGCGACCACACTTGCCGACTCAATCAGCGTAGAAAGCCCTGCCAACGGGCGAATGGCAGTACGCTATATCAGTGAGAGCAATGGCTGGGCAACTGAGGTCACGGACCAAGAGATTTTGTCAGCGCAACTGGAGTTGGCAAGCGAAGCAGGACTTTTCGTTGAACCTGCTGCTGCGTGCGCCTGGGCTGCTCTGAAAAAAGACACCTCAATGCTCCTCGATCGCTTTGGTGAGAATGTAGAGGTCTGTACTTTGTTAACAGGGACAGGCTTCAAGGATATGGCAGTCTTTGATGGTCGGATCAGCATTCCAGCAGCGATAGAAAACTCTGTTGACGCAATGAGAGCTCGCTTTGCTTGATGACAGCTTTGACAAAAGTGAGCAGTTAGAGTACCTTTTTTACGAAATCGGAGGAGAGAGGCATGAAGAACTTCGCAATTGGTCTTGGTATCGGTCTTGCTGTCGCACTGGTCGTCTTGATAATCATGGCGATTAAGCGTAGTGGTGAGCGCAAAGCTGCCGCTAAGGAGATGGATCGACTGAAGATGTTGCTTGCTGACCGAATGGACTTGGAAAGCGATGGACTTACTAAGATCCGACAAGAGAATGAAGATCTGAAGAAACAAAACGAAAACCTCCGTATTACCGTCAATACGTATTCACAAAAGCCTGGAAGAAAGGAGATTGCTCGCTTGAATGTCTATCAGACTGCTGTAGATCGATTGACGATCAACAGTCCGGGTTTTGGTGCAGCATGGCAGGCAGCTCTTAAGGAGAGCGAAGAAGAATTTGAGAAGTCCTATGTAGGCACCCAGTCATTCATCAAACGCCTAATCCCTGCAAAAACAGACGCAAACGTATTGCAAATAGAGGATTGATAACGATTTATAGCCGAAATGGTGGAACAGGTAGACACAAGGGACTTAAAATCCCTTGCTCGTAAGGGCGTGCGGGTTCAAGTCCCGCTTTCGGCAAACTATTATTATGTAAGAACTTACAAAACTATTTTTACTCTGACCCTTCTCCTGATGACTCAGCATCCCGCATGGAAATCGACTTTCTGATAACCAAAAACAAGATCACAAACTGACATAATATTTCTCCAATTGAGGTAAAATCGGGAAAATACTACACGTTAACTTCACTGAGAAAGTTTATTGTCAAATATGCTCAGCAACTACATACACCCTATGTATTGCATACTGGGGATATAAAAATTGAAGAGGGTATTACCTACCTCCCTCTCTATATGACTGCTCTTCTTTAAGTGACCAATAGGGTAAGGAGAGGCTCAACCCTGTAATAGCCAATGCCTTGGGCACACATCCATTGAACAATACAAAGTGCCTTGAATAGTATTCTCAATATTCTTTGATCATTTTTCTGGGCAGAACTATTCAATGAGCAGCTGCTTGTCCCGCATTTCACTTACCCAGCAATAGAAGAATTTTATCCTTTACCCGCTCAACCACCACTGGGTTGGCTCGTTCTTTGAGCGTTGCTGTACGACTTTTCCAATCTATGCTTTTCACTTGGTCGGCAAGGACTACTCCTGTTGTTGCATTAGCAAAGGAGAGTATTGGAACTTCAAAAGGATATCCTTTCTGTTTGTTGGTCACAGGGCAGACCAACGCAAGCCCATATTGGTTGTATAAGCGTGGCGTTAATACTAACGCTGGTCGCACACCTTGCTGTTCATGACCCTGTTGACCAGTAAAGCTCAACCATACTATGTCCCCTTCATCCGGTATGTATTGAACTTCTACCATTTCTCGCCTCCAACTTCATCCTCAAAATAATCAAGGTGATGCAAGTTATCGGGCGTAATGGTTGCCAGTAAACGTTCAAGCTCATCCGCACGAGACCGTTCTACCGGTATGAGACGCAGGCTGGACTCTTCTACTTTGCACTCCATAACAGCTCCCTGACCCAGCTGTAACTGGGTTAACACTGCTTTTGGAAGTCGGACTCCCAAGCTATTGCCCCATTTTTGAATTGTCACTCTCATCATGGCAAACCTTCCTTCGACACCGAATATCATTATGGCCCTCCTTTAGTATATACATTCATATATACATGAACAAGGTCTTGAACCTTGTACAATCTTTATGTGTATAGGAGCAACTATCTCTTTTTTACTTCAATCATGTGCAGGTCAAGTTATTGCGGCAATTGCATAAACATACAGCTTTTTGCATATCAAATTGACAAAACTTACAACAACGTCTAGATTGATAGGAACTCATCGGAGGTGGGTATGGAAGAGCGTATGAATGAGGAGCGACATCTCACCAAAGAAGAGGTGGTTGCCCAACAACTTTTGGAGGAGAAAGAAGCAGACGGGAAGCTAAGAAGCTACCGTGGCCCACTCTCCCATATTATCACCGTACTCTTTTTGATTTGGTCTGCTTACCAAATTTATGCAAACACCATCGGCATTGTTGATGCAATGGCCCTCAGGACTTGGCATCTAGCCTTCCTGCTGGTCTTTACCTATTTGCTCTTTCCCGCCTTTAAAGGAGAGCGTCGACAACGCTCTATCCCTCCAATCTTCGATATCCTTCTCCTTGCACTAACTGTCTTTGTTATCGGCTACCTGTTGACCAACTATGTAGCAGTAGCAAAGCGTGGGGGGTATCTGAACAAGACAGACCTTTGGATTGCTGCGTTGGCAATGCTGCTGGTCTTTGAGGCTGCTCGTAGAGCATGCAGAAGCTTGGCTATCCTAGGCCTCATCTTCCTTCTGTACAACTTCCTGGGTCAGTTCATCCCAGGTGATCTTGGCCACGTGGGCTTTTCGATCAAACGAGTCCTTACGATCATGATCTGGGGAAGTCAGGGAATTTTTGGCATCGGCCTTGGAGTCAGTGCAACCTACATCTTCCTCTTCGTCCTCTTTGGGGCTTACCTCAAGCACAGTGGCTTCAGCCAGTTCATCAATGACATCTCTCTTACCCTAGTCGGGCGCACCGCCGGTGGCCCTGCAAAAGTGGCTGTTATCGCCAGTGCACTGCTGGGAATGATCAACGGTTCGGCGATTGCCAACGTCGCCACGACCGGTACCATCACCATCCCTATGATGAAGAAGACCGGCTACAAGAAGGAGTTTGCCGCAGCTGTTGAGGCGGTCGCCTCCACCGGTGGCCAGTTTGCCCCACCGATTATGGGAGCTGTCGGCTTTGTCATGGCTGAATTTTTGGGAGTGAGCTACACCAAGGTATTGGTTGCGGCTGCAATCCCCGCCTTTTTATACTACCTGACTCTTCTCTTTGCCGTCCACTTTGAAGCAAAGCGACTCGGCCTCTCAGGTCTCTCCAAAGAGAACATTCCCGATGCTATCGTAGTCCTTAAGAAGCAAGGCCACCTCCTCATTCCCCTGATAGTGTTACTAGGACTGTTGGCGCTTGGGTTTACCCCGTTATACAGTGCAGTGGTCTCAATTTTTGCTACTGTTGCCGCTTCGTGGATTCGTAAGGAGACACGCATGGACTGGCGCACCATCGTCCAGGCCACCGTTGAAGGGGCGCGCTCGGCAATTACCGTCGGTATGAGCTGTGCAATCATTGGTGTGATCATTGGCACCGTCTCCCTGACAGGCCTTGGCTTGGCCTTCGGATATGTAATTCTTCGCATTGTGGGAGCGGGCCAGCTCTACTTGGGTGGCTTCATGGTCATGCTGATGAGCACGGTCCTTGGCATGGGAGTGCCTGGTGTCGCGGCCTACGTCATCGTATCCACTGTCAGCGTCCCTGTCCTGATCCAAGGCGGAGCAATCCCCATGGCAGCACACATGTTCTGCCTCATCTATGCCTGTCTCTCCAACATCACCCCGCCAGTGGCAATGTCCAGTTATGTTGCCAGTGGTATCGCCGATAGTGACCAGACAAAGACCAGTTTGATTGCGGTCAAACTCGGACTCACTGGCTTCATCCTCCCCTTCTTCTTTTTGGGCAATCCTATCTTGCTATTGGGCACTGTCGAAGGGGCGTCTATTCTGCTCACCCTACGAGCGGTGATCACCTCCTCAATTGGAGTGGTGGTCCTCTCTGCAGGCCTGCAAGGATATCTCTTTGATCGACTGAAGATTGTTGGTCGGATAATCCTGGTTGGCGCCGGAGTGCTCTTTATTGAACCTAGGCTTGGCACCGATGTGCTGGCCCTTGGCCTTTGTCTCATCATAGTAGTTGCACAACTTATGCAACGATCATCACATCACAAGGAGTTACCAGTATGAAAAAAGGTATTGTAGTACTTATGGTCCTCGTCCTCCTCTCTGGCTCACTGTTTGCAGCAGGAATGCAGGAGAGTGCAGCAAAAAAGACGGTGATTAATTTCCCCACCGCAGCAACGACCGGAGCAATTTATCCTCTCGGATCGGCAATTGCCAACATGTGGAACAACGAGGTTCCCACTGTGCGTGCAAGTGCACAAGCAAGTGCTGGCGGAATTGAAAACCTCAACCTCGTCGCCGATGGTGAGGCCCAGATGGGTGTTGCCGTCACATCGATCATGTATGAGTCATTCAACGGGATCGGATCCTTTGAAGGACGACCAAACCCCAACCTTCGTGTCATGATCGGTCTGTATCCAAACCCGAACCAGGTCGTCGTCACCAAAGCAAGTGGTGCCGCTACTCTCACCGACCTTGCAGGCAAGCGCTTTGCCAGTGGTGCGCCGGGTTCAACGACTGAAGTCGAGACGGACATTCACCTCAATACCGCTGGTCTTCCCTACCCAGAGGGGCTACGGGTACAGTATGTCGGTTTCACCGAAGCTATCGACCTAATGCGCAATAAGCAACTCGACGGAGCTTGGATCATGGCCGGTATTCCTAATGCAGCCGTGACCGAGATGCTCTCCACCGCCGGTGGTACGCTCTTGGAGATCGATGATTCACTCATTGGCGCTCTTCAGGCAGACTACCCTTGGTATGGAGCCTACACAATTCCTGCAGGAACCTACCCTGGTCAGGACACTGATGTACAAACCAGCGCCATCAAAATCACCATTTTCACCGACGCTCGCGTCGATGATGACGTTATCTATGAGCTGACCAAGTCTTTCTGGGAGAACTTTGATGTTCTTAAGGAGACTCAAGCACCTTTAAAGAATGTCGTAAAAGCAGAAACTACCAAGGATTTGGCGGGCCTGCCCATCCACGACGGAGCAGCTCGCTACTATCGCGAGATTGGCTTGCTCTAAAAGTTTTGTAGGGTTATTGAGGACCAGCTTCGTGCTGGTCCTTTTTCATTTGGCCCAACAGACGGAGGCAATGAAGGGCATCCAGCTCCCCACTTTTCACTTGCTCATAGAGTTCGCCGAGCAGTGTTTCATCAAAGAGCGCAGAGAAGCCTTTGAGCCCCAAGAAGGCCGAGACACGATCGCTGGCCGGACAGAAGACCAACTCTTCTTTGCTCCCATCCTGTAGGATTTTCCCCTCATCTATGAGGACAATGCGCGTGCCCAGCTTAAAGGCTTCGTGGATATCATGGGTGACAAAGAGAATGGTTTGCCCAAAACGGCGATGGATTGAGAGGAGCTGCTCCTGTAATTGGGTGCGCGTCTGTTCATCCACAGCACCAAACGGCTCGTCCATGAGGATGATGGAGGGCTCAGCGGCAAGGGCACGGGCAACACCGACTCGTTGGCGCTGTCCTCCACTGAGTTGGCGTGGATAGCGCTCAAGGTACTCTTGAGGCAGGCCCACGACCTCCAGTAGTTCACTCGCACGTCTGCGCCTCATCCTCTTATCCACTCCCTGCAGGCGTAAAACATAACTGATGTTCTCCCACACCCGCATGTGAGGAAAGAGTCCCACCTGCTGGATTGCCCAACCGATGGAGCGCCTCAGCTCCTCGATATCCCAATCGCTGAGCTTCTTGGAGTGGATGCGTAAGTACCCAGAGTCAAAGTCCAAGAGTTTGTTCACCAGCTTCAAGAGTGTGGTCTTGCCACAGCCGCTGTGGCCGAGAAGGACCACAAGCTCTCCCGGGGCAACCTTGAGGTTGATGTCAGTGAGAACCGACTCCTCGAGGGTGTAAGACTTGGAGATGTGATCAAACTCTATGGCCCATTGCATCAAAGCAGTCCTTTAGACGCGAGGAATGCACGAGCCACATCCTTGGGATCTTGCTTCTCAATCTCAACTTGGTAGTTCATCGCCACCATCTCTTGATCATTAATTGCACCGGTGAGCAACTCGAGGATCGAAGTCAACTCTGGGTAGGTCTTGAGTGTTTGCTCACGCACTATGGTTGCTGCTAGGTAGCTGGTGAAGTAGTGTCGATCATCTTCGAGGAGCACAACGTCCTCAATCTTGAGGCGGCTGTCGGTTGTGTAGATGGGAATGACATCGGCTGCAGCAGAGGAGATTGCCTCAAATCGAAGACCGATATCAATTTCTTTGATCGATTTGAAGGAGAGGCCGTAGGTCTCGACTAATCCTGGATACCCATCCTCGCGCTCCAAAAAATCGGGATTTGCCGCAAAGATGAGGGTGTTGCTGTAAGCAGCAAGGTCGCTGACCTTAGCAAGGCCATACTCTCTGGCCACCTCTCCACGTACGGCGATGACGTAGTTGTTGGCAAAGCCATACAGACCGGTCCAAGCCAATGAGAGCTCATCAGAATAAGCTTTTTTGACCGCCTCGTAGAGTGGAAGTGGCTCGGCGATAGGATCGCGTTTGAGGACCATAAGCCATCCGGTACCGGTGTACTCAGGATAGAGGTCGACCTCCCCTTTTACCAAGGCTGGATGAATATTACTGGTCCCTCCACCGATACCCAGACTTTGTTTGACGGTGATATCACTCTTCGCTTCAATAAGCATGGTCAACATTTCGGCAATGATATATTGCTCAGTCATTGGCTTACTTGCCACGACGATGGTCTTCTGTTCTTTCTTACACCCGGTCGCCACGACCGCGATGATCAACAGTATAATGATTAGGATTGTACTCTTACGCACTCTCTGCCTCCTCTCCCAGGTACCGCATACGGACCCGTTTTTCAATAATTTCTAATATAAGATCGCCAATAATAGCGATGGCAGCAATCAGAAGGCTGCCAGCGATAGTCATCTCAGCGTAGTTGGTAGATATTCCTCGCCAAATAGCTCTACCCAGGCCACCAGCCCCAATGAAGGAAGCGATGCCTCCGAGGGCGATCGTCATGACAGCCATCGTGCGAAAGCCATTGAAAATGACCGGCAGTGCTAATGGTAAGCGCACCCAAAAGAGCAGTTGGCGTCGGTCAGTGCCCATACCCACTGCCGCTTCTATGACATCGTCATCGACTTCAATCAAGCCGGTATACGTAGAGCGCACCATAGGTAGCAATCCATAGAGGACGATGGCAATGACCGCGCTGGTGAGACCGATCCCCGATATTGAGACCAGGATACCAAAGATAGCAATTGACGGAATGGTGTATAGAAAACTGGTGATGCGCAAGATCAAGGTGGCCAGCAGGGAATGGCGAGTCATAACAAAACCCAACAACAATCCCAAGGCTGCCGTGATCGTTATACAGATGAGTGTGATGTAGAGGTGCTGGCCTAATAGTTCCAGGAAAAAAGCGGGGCGCTGGGCATACAGTGCAAAAACACCCTTGATCATGTAGCCTTCCTTATCGCGAATATTCAACAACAATACTGCCTAATAGCCAAGATGGAAAGCCCTTGACGAAGTGGGTTGAGCCATTCACTCTTAGGCCATGATACAAGAGAGAGCCAAACGTCTTGGATTCAATGATGAAGAGGTTGCCCAGATCATCGAAACACAGCAAGCGGCTGAAGCACACCCCGATCATCAAGAAACGTTGCAAGACCTTCGCCACGCTATCAAAATGCAAAACACCCAAGCTGTTGCGTTACTGCTCGATAGTGGTTCCAAAATCCATGGATCATGCTATCCCCTGACCATGATAGTCCAGAGTCTGCAACAGATCGATGACCTGTACGAACACTGCGACATAAGCCCATCAGTTCGTGATGCAACACTCTCTGATATCCATCGTTGGAGCACTGAACATCGTAGACGGAACAATGGAGTGTTTGGCCTCAGTCAGGTCTTTTGGATTGCTCGCCATCTCACTGCAAAGATTGTTCAGTTGGGAAGTCTCCAATTCGAGCCAAAAGTCTTTGGATATCCCTATCGCATCTATCGCGACGATGCACATGCTCTGTTACTCGTTGCGCAAAGCGAGGTGACTTGTGACGCTGGGGGCTACATCACCGAGGCTAACAACTTCTCTTTTACCACCCAACTGATCGATGATGGACACACTCTCTTGGCTCACCCCGTCAATCCAAACAGTGGCGCTATTGAACCAGACCCAAGTCACTTTTCACTCTCTGCCCTCACATTGATTGCAGACAACGAGCAAGAACTCATCAACATTCATATACCCAGTGAAGCTGATCTGTCTCCTGCAGCTGTCGATGATGCCCTCTCTCAAGCTATCCACTTCTTTGCCTCCCACCCCCTCTTCGTGTGTGTCTCATGGCTGATTGACCCAGCCTTGGAGATAGTGGCAAAGCCAGAGAGCAATATCGTTTCCTTCATGCAACGGTTTACAAAATTTTCTGTTCCTCACCAACTCCCACAGCTCTATGAGCGCGTCTTTGGCCAAGGGTATGATCGCAGTGCAGTACTCGCTCATCACAGCACTACATCACTACAGAAGGCAGTCCAGAGAGAACTGCAGCAAGGAATGATCTTTCGCACCATGGGTGGACTCCTCCCTACCATCGATACATCAGTACTCTAAATTGTGCAGAGTTCTCCTGGTATCGATTACGTAGACAGGATCCATCCCCATGGAATCACCAATATAAAGCTGTCCAGATCCGACGATTATGGTAATACTCTGATGACTTATCGAAGTTTCTGCGCTTTAGCCTGTGCCTCTATGGCGATTTCAATAGCCCGAAATGCATGCTCTTGGCTCATGGCAGTCTCAGTTCGATCAAGAGAGTCGCGGATGAGCCTTCCGAAGAATGGAAAGCCGACCTCACCTCCAACGTTAAAACGCTGCTCTCCCTCATCATTGACCAAGATAACTGTATCCCCATCCGAGGATGCCGCGACATCGATGTATTTGCGTAGCTCAATATATCCCTTGGTACCAATGAGGAAGAAACGTCCATCGCCCCAGGTTCCCAACCCATCGGGAGTAAACCAATCAAGGGTGAAATAGCATGCAACGCCAGTATCGGTGGTCAGACAAACGTCGCCGTAATCTTCCAATCCCGGGTATTGCGGATTGTTAAGGTTGCCGACTCTGCTAGAGACCACTGTCGCGTCAGTTGCACCACTGTAGAAGAGCATCTGTTCAACCTGGTGGCTGCCTATATCGATGATAATGCCCCCATAGTGCTCCTTCTCAAAGAACCACTGAGGGCGCGAATGGGCAGCAAGACGATGCGGACCCCACCCCCGTAGTGAGACCAAATCTCCAATAGCGCCTTGTGCAAGCAGCTCTTCTGCCCAAACAGCCGATTCCACATGGATACGCTCGCTGTAATAGACAAACCATTTGCCCCCTGTTTCTTTTACCTTGGAGCGAGCAGCTTGTACCTGCTCAAAGGTAGTAAAGGGCGGTTTATCGGTAAAAAAATCCTTACCAGCATCGAGAGCTGCGAGGCCAATAGCTCCTCGGTCACTTGGGATTGCCGCAGCCGCAATGAAATGGATACTCGGATTCTGCAAAATCTCTTCTTTTGTGTTGGCAACTACAGCAGAAGGAAATGCTTTTACAAAGGCTTTCACCTTCTCAAGGTCTGGATCCCAGACGCTCACCACATCTGCACCAGCCTCACAGAGGCCATTGCACATCCCGTAGATATGTCCATGATCGAGTCCAATAACTCCAACCAAATATTCACCCTTCTCACACACTGGCGCAGGCTTGCCAGTAGGCGCATAGTTCTGTCCATCCATTCGACTCATCGTAACTTCCTCCCTCACATATTCCCCAAGGTGATTTCCAAATCCTCAAAATTCTCTACTGATCTAAGCTTTTTGTTATAACGAACCATCTTTGATAGCATTCCTTCAGTGGTATAGAAGGGATCGTCCTGGGCAATTGGTAAGGTGACCTCTCTCCCTTCAACCGAGGACTTATACATCGCACAGATCAGTTCAACAGCATTTTTTCCTTGTATCCCATCCACTACGGGAACACCACCGCTCTGTATCGCCTGCAGTACATCCTCGATCTGGGCAGTGTGGCCCTCAAAGGCTAGACTTTCAAGCGATTCATACCGGCTTTCAAGTGTTCGCTCCATCTCTTCACTCGGCTCAAAAAATCCATTGGGCAGTTGTTTGACCGCTTTGAGTGACCAAGGAATCGAGAAGGAGGCGTTCTCAGCGGCAAAGAGAAACTCCTGTTTTTCATCATGTTCGACAAGCGTGCTGGCGATTTGTGCAAGCATACCCTCGTAGCGGAGAATGGAAAGAGAGAGATCTTCAACCTCGCTATTGGGGTGGGCCACGTTGCTCATAACAGACAACACACTCTTGGGCATTCCAACCAGCCACTGCAGGATGTCGATTTGATGCACTGCATGGTTGAGGGTGCACCCTCCCCCCTCCTGTTCGTAGGTACCGCGCCACCACAGATCGTAGTAGTTTGTGCCACGCCACCACATCGAGCTTACTCGTGCAAGTAGTACCTTGCCAAAGTCGCCGGCATCAAGCATCTGCTTGATTCTCATCGGAGCGATCTTAAAGCGGTTTTGTGAAATAACAGAGAGAACCTTGCCACTCTTCTTTTGGGCGGCAATCATGATATCGCATTCACGCAGTGAAGGAGCCATGGGTTTTTCAACAATGACATGTTTACCTGCCTCGAGAAAATCAACAGTTGCTGCACAATGACTCGATGGCGGCAGACAAATCGAGACCAAATCGATATCATCAATGCCCAGCAATGAGTGATAATCTTCAGTGATTGTAACATCTTGCAGATCAAATCTCTGAGCCAGATTCATGGCCTTTTTTGGATAGATATCACACAATGCCCGCACTTCACACTGCGTTGCAAGACTTATAAACCCTTGCATATGGGCTACAGAGATTCCCCCGCATCCAATGATTGCCACTCCAAGTTTTTTCATTGTTGACTCCTGTTGTTATCATGATTCTATCAGACTATCATCTCTAAGCAACGCGATATTTTTTCCCTTCTTGGATATCACGGCATCGGAATTAATGTTTCACCTCATTTCTTGCAGATCTCCACCAAATGAGCAGCACTATTTGTCAATGGGCTTTGCAAGTATACAAGAGAAGGATATAACTAGAGACATGGATGAACAGCACCTTAGCTTAATTGACAGTCACTTTCACCTTAGAGCCATTGAGGCGAAAGGCATCGACCCGATTGCACTTCTGCAAAAGATGCAGGAGAACAATATCGTTGGCCTCGAAATTGGATTGGCTGGCGATGACCTAGGGATGCGCATTGAACGCTTTGGTCACTACGATGGCCTACAGTTTGCAGTCGGTATTGGCCCCTGGGGGGTCGATAAAGGCAGGCCTTCCATCGAGGTGCAAATAGCGCAACTTGAAGAGCAACTTGATCTTTATAAAGCTGCGGCCATCGGTGAGATCGGATTGGACAATCATTGGAAGTACGGCACCCCGGAAAGTCAGGAAGCGTTGTTGCACCGACAGTTTGACCTAGCCCAAGATCGAGGTTTACCTATTATCATTCATAACCGTGAAGCTGATGAGCAGTTTATCAGAATCTTAAAAGATCGCTCATTTGCTTCAGGTGGAGTGTTTCACTGCTATCAAGGAGGCGACGAGCTTGCCCACCTAGCCATCGAAAAGGGGTTTTTCCTCTCCTTTGCTGGGCCTCTGACCTATAAATCCAACACCCAGATGCAAAAACTTTTCTCCTCTCTACCCTTATCCTCACTTCTTTTGGAGACGGACAGCCCATACCTGAGCCCAGTCCCCCTACGGGGTAAACCAAATACCCCACTGTCGATGATCCATATCTACCGATTTGCAGCTGAGTTGCGACAGATCAGTGTTGCAGAGTTGGTAGAGCAGATTGAGATTAACTATCACCATTTTCTCACCTTCTTAAGAGAATAACCCGAGAAAAAAGGCTTACGTTTCTTTATTTTTTTAGCAATATGTAAACCTAAGGAGATAGATGTCATGTTCGGAGAACGCCTGAAGCGTGCCCGACACGCTGCATCCCTGTCAATGAAAGAGTTGGGATCTAAAGTCGGTGTGAGTGCCAACATGATCAAAAAGTATGAGCATGGCCAAAGCATGCCATCATCAACAGTATTGTTGGCACTTTCCAAAACCCTGAATGTCCGCAGTGAATATTTTTTCCGTCCAGTACAGCTTTCTATGGGTCAACTCAATTATAGAAAAAGGCCTTCTTTACGCCAAGGAACGATCAAAGCGATAGAAGCAGAGATACACGACCACCTTGAACGATGGCAGTTACTTGACAACTTATGGCCAAATCCCCCATTCCGTTGCTTTAACGAGAAACCTATTGTTGTAAAAAATGGTACAGATGTTGAACGCTTAGCCGAAGGAATACGTGATCGATGGGGACTTGGTCGCTCACCTATTGCTCACCTTACTGAAGTCATTGAACAACAAGGTATTATCGTTATGACGAGTGATGTGCCAACAAACAATACAATTGATGGTATGTCAATGACCGCTGGTGAATGGTCAATCATTGGTACTTGTTGTTCAGGCGATGGGGCGCGACAGCGCTTCACACTAGCTCATGAATTAGGCCACCTCTTACTCGAAAGTTCTTCGGAAGATGATTTTCCTCTGGAGCAAGCATGCCACCGTTTTGCCCAGGCACTGCTGTTTCCCAAAGAATCGGTCATTCGCGCTATTGGTCACAAGAGGCACACTTTAGCTATAAGCGAACTCTATCATCTGAAGCATCTCTGGGGCATAAGCATGCAGGCAATCTGTCGTCGTGCTTTTGATTTAAAAATTATCAACGAGTATGCCTATCGAGAACTTTGCAAAACTTTCTCAAAGCGAGACTGGCGCCGACGAGAACCAGGAAAAATGATTGAACGAGAAGAGAGCACTCGTTTTGAACAACTGGTGTGGTGGGCTATCAGTGAGCGAATTATCACTCAATCCAAGGGGGCAGAGCTATTGAGAAGGCCAATTGTTGACGTATTTACAGAATAGGTAATGTATTTAAATCGTGGCTGAGACCGATGCGGATTGCGGTTGACCACCTTAGTAACAATTCGCTACATTTATAGATGGATCGAAGCATCCACTGTACAAGGAGTAAGCTATGATATCCTACAAGGAACTCGGTCTGGTGAACACCAGAGAGATGTTTGACAAGGCAATGAAAGGTAAGTATGCCATTCCCGCCTACAACTTCAACAACATGGAACAGCTACAGGCCATTATCCAGGCTTGTGTTGCAACGAAGAGCCCGGTCATCCTGCAGGTCTCCAAGGGTGCACGCGATTACGCGAACATCAACCTGCTGCGCAATATGGCCAGGGGTGCCGGAGAATACGCAAAGGAACTCGGATATGAGATCCCTATCGTCCTACACCTCGACCACGGTGATTCATTTGAGACATGCAAAGAGTGTATTGACAATGGCTTCTCCAGCGTCATGATCGACGGCAGCCACCTCCCCTACGAGGAGAACGTCGCATTGACCCGTAAAGTTGTTGAGTATGCCCATGCCCACGACGTGACCGTTGAGGGAGAACTTGGTGTCCTCGCAGGTATTGAGGATGAGGTCAGCCACGAGAAGAGCACCTATACCAAGCCTGAAGAGGTCGTAGACTTCGTCAGCCGCACTGGTGTTGACTCTTTGGCTATCTCTATTGGTACCAGCCATGGAGCCAACAAGTTCAAACCCGAGGATTGCACCCGCGATGAGAATGGAAAACTTGTTCCTCCTCCGCTACGCTTTGACATCCTCGAAGAGATTGAACAACAGCTTCCTAACTTCCCCATCGTTCTGCACGGATCCTCCTCGGTACCCGAGCAGTACGTTGAGATGATCCAGCAGTATGGTGGCAAGCTCAAAGACTCCATTGGCATTCCAGAGGAGCAACTTCGCAGGGCAGCTTCCAGTGCTGTTTGCAAGATCAACATCGACAGTGATGGAAGATTGGCTATGACCGGTGTCATCCGCAAGGTGCTCTCTGAGCAGCCAGGCGAGTTCGACCCGCGCAAGTACCTCGGACCAGCACGTGAAGAGCTGAAGAAGATGTACATGCACAAGAATACCAACGTCCTGGGCTCTGCTAATCAGGGTTAAGGACACAATCATTGATGAGCCGCCCAAGATGGGCGGCTTGTTCATGCTTTGACACACATTTAGGCGTGTGCTATATTGTTTAAGGTCGGCCTTTTAGGTCGTTTTATATGTAAAAACAGAGGTTTTCGCCGAAAACACAAGGAGATCGTTTGGCTACAAAGGATTTGAGGGTCAACAGACAGATCCGTGCAAGAGAAGTGCTCGTCATTGATCAAGATGGAAACCAAAGGGGTATCATGAGCTCCTTTGATGCGGTGGCTCTCGCTGAGGGCGTAGGATTGGATTTGGTGGAGGTTTCACCCAACGCAAACCCACCGGTCTGTAAGATCCTCGATTTTGGAAAGTACCGCTACGAACAAGAGAAGCGCATGCGGGATGCAAAAAGAAACCAGAACATCGTCAAGATGAAGGAAATCCGGATGCAGCCCAAGATTGAGAAACACGATCTTGAGACAAAGAGTAAGCACATCGGTGAATTCCTTAACGAAGGAAATAAGGTCAAGGTAAGTATCCGCTTCCGTGGCCGAGAACTAGCCCATACCGAATTGGGGAAAGTGGTCCTTGATCGCATACTTGCCCAGCTAGAGACAATTGGTGTAGGCTACAACCTTGACCGGGAGGCACAAATGGAAGGCCGGATGATGAGTATGATTGTCAGCCCCTCCAAACAACCTCCCAAGAAAGAAAACCAGTAACTATAATCCCGCATGGGATTGAGAACATGCTGCTTCAAGGGGTCTTGTTCCTTGAGAGCGCAAAATAAGGAAGGTGCATAACTATGCCCAAGATGAAAACAAGAAAAGCCGTTGCAAAACGGTTCAAGGTCTCGTCTGGCGGAAAGGTCAAGTACAAGAAACAGGGCCTCCGTCACATTCTTACCAAGAAGAGCAGCAAGCGCAAAGCGCACTTGCGTGCTACTGGCATCCTCAGTGATGTGGAAGCGAAGCGTGTGAAGAGCATGCTCCCCTACTCCTAAGGAGGATTATCATGGCAAGAGCAGTAGACGGAACCAAACACAAGGACAGACGAAAGAAGATTCTCAAGCAAGCTAAGGGTTACTACGGAAGAAGGAGTACCAACTACCGTATCGCCAAAGATGCTGTTGAGAAGGCCGGCCAGTATGCATATCGTGGACGAAAGGAGCGCAAACGCGACTTCCGCCGTCTGTGGATCAGCAGAATTTCGGCTGCAGTGCAGGAGCAGGGATTGAATTACTCCCAGTTTATGCATGGTCTGAAACTCTCCAATATTGAGATCAATCGCAAGGCTCTCTCGAACATGGCTATCGAGGATGCCAAGGCATTCGATGCACTTGTGGACCAGGTAAAGGTTGTCCTCGCCAAGTAAGGCAGGAACAATTCGCTAGGTTGAACCAAGGAGGAACCGTGTCTGTCGTTGATACCATCAGGTTACTTGAACTAAGGACCAAAAAGGCTGCCGGCTTGATCGCATTGCTTCGCAAGGAGAAGGAGGAGTTGCAACAGCGCTTTGACCTTGTCCGTGCCCACAATGCTGAGCTGGAGGAGTATGTAGAGAGCTATACCACGAGCAACAAGTTGCTTGAACAGTCAATTGCTGTTGCCCTGGATACCCTCTCCACGATCGACGGTTTGGATGAGGTGGAACTCTTTGAAGACCTTTCCCTCGAGTTGGAGGCCGCTGACTCCTTTACCAGTGGTGAAGCGTTCAACAACGACGAGATCGATCTCGATGCCTTGTTGGATGACAGTCTTTAACTAAAATTCAACAAATGCAGAACCTTTGAAGACAGGGCCACACGGCCCTGTTCTTTCTTGCCCCCCTTTCACAAACCGTATTCTTATTGTACGATAGAGACAGACAGGATGTCCTGTCTTGTAAGGAAACGTCTCCTGCGGTGCCACCTGGAGCCACAGTCTCTTGGCTCAACTTACACAGACGGGAAGCGGTATAGCTGATTTGCATTGCTCCAACCCTCCGGGGTTAAATGGAACAGAATCTTCAGCAAAACTAGTTTCCCCTTTGAACCACCGGTTCAAGAGCATTCTCCGGGTGTCACACCGCAGGTTTTTTCATGTTTTATACTAGGAAAGCTCGTCATGAATACCAAATCCGACGAATTGAAGAACCTCATCTTCATCACCATCCCTGAATCTGCAGCACAGATCATTGAAGGGTTTACTATCGATCCAACCATTGAGATTCCAGTACAACTGCCAGCCGATAAAGATCGGATGGAGAGTACTGAGGAAATTACCATCGAGTTGATCATCAGTGGCATGCTGAAGATCCTTGCATGGGATCCTGGGCACCCACATCGCTCCTACTATCGGGACTTTGTGCTAGCCGTACAGCCTGATGCGGCCCAGGAGCTCAATATTGCTGCAATCGCCCAAGAGCAGAAAGGCAACTACCTCTTTGCCGAAGAGTTGTTTCGCTCTGTATGTGCCCTCACCCTGCAAAGTGAGGCATTCATCAACCTAGCAACCCTTTACAGTCGTATCGCAGCCGCAGATCAAGATAAAGGGGAAGTGTACGACACTAACCAACAGAAGGCGCTTCAGACTCTCAAAAGCGGTTTGGATACCCTGGAGGATGACCCTGATCTACTGCGGGAAATAGGCTTTTTCCATCTGTATCAGGGCAATGTCGAAGTAGCACGTTCTTTCTTGGAGCGATACCTTGAAAGTGATGGCCCGGAGGATGAGAAGCGAGCTCATACCAAGAAGATCATGGAAGATATCCAGGCCAAGCTCTCTGATGACGAGCGGCTGATGGCTGCCTATGATGCCATTCAAATGAACAATGAGATTGAGGCAATTCGTCTGCTCGATGTATTCCTCTCCGACAACCCCACGATCTGGAACGCTTGGTTTCTCAAGGGATGGGCCCTTAGACGAGAACGACGCTTTAGTGAAGCGCAAGAGGCGTTTCTCAAGGCCCTCTCTTTCTCTGAAGGAAGCAGCGACCTCTACAACGAATTGGCCATCTGCTCTTTGGAGAGTGGAGAGCGTGAGCTTGCAAAAGAGTACCTTAATACGGCCATCGATCTGGATGAGGAGAATATTACCCTCCTCTCCAACCTCGCCTACCTTCACTTAGCTGACGGAGAACTTGATCTAGCGCGCGAATACCTTGAGCAGTGCCGTGCCCTCGATGAGAACGACCCGGTAATTATAAAGCTAATCGAAGACTACCAGCGCGAAAGCGGCGAGATGGTCGGCTCCCCGATTGTTCAAGAGTACCTTGCGGCCGAAGAGGTAATTGAGCACATGAGTGACAATGAGGAGGTGTAATGATAGAGCGTAGCACCTCGGTTGAACAAACCCTTGCCCTAGGAAGACGTATCGCTCAAACACTTGAAAGCGGGCAGGTCGTAGCTCTTAGCGGAGGCTTGGGAGCTGGAAAGACAGTCCTTGCTAAGGGCATAGCCGCAGGTCTTGGAATTGTCGATGATGTAGTCAGCCCTTCATTTACCCTTATCCAGAGCTATGAAGGCCGCCTTACCCTCAATCATCTTGATCTCTATCGCCTTGACTCAATCGAGGAGTTTGAGATGATTGGCGGCGATGAATACCTCGATCCAGATGGAGTCACGCTCATCGAATGGGCCGAGAAAATCCAAGAGATCCTTCCAGAGGATACAAAAGTCATCACCATTACCATAGAAGAGAACTTGGACCGAACGATCGAACTGAAGGGATTTGTCATATGAACGTACTTGCCTGCGATACTTCCACTGCAATCCTACATCTGGCCCTGTGTATCTTCGATGATCAGCAAAACATCTCGTGGTTTGAGAGTATCTCGCTGACTGCAGGTAATAGACATAGCGAACTGCTGATGGACCGTATCATCAGTCTTTGCGCAGATGCTTCAATTGAAGTGTCCGATCTTGACCTCTTGGTTGCAGCCAAAGGACCGGGCTCCTTCACCGGCCTGCGCATTGCAATGGCAACTCTTAAGGGTATTAGCTGCGCTGCCAACATTCCCCTAGTGGGGGTGATGAGCCTCGATGCTTGGTACCATGCTATTGACTTTGCTGATAGACCCACCCTGGTGGTAATCGATGCAAAAAAACAACGCTTCTATTCAGCCTTGTATGAGCGAGGGGAACGGTTGGTCGGACCCGCAGATTTACGCTTGGAACAGATCAAAGAACTTATCGATCACTACCCGACTCTTTTGGTCAGTGGTAGTGATGCACCGCTGCTCGCCAAGCGTTTGGATAAAAACCTTACCATTGCTCACGGTAAAGGCAGTGCCCTAGCACTGAGCCTTGCCCGCTTGGGCGTAAAGCAGTATCTTAGCCAAGGAGTAGATTCTGATGAAGCAGGTCCGCTCTACATCAGAGTGAGCGATGCCGAGCTTGCGTTGCTCAAAAGAACCCAATCGTTGGAGGAACGTGATGATTGAACAGGATATTTTGATCATAGGTAGTGGTGTGGCCGGTATGAGTGCTGCCCAATATGCAGCTCGAGCTGGTCGCTCAGTCACCGTCATAGAGGCCATCGCTCCAGGTGGACAGACGATGTACATTGATATGATCGAAAACTACCCCGGGTTCAATGAACCGATTAGCGGAGCAGAGATTGGGATGCGCTTTCACTCCCAGGCTGAGCAATTTGGAGCAAAATTGGTATATGCCACCGTCAAGGCTATCGAGAAGGTCGGCGACCTTTTCTTTGTCACGACCACCGATGAGGAGGTCTATCAGGCCAAGGCTGTCATCTTTGCTACCGGAGCAGAGCACCGTCACCTCGGAGTTCCCGGAGAAGAAGAGTACAACGGCAAAGGCGTCTCCTACTGTGGCACCTGTGATGGTCCCTTCTTCCGTGGCAAGAGAATCCTTGTTGTCGGTGGTGGCGATACAGCTCTGACCGATGCCATCTACCTCTCTAAACTCACTGAACACGTGACCATCGTCCACCGCAAGGACCGCTTCAGAGCCCAGGATAACCTGGTCAAGCAAGCTGAGCGCAACAAGAATATTGAGCGGGTGATGATGCACACCGTCACCGAAATCAAGGGTGATGGCAACAAAGTCACCAGTGTGCTGCTCAACGATCTTGAAAAGGGAATCCAATATGAGCGGGAGTTTGACGCTGTCTTCATCTTCGTCGGCATGATCCCGCAGACTGACCTTCTAGATAAGAGCGTTCTCACCCACGACGGGTATGTGAATACCAATGAACGCATGGAGACAGTCACCGACGGCCTCTATGCAGCCGGTGATGTGCGCGACACTGTTTTCCGGCAGTTAATCACCGCAGCCAGTGATGGCGCAATTGCCGCCCACTGTGCCAGCGAGTACATTGATGAACTTGAAGGGCGTGCATACGTCTAACTGATTCTCCTTGACGCTAGCCAATCCTTAATGTTCTAATGAGGGCATGAAGATTTGCATGGTCAGCAGTGAAAGTGTTCCGTTCTCCAAATCTGGAGGACTGGCAGACGTGGTAGGGGCCCTTAGTGGGTCCCTTGCTACTCTCGGTGATGATGTTCGGGTAATCTTACCACTCTACGGTAGTGTAGATGCCGCCTCTTTTGAATCCTTGGACGTAACCCTCTCTGTCTCAATGCTTGCATCCGTTGAAAAGATCACCGTGAAGAAGACTACCCTTGACGGGGTGATTTACTACTTCCTCGATCATCCCTCCTACAGCGGGCGAACCGGCATCTATGGCGACACCTCCCACGCCCCCTATGGGGATAACCTTGCTCGCTATACGCTGCTCAATAAGGGAGCGATGGCGCTTCTCAAAGCCTTTGATTGGCAGCCTGATGTCGTGCACTGCCATGACTGGACCTGTGGCTTCCTTCCCTACCTCATCAAACAGTCTGATGATTCCTTCTTCTCTCAGATGCGCACTATGATGACAATCCATAACCTAGCCTACCAGGGGGAGTTCAGTCGTCTGGAGCTGCTGGGCTGTGACATCGATGCAGATAGCCGCTTCTTCAGTGGCCCCACCGCATCAAAGCGAACCAACATGCTCAAGACGGGCCTTGAGTTCGCTGACGTGCTAAGTACCGTCAGCCCTACCTATGCCAAGGAGATCCAAAGTGCCGAGTATGGGTGTGGCTTGGAAGATCTCCTTACAGAGCGCAGCGAAGACCTTCATGGGATCATCAATGGTATCGATTATGATGAGTGGAATCCACGCACCGACGTCTTTATGACCCATCACTTCTCAGAGGACGACCTAGGGGGCAAAGCAAAGACCAAAGCACAGATACAGCGTCACTTTGGCCTTGAGGAAGATCCGTCCATCCCACTCTTCTCCATGATCAGTCGCTTGGCAAGCCAAAAGGGATTTGTCGAACTCTTGGAGGGCTCACCCCCAGCCCTTGAAGAGATGCTGAGGACCAACCGCATGCAAATGATCATCATTGGGACCGGGGACAGTGAGATCGAACGCCATCTCAGTGAGCTGGGCAAAGAGCTGCCAAACCTCTCGGTGAATATCCTTTTCTCCAATGAGCTGGCCCACCTCGTGGAAGCGGGATCGGACTTCTTTCTCATGCCCAGTCGATATGAGCCATGTGGGCTTAACCAACTCTACAGCCTTCGCTATGCAACCATCCCGGTCGCCAGGCGAACTGGAGGCCTTGCCGACTCGATCATCGATCTCGATGAGAGCCCTGCTGAGGGAACTGGAATCCTCTTTGACCAGCTTACAGGTCATGATATACTAAAAGCGGTGCAACGCTCCCTCCAGTGGTGGGAACAGGGTGAAGAGACCCTCCTTTCCATACGCAAGCGAGCGATGCGTTGGGATAGTAGTTGGCAGAACTCTGCCACCCTCTATCGTAACATTTACCAGACCACAAAAAGGAGAAAGTGAGTATGCGTACCAAGAAAGACCGAGTGATTGCTATTGTATTGGGCGGAGGTAAAGGTACTCGTCTCTACCCACTGACGATGGACCGGGCAAAACCGGCAGTCCCTTTTGCCGGCAAATACCGCCTCGTTGATATCCCTATCTCGAACTGTATCAACAGTAACTTCAAAAAAATCTATATCCTGACTCAATTTAACTCGGCGTCCTTACACAACCATATCGCCAACACGTATATCTTTGATACCTTCTCCAACGGTTTTGTTGAAATTCTGGCGGCTGAACAGACCAACCAAACCGATACCTGGTATCAGGGGACGGCTGATGCAGTACGTAAGAACCTACGTCACTTCCGTGACCAAGAGGCTGACTACTACATCATCCTCAGCGGGGACCAGCTCTATCGCATGGACTTGCAGGATATGCTGGCACGCCATAAAGCAACTGGTGCTGAGCTAACGATTGCTGCAAAGCCAATCAGTCGAAAAGAGGCTACTGGCCTAGGAATCATGGGCGTCACCGAAGATGGGATTATCGACAAGTTCTATGAGAAACCGGCACCTGAGCTGGATATCAGTGAGTACAAGGTTGGCCAGTCCTTCATGCACGATTCATTGGGTGTTGATGTAGGACCTCACAACGAGTATTTGGCCAGCATGGGTATCTATATCTTCAACGCCAAGACAATGGAGGAAGTACTCAACAACGACAAGACCGACTTTGGTAAGGAAATCATCCCTGATGTCATTACCCAAAGACGGGTTGCGTGTTTCCTCTTTGATGGATTCTGGGAGGATATCGGGACTATCAAGGCGTTCTATGACACCAACCTGGACCTCGCCTCGATCAATCCACAGTTTAACTTCTATAACGAGATGATGCCGATTTACACCCACCGGCGCCACTTACCTGCGACGAAGGTGAACTTCTGTAATATCTCCAACTCACTGACCAGTGAGGGCTCCATCATAACCAATGCCTACATCGTCAACTCCATCATCGGTGTACGGACAATTATCGAAAGTGGGGCTTCGCTGGATGGCGTGTACTGTATGGGCGCTTCCTACTACGAGACCGAGGAAGAGAAGAAGGAGAATGCCAAAAAGGGTGTTCCCAATATCGGTATCGGAAAGGGAACGATTATCAGAGGAGCCATCATCGACCAGAATGCTCGCATCGGAGATGGATGTCGTATCGGCATTGATGACATTCCTCGCAAGGAAGGTGACTTTGCAATGTACTCCATCCACGATGGAATCATTGTCATCAACAAGAATGCCGTCATCAAAAACGGAACGGTAATGTAACGACTGATAGCCGGGAGGGGCTTCCCTTCCCGGTTTTTTTATATCTTGCCCCTTAGGTAGAATCTGAATCAGGACTTATATGTGAAGAAAAAAGAAATACAACTCATTGCTGTGGATATGGACGGCACTCTGCTCGACCCTGCAGGCAACCTTCCCTCTGATACAGTGGCCTATTTCCGAGGATTGAAGAAGCGAAAAATTGCCTTCACGCTCGTCTCAGGACGACCAATCCTTTTTATGGAACATATCGCCCAAGAGCTTGAAATAACCCTACCCATGGTAGCGTTCAATGGTGGAGCGCTCTTCAATGGCAAGGAAATCTACAGAGCATCCCCTTTCTCAATGGCTTCTCTGCAACACGTCCTTGAAGAGGCTGCACGAATAGGAGCGACGGTTCTTTACTATACCGCCTGGGAGGCGTTTTCACTCACTACGACCAGTTGGATTATCAAGAACAAGGGTACAGTTCGCAAGTTTGTCATTCATACCCCAACTCAGGCACAGTGGCAGGACCTTGAAATCCTTAAAATTGCATTGGTCTATCACCATCGGCCAGGAGCTTTTGAGATAATTGATCCCTTACTTGCTCCCTTTGAGCAAGATTTTTCGATTAATCGCTATGGCAATCGTAGCTGTGAGATCATGCAAAAGGGCATCACAAAGGCAACTGGTCTGAGAGCGCTCTCCGAGCACACCGCCATCCCTCTTTCAAAGATCCTTGCTATCGGCGACGATACAAACGATATTGAAATGATTCGTCAGGCCGGCATTGGGGTCGCAGTCTCAAATGCAAAGAGTGAGGTGAAAGAAGCCGCTGACCATGTTACACTGAAGAGCAATACCAATGGTGTCATTGAAGCCATCGAACGCTTTGGCATATCAGAGGTAATATACCCCTAGGAGGTCATTATGGATACCAAAACTTTGATCAAGAACGGAGAAGCAATTCTGGGTATTGAACTAGGTTCAACACGCATTAAGGCAGTACTTATAGACAATACGAACCAACCAATCGCCCAGGGAGGATATGATTGGGAGAACAAACTCGTCGATGGAGTATGGACCTATGATCTAGGCGATGTGCATCAGGGGCTGCAAAGCTGTTTTGCCTCCCTGCAAAGCGATGTGCAAAACCAATACCAGGTTCCTTTAAAACGAGTAAAAGCAATGGGTATCAGTGCAATGATGCATGGCTATCTTGCCTTTGATAAAGATGACAACCTCCTCGTGCCTTTCCGCACATGGCGCAACACCATGACCGAAGATGCAGCACAACAGCTCAGCGATCTCTTTGACTATCCGGTTCCTGAGCGTTGGTCGATCAGCCACCTCTATCAAGCAATTCTCAATGGTGAAGAGCATGTGTCCCGTCTCGCCCACCTTACTACCCTCGCAGGCTATGTTCACTCTCGCCTTACCGGAAAGAAGACCCTTGGAATCGGGGATGCCAGTGGTATGTTCCCTATCGACACCAAAACGCTCGACTATGATAAGAAGATGCTTAGTGTTTTCTCCACATTAATTAAGCCCCACAACTACTCTTGGGACCTCCAATCACTTCTTCCTACTGTCCTGGTCGCCGGATCTGATGCTGGCTCTTTGACTGAAGAGGGTGCACGATTACTTGATCCCAGCGGAGTCTTTGAGGCAGGGGTTCCGCTCTGTCCTCCTGAAGGCGATGCCGGTACCGGTATGGTTGCTACCAATGCCATTGCAAAACGTACTGGAAATGTATCGGCTGGAACCTCAGTCTTTGCCATGGTTGTTTTGGAGAAAGAACTTTCTCAGAGCTATAATAAATTCATCGACTTGGTTACTACTCCAGATGGATCACTGGTTGCAATGAGCCACGGCAACAACTGCACCGGTGAATATGATGCATGGATGCGCCTCTTTGGTGAAGTTGTTCAAACTCTTGGATTCACCGTAAAAAAGAGCGAGCTCTACGACAAGATTCTCAACACTGCCCTGAAAGGGGATCTGGAAGCCGGTGGACTTCTTCCGTACAACTATCTCAGCGGTGAAACGATGACCGAAATCTATGAAGGGCGTCCTCTTTTTGTCAGAGAAACGGGCAGCTCCTTCACACTAGCTAATTTCATGCGCGCCCAACTCTTTACCGCCCTTGGTGTGATTCGAATTGGCATGGATATTCTCTTTGAGAAAGAAGGAATTCATGTTGACTCAATCACAGGCCATGGTGGCTTCTTCAAGACAGCCTTGGTTGGACAAACGATGATGGCAGCAGCGCTGCACACCCCAATCTCAACACTTACAACTGCGGGTGAAGGTGGGGCTTGGGGAATAGCACTTCTCGCTAGTTACCGTGCAAATGGCAATGGTCAAACGCTTGCGGAATTCCTCACCAAGGAGGCCTTTGCTGATGCAAAAATCTCAACGATCACCCCGACTGCTGAAGATATAGAAGGTTTCAATGTGTTCATGGAACGCTATAAAGCAGGTTTACCAATTTTACGTGAAGCAATTAAGGTTTTAAGCTGATGTAATTATTGCCATCATCCCTTTTGCATGGGGTGATGGCAACTGGTCAAGGCTTTCCTCAGTCCATTAGCTAGACAAATTGTTGGAAGAATGTTTAGCATTTTTGCTTGTTGTTACAGTGAAGCAGAGTTGAGTGTTTTTACGATCTCCTGATCGCTAGGGGCCATGGCGAACCCTGATAATTCTCCCATAGTGACCCATTGCAACTCAGTGTGTACTGTGAGCGTCGGAGAAAATTCTCCCTGAAGTACCACCAAATATGCTTTTAACAGGTAGTTGGTACCTTTATTGGAAAAACGATGGGAGTGCAGCAACTCTTTTACTTCAATGGTGATGCCTAGCTCTTCGAGAAATTCACGTTTGAGTGTCTCCTCTTCGCGCTCTCCCCATCGGTTCTTTCCTCCGACAAATTCCCACATTCCACCTATTGAACCACTGTCTTGGCGCTTGGCAATCAAAAATCGACCTTCACAAATCAAAACCCCTGCAGTGGTAATACGCTCTTCCATACACACTCCTACAAGATGACCAACTGTGGCAAAATAAAGTGTAGCACTGCCACGACTAGTGTAAAATATCCGACATAGCGACGATTGTGATCAACGTATTGCCCGGTTGCGTGTAATACCGATTCTTTGCGCTCCCCCACCTCCTCTGCACCCTTAATCGATTGGTGGAGGAAATAAACGGTCAAGGAAAGGGTGTTGATCATTGGCAAAAGGTCTCCTAGAAGAACAGGGCCCGGGTCCATAGGGAAAAAACTGAGCAATGCTGTGAGGATTATTCCGATGATGATTACAAAAGCCCTTACCCAGCGGTTTGTCCGAAAATAATAGCGTAGAGAAAGCAGAGATGGAAACCGCGCTCCATGTTCATCAGCAAGCAAAAACGCTGCTCCGTAACATAGATACAATACTGAGAGAAGGTAGGCCTGCATCATGACTCGGCCTCGCAACATGCTTTACCAACAAATTCAATGAGTTGTTCAGAATCATAATAACCCAGGTCCTGATGCGCTAATTGGCCAGCACGTTGATGAATCAATACTCCCTGCAGAGCAGCTGTAGTGTTCTGTAGGCCCCGTGCCAAGAGAGCGCCGATAATACCGGCGAGAATATCTCCACTGCCGCCCACACCCAACGAGGGATTGCCCCCTTCAATTATAAAAATCTCACCCTTTTCATCGACGATGTGCGTCAGTGAACTTTTAACGACTAACGTTACCCCTCGGTTGGTGGCGAATGCCCTGATACGGTCCAAAAACACTGAGGGGCTCAGCATCTCAATCTTCTCATCAAGCAGAACCTGCAACTCACCAAGATGAGGGGTGAGAATTGCCGACGAGGTAATGTGGTCCTTCAAAGTAGCGTAAGCTCGGATTCCATCGGCATCAATGACCATTGGGCGTTGGCTGTCCAGCAACGTTTTCAGCACTGATTGACGCCCCTCTCCCCACCCTGGCCCTGCAAGCAATGCATCATACGTAGCGGGATTAGCATCGGCGGGGGTACGAACCATTGCAGAGGGGGTTTCTGTTGAGACTATTTGAGTGATTTCTGGGTCACATACAAGGGTAACCAAGCCTCCTCGCGCTGCAAATGCAGCCCGTCCTGCGAGGCGTAAAGCCCCACTGTAGGGCTTACTTCCTCCCCAGATGCCCAGATGGCCACGACTCTTCTTATATTCGTCCTTGTCCAATGGTAGGAGCGTTGGGCCAGTTTCCACCAAAAATGCTTGAGCTGGCACTTGGTTGAGGATGGCAGGAGGAAAACTTGGATTGACGACGACAATATCACCACACCTTTGTCGCGTAGCTGGGTGATACATGGCAAGCTTTCGCGCCCCCATGGTTAGCGTAACATCAGCCTTGATTGATAGAGCATTTGCAGAAATCTCATCACCGATACCACTTGGGATATCGATACTGAATACCTTGGCATCACTATCGTTGATCTGGTCAACCAAGGAGTGCAGTGCCTCTTTGAGCGGTCCTATAAGGCCGGTTCCAGCGATTCCATCGATGACCCAATCACTTTCAATAAGCGACTGTGCCGCCTCATCGGGGCCAATCGTCTTGATTGGATACTCTTCGATGATCATACGTTGTTGGTGACAAGCGGGTGAGATTGTGGACCCTAACAGTAACAGGGATTGATCGGTGTAACCATCGTGGTAGGCATACCGACTGACTACCAACGCATCCCCACCATTATTCCCTCCACCTACAACGAACAATAATCGTTGTCCCTTCTGCAAACGAGGCTTGAGGTGTTGCCATGCCTGCAACCCGGCGCTCTCCATGAGGAGGAGCTCAGGAATATGTGCCTCTTCTTGGGCCCGTTGATCCACACGGGCAATGTCGGCGGAGCGGACAATCAATATCATGGCATAACTGTAGACCACCGAAGGAGAGTTTTCAACCAAGATGCCCCTTGACACCCCCCAGTGCTCTCGATAGGCTAAAAGAGTCCTGGGGTGGCCACAAGCCTGAGATTACACCCGTTAACCTGATCTGGATAATACCAGCGGAGGGAGACTGTCACTAATCACAAACAATCCCCATGGCAAACTATCCTCAAAGGAGGTGCTTATGAAAAAGCATCGTCTAATGTGTGTGTTGGTTGCCATTTTGATCCTCTCCTTACCTCTCTTTGGTGGAGGAAAGGCGGAGCGGCAAGAGTCTTTGATCGTCTATGCTTATGATGCATTCACCGGTGACTGGGGCCCAGGTCCGGCCCTCGTCCAAGCCTATGAAGCAGCGACAGGCATCCCCGTACAACTCGTTGGTAGTGGCGATGCTGTGGCAATGATGAGTCGTCTCATCGCCGAAGGCAAGAATACCCGTGCTGATGTGGTGGTGGGTATTACCGACGACATGGTCAAACGAATCTTGGATACCGATCTTTTGATCAGCTATGAGAGCGAGCTGCTGGCCAAAATTCCTTCGTTCCTTCAATTCGACGAAACCAATCGTCTTCTGCCTTTTGATTACTCCAACTATGCCTTCATCGTTGATAGCGAACGCCTAGAGCGCGCCCAGTGGCCTACCTCCTTGGAATCATTGGCCGACCCGCAATATAAAAACAAAATCATCCTGATCGATCCTCGCACCTCTTCAGTTGGTCTTGGGCTGCTACTATGGTCCATTGAGCATTTTGGGGAAGGGCAATGGCTCAATTGGTGGCAAGCGATGAAGCAAAATGCACTGACCATCACCGACGGATGGTCCAGTGCCTATGGACTGTTCACCGAAGGTGAGGCTCCTTTGGTCATCAGCTTCACCACCAGCCCGGTATATCATGTGCTCAATGAAGAGAGTACTCGATACCAAGCGTTGATCTTTGATGAAGGGCATCAAGTGACCATTGAAGGGGTAGGTATCCTTGCCACCAGCAAGCGGCAAGATGAAGCAAAACGGTTTGTAGATTATCTACTCAGCGAGGCCCAGCTGGATATCGCCATTGCGAACTCCATGTACCCGACCAATGCGGATGTGCAGCTGCCAGCCGTCTTTGACTGGGCGCCCAAACCCACCCGTAGCATCTCTATGGATCCTGAGCGGATTGCACAGCATCTGGATCGATGGCTTGAAGAGTGGACAGAGGTCATGAGCCGATGAGGAAAATACGCATTCCTCAGAAGAGGGGTTTCTACTATATGTTGGCGCTTCCAGCTTTGTTGGTACTACTCCTCTTCTTTGTCCTTCCCCTTCTTATCACCCTCTCGGCGGCATTTACCGACGGGAGGGGTGCCTTTTCTCTGGCCACTATCATCAAGACTTTTACAAACCCCTATACCTTGCGTATCATGCGCTTCACCTTGGTGCAAGCAGCCCTCTCTACTCTTGCCTCCGTGATTATTGCGCTACCGGGAGCATACCTGCTCTCCTCTTACTCATTTCGCTTTAAACGCCTGATCCTTGCCCTCACCGCCGTTCCATTCGTCATTCCCTCAATTCTCGTTGTTCTGGGCTTTGTAATCTTTTTTGGCAATAATGGCTTCTTGAATCTCTTCTTGATGCGAATATTTGGCTTTAGTGAACCACCTCTGAAAATCTTGTACTCCTTTGGAGCTATCATCCTCGCCCATACCTTCTACAATTTTCCCATTATTATGAATCTTGTTGCCTCTTATGCAATGCACCTCGACACAACCCTAGAGGCAGCCTCATATACCCTTGGAGCCTCAAAGGTGAGAACCTTCTTTTCGGTGACTCTACCTCGTCTAGTACCGGCTATCGTCAGCGCCGCCACCTTGGTTTTTCTCTTTTGTTTCAGCAGCTTTGCTATCATCCTTGTCTTAGGGGGAGGGCCTAAATATACAACGATGGAGGTAGAGATCTACCGCCAAGCACGGATGATGGGAAACACCGCTGCCGCTGCAGCACTCTCTCTTTTCTCAATCTTGGTTACAGGTCTTTTGCTTGTCGCTTATAACAAAAGTCAGCGGCGCCTTGCACAAGGAGAGCTCTATCGTGACGAACAACGAGCACAAAATAGAAAGCCCGCCTCTCTGGTGGGACGACTTCTTGCACTCTTATATACCTTCATCACTCTGCTCTTTGTTCTCGCCCCTATTATTTCAGTAGTGGTACGATCTGCCCTCTCTCCTGCAGGCTTCTCACTGAAGTGGTACCGTCAGCTCTTGGCATTGGAGCTTGCCGGATCCCACATGGGAAGTGCCCTCCCTGCCCTACTCAACAGTTTAGTGATCGCCACCGTGGTGGCTATTGTTGCTACTAGCCTAGGAACTGGCCTCTCAGCCTCCATCGCCCGTAGGACTCGCTCAAAGACACTCTTGGAGTGGCTTGGGATGTTGAGCATGACGGTTAGCTCGGTAATCATTGGTCTTGGATACTTTCTTATCTCCTCACAGTTTCGTGTTGGGCAAAGCCTCAGTTACCTTCTGGTGGTGATTGCTCACCTGGTCATTGCCATCCCTTTCACTCTCCGTGCCATTTTGCCAGCGTATCGAAAAATCCCTCTCTCCTATGCACATAGTGCTCGAACCTTAGGTAGTAGTGCACCAAAGGCTTTCTTCTCCGTGGAATTGCCATTGCTCAAAAGTGCTATGGCCAGTGCCGCTATCTTTGCGTTTGCCCTCTCTATGGGAGAGTTCAATGCAACATTGACACTCTCTTCGGCAACTATTGTTACCCTTCCCATTGTCATGTATCGACTCATCGGCTCGTACAATTACCAAGGAGCATGTGCTCTTGGAACCATCCTGATTATTGTCAGTGCTCTGGTCTTCCTTGTCACCGCTCGCCCAAAAGGAACCCGCCATGGTATCTGACCAATTGATCTGTACACTCAACGCCTCTTATGAGCAATTTCAACTCTCTGCAAACTTTACCGTACGGGAAGGTGAGCTGGCTTGTCTCATAGGACCATCTGGCTGTGGTAAATCAACAACTCTCCAACTGATCGCAGGATTGCTTCCTCTAGAAGAAGGTACCATCACTTTGGGAGGAATAGATCTCAGCAAGCTGGAAGTTCATCAACGCCAAATTGCCATGGTCTTTCAAGCCTACGCACTCTTCCCTCACATGGATGTAGGGCAAAATATTGCCTATCCGCTCAAATTGCGAAAGGTTGCCCGTAGCGAGCAACAGGAGCGAGTTGACCAGCTATTAAAGCTCGTATCATTGTCTGGGTATGAAAAAAGGAGAGTTGATGAACTCAGTGGTGGGGAGCAACAACGCATAGCGCTCGCTCGGGCATTGGCCAGTGATCCTCAACTACTCTTACTCGATGAACCGCTCTCTGCACTCGACGCAAAGCTTCGCAAACATCTCAGAGAGGAAATCCGTCGTATCCACGATGAGACAGGCATTACCACAATCTATGTCACCCATGACCAGGAAGAAGCGCTTTCCATTGCCGATCGGATCATCGTGATGCGTGATGGACAGGTTGTACAAAGCGGAACCCCAGAAGAAATATACCACGCTCCTGCCTCACTCTTTGTAGCAACCTTCATCGGAGAAGGGAACACAATCGATACCAATGCTGTAGAAAACGATCCAGAGAACGACTCGGTTCTCTTCTTCCGCCCAGAACAAGTCACAGCTCACAGAGGAGATTCTTCCTTTGAGCGAGAGTTCCTCCCCCACTACCTCTTTGATGATGCGTTTCTCGAAAGCTGTGAATTTCAGGGAGGCCGATACCGACTACGAGCTCGCTGGAAGGAGTGGAACATAAGTTGTTATAGTGACCATCGTCCAAAAGGCAGAAGGGTGACTCTCTCGGTAAGAAAGAAGGATACCCTGATTTTCCCACGCACAAACGAATGAATCTCCCCTATTAGGGGGAATACGAACAGTATAAAAGTCGCTATACTGGACCAATGAAGCGATTTATCACGGTCCTGGCCATTCTTACTTGCCTGCTTCCGCTAGGTGCACAGCCTAGTGGACAGTACTATTCTCTCTCTCTTCAGGCCTTCCCATACTTCGCTATTCCCCACTTCAAAGATGAGATTCCGATGCGAACGGCTGGAGGTGCTGAAATCTCTGCTGAAATACTCGGGTATCGCTTCAATACCATCGAAGGTAGTCTTGCGATACGATACCGCGCCACAACACCATCTATTCCTCATGGGTTCTACCAAGCACGGGGCTTTGACTCCTTTGGTGCCGATTTGCGCTTCGCCTATTCCTTTAATGATACGCTCTCGCTTTTTGCCACCGCAGGTACTGAGATCAACTTTTACCGAAGAATCAAGGAAGCTTTTGCCTCCTTCTCCACCTCAGTAGGGGTTGAGTTTACTCTCGTTGAGACTGCAGGTAGCCGCTTAAGCCTTGGGGTACCACTTACGATTCACTTGAGAAAAGAGATCACAGCTATACAAAGCGGGGTATCGGTGAGGTATCAGCTCTTTCCAAAAAGGAGAGAGAACTGATGAAAAAGATATTTGTCCTCATCATCGCTCTCCTGACTTTGTTCATCGCTACCTCTTGTGAACTATTCATGCAAGAGCCAGCCGCGGGCAAGGTTTATGCCATTTTTATGGCGTTAGATTATCAGGTTAAAAAAGGCGATGGTAGTCATGGTGACAGCCAAAAAGCACTTCATGGAACTATTAACGATGCTAAAACTCAATTGATAGCTTTCGAAAAAGTTGCTACACGTGCTGGCCTTACATTTAGTGGATATTCATTCCTACAAATTGGGAATGATGATGGTATTAATATTGAAATTGGCTCGACAACCGTAAACTCATACCCTACTCTCGAAAACTTGCAAGCTGCAATTACTGCCTTACGTACTATCACCACCGACAATGACCTTATCCTGTTCACCTTCAGTGGCCATGCCATAGGCGGTGGTATTGCATTAAAAGAGAGTATGGCAACAAAGCCAATACATGATCTGATTGAAGCTGAAACCCTGCTCGACCTGTTCAGCAACCTGAAAGGACGCAAGCTCATTATTCTCGATGCATGTGAAACAGGACTGGCCATCCCACATTCACAGGAGAGTTCATCAACACTCTTGGAGAATTCAATCAGTAAATGGTATGCCAAATACTTTTCCCAGACATCTGAACATGATCGATCTCTCTATGTTATGAGCTCTAGTGCTGGTACAGACTCATATGAGGCTGAATTTAATGGTAAGAGCTACGGAGTATTCACCCAGGCACTCCTTAAAGGCCTTGGATGGGATTTTTCGCAAGACAAGCTGGGCAGTGCTCCTGCTCCGGCAATTCAAAACGATAGACTTACAACCGATGGCTTGCTACGGTACATCAAAGAGCATCAAGCCTATCCGTATAAACGCAGTCTAACCAATACTAATCCTATCCAACACCCCATGGTTACCGGCGGTGCAAGGGATATGGTAATTTTCACCTTTTAAAGCAATAATACTTTCAGTATCCCTTTTTAGGTATGAGAAAATTCTGTCTTTTTATTATTCTAGTTTCCCTGTTCTTTTTCGTGTTCAGTGGCTGTGAATTATGGCCAAGGGATACGGGAACGGTAATTCATATCGCTATCGGCCTCTCTTACGAAGGATCTGGAGTACAAGCGCTTGGCGCTCCTCCCAATGACGCCATCTGTTTGAGTCGGGCATTCGAGCAACTGTATGACGATCGCCCGTTTCACAGCATTGTCCTAAAAGATAAAAATGAGGGAAATCCTCTTACCAAAAAAAGGCTCACAGATATCCTCAATGATACTATGAAAAGGCTTACACCTTCAGATCTTCTTATCATCACCTACAGTGGGCACGGATGGACAGACGGCTCCTGGGCCTTGCACCCAGCAATAGTTGGTCAGCCTATCATTGGAGAGGAAGGACAAATCAATGAGTCAGCCCTCTTAGGAGTCGAGGAACTCTTCGCGTTGCTGACTCAAAGTCCTTCTCCCGTGCTCTTAATCAGTGACTCGTGTTATAGTGGTAATTTTGTCGCTGGTGAAACCTCATCAATTTCCAGTAACAAGACACATCAAAATCTCACCGATGCATATGGAAGGTTTTTTACTTCCGATCGGTATAGCAAAGAAGTCTTCGTCATGACAGCAACCACCGGTGAGCACAGCAGCTATGAACCACTCTTTGCCGATCATGCCCACGGATACTTCACCTCTGCCTTATTGGAGGGACTGGGATGGGATTGTCAGCAACAAGAGTTGACTACCCGTTCTAACAGACTGTCCACTGATGAGCTTTACCACTACGTCCTTGAACACCAACTCTTGCCGACAAAGCCAAGTGGAGGATTGCTGTATCAAAGACCGATGATCGTAGGTGGTCCATTGGACTTGGTATTGGTCAACCGATGAAGTTTCCTTCCTTGATGGCTTGAATTTCATCACGGATGATTGCAGCTCGCTCAAATTCCAGATTCTTGGCAGCTTCGAACATCTCTTTCTCCAAAGCCTTGATATACTTCTTACGGTCATTAGCAACAAAGAGGTTATATCCACCTTTGAGGATGGCAAGATCTTGCTTCTGGATCTCCCGTGTCTCCTCTTTCTCCCGTTCGATGATATCCTGCACCGCTTTGATGATAGTAGTCGGAGTGATACCATGCTCCTCGTTGTAGGCCATCTGAATCGCCCGGCGGCGTTCGGTCTCCCCGATTGCCTCTTCCATGGCGCTGCTCATGCGATCAGCATACATAATGACCCGCCCCTCAGCATTACGGGCAGCTCGTCCAATGATCTGAATCAAGCTCGTAGTTGAACGCAAGAAGCCAATCTTATCGGCATCAAGGATAGCTATGAGGGCGACTTCAGGCAGATCTAGACCTTCTCGAAGCAGGTTGATACCCACCAGGACATCGAAGACTCCCAAGCGAAGGTCTCGCAATAGTTCAACACGCTCGATAGTCTCGATTTCACTATGCAGGTATCTGACCTTCAAGCCCAGTGAAGCAAAGTAATCGGTCAGGTCCTCACTCATCTTCTTGGTGAGGGTGGTGACCAGTACTCGGCGCTTCTTGGCTACCGTGCGCTTGATCTCTGCATATAGATCCTCCATCTGTCCATCGGTAGGACGCACATCAATTTTGGGATCTAAAAGACCCGTGGGGCGAATGAGTTGCTCCACCACCCTATTGCTCTCAGAGAGCTCTACCTTACCCGGTGTTGCGCTGACATAGAGACGCTGGTCAATGACATTGACAAACTCAGCATATTTGAGCGGGCGGTTGTCCAATGCGGAGGGAAGACGGAATCCATAGTTCACCAAGTTGAGTTTTCGAGAGCGGTCCCCTTCATACATCGCCCCAATTTGAGGAATCGTGACGTGTGACTCATCAATGAAGGTGACAAAATCTGGAGGGAAATAATCGAGCAGGACAGCCGGACGTTCTCCTGCCTTACGGTTTGAGAGTGGTCGGCTATAGTTCTCGATGCCTGAACAATATCCAATCTCTTGGAGCATCTCCAGGTCATACTCAACCCGGGTTTTGATCCGTTCAGCTTCCAGGGGCTTGCCCATCGACTCAAAGAACTCTACTTGCTCTTCCATCTCATGTTGAATCCGGCTAATCGCATCTTTGACCTGCTCTGGGGGCATAACGAATTGCTTGGCTGGATAAAGGGTGAAGCTGTCAACGATTCCCTGTTTTTCCCCACTGATGGGATCGAACCATTGAATTTGGGCAATCTCATCCCAGTCAATACTCAGTCGCACGGCGTTCTCTAGGTAGGATGGATAGATTTCAATCGTATCACCTTTCATTCGAAAACAACCACGCTTGAGTACTGCATCATTACGCTCATACTGCATTCTCACCAATTGGCCGAGAATCTCCTTGTGGTTGAATGGAGTGTTGCGTCTGAAAGTATACGTCATCTCTTGCACAGAAACTGGGTTTGCAAGACCAAAGATGCAGGAGACTGTTGCCACGACTATCACATCGCGGCGTGCCATCAAGGAGAAGGTCGCACTCAGACGCAATCGATCAATCTCGTCATTGATGTCAGCATCTTTTTCAATATAGAGGTCCTTTCCTGGCACGTAGGCTTCCGGCTGGTAATAGTCATACGTGGAGACAAAGTACTCAACAGCATTCTCGGGAAAGAATGATTTGAATTCACGGTACAGTTGGGCGGCCAATGTTTTGTTATGGCTGAGTACCAAAGTCGGTCGCTGCACCTGTTCGATGATCTTTGCCATGGTATAGGTCTTACCGCTACCGGTGACTCCCTTGAGGGTCTGGTAGCGATCGCCTTCCTTAATTCCTTCACTGAGAAGATCGATTGCTTGCTGCTGATCTCCAGAAGGGTCAAAGGGGGAGACGACTTTGAATTTTCTCTCTTGATAGGTGACATCGCCATGGATGTTGGTGATGGTCTCACCACCCCAGCGTAAATCTACTGTAATATCGGACATCTTATCGTACCAATGCGCCTACATGCTGCGCAGTTCGTTCTATGAGTTGGACGGTGAAGACTAGCTTCTCACCTTTTCTGTTGACTTGTACCTCTACCTTCTGGCCGCTGCGCGTTGGCAGAAGGGCGAGATACAGATCGTTGAGATCGGTGATCTCCATACCTGCCACCCGGGTAATAATATCACCGCCGAGAAAGAGGCGCGAAGATCCATATTGGACAGCTTGTGTGCCGCCCTTGATACCAGCTTTCTCTGCATATCCCCCAGCAGCCACCTGACTGACCAGCACTCCCTTGTCGACCGTGAGTTTGGCATAGGAGACCAATTGGGGAGAGAGCTGCACCGCTGCCAGGTCGAGCCAGCCACGGCTCACCTTTCCAGCGGTAATCAGATCCGGGACAACGGTTAAAGCAGTCGCTATGGGAATGGCAAAGCCCAATCCCTGGGAGGAGCCGGTAGTCGAGTAAATTGAGGTATTGATTCCTACCACCTCCCCTTGCCCATTGAGAAGCGGCCCACCGCTGTTGCCTGGGTTGATGGTGGCATCAGTTTGGATGGCATTCATGATGATTTTGCCTTCGGCACTCTTAATGGGACGGTTCAGTCCGCTGACGATACCCACGGTCATCGTCCGATCATATCCAAAGGGGTTGCCGATGGCAATAACCTTTTGACCAACCTTCAACGCCTCACTGTCACCGAGCTTGACCGGGATTAAGGTGGTAGCCTTGGGTACATCAATCTTAATGACTGCAAGGTCTTCAATGCTATCCGATCCAATGAGGCGAGCTGAATGGATACTACCGTCCCACAGTCCTACTTCGAGCGTCGTAGCTTTTTCGATTACGTGGGCGTTGGTAAGGATATACCCATCGGTTGAAAGGATGATACCACTTCCTGCCCCCTGGATGTCGATGTTCATTCCTAGGGAGGCCTCACTGGCACTGGTAATGTGAACGACACTTTTACTCACCGCCTCATACAGGGTGATGTTCTGCATCTCAGATGAGCCGTAGCGCCAGGAGCTCTCATTACCAGTGAGGATTGTCAGCCCTTCTTCTCCATGAAAGATGTTGGCAAGCTCCACTCCACTGAGGGCAAGGACTGCCTCTACCCCTTGGTTATCTACAATCTTTCGCAGGGCTTCAGAGAGTTGCCGACGTTGTTTCTCCTCTCCTATGAGACGAGTCCAACGTCCCAGGTAGAGGATGATAACAAGCGAGACGAAGAAGAGTACCCCTGCGACAATGAGGCGGAGTGCTCGGTTTTGTTTTCGCTTTACCATATCTTTGAGTCTACTGAGAAACCTTACCCAGAGGCAACTATAAGGTTGCTAGCAGGGCGGCAATCTCTTCGCTGGTAGGTGGATCGCATCCTTTCCGATTGCAATTGATGGCACTGGCTGCAGTCGCCCATCGTAAAGCCTCTTCGATGACAGCCAACGAGAGATTTCCCATGCGTGGGGTGTTGCCATCACTGCCAAAGTAGTCACGATCATGCAAATAGGTGAGAATTGAGCCACTGAACGTGTCCCCAGCCCCTACCGTGTCGATTACCGGCAAGTCGATGATTGGCATTGCCACTGACTCTCCCTGTGGCGTGTACCAGACCGCCCCCCCGCGTCCAAGGGTCAGGATCACATGTAAAGCACGTTCTTTGGCTAAAAGAGCCGCCTGCGCGTGAATATCACAATCGGGGTAAAGATAGGAGAGGTCCTCATCGCTAAGTTTCATGATCGAAGCAATCTCCATTGCCTCATCCATACGCTTACCAAATGCAACTCGGTCAACGATTACTGCGGGACGGACGTTCGGGTCAAGAAAAATGATAGGTCTTGGCTCGAACTCATTGAGTGCAGCGATTATTGCTGTTGAACTGGGATCCAGTGTCAAAGCCAATGAGCCGATATGGACCACTCTTAGATCGGTGTGTTCTGTCATGACAGTCAACAGCTCTTCTTTTGTTACGCTGAGGGGCGCGCTGCCATCAAGATAGAAGGCATAGCTGGCACTACCCATTTCGTCGAGGGAGGCGAAGGCTAACAACGATGGCTCATCAGCGGCACAAAGAAGAGGGTCAAACATCACGCGATTGTCCACTAGATGTTCGAGCATTCGTTGACCAAACATGTCCTTGGAGATCTTTCCGATGAAACCAACCGGCGAGTCCTGCAAAGCAGCGGCGGTCGCTGCATTGAGGGCACATCCTCCAACAAATGAGTCAAAACTCACCACCCCGTCACGATCCTTGGAGATGAAATCTATCAACGCCTCTCCCATGATTCCAATCATGTGCCACTCCTATTCTTAGTATATCCATAGCCTACACCATGGACGCCATTCGATAAAGGATGATGTGGATAAAACTTTTCCAAACCCCTATACTGAGCCCATGAAACGTATCACCTTGGCCGATTTCCAGTGGCTTGAGATCCAACCGACCTCTACAAAACGGACTCGACTCACCCTTTCAGCTTCTTTGGCTCACAATACCGACGAACCTCCAGCCGGACCTCTTTTGCTCGCTGTAAGCGACGAATACTTTGATTTTTCATGCTCAGTTACTTCTTCGGAAAATATGGAGGCAGGTTTGGTGCTCTACCATACCGACGCCACATTCCTGGCTATCGGTCAGACATCCACAACTCTCTTTACTACCCTCTCAATCATGGGATGGAAGAATCGAATAGAAATTCCCTTTCCCAAAGTCGATGGTTCGCGAACATGGCTTATGAGACGGCGCGAGGAAGGAGTCTTCATAGGAATACAAGAATCAGAGGCCGATGAAGGACACTGGATGGGCCCTTTCCAACTTCCCGGGTTGAAGCACTCGGTAAGCTTTGGCTGGTATATGAGCAATCAATCCAACAACGAAGGAATCGTAACAATAGAGGCTGTTTCCTATCGTCGCCACCAGTAGTTGGCTCTCGCACAAGAGGGGCTAGTATGCTACTATGGATAACCAAATCATCGCCCCTTTGGAAGGGCAGAAGGCAGGAATAATAGATGGACGAAAAAGTCGATGTCAAGGCCCCGTCAAACTTTCTGGAAAGAATCATAGAAGATGATCTTGCTGCCGGCAGGGTCCCTAACAACCTAGTCGTTACCCGTTTCCCACCAGAACCCAATGGGTATCTGCATATCGGCCACATCAAGTCCATTGCATTGAACTTTGGTCTAGCAGACAAATATAACGGACGGTGTCACCTTCGTTATGATGATACCAACCCTGAAAAAGAGGAACTGGAGTACATCGAATCGATTAAAACCGATATTACATGGCTTGGATTTGACTGGGGAGAACACGAGTACTACGCCAGTGATTATTATCAGCAACTTTACGAAATTGCCGTTCGTCTCATCAAAGAAGACAAAGCCTTCGTCGACGAGCTATCAGCTGAAGAGCTACGTGAATATCGCGGCACCCTTACCGAGCCAGGCAAGAACAGCCCTTATCGAGACCGTCCAATCGAAGAGAGTCTTGCTCTCTTTGAAGAGATGAAAGCAGGTAAACACCCGGAAGGCTCGATGGTCCTACGTGCGAAAATTGATATGGCCAGCCCTAACATGAACATGCGAGACCCTACCCTATATCGCATCAAGTTCGCTACCCACGTCAGAACCGGTGATGATTGGTGTATCTACCCGATGTATGACTTCACCCATCCGATCAGCGATGCGATTGAGGGCATTACCCACTCAATCTGCACCTTGGAGTTTGAGGACCATCGCCCCGCCTACGATTGGGCCACCGAGATCGATGGCATCGAGCATGCTCCCCGTCAGTATGAGTTTGCCCGCCTGAACATCAACTATATGGTGATGAGCAAGCGGCGCCTACTCAACTTGGTTCAACAAGGAATAGTTGATGGCTGGGATGATCCACGGATGCCTACGATCAGCGGTATCCGTCGTCGCGGCTACTCACCTGAGGCAATGAAGGACTTTGTTGGACGCATTGGCGTAGCTAAGGCTGAAAGTGTCGTGGACTACTCGTTGCTTGAGTTCTGTGTACGTGAAGATCTGAACAAGCGTGCTCAGCGCCTGATGGTCGTCCTTGATCCCATCAAGTTGATCATCGACAACTACCCGGAGGGCAAGGTCGAGTACTTTGATGCAAAGGATAATCCTGAAGATCCAGAGAGTAGCACCCACAAGGTTCCTTTCACTCGGGAGCTCTATATCGAGGCAGAAGACTTCATGGAAGATCCGCCGAAGAAGTACCACCGCCTCTACATTGGAAATGAAGTGCGGCTACAGTATGCCTATTACGTCACCCCTACGCACGTAGAGAAGGATGAGGAAGGCAATATCATAGCTGTGCACTGCACCTATGACCCCGAATCCCGAGGAGGCCAAAGTGCAGACGGTAGGCGTGTACGTGGTACCAGCCACTGGGTCAGTGCCACCGAAGGGGTTGAGATAGAGGCTCACCTCTACGACAAACTCTTTGCCAGCGAATTCCCAGGAGAAGCGACTGGCAACTACCTCGATGATCTGAACAGTGAATCACACGTCATTGTCACCGGAGCAAAAGCCGAGCCACATATTCTCAATGCAAAGGTAGGTGACTACCTACAGTTTGTGAGAAATGGATACTTCTGCCTGGATAGCAAACACGCAGAAGAGGGAAAACTCGTCTTCAACCGCACCGTCACACTGCGTGACTCGTGGGCCCGGATGAAACAAAAGATGGGTATCTGACCGTATGGGGGGCGCACAGGCGTCCCCCATTTGTTTGGAGGGATCATGAACTACTTCTTTGACCAACACTTTCACCTGATGGATATCTCACATCCAAATCTCATCAGTTTCTTTGGCTCCATTGAAAGCGGGGTCACCGAACTCTTTACCAGTGGTGCTCTTCTTCCCTCTTACATCATCACTCCAAAGAGCCGTCGCTCCCACACCCTACTATCGCGTATTACCAATACCCTGACAACCTTTGAACAACCCATAGGTCAAACCCTCCTGATGATGGAGGACGATTTGTTGGGCCGCTTTGAAAGCCGTGAGAGTGATACCCCCTACCCTGAAAAACCCTATATCCGAGAGGGGAAACTCCACTTCCGATCACGTACCTATGATAAGATGGCCCTTGCCCCAATGCTGATGGACTTCTCCTCACCTAAACAGACTGACCTACCCCTGTACTATCCCACTCCTCGTGAAGAGAAAATCCTCACCTACATCGACGATACGCTGGCGGGCTTTGCTCACTATGGCAAACATCGCCCCAATGGATTCTTTGAATTCTTTCCCTTTGTCGGCATCAATCCTCCGATGCACTCCTTGCCGTTTGTCCAGGAGATTCTCAAAACTTTTGTTGTCACTGACACAGCCAAAGCCAAAGGAAAGCGTCGCTTCTATGGCATAAAGTTCTATCCACCGCTAGGCTTTGATCCTTGGCCCAGCGATCCAGAGGAGCGCAAGAAGGTCATCACTATCTATGAGTTCTGTACAGAGAACAAAATCCCAATCATGACCCACTGTGATGACCAAGGATTCAGGGGTCTTCCAGCAAAGGAGGCGTGGCGTGTCAGTGAGCCAGATGCCTGGCGACCGGTGCTGGCACAATTTCCACTCCTCGCTATCGACTTTGCCCATTTTGGATGGCAGTATACCACGTTACAGAAAAACCCCATCACTGTCATCAGTGGATTAGCAAACAAAGTGCCCGATTCGACGTGGTTCTACCAGATTATTGAATTGATGAAAAGCTATCCGAATGTCTACGCAGATGTTTCATTCAGTGGCTCTATTCCTGACTTCTACTTAGAGCTCTTCAACTATCTTGAGAGTCAGAATGAAGAGGTACGCACCTTGCTTGAGTCCAGGATTCTCTACGGAACTGACTTTTCAGTTAATCTCATGAAGGTGGAATCCTATACAGCCTACCACAGGATGTTCGAGCTCTCCCCCTTCTCTGATGAGAGTATCCATAGTTTTGTGCAGACAAACCCGCTGCGATACATGACTATATAAATGAAATGGCAGACCCGATGAAGGTCTGCCGCATCTTCTCATTTTTGAAAAGAATTAATAGTTCTTTGCCTCGATCTCAAAGTATGCCTGTGGATGTGCACAGACGGGGCAGAGGCCTGGAGCCTTCTTGCCAACTGCCACGTGGCCACAGTTGGAGCAAACCCAAACCTGGTCTCCATCACGGCTGAATACCAAGCCCTCCTCAACGTTCTTCAGAAGGTCGAGGTAGCGCTGCTCGTGGTGCTTCTCAACTGCTGCAACCATTTCGAACAGGGTTGCGATCTTGTTGAAGCCTTCTTCACGAGCGTCTTTGGCGAAGTTTACATACATCTCGGTCCATTCATAATGTTCACCAGCTGCCGCATCTTTGAGGTTGGTTGCAGTCTCTGCCACCACACCACCTTCCTGCAAAAGCTTGAACCAAATCTTGGCGTGCTCCTGCTCGTTGAAGGCTGTCTCTTCAAACAGTTTGGCGATTTGTACATACCCTTCCTTGCGAGCCTTTGAGGCATAGTAGGTGTACTTGTTCCGAGCCATCGATTCACCGGCAAACGCTTCCAACAAGTTCGCTTCCGTCTTCGTTCCTTTCAATTCCATTCCTTGCTCCTTCACTGCCCTTTCGCAGCGCGCTTATTTTGGCAATCGGGACAAATCCCGTTGAACACTATTTCATAGGAAGAGAGTGCATATCCGTGGGCGTCGATGGTATCCTCACTGATATCAACCTCACCGTAGAGCTCGATATCACCGACCTGTCGACACTCAGTGCACTGGATATGGTAATGTTTGCCCAAACAGTGATCGAAGTGGTCTGGACCACCGAGCACTTTGATACGGCGCAGTCGCCCCTCATCGACCAGGGTGTTGAGGTTCCGATAAACCGTCGCTCTACTGATCGAGGGATGGGTGACGACGATACTTTCGTAAATTTGCTCGGCGCTCGGGTGGTTTGTGGCACTGCTCACAGCATCCCACACCAACCCTTTCTGAATTGTCTGTCGTTTCTCTCGCATTGGTTTTCCTAAATGATACAAAATATCATTAGTATGATAGACCACTGACTTTTGAGTGTCAATGTAATTTCGCTAAAAAGTGCAAATGGAGTCCCTCAAGGGGTACTTTTTACCTTTGGTGGCCGCTCCTTCCTGATAATTGCTCCACTGAGAAATAGGGAAGCCTTGGCTAGTGCAGGGCCAGTCATTTCGTAGAGCACAGCACTAGAGAGGATTATGGTATTGAGTAGTGCTGCCATGTCTGGAGGAAGGAGGCGCTGACCAAGCGCGGCAAGTCCAATGGAAACACCAGCTTGAGGAGTGAGAGCCATGCCAAGGTAGTATCGGATCTCTTTATCCATCTTCAAAATGGTTGCACCTGTGAAGGAGCCAATGTACTTGCCAACGATTCGAATGGCAAAGTAAAAGACTCCCATGACCCCGGCAACCTTCAGCATCGTCAGGTCAAGCTTCATTCCACTGACCACAAAGAAGGTCAAGAGCACCGGAGGGGCGAAGAAGTTCAAGAGACGGAAGAGCTGCTCATCATCGCTGATATTACGGTACGTAGCTCCCAAAACCATGCAGGCGAGCAGTGGAGAGACGCTGAGCACCGCACAGAAACCCGATAGGCCAAGGATAGCGATCATGAGGACGACCAAGCGGTGATCGTCACTGTTACGCTTGGCGATCAGATACTTGAGGAGGAACGCAGTTCCAAATCCTAAGCCAATGGAGAGCAAATTTTTAAAAATCGGAACAAAGAGTACGGAGAAGCTCATGTGTCCTGTCTCAAGGGCTTGTAGGAGCGCTGCACACACGTTGAACGCAATCAAGGCAAACGCATCGTCAAGTGCTGTGACCTGTAGGATGGTATCCACAAAAGGTCCTTTGGCGTTGTACTGACGGATAGTCATCATCGTACTTGCTGGGGCGGTTGCCGATCCAATGACCCCAAGCAGCAAGCAGAAAGGCCAGGGCAAATGGAAGAGATAATGCATCGTCAAGGTAACGATGATAAGTGCGCCAGAGGCTTCAAAGAGAGTCAGGATAACTGCTTTTACACCATTAGACTTCAGCTCGCTGAGTTTGAAAAATTTTCCCACGGAAAAGGCGATGATTGCCAGTGCAATGTCAGTGACGAAATCAAGAGAGCGTACCGTTGAGATATCAACCCATTTTAAGACGCTTGGGCCAATGAGGATCCCTGCCAAAAGGTAGCCCGTTACGTGGGGCATTTTTGCCAATTTTGTTACTCTCGTCATGATAAACCCAGTCCCTAATATCAAAGCAAGCAGTAAGATTGTTGATGCACTGTCATGAACTGAGATGTGTTGACTAATAAAGTCCATTGGCCGTCCTCCCTATTGACTACAAGAATGGCAACCGTGATTAGCTGTTCTTCTTGTAGGGGAATACTACACAAATTGTTTCATTAAATCAAATTACATATATTTATATCTCTATAAATATTTTTGATTCATCGCATTTGTTCGGATTTTTTCAGGAATTGGGTTCACTATCTTCAAACTCTGATTGATATTACTTTACTACAATAATAATTTAACATCGAGAATGACTGGCCAATTATTTTCAGAAATGCAAGAAATGTCAAAATAGTAATCATAAAAAACCAACCGCCTGTGCTTCGGTCCACTGCGGTCGGTTTTACGCTACGTTGTTATTCTTGTAATACACTGTCGTATAGACTCAGTTATCATCCTTGGTGATGGCGCCACTCATAAAGAGTGAGGCCTTGGCTAATGCAGGGCCAGTCATCTCATAGAGTACTGCACTGGATAGGATGATGGTATTAAGCAATAGAGCCATATCAGGAGGAAGCAAGCGTTGGCCAAGGGCAGCCAATCCGATGGAAACTCCAGCCTGTGGAGTCAACGCCATTCCCAGATAGTTACGAATCTGTGAATCAAGCTTCATTACTGTTGAACCGGCGAAGACGCCCAGGTACTTGCCTGCAATCCTGATGAAGAAGTATGCAACTCCCATGATACCGGTAGCCCTAACCATCTGAAGGTTCAGTTTCATACCGCTGACCACAAAGAAGATCAAAAGAACCGGTGGGGCAAAGAAGTTCAAGAGACGGAAAAGCTGCTCATCATCACTGATATTGCGGTAGGTTCCACCGAGCACCATGCAAGCGAGTAGCGGAGAGACGCTGAGGGCTGAACAGGCTCCTGCCAGACCGACAATCGAGATCATCAACACCACCAGGCGATGGTCATCGCTGTTACGCTTTGCAATCAGGTACTTAAGGAGAAATGCCAGGCCAAATCCCAAGGCAATGGAGATGAAGTTTTGTATTAATGGCACAATCAGTTGAAAAAGGCTCAGATGCCCTGTGTCGATAGCCGAAAGGAATGCTGCGACCACATTGAATGCGATCAATGCAAAGGCATTATTCAACGCCGTGACCTGCAAGATCATATCAACGAAGGGGCCCTTTGCATGGTATTGGCGTATCGTCATCAAAGTGCTCGCTGATGAGGAAGTCGAACCAATGACTCCAAGAAGAAGACAGAAAGGCCAAGAGAGACCAAAGATCAATCGCATGAGTAGCGTCACCGCTATCAAGGCACTAAGGGATTCAAAGAGCGTCAATCCAACCGATTTGATTCCATTGGACTTTAATTCACTAAGTCGGAGGAATTTTCCGACCGAAAAGGCAATGATCGCCAGAGCAATATCGGTCATAAATTCCAAACTTTGTAATGTTGTTAGATCAACCCATCCCAGAACACTAGGGCCAATTGCTATTCCTGCAAAAAGATAGCCAGTCACATGAGGCATCTTAGCTAGTTTCGTCACTCGCGTCATAAGAAAGCCAGCACTCAGAATCAATGCAAGGAGAAGAATCGATTTAGTATTACCATGAATTGATATGAAATGGCTAAGAAGCTCCATCAGCACTCCTCCTTATGGATTGTTGCGGGCGATTGAGATATACTGCAGGGACGTTTGGTATCTAAGATAATACACAATGTGTATTTAATTAGCCAATCAATTAATTTAATAGAGGTATGAATATTTTTCATCGCTCCAAGCTAGGAGAGGAAGAATAATGCTAGATGTAAAGATCAAAACCTTCATGTCACTCGTAGAGACGGAGTCATTTACTAAAACGGCTGAACTGCTCTATATCACTCAACCCGCGGTGAGCCATCAGATCAGACTGTTGGAAAAAGAATATGGGATAAAGATCTTTCTGCGCTCCGGCCGAAACCTCAAACTTACTGCTGAAGGTGAAATTCTCTACAAATATGCCCAACGAGCCGTTGCCATTGAGGAGGCGGCTTCTCATGCGCTACAAGATTCGCGCCACAACATCCGCAGATTGAATATTGGATTGACTGCCACTGCTGAGGAGAACCTGCTGCCACAGGTAATTGCCGAGTACTGTAATCTCCATGGCAAGACCAAAGTGCGCATTGAGACAGGAACCCTGGAATCATTGAGAACCTCTCTGCAAAGCTATGAGATTGATATGGCGATCGTCGGAGGCCACATTGCTGATGATGAGTTTACCACCGTCAAGATTGATACCGACTACCTCAACCTCGTGGTCTCCCCAAAAAACCCATTGGCAAAGAGTTCACTGGTAACGCTTGAGGAGCTGAAACAAGAGCGCTTGATCCTCAGGCCTAATATCACAGCTACACGCCAACAGTTTGAATACTTTCTTACTCAAAACGGAGAGACCATTACCAACTACAACGTTGTCATTGAAATCAACAACGTTCCGATCATCAAGGACTTGGTTCACGACAACCAGGGGGTGACCATCATGAGTCACAATGCCTGTCTAGTAGACCAGCTGGCCGGCAAGCTAGTTACCGTCCCCCTAGAGGGATCGGTACGCATGGTCCGTGAACTGAATATCGTCTACCGCAACAACTACCGCCATCCGGAGGTAGCAAGTGAAATCAGGCGAATCTACCATATCGTAAAAGAAAAAAGTTTCCCCCAAGAAGAGCAAACGGCACTCGCATGAGTGCCGTTTGATTGTACTGCCTTACTCGTCCTCACGGGGCAAGAAAGGGTCTCTTCTCTCCTCCCGTTCACGTCGTGGCTTACTGCTACGACGATCATAGCCATAGGGCTTGGGTGAGAACTCTCGATCACGGCGAGGACGCTCCTCTCCAAACTCCGGTCGTTCGTCACGGCGGCCTCCCCCTCTGCGGTCATCACGACCTTCCCAAGGCTTGCGATCGTCACGGTCGCGATAGGAGGGGCGGCGGTCATCACGGTCACGGAAAGAAGGACGGCGGTCCCCCCGATCTTCCCATGGCCTGCGATCATCGCGGTCGCGGTAGGAGGGGCGGCGATCATCACGATCACGGAAAGCAGGTCTGCGATCATCACGGTCCCCATAAGAGGGGCGGCGCTCCCCACGATCTTCCCACGGCTTGCGATCATCGCGGTCGCGGTAGGAAGGGCGTCGATCATCACGATCACGGAACGAAGGTCTGCGATCATCACGGTCCCCATACGAAGGACGGCGATCTGAGCGGTCTTCCCAGGGTTTACGATCGTCACGATCTCGGTATGAGGGACGACGGTCATCGCGGTCACGGAACGAAGGTCTGCGATCATCGCGGTCTCCGTATGAGGGACGACGGTCATCACGATCGCGGTATGAAGGTCTGCGATCTCCACGATCTTCCCAAGGCCTGCGGTCATCACGGTCGCGGTAGGAAGGACGGCGGTCATCACGATCACGGAAAGAAGGTCTACGATCATCGCGATCTCCGTAGGAGGGGCGACGGTCATCACGGTCGCGGTAGGAGGGACGACGGTCATCACGATCTCGATGAGAGGAGCGGCGTCCATCACGAGAACGGGGAGTTCGGTCGCGATCACGATCACGTCTCTCATCTTCTCGATACGCTCTACTTGGGCGCTCACGTCGCTCAGGGATCTCCTGGGTGGCGATTTCGATCGACTCATCTTCCCAGTTGAGGGTCAACAGGTCATCTTCGATCTCGTTTGCCTCTTCTTCAGGAAATTGCTCGTCATCATCTTCTGCTGAATCATCGTCTTCCATTTCTGCCGATTCTTCTTCAAGAACCTGCTCCTCTTCCACTATCACAATATCATCTGCCACTACAGTGGCTTCTTCTTGAATAGCCTGGTCTTCTTCGACCAACAAGACTTCATCTTTAGTCTCTTTGTTTTTACTCATTGTGTATTCTTCACTTTGCCGGCTCTTACCGGTCTTTCTTTGTGCGGGGTAATAATTAAATGCATCCCGCTTTTCCAATACCCAGGTCCGTGTCGATGCCCGTCTCTTACTAAATCCAGGGGCAAGGACCTCCTTGGTAATCTCTTTTACCGTGTAGCCTTTTTCTACTGCTACATCCATTCTGAAGCGTTGTAAATTTGTTGAAAAGAGCAGGATTCCGTTCTTTGAGAGGATTGTGTGAATCATCTCCATAAAGTAGAGATGATCACGTTGAACATCAAAGTCATGCTCCATTTTCCTGCTATTTGAAAAACTGGGGGGATCAAAAATAACTAAATCATAAACCTTCCCCGCTTCCATCGCTTGCATAATAAACTCTCGTGCATCTCCACTGATGCACGGAAACGGCACTCCGTCAAACCCATTTTTTGCTAGGTTCTGCTGGGCCCACTCACTATACGTGGACGATAGGTCCACTGACTCCACCAAGCTTGCTCCACCTCTCGCTGCATACACGGAGAATGATCCCGTATAAGAGAAGAGGTTGAGAACTTTCAAGCGCGGACTCATCTGCTCTACCAACAGCCGTGTGGGCATATGGTCGAGGAACAGTCCGGTATCAATCCGTTTGGTCAAATCAACGGTGAAGTGCAATCCATTCTCTTTTACATCCACTAAAAGCGACTCTTGGTCCTGTACCTCATGTTGGGTACGCCCAATTCGTTTTTCGCGCCTGTGAAATATTACTTTCTCTGCCTCAACATACAACATGCGTCCAACGACGTCACACGAGGCTTCTATTTCATCTTCTTCCAATCCCTCCTCACTGTAATCGGTTACCCTGGCCCATGGGCCATAGAGATCAACTGTAACTGCCAACTCTTCGAGGTTACGATCGTAAACTCTCATGCAATCAGTGTCGCTCTGGAGCATCAAGCGACGCATCTCCAGTCCCCGTTTTTTCAGTATTTTTCCAAAATCTTTTAGTACATAATCTGCTAACATTAGCTTGCTCTTTCTGCAACGCAGTGTATATGGTAAGATTGAAAAAAGCTAGTGAGCAGAGGTTATGCTGATGGAAGATGATGCACAAGCCTTCATTACTGAACTGGAAAGTCGTCATGGCGGGCCGATCGGTTGGCGAACATACGCTACTTGGTATGGGAACAATGAGGGAGTAATCCGAGAATTCGGTGTCTTTTTTTACTGGGCTGTCGATCAATTTCATTTTGAAGATTTTGAACGTACCCCATCCATACTTGGCATTTCACTAAAACCCAAACGCCCCAAGCAAAAATTTATTAAATATGCACGCTCATTCACCTCCAGTGATGTGGTGCTCACTCGCCCTATTGCCAAAAGCGTTGCCACGAAAGTCATTGAAGGCAAATGGAGTGGAGAGCGGATTCGTGAAACAAATTTTCTCGATAAAATCTTCAGACAAATGGTTGAAATGGTTGTTCTCACCGACGGCACCATACATTTTTTTGAACTTATGAACAGAAAAGAGTTCCTTTCGGTACTCAACACAATAGATGCGAGGTAAGCGATGAGTGCATTCAAGGCATATGATATCAGGGGAATCTACAACAAAGATTTCAACAGGGATACAGTCTATCGAATTGGGTATTTTCTACCAAAACTCCTGGATGCTGATACGGTATTGGTAGGACGCGATGTGCGTACCACCAGTGACGAAATCTTTGAGGCTTTGGCTCGTGGTGTCAATGACAGTGGAGCCGATGTGTGGGATGTTGGGCTTGCTACTACCCCGATGATCTATTTTTGTACCAACCACTTTGATGTGCCGGCATCAGTACAAATTACTGCAAGCCATAACCCTGCTATCTACAACGGCCTGAAAGTCAGCCGGGCAAAGGCTGTTCCCGTTGGGTCGGACAGTGGCCTCAAGGACCTCGAACGAATGGTCAATGAAGATGAAATCGTCATCTCATCGAAGCGCGGATCGATCATCCAGAAGGATGGCAGAAGTCCCTACCTCGCCTTCCTCAAAGCCTTTGACGTTGATCTATCAGGCCTAAATCTCTCCATCGACTTATCCCATGGTATGGCAAATCTTTTGGCCAAGGATCTTCTTGGTGAGAATCACCATTACCTCTATGACCACTTTGATGGGACCTTCCCAGCTCATGAGCCCAACCCTCTGGAAATTGAGAATACCCTGGATTTGAAAGCAGCAGTTCTGAAGAACAACAGTGACATCGGCGTCATCTTCGACGGAGATGCTGACCGCGTGATGTTTCTGGACGAGCGGGGTAGATTCCTACAACCCGACTACGTTACTGCGGCCCTTGGCTACTACTACCTTGCCCGTGAAAAGGGAAAAGTGCTTGTTGATATCCGTACCAGCCGATCCACTACTGAATACCTTGCAGAACAAGGGGCTGAAGTCCATGTCTGGAAAGTAGGTCACGCCTTTGCAAAGAACAAAATTCGAGAGCTTGGGGCAATCTTTGGGGGAGAGCTGGCAGGACACTATTACTTCCGTGACTTCTTCAACACTGACAGCGGTTTTTGGGCTGCACTCATCGTCCTACATGTGGTGGCCGATCTTAAGAAAAAGGGAATCACCATTGGTCAATTCATTGACAGTGTGGTTACCTGGTCTAACAGTGGAGAGGTCAACTTCAAACTGGAAGAGAAGGATGAGGCGATGCAGGAGCTTTATCGCAGATACGCCAAAGAACAGAGTCCAACAGAAGTGATGGATTTCGATGGCTACCGTATCGAATTCCCCACTTGGTGGTTCAATGTCCGAAAATCCAATACCGAACCATATCTGAGACTCGTTGTAGAGGCCAAGGATGATATTGAACTTGCTCAAAAGCTAGAAGAACTCTCTGCGGTTATCCGTTCGTTCAAATAGGAGATAAGGACATGAAGGTACTGCTCGTCGGTGGTGCTGGGTATATCGGCACCCACGTTGCATTGGAATTTCTTGATCGTGGCGATCAGGTTGGTATATTTGATAACTTTTCCAGTGGATTGAGAAGCAATGTCCATGACCAAGCAACTCTCTATGAAGGGGACATACAGAACAAGGAAGAGATCCTGAAAGCTTTGCAGGATGGATGGGATGTCGTTGTACACCTTGCTGCTTTCAAAGCAGCCGGTGAATCCATGGTCTCACCTATCAAATACTCGCAGAACAACATCACCGGATCTCTGAACCTCATCACCGCCTGCATTGAGAGTGGGGTGAGGAACTTCATCCTCTCCTCTTCTGCCGCAGTGTATGGAGAGCCACAGTACCTGCCCGTGGACGAGAACCACCCTACCGATCCGACTAACTATTATGGCTATACGAAGCTTGCCATTGAAGAGAATCTGCGATGGTACAGCAAGCTGAAAGGTTTTCAATATGTATCACTGCGCTACTTCAATGCCGCTGGCTACGACAGCAATATGCGCATGTTGGGCCTAGAGAACAACCCAGCGAACCTCATACCTGTGGTGATGGAGGTTGCTGCTGGTATTCGACCTAATCTCTTGGTCTTTGGCACCGATTATGAGACTCACGATGGTACAGGTGTACGCGATTACGTACATGTCACTGACCTTGCTCGAGGACATGCACAAGCCGCAGATTATCTTGCACAGGAAAAAGGGAACTTGGTAGTCAACCTGGGAAGTGAAAAAGGTCTCTCTGTTGGACAGATCATTGAGGCCGCAAGAGCGATCACCGGCAAAGAGATTAACGTTGAGTATGTGGGAAGGCGAGCAGGCGATCCAGCATCGCTTGTAGCTTCCAGTAAGCTTGCCAACAAGGTCCTTGGATGGAATGCTGAATTCTCCAGCGTCGACTCCATCATTGAAACAACTTGGCGCGTATATGAGGCTCAGGGAACAAATCTGATTCCAAAAAAGTAGAGGGGCAAAACCCGAAAGAAAAAGAGACAACCCTTAAAGGCTGTCTCTTTTCTTTGCTCGAGCAGAGGGACTTGAACCCCCGACATGGTGGTTAACAGCCACCCGCTCTACCGACTGAGCTATGCTCGAATAATCTTCTGAACGATTGGAACAGTACCCGATAGAACCGCTTATGTCAAGCAGTCTCAGGATTTTTCTCTGCCGTCCGCCAACTTCGTCTTCCGAACAATAAACACTTCAGATTGGGTAGTTACCTTAACCACAAATCATCCGATTTGGAAGGCCAAAGTTGTATGTTTGTGTTTACCCATATTGCTCCGAGTGTATAAACGGCCACCCGAAGGTGGCCGTAAAGTTTGAGTACTCAGCTCTTACTTAGCAGGATAGTGCTTCTGCAAGAACTCGATAAATACATCGCTGAGCAGCGAACCCTCGGTGAGGACTCGACCGAACATGGTGTACCCATCTCCGCCAGCTGCCATGAAGTCGTTTGTGGCGACCTTATAGGTGGCGTTCTTATCAATTGCCTTACCATTGAGCAAGACACGGACAATTCTGCTACCAGGTGCTGCGTAGCGGTTATACACCACCTGCAGGTCAGTCTGGGAGAATCCACCGTTTTCACCAGGCAACATGCGATATCCATGCTCAAGAGCAGCATACACATCAGCACCGGTGATCTCGGCAACGGTAATGATATTGGTGAACGGCAGGACGTTGATCACGTCACCAATCGTCACCTGACCGGCATTCATCGAGGCACGGATACCACCACCATTGGTGATTGTGAAGTCAGCACCACTTTCCTCAGTCATTGCACGAGTAATCAGCCTGGAGAGGTTGGTCGGCTTGGTGCGGACGTTTGCACGCTCACCGTCGAGCATCTCAGGCACGTAGGCGATGACCTGGCCAAGCTTTTCAGCAAGCTGGGCTGACATAAAGCCTACATACTCATCGACTTCAGGATCGTTGGGAACATCGATGATACCCCACTCTTTGGCGAGAGCAGAATCTGCGGCGTTCAGGACATCAGCTGCAGGAATCAGCATGGGATACGTTGCCGTAACCTTGCCACCCTTGACGTGTACCTGGACGAGTCCGAGGTTCTTCAGATACTCACCGGTGGAGACGATCAAGGTGTCACCGACTTTCAATCCTTCCTTGAGTGTTGTGTGGCTATGACCGTCGATGAAGAGATCGATGCCCTTGATGCGGCTTGCAATCTGATCGCTGGTAAGTCCACTCTCTCCGTCCGGATCAAGACCAATGTGGCCAAGGACGATGATGTAATCGACATATTCTCGGGCAATATCAATTGCTTCCTGACCAATCTCGAAGATTTCTTCGTTGGCAAAGTAGACGCCTTCGACGTTCTTCGGATGGGTTTTGGTGGTGGTATCGGGAGTCGTCAGACCAACGACAGCAACCTTGAAGCCATTGAAATCATACACTTGGTAAGGCTGGAAAAGCAGGTAGCCCTCTCTGTCCAGGACGTTGGCGGTAAGAACCTTCATGTCGCTGTACATTTCGGCAAACGCTGCAGCCTCAAGCAGGCGATCAGCACCATAGTTGAAGTCGTGGTTGCCCGGAGCAATGGCATCGTAGCCAAGCATGTCGAGCAGAACACCAACGGTTTCACCTTCAAACATATTGGCCAAGTTGGTGCCATGGGTTACGTCCCCAGCATCCAAGACCAGGATGTTGTCGGTAATTGCGCGTGCAGCCTTCAGCATGGTAGCAACTTTGGAGTAACCCATACCGCCATCAGCAGGGACGATGCGTGCGTGCACGTCGTTGGTGTGGACGATAAAGAGGTCAAACTCATCAAAGTCTGCGTCACTTTTAATGATCTCAGTTACGCCAAGTGGATACTCAACCGGCACACGAGCAGGAGCTACAACCGGAGTTACCACCGGAGGAGCTACAGGAACTATTACCGGAGGAGGCACTACTTCGACTGGTTTCTCAACCACCGGAGGAGCGACCACTACAGGCGGTGCCTCGGCAACCATCACAGGGAGGGTGCCAATCAGATCAGTGATTGCGGGATCCTCAGGGATGGTAACCATCAGCGTATAACCCATTGCGTTGGCATAGGGTTCATACTCAGCGGCAATTGCGCTTCGAGTCGGCTCAAGCACGTCTGCGGCAGGAAGTCTGAACGCCCACTCACCGGCAAGTCTGCCGTTGACTACGCTCAGTTGGACTGCACCAACGCTCTTCAGTTTCTCATCAGCACGAACAATCAAAGCACCGTTGACTTCTTTAGCCATTGCAGAGCCGTTGCCATCGACGATCAAGTCAATGCCATCGACGTTTGCAGCAATCATCTCGCTGGTGATAGCACCGCGGCTGCCAAGGTCAGTGAGGATTACCAGGTAATCAACATACTCACGGGCCAAATCAACTGCGTACTGGGCATTGTCAAAGATCAAATCACTGTCAAAGCTCACACCTTGGATCGACTTGGGGGCAGTCAGACCGGCAACACCAACTTTGAAGCCATTGTAGTCGTAGACTGCGTATGGCTGTGTGACGAAGTAGCCTTCATCATCAAGGGCGTTGACGCTCAGTGCAGCGGCTTTGGTGCCAGTAATACCGGTCGCAAGCTGGATTGCCTGCGGGGTATATGCATCATAACCAAGTCCGTCGATCGTTGCTGCTGCGACCATTGCCAAGTCGGCAGGGATTTCCCCGACATTACCACTGTTGAGGAGTAGCCAGTTGTCGGTAATTGCCTGACCGGCCTTCAGCACGGTGGAGAACTTCGCTAGGCCAAGACCACCGGCCTCTCCGTAGATATCGCCCTCCAGGTCATTGGTATGCACGATGAACAAGTCAAAGGTCTTCTGACCATCGGTGTTCTTGAATACCTGCTTGCCTCCATAGGGCATGTCCTCACCATCGTACTCAAAGACCACAGGCTCTGGGACGACGATGGGAGGAGCAACAACCGGCTCTACAACCGGCTCTACCACCACTTCAGGTACAACTGGCGGTAGCTCAACCACTGGAGTTACTTTTTCTTCTACGGGGGGAAGGTCTACAACAGTCAAGTCTGGGGGAATAATAGCTTCTTCAATCTTCGCGGTCTTACAGCCCACGAGGGAAATAGCCACTAGCGTTACCAGCATTGCTGTCATAATAGTTCTTGAAAGACGTTTCACGTGTTTCCTCCTAATGACGTTCTCATGTGTCGTTGTTTACGTACTCACAAACACTATACCATAGACTGTTCAAATCGGATACTGTAAATATTCGTTAAAATCCATCGTTTGTGCCGTGAAAAGAAAAAAGAAGCCCGCAAATGATAAATTCACAGGCATCTTAACAGTTTTTTATGCGAAGTCCTTACATCAAATCTTTAGGCTTCCGAGCAGTATTGCCCGACTTTTCGCAATAAGCCATGTGGCGGAGCTTGCCATTCTCGAAGACCGAGCGCATTTTGATGGTTCCGCCCCAACGGCTGGTCATTTCCTTGGTGCCCTCGCGTCGGGCGTTCTTTGATACGTTACCTGCCATATTGGTATTCCTCCATTAAAAACATCACAATAAATATAACCTATACTATATACAGTCTGTCTTTCTGAGTCAAACCCCCAGAATAAAAAACTGACCTGCAGTTGCCTTTGCACTCTGCCCTAGCTACACTGTGCACATGAAATCGGCACGTTGGTACCTTCGCCAGTTCTTCTTGATTCCCGTCTACCTTTATAAAGGACTACTTGCGCCATTTTTCGGCTCTTCGTGCCATTATCATCCATCCTGTTCCTCTTATATGGTGGATGCTGTGCAGACTCATGGAATCATCAAGGGATTCATCATGGGGATGGCTCGAATCGGGCGCTGTAGCCGGTGGTACATGGGTGGGTCTGATCCGGTGCCATCAAAGTGGTCTTGGCAAGCTATCAAAGACGGATATACTACATTTCGTAAGAAACAATCACCCTGAGAGCTCCTTGACGAAGGGGATAAGGACGCTCAACGCATTCTCATTGTACCCTCCTTCAGGAATAATGAGGTCGGCATGCACCTTCGTGGGTTCTATAAAGTTAAAGTGCCCTGGACGAACTACCTCCAAATATTGATTACATACACTCTCAACAGTCCGGCCACGCTCGGCGATATCACGCTTGAGGCGACGGATGAAGCGAATATCATCTGGAGTGTCCACATACAGCTTCAAATCAAGAAGATCACGGATGCTCTGGCTGTAGAGAACCATCAAACCTTCAATGATTACCAACGGCCGAGGCTGCACTGTCACTCGTTCATCACGCCGACGGTGTTGCACAAAGTCATACAAGGGCATTTCAATCGGTTCATACGCCTTCAGGGAAATCAAATGTTCTTCCAATAGCTCCATGTCAAAGGCGTCGGGATGGTCGAAATTGAAAGCGGTGATATTCTCATTACTGATGTATGAAGCGCTTCTATAGTAATTATCCTGAGGGATGAAGACAAAGTCTGAACAGACCTCACTGATTTTCCGTACAATCGTCGATTTCCCAGATCCGGATCCTCCGGTGATTCCGATTATCTTCACTTCCTTCATATATTATCCTTTCGCCGAAAATTTGAAGACCGTGGTATGCTTGTATGGCCGTTCCTTTGAGAAAATCGTTGATGGAAAGTGTTGTTGGTTGGGACTGTCAGGGTAGAACTGGGTCTCAAGGCAAAATCCTCCATGCTGTGGATAAGCCGCCCCACCCTTTCCGTTGACCGATCCATCTAAGAAGTTTCCGCTATAAAACTGCACAGCTGGCAACGTGGTATGAACGTCCAATGTTCGTCCACTCTTCTGCTCTCTTACCGTTGCAACATGTTTCAACTCTTCACTCTCATCGGAAAATACAAAGCAGTGATCATACCCACCTGCTGCTTCGATGTCTCTTCCAATGAGTTTGGAAGTAGTAAAATCAAAAGGAGTATTCTGCACTGCTATCAATTCTCCTGTGGGCAGCAGCTCATTATCGACTGGCAGGTATCGGTCACAATGCAGCTGTAGCTCATGCTCGAGTATTGTACCACTTGCAGCTCCAGCGAGATTGAAATAACTATGATTGGTCAAATTGATTGGTGTTGGACCATCAGCGGTCGCTTCGTAGTCGATGACCAGCGATCCGTCTGCCTTCAAAAGATAGGTGACCGTACAGTTAACAGCACTGGGAAAACCACCTTGCTCAGCAGGGCTGTAATAACTGAGAACCACCCCAGGATCATCGCCAAGCATGAAGGTCTCGGCACACCAGTTGTGCCAGCCCCAGTTAGAAGAGCCACTATGGAGAGTATTCGCCCCTTCATTGGCCTCTAGGTTATGGCCAACCCCTTCCAAGGTGAAGTGTGCTCCGCGGATCCTGTTGGCGTACCGGCCGACGACCTGGCCAAAGTACGTAGTGGATCCTACGTAATCCAGGGGGTTCTCAAATCCGAGAACCACATCCCGTCTCTGGCCTTCTCGGTCTGGGACCTCCACACTTTGTAGAATAGCCCCGAGGCTGAGAATCCGTGCAACCATGCCATTGTTGGCAAGTGTCACCAAGAGGATATCATCCCCTTGAGCTGTTTTTCCGACGTGTTTTGTGTCAATCATTGCACCTGTCCCCTCGGTAGTCGAGTATACACCCTGATCCGAGGCCAAGCAAGAAAGAGCTTATTTGTTGGCCTCATCACTTTTGAGTACTGCGAGGAAGGCGCTCTGTGGAATTTCGACGTTACCGACCATCTTCATTCGTTTCTTTCCTTCCTTCTGTTTCTCAAGCAACTTACGTTTGCGGCTGATATCCCCTCCATAACACTTGGCGGTCACATCCTTGCGGAAAGCGCTGATCGTCTCTCGGCTGATTATCGTTCCACCGATGGCAGCTTGGATGGCAATCTTGTACTGTTGTCGAGGAATTTCAGTTCTCAGTCGTTCACAAACCTGACGGCCTCGACTCTGGCTATTGCCTTTGAAGACGAGTTGGCTCAATGCATCCACCGGCTCTCCATTGACCAGGATATCCATGCGCACCAAGTCAGTTCGCTTGTAACCACTGACCTGATAATCAAAGGACGCATAGCCGCGACTGATCGATTTCAGTCGATCGTAGAACTCAAAGAGTACCTCAGAGAGCGGCATATCGTAGACAAGCTCAACGCGCTTTTCATCGAGGTAGTTCATTGTCGTCTGTACCCCGCGTTTTTCAATACAGAGACTGATAATGGGGCCGACATAAGCGGTGGGAGTGATGACATTTGCCTGGATGTACGGCTCCTCTGCCCATTCGACCTGCATGGGATCGGGGTAATCAAGCGGGTTATCTATCTCAATGGTCGTTCCATTCTTCAGGTGCACCCGGTACTTTACTGATGGGCTGGTGAAGATGATAGAGAGGCCGAACTCTCGTTCTATTCGCTCCTGTACTACTTCTAAATGGAGCATTCCCAAGAAACCACAACGGAAGCCAAAGCCCAAGGCAGCCGAGCTATCCTTCTCGTAGACCAATGAGGCATCGTTGAGCTTCAGTCGCTCCATAGCCGCGATCAACTCTTCATAGTCATTGGTATCGATTGGATAAATCGAGCTAAAGACTACCGGTTTGACATCTTTAAAGCCTGGGAGCGGAGCATTTGCCCCTTTGGTGGTTGTTGTGATTGTATCACCGACTCGTACGTCGCTGATGGTCTTCACCCCCGTGATCACATAGCCGACATCACCGGCGGTCAATGCATCCCGTTTGATCAAATCCAGTTGGAAGATACCCACTTCCTCAACTCGGTAGGTGCGGTCAGTGTGCATAAAGCGCACCTCCGTGCCAGCTTGCATTTTGCCACTGAAGATCCGGCAGTGGACAATCACCCCACGGTAAGCGTCATAGTGTGAGTCAAAGATCAGCGCTTGTAGTGGCGCATCATTCTCACCAGTCGGCGAGGGTATCTGCTCAACGATGGCTTCAAAGAGTTCATCAACCCCAAGGCCAGTCTTCGCACTGACTTGAACAGTCAAATCACTGTCCAGACCCAAATCGTGGTCAATCTGCTGCAGGCACATCTCTATGTCGGCAGATGGAAGGTCGACCTTGTTGATCACCGGAATGATGGTCAGGTCGTGCTCCATGGCCATATAAAGGTTTGCCAGTGTCTGTGCCTCGACCCCTTGTGCTGCGTCGATGAGCAGGAGCGCTCCTTCACAGCTACTGATAGCACGGCTGACCTCATAGGAGAAGTCCACGTGGCCCGGGGTATCGACGAGGTTAAGCTCATAGGTCTTCCCATCACTGGCGGTATAGGGGATGGTGATCGCTTGGCTTTTGATGGTTATGCCGCGCTCACGCTCAATATCCATCCCATCGAGGATCTGAGCTTGGTCGCCAGCACGTTTTGAGCCTAGCTGCGCTTTTTCGATAAAGCGATCGGCAAGCGTTGACTTGCCATGGTCAATGTGCGCAATGATACAAAAATTGCGTGTCAAAGTAGAATCAGCACTCATAGTACTCCCTAAGTGGTTGGTTGCTCTTCAGTCGTCTCGTCTTGTTCTTCGATCACTTCAAGGCCCAGAAGGATACGGACCTCATTGTCATCGAGGGTTTCACGCTCAATCAACTCATCGGTGAGCAAATCCAGCTGATGCCGGTTTTCCGAGAGGATCTTGCGTGTTTCAGCCATCGCTGAATCAAGAATCTTGTGAATCTCTGCGTCGATGCGCCTGGCTGTCTCTTCACTATAGTGTTTGTGCTGGGTAATCTCCCGGCCCAAGAAGAGCGGCTCATCCTCATCACCGAGGTTGATGAACCCTAAGTCGCTCATCCCCCATTCAGTGACCATTCGACGGGCGAGGTTGGTCGCCTGCTTGATATCGTTACTAGTGCCAGTGGTCGTCTCACCGTAGACCAACTCCTCGGCAACAAAGCCTCCCATGGTGACTTTAATCCAATCATGGAGCATCGATCGTGTCTTGGTGTAGGCATCCCGCTCCGGCAAGCTAACGGTAAGCCCCAGCGCTCGCCCGTGAGGAATGATCGTCACCTTATGCAAGGGATCGAGATTCTTCAGGTGGTAGTGCAAGAGCGCGTGGCCTGCTTCATGGTAGGCAGTAGCTCGCTTCTCATCTTCGGTCATCACCCGACTCTTTCGGGCAACACCGAGCAGAATCTTGTCGCGGGCCTCCTCCATCTCAGTCATGCCAACGGTCGTTTTGTTCTTCCGGGCAGCAAAGAGCGCCGCTTCGTTGACCAGGTTAGCCAGATCGGCGCCACTGGTTCCAGCCGAACCTCTGGCAATACGCCTGAGATCCATATCTTTTTCCAACTTGATCTTTCGAGTATGGATCTTCAAGATAGCTTCGCGCTCGGCAATGTCGGGAAGGTCTACTACCACCTGTCGGTCAAAGCGACCGGGTCTGAGAAGAGCAGGATCGAGGATATCGGGGCGGTTTGTTGCCGCCATAACGATTACCCCACTGGTTGTGGAAAATCCATCCATTTCAACGAGAATCTGGTTGAGGGTCTGCTCGCGTTCATCATTTCCACCTCCCAGGCCTCCTCCACGAGTTCTGCCAACGGCGTCCAACTCATCGATAAAGAGGATACAGGGGGCATTTTTACGGGCTTGCTCAAAGAGGTCACGCACTCGAGCAGCTCCCATACCCACGAACATCTCAACAAAGTCCGATCCACTGGTGTGGAAGAAAGAGACACCGCTTTCACCGGCGACAGCTTTGGCCAACAGCGTCTTACCGGTACCCGGAGGGCCAACAAGCATTACGCCACGGGGGATCTTTGCCCCTACCTTAGTGAAGTGGTCGGGTCGTTTGAGGAACTCGACTACCTCTTCAAGCTCGTACTTTGCCTCAACCTGTCCAGCAACATCGGCAAAGGTAATCTTTGTGTCAGTTTCCATATACTCTTTGGCACGGCTCTTGCCCAAGGTGGACATCATCCGTCCATTGAGACCACTGGACTGGCGATAGAGCATGATGGTAAAGCCGATGAAGATAATCCAAGGAAGCAGCTGCAGCACCACTTGGAGGATGGAGATCTCAGCGACGGTACCGGTGACTGAGACGCCCTTCTCCTTCAAAGTGGGAAGTAGCGATTCATCAAAGTATGGAATACGAGTCTGGGCAGCTATACCATTTCTTAGGACAAAGCGAACCTGGGACTGTTCCTTAATTTCTACTTGAGCGACTTGGTTTGCGTCAACGTAGCTGATGAATGTCGTATAGGGGACCGCTTGATCCCTGCCACCGGCAGAGTCAAGGAACATATAACCGAAGAGAATCGCCAAGGTGATGAAGACAACAAGCGCCATTCGGTTCTTCGGGGGCCTGAATGACGGTTTTCCCCCATCTTTGGGTGGACCCTGCCAAAAGTGTCTCGGATCCTCCTTCGGGGACTTCTTATCGTTGCCGTTATCATGGCTCTCATTATTAAATTTCACTGTAGCTCATCCTTCTGTTACTACTATATATATTTGTAAACCTGTGGGCAAGGGGAGCCTTGAAACGCAACGCTATTCGGTCCCGTCCTCCCCATGCGGCCCCAAAGAGCGCAACGACGCCGCTACGATCGACTAAAACCGGCACTTGAGCCCTTCTGTAGGGTGAGATTTTCATCTGGGAAAGGAGCTTTGAAACTTTCATTTTTCCTGATTCCAAGAGAATCTCATCTCCGGATAGCCAAGTACGTAGCACCGGACGATCAAGACTGTGAGCATCGATGGCAAGCACCTCGTCCCATCGCTCTTCTGCTTGATAGGAGTCAATCTGAATGCAGTACCCTTCTCCCAGATCAATGGTCTGTGGTGTAAAGGGGTCGGCAAGCTCCATTGAAAAAGACCACACGGGTTTGGTCGCCACCAGCGTACATCGGTCGCTTTGGCAATACACTCCAACTGCTCCAACAACCGCACTATGACTCGCCTCTTCTGTTCGTAGAGCAGTCATCAACTCATCGATCATAGAGAGGGCGATCCGCCCCTTTTCTCCACTGAGTAGACCCACCAATCGAAACATAAGTTGCTCGCTAAGCAAAGGGTGTACGGTACAAAACCAGTGTTTTGAGAAAGAGATTGATCCTTTTTCATCAAAAGTTACCTCTTCCATCAAGCTGTCCACCATCTGCTCCAGGAGCTCTCCTACCCCTTGTAATCGCCTTGCGATTAAGGAAGCACCGTTGCGCCCCTGAGGAAAAATCTCTAAAAATGGTTTTTTTACACTCTTACGGACCATATTACGCAGGTAAATGCTCTGAACATTGGTTGAGTCTTCTGACCACTGTAGGCCATGGTCCTCAACGTACTCTTGGAGCTCCTGGTGGGAGAGATTCAAGAATGGCCTGAGCAAAGTAATCGACCGGAAGGCTCCTACGCTACGAATGCCCCCAAGAGAGCGAATACTCGCTCCCTGGCCTAAGCGCATTAGCAGTGTCTCCAATTGGTCGTCACTATTGTGGGCTGTAAAGAGGTAGCCGATGTTGTGTGCCCTGCACTCTGTCTCAAGAGCTTCATAGCGCAATTGGCGTGCAGCCTCCTCGATACCTCTGCCTCGTTTGCCAGCAGCCTCTTGTACAGTGCCATCTCCGAGGTCGATCACAGTTAATTCCAACCCAAGAGCTTTGCATTGTTGCTCGTTTTGCATGATTTCAACTGCGAGTTCGGTTTCACTGCGAAGTCGATGATTCACATAAAAAGGGTATAACAACGTGCTGTCAAAGCGTTTAGAGAGGGCATAAAGAAGGGCCAAGGAGTCACTGCCACCAGAAAATGCGATGCCAAAAGGCCCCTGCGGGAGGTTGTTCAGTTCATCAAAGAGCACATCAATGTGTCTCTGGATCTTGGTCTCCATTGAATGCATTGGCCACCTCCTCAAACGTCTGTCCATCGATGAAGGCACGAAGAGCCCGTACCGCACGTGAAATTCCTTCCTCAATCAGAGGGCTGTCAATCTCTCCCAAGACATGGTCTATGACCGTCTCTCCCCGCTTTGGCCGACCAATGCCGATGTAGAGACGAATAAAATCTCCATCACCTTTGTACTCAATCAGTGAAGCGAGACCGCGGTGACCGGCAGTAGAGCCTCCACGTCGAAGTCGAATGCGTCCAGCGGGTAGGTCCATCTGATCACAGACAACAACCAACGGGGTGTTGCCAAAGTATCTGAGTACTTGCCCGCTTCTATTCATATAGGTCAATGGCTGGACCAAACGGGCGCGGTCGCCGACCTTTGCACTCCGGTAGAGACGAAAACAGCGTTTTCTCAACCGTAGTTGAAAAAACGCTGCGCACGAGGCAACCGCTAGGAAGCCCACATTGTGTCGAGTTCGCTCATACTCGGAACCGGGGTTCCCCAGCCCAAGGATAAGCAACACGACTTACTCCTCTTCTTCCTCGGTGGCCTCAGCGACCTCAACCTCGAGCTCGTCTTCCTCGGTCTCCTCGACCTCTTCGCGGACAGTCCGCACAGAAGCGACGACTGCTTCAAGATCACTGAGAATCTTGACGCCTTCAGGAAGTTCGATATCGGAGAGTGCGAGGTTCTCGTTGATCTGGAGTTCGGAGACATCAGCGGTCAGAACCTCAGGCAGGTCCTTGGGCAGACACTCGATCTCAACCTCATAGAGCAACTGCTCAAGCACACCACCCTCGCGGGTTCCAACAGGGCTTCCCTGCAGGCTGATGGAGACCATGGCGCGCAGTACCTGACCCTGGGTAATCTCATAAAAGTCAACGTGCTTGATTATTCCGCGAACCAAGTCCTCCTGGTAGGCTTTCATCAAACACTCATGTTTCTTTCTTCCAACTTGAACCTTCAACAGGGCCGTCTCGGAGAAGTGGCGCATCTTGTTGGTGAACTCATGGGCATCAAGGCTGATGTGCAGATGCTCTTGCTTTCCATAGATGACTGCCGGGATTCGGCCACTGCGCAGGAGCCTACGAGATCCGGCACTGCCGAAATCTTCCTTTCGCTCCACTGCTTTTAGACTACGATTGTCACTCATTGTGAACTCCTTGTACTCTCATTGGTGCACGATGTGCCCAATTACCATAACATTGGGGTATGCAAATACCACTAGGGAGTGAGTATAGAGCGTTTGGCAAACAAAGGACAAGTACCCCACAATAAAAATGAGCAATCCAGCACAAAGGCGGACTGCTCTTCTGGGAAGGAGGGATTCGAACCCCCGGTGCCGGCACCAAAAACCAGAGCCTTAACCACTTGGCGACTTCCCAACAACGGGTATGAGGCTATAGGAAATTCAAAGGTTTGTCCAGCGCTTTGTTCAGTCCTCTTCCTCCACGGTTTCAGAGGCAGACTGTGCTGCGTACGCCTCCATGACCACCTTTTGCAGATGATCGCGGAACTCACTACTGATCGGATGTGCTACATCCTTGAACTCTCCATTGGCTAGTTGGCGACTTGGCATAGCAATAAAATCGCCATCGCGTCCTTCTATGACTTTGATATTGTGTACCACGAACTGGTTATCAAACGTCACGGTGACATAAGCCTTCAATTTTCCCGCTTGACTGACTTTTCGTACCCGCACTTCTGAGATGTCCACTCTCTCCTCCAACTAAGCCGATGATGAACCTAGCAAAGTCGTTTGCCAATAGTGCGCATCTGCGCCAAAGCATTCGACCGCCCGCTCTCTCATCTTTTCAATGCAGGTCTCGTCTTCACTTACGAAGAACCAACATGACCCGCTTCCTGTGATCGTCGCATACCCCTCCAGCTGCTCGCTGAGTCGCTGAAGCTCATCATAGAAGTGCAGTCCAGCGACGGTCACGTAGAAATCATTATACAGCATGTTGCACCATGTTGCACAACTTTTGTTATAAACTGCAACAATTTTATCAGTATCTGGCAAAAATGGTCTAGGTTTTGCTCGAACTTCATCTAAATGGGCATATGCAGCTTTTGTTGAGACGTTCAAAGAACGAGGCATAACCAACAAGATGGGCAAAGATCGAGCTTCGATTGGTTTGATCAGCTCCCCTCGCCCTTCGACGATTGCTGCGTTCGCTTGGCTAAAGAAAAACGGTACATCACTGCCTACCGTTTGGGCAATTCGAGCAAGGGAGGCTTCATCAAGGGGGGCAATACCATTGAGCAGATGCAGCATTGCCGCCGCATCACTGGAGCCTCCACCAAGTCCAGATTGTACGGGGATTTGCTTTCTCACCCGCACCTTTAGCTCTGTCTCACTGCCGGTCGCCTCATACCAGAGCAAGGCAGTACGGCTAATCGTATCTTCACCGGCTTTGCAATACTCACCCAACCCGTCAACGGTAATGGAGAAAGGGCCTCTCTGCGCTTGTACTTCCAACTCATCAGCTAAAGCCAATCGCGCAAAAAGTGATTGAATAGGATGAAATCCATCGGGCTGAGGAGAGCCGACGGCGAGATGGAGATTGACTTTTGCATGGGTTTGGACAGTCATAATCATCGCTCTCAGCCTACCAAAGCTCTCTTTTGTTGTCCAGATGGTTGTGTGAAACAAAGATCACCAGACCCCGCTCTCCTTCAGCTGGGCCTCTGCTTGTTCTGCCCATCCTCGGTTTGCCTTCGGGCTGGCAGGGCTGGGATGAAGGATTTGTGAAACGTGTGGAGTTTCTTCTGCTTTGATTACTCCGACGAGCTTCTCATAAGCATACTTGCCCACCCCGACAGCATAGGTTGGCTTTAAGTACTCAATCATATCAATCAGATAGCGGTCACAGACCGCCTCAAGAGCAAGTCGTTCAACCTTAATCAACTTGTCGGGAGTGACATTACGTCCTGTCGCCCCTCGATCAACAAAGACCAAGGGGCAATAGTTGACCACACTTAGTTGGTGGACCATTGCTTTACTCGTTTTATACCGATCGGCCAAAAGGGCCCACAGACGTCGTCCGCTCACTTCACTGCGTCGGGTTGCCATCCCGGTAATCGGGCGCTTGGGGTGCTCGATGATCGGTTTGCCAATAGGTTCGTCCAAGTGTAAGAAATCACGCACCGCATCCACCTCTCCGAATGGAACACCGGTCTGTGCCATGCCAAAGGGTCCTGGGTTCATTCCCAAAAGAAGAATTTTGCTGGGAGTGCGTACATACTCACGCAAATAGCGCTCATGCATCGCCCAGGCATACTCAAGAGGATTGTAGATATAACAGTCTATGGAAAATTTGAGGCTCTCAAGCTGTGCAGAGAACTCCTTGGTGCGTTCAATGATACTGTTCATCACCCCTCCTCTAGCCACAGCAGAGCACTTTACGTATGATGACTCCAACATGGCACAAACCTCAGGCAAACTCAAGGCAATACTCTTCGACAAAGATGGAACTCTCTTCGATTACGCCCAAGTGTGGGAGGATGTGCTGCGCGAATCCATTGAGCATGCCTTCACTAAAATGGGCAAGGCAGACAAGAAGGAAGCCAAACGGGCGATGCTGCGCCTCATGGGTATCGATGATGAGGGACAATGCCTGCCAGGGGGATTGGTCTTCACTCATCGTCGGGTCCAGATCTTCCGCCGGTTTTTCCTCTATTGCCTACGTTGGCGGGTCAATGCAGTCAAGGCAATACGTGCCTACCACCAAAGCGTTGCCGATAGCGAAATCATCCTCACCGAAAAACTCTCTACTATGGATTTTTCTGTGCAACAACGCCTCTTCGCTCGCCTCAAAGAAAAGGGGTGGGTCGTGGGGGTCATCACCAGCGACAATGCTTCCTCTACAGACCTCTTTCTCAAGCTCATGGGACTTAGCCCCTATGTTGATTTTGTCAGCAGTCGGGACAGCCATTACCGACGCAAGCCCCACCCCGAGGCCTTTCGAGCTTTTTGTAAACAATTCAACCTCCAACCTCATCAGGTAGTGATGGTCGGTGACACCATAACCGACATGCTCTTTGCCAAACGGGCGAAGGCGGGCTATACGATAGCCCTTCTTTCCGGCAGTCGAGATCTCAATGCACTGCGGCGCCTCAGCGACGTCACCTACCACTCAATTGACTCCCTTGAGGGCGACAAACGCCTTTTTGATGAGTAATAGTATCTTTATACTAGGACGTTTCAATCGTTTCTTGACATCAAAGCTAAGTTAGGTAAGACTCTGCTTATACGATAGTATATATCTATCATAGGCAGGGAATATGAAACACTCTTGGGACGAATTGGATCAATACCGCGGAAAGCTCTTCTCTGGACAGTGGCCAACGATCATTGACCTCTTGTTGATGACCGAAGAAAAATTCGGAGAGCGTAACTCCTTTACTGTCTTTAACCCTGATCGGGTTACCCTCACCTTCACCGAACTTCTTGATGAGGTCAGGCGGGTGGGATCCTTTTTGGGGGAGGTGGGAATCAAGAAAGGTGACCGGGTAGTTGTCAATGGAAAGAACAGCCCCCAATGGGCTATCGCATACCTCGCTACCCTTTGGGCCGGCGGTGTTGTAGTTCCCCTTGATAACCAGATGCACAGTGAGCGTGTACAGAGCCTTTCAGCCTTCGTCGAAGCTTCCTTCTTCTTCGGTGACCAGAATGTCATCGAAGCCTTGGATACGGAAAAGGAGTGGGTGGGTGCCTTGAAGGGCATGGCGACTATTGCCGGATCAATTACAGGAAAGCCAACCATCGAGGAACTGAAGCCTAAAAAAGAGCGTGAGCGTGTTCACACCGAAGAGAACGACCTGGCGGCAATTCTCTTTACCAGTGGAACCACTGGTTCAGAGAAGGGTGCAATGCTCACCCATGCCAATATCACCAGTGATGTCTACCAAGCCTGCGACGGGATGTTCCTCTCCCTTGATGAGACTGACGTGCTGTACGCTCTCTTGCCCCTACACCACTCCTACTGTTGTACTGCAGTCCTCCTTGAATCGATCAAACACGGAGCGGAGTGTGTCTTTGGCCAAGACATTGTGGTCAGTCGCATGATCAATGATCTGAGCCGAGGTAAAGTGACGATCTTCATGGGCATCCCGCTCTTATACAATAAACTACTCAATGGCCTGCTAAAACAAGTTAAAAAGAAGGGATTTTTCGTCAATACCTTGATCCGAACGATGATGGCTATAAACGGTTTCACCAAGAAGTACCTGAAGGCAAACATCTTCCGTCCCGCTTTTAACAAAATGCTGCTCAGCAAGGTCGGCTTGGACCACAACCATATTCTCATTTGTGGAGCAGGCCCCCTCTCCCCGAAGGTCTTCAAGCAGTACCAGCAGCTTGGCCTTGACTTTATCCAAGGGTATGGACTGACAGAGACCAGTCCGATCCTCACCCTCAACCCGGTGAGCAAGTTCAAGATCGACTCAGTGGGCAAGGTCTTCCCGCTCGTCGATATGATTATCGCCGATCCCGATGAGCATGGGGTGGGTGAAATCCGGGTGAAAGGTCCTAACGTTACCACTGGCTACTATAAGGACAAGAAGAATACCGCTGAACTCTTTGATGAGGAGGGGTATCTGAAGACCGGAGACTTGGGATATTTGGACCGAGAGCAGTATCTCTATCTCAAAGGACGGGCAAAGAACCTCATCGTCACCGAAGGAGGCAAGAATGTCTATCCTGAGGAGATTGAGGATCTCTTTCAGCTTCACACTCAGATTGAACAGATCCTCATCCGTGGCTATCAAGAGAAGGCTGACATCCCCGGTGAGGCAATCGAGGCGGTCATCTATCCCAGTGAGGAGTACTACGCTGAGCACAAGGTCTCCATCAAGGAGGACTTGGAGAAGATCATCGCTGAAGTGAACCAGCAATTGCCTCTCTATGCAAAGATCGGGCGTCTGACGATCGCTGAAGAGGCAATGGATATGACCAGCACCAAGAAGATTAAACGGAATACCGTGACGATATAATTTCTTCGTGATATCATAGGTTCATGAACCTGCTCATCCAAAACACTCTTATCCTGCCGATGACCGAGCCGGAGCTCTCTTTTCGTGGAGATATCGGTATCGCCGACGGACGCATCCAGTTTGTCGGGAAGGCTGATCCTTCCTTTGTAGCCCAGCGGGTGATCGACGGGTCGCACCATCTCACCATGCCAGCGCTCGTCAATGCCCATACCCACCTTTCGATGATCTTGATGCGCAACTACAAGGACAACCTTCCCTCACTACAAGCGTGGCTGAGTGAGATTTTCCCGATTGAGGACACGCTGACCGAAGCAGATATCCTCACAGCAAGCCGCCTTGCCATCGCCGAAACAATTCAAAGCGGGGTGACAACCTTCTGCGACATGTACTTCCACTCTGAAGCTACCGCCCAAGCAGTCCTGGAGGGAGGCATCAGGGCAAACCTCGGCCTCACCCTCTTCGGGGATGAAGCGAGCAGCAGAGCCCGGATTGCTGAGCGGGAAGGGGCAATGTTGGCCTTACGCGACGACCCCTCTGGCAGGATTACTCTCTCAGCTGCGCCCCATGCTGTCTATACCTGTACAAAAGAGACCTACCAATTGGCTAACCGATGGGCTCGTGAACACGACGCGCTGCTACATACCCACCTCAGTGAGACACGCAAAGAGGTGGATGACTGCATAGCAGCCAATGATCTCACCCCACTCTTCTACCTTGAAAGTATTGGTGCCCTTGAGGGCGTACGCTCACTCTTCGCCCATGGGGTGTTCCTCAATGATGAGGAGATAACTCACCTTGCACAGATGAATGCATCCATTGTCCATAACCCGAGTAGCAATCTCAAACTCAACTGTGGCATAGCCCCCACTTCCACCTATCTAAAACGGGGCCTACACCTGGCACTGGGCACCGATGGCGCATCTAGTAACAATAACCTCAACATGGTCGAAGAGATGCACCTAGCAGCTCTTTTGGGACGGCTAGAAGGCAACCTGAGTGCCTGGGAGGTGGTAAAGATGGCTACCCTCGATGGAGCGCGAGCCTTAGGGCTTGATCAGAAGATCGGTAGCATCGAAGTTGGCAAGGAAGCCGACCTAATTATGGTCGATCTTGCGAAGAGCCACCTCACCCCCCTCAATGATCCCTTCAGTTCACTGGTCTATAGCGCTCAAGCGAGCGACGTCAGTACGGTGCTCTGTAAGGGAGAGATCTTGATGCATGACCGTACCCTCACCCACATCGACGTGGAAACCTTGATCGAAGAATCAAATCGCACGTGGAGTGACGTGCTTAAAAGGAGATAGCCGATGGATGAGTCGTTTGTAGCCCTGGTTTTCAAAGACGAAGAGTTGGTCTTGCTCGATCAGCGAATCCTACCCACTGAAGTAGAGTATGTGCACTGCAAGAGTGCTGCCGATGTAGAGTTTGCCATTCGAGATATGGTGGTCCGCGGGGCTCCCGCTATCGGTGCAGCCGCTGCATATGGGGTCTACCTTGCGGCAAAAGAGCATCAGGATGAGAATGCGTTCCTCAAAGAGCTAGAGATCCTAGGAAATGCACGCCCCACTGCTGTCAACCTTGCTTGGGCAATTGAGCGGATGAAAGGCATCTATACGAAGAGCAAACAAAAAGGCCAGGATGCTCTTCTTGCAGCCCTTTTGGCTGAAGCCGATGAAATTCGCGCTGAGGACATTCGGGTCAACAAAGAGATGAGTAGAATCGGCAATATTGTGGTCCCTAACAAGGCAACAATCCTCACCCACTGCAACACCGGTGCGTTGGCTACCGCAGGATGGGGAACAGCTTTAGGAGTGATTAAAGAGGCGCATTACAGCCGCAAGGAGATCTTTGTCTACGCCGATGAGACGCGCCCTCGCCTGCAGGGAGCTCGACTGACTGCCTGGGAACTTGTTGAAGCAAAGATTCCTTCTAAGCTGATCGCTGACAGCACCGCCGCGACGTTGATCCGAGACGGGAAGGTTGACTTGGTAATTCTCGGTGGCGACCGCGTGGCCGCCAATGGAGATGTAGCCAACAAGCTGGGCACCTTCGCCCTCTCGGTGATCTGCAAGGCATATGGAGTTCCTTTTTACAGCGTGGTCCCCGTCTCTACCATCGACTTTGCCATCCCCGATGGCTCACACATCCCCATCGAGGAGCGAGAGAGAGAAGAGGTGACTCACGTAGGGGAGACCCAGGTCGCCCCCACCGAAATTGATGTCTACAACCCAGCCTTTGACGTGACACCACATCAGAACATCACTGGCATCATTACCGAACGAGGCATCATCTATCCGCCATTTGCACAGAATATTGAGCGACTACGCAAGGGCGAGCGCCTTTGACAAATACAGTGGTTACCATTTTAGGAGGTATTACCCCATGAAAGAGAAAGAGTTTTTCATCTGTAGACATTGCGGCAACGTAGCAGTGAAAGTCGTCGACAAAGGACCAAAGTTGGTCTGCTGTGGTGATGAGATGCAAGCGCTGAAGGCCAACACCCAGGATGCGTCGCAAGAGAAGCACGTGCCTGCAGTCAAGGTCGATGGCAACCGCCTTGAGGTGAACATCGGTTCGGTCGATCATCCGATGACCGAAGAGCACCACATTGCCTTCATCTTCGTGCAGACCGATAAGGGTGGTATGAAGAAGGATCTGCCCATTGACGGCAAGCCCTTTGCCTCCTTCTGCCTCGATGATGAGAAAGCGGTAGCAGTCTATGAGTACTGCAACCTCCACGGTCTTTGGAAGCTTGAGCTCTAAGCGTTAAGCAACGCCCCAATCAGGGTGGCCTCCAAGGCCAATGATTGTTCGTCAGTGATACTCCTCGCTTTGCGGGGAGTATCTATTGTTTGGTAAAGTAATGGACCGCTGGGGTCTCCCAAGCAGCACACCGCATCCCCAAGAAGGATTGCCTCCTTGGGGTCGTGGGTGACAAAGATTGTGGTCTTGGGACTCTCTTCCCAGAGGGTCAAAAACGCTTCGATTAGCGTGTAACGCAGTTTGATATCAAGGCTTTGGAAAGGCTCATCGAGGAGCATGAGGCGGCTTGGATGGGAGAAGGAGCGGGCAATTGCCACTCGCTGACGCATGCCACCAGAGAGCTGGTCTGGATACAGGGCTCTCGAGTCACTCAGGCCTACCATCTCAAGATAGTGGTTGGCAATCTGGGCTCGGACAGTAGCGCAGGGCTCTGAGGCCCTCAGTGGCAACTCTACATTACGAAAGACTGTTGCCGAAGGGATGAGCCGAGGTTCTTGAAAGAGGTAGCTGACCGGCCCTTCTTCTAAAGGGTGACGCACTACCCTTCCTGCATCGGGTTGGATGAGGCCGCTGGCTAGGTGTAGGAGGGTGGTCTTTCCTTGCCCAGAGGGACCGACGACCGAAAGGATTGTTCCTTCCTTGATCTCAAGGGAGAAGCGATCGAAGACGATTGTAGACTCATAGGCTTTGCTTACACCATCAAACTTCATCCTGCTCTCCTCTTGTCGATGGCCACCTTGGCTACTCGGCCCAGGCGAACCAAGCCCTCAAAGAGCAAGTCCCCAACTGCGGTGAGCGCGATGGCAACCAATGTCCAGGAGAGAACCCGGTCAGTTTGCAGCTGCACTTGGGAGAGTTGCATCCTCGACCCTACACCCCAACGCGGCACCGTAAGGACCTCTGCAGCAATGACAACTTTCCAAACCATCGACAGCGATACACGTGCGCCTGTCACGAGCGAGGGAACCAAGGAGGGGATGGTGAAGGAGATCAGGCGATCCCATCCACGGATCTCATGGATCTCACACATCTCGATTAATTTAGGATCGAGGGTACGCCACCCCATCTCAACCTGAACATACATGACGGGAAAGCCCATTAAAAAGGCAGAGAAGAGCGGCACTTGCCCACTGGTGAACCAAATAAATGCCAAGAGGATTACACTCATCACCGGCACTGCCTTCAGCGTGGTGACAAAGGGTTGCATCGCCGCATTGAAGAGGGGGTAGTTGCCTCCCAGCACCCCGAGAATCGAGGCACTGATTACAATGATGAGAAACGATTGAAAGGCTCGGGTCACTGTCGCACCGACATTAGTCAAAAAAGGACCTTCGGCAACAATGGAGGTCAAGGTTGAGAAGACCGGACCAAGGCCTGGCAAGAGGATTTGGCTGTCGAGTAGCCAAGACCCCACTTGCCACAGCAACAAGAGAAGTACTGCACTGAGGAGGACTACCAATGTGTGCTTGACCGGTCTCATCGCCGCTCCTTACCGGTACAGATCGCTGCCTGGGACAGCTCCACCGATTGCGTCGGGGCTGAAGGCATACAGGAAGCGGTAGTAGGCATCCAAGGCATCCTTTGCCTCTTGGGCAGGTCGCCAGACCAGATTACATGAGGGAATTGCACCAGTGGCCATTGCAGCGGCCATTATGCCTGCCTCCTCGATTGCAACGCCTGCCTCCTTGGGGTTTGCCAACACCCAAGAGATCGAACGTTCGTATGCGTCAAGGAATGCAGCCAGTTGACGAGGGCTTTTTTCTGCAAATCCATCGCGCACCACGAGAACACTCATCGGGTAGTTAGCTACCCCAGTCAACTCTTTATACAACGCTTGCACGTCCGCCGCTACGGTAACGCGCGGATTCTGCGCTTTGATCATCGTCACGAAGGGTTCGGGCAGGATGGCTAGGCTCACTCTACCGGCAATGACCATTTGGGCAAGCTGGGCAGGAGCTGCGACCGAATAGTCGAGCACGACATCCACCCCTTCAACCAAACCTGCCTCTTTAAGCAAGAGTTGGGCCATTTGATCGGGGGTAGAGCCGGGTCCCGGGACGTGAATAGTCTTTCCAATCAACTGGGAAGGCTGGTGAATCTGAAGGTCGGAGGAGAGGACGCTGAGCATACCATCACCAATGACAGCGGCGATAGAAATTCCCACCTGCTTGTTGTAGAGGTTGGCAGCTACGTTTGATGGGAGGGCTGCTATATCCAACTCGCCATTGGCTAGGCGGGCGATGACCTCGTTGGGTGAGGGGTAGACAGACAACTCAAAGCTTTTATCGTCAAGGAAATTTGAGAGACCTGCAGAAGAGAATCCAGTCGGTCCAGCAAGGACAGCCACATTGGTTGTTGCTGGAGGTGTTTCGGCCACTGGTTGGGCAACAAGGAGAGTCACTGCACACAGCAGGGACATGACAATTAATAGTATTCGTCTCATGAGACTCCTCCAAAATTCAAAAAGGAGGGGCACGCCCCTCCCATAATCAATCAATGATGATGCGGAAGTACCGCTTTTTACCAGCTCGCAAGAGCAGCTCGCCTTGATCATCCAAGTATCCTCGGTCGATCACAGCCCGCGGGTCATCGATGCGCGTCTCACCGATCCAAGCCCCCCCACCGGTTACCAGGCGACGTGCCTCACTGTTGGTCTTTGCCAAATCAGTGCGGCTGAACAAATCCAACACCCCAATGCCCTCTTCAAGCTCGGCAGCCTTCAAGGTGATGGAAGGGATGGCCTTACGGCTCTCCAGGTCCATCGAATCAGCGCTGCTGAAGAGTGCGCGAGCGGCCAAGCGGGCTTTGTCAGCCTCCTCTTGGCCGTGGATAATCTTCGTCTGCTCCCACGCAAGGCGCTCTTTTGCTTCGTTGATGTTGCTGCCCTCTTTTTCGTAGATGGCAATCTCATCGAGGCTGAGGAAGGTAAAGAGCTTGAGAAAGCGTACCACGTCCTCATCGTTGACGTTACGCCAGTACTGGTAAAAGTCATAGGGTGAGTAGAGATTCGGGTCCAGGAAGACCGCGCCCTTCTCGCTCTTGCCCATCTTGTGGCCGTCACTGCGGGTGATAAGGTTGAAGGTCAGCCCAAAGCACTGCTCTCCGCCGAGCTTACGAATCAAATCGATTCCGCTGACAATATTGCCCCACTGATCATCACCGCCGATCTGTAGGCGACAGCCATGCTCTTTATTGAGGATATGGAAGTCATAGGATTGCAAGAGTTGGTAGTTGAATTCAACAAACGAGAGTCCACGTTCAAGACGTTGCTTGTAAGACTCAAAGGTCAGCATTCTGTTGACCGAGAAGTGGCGTCCAATTTCACGGAGGAAGGAGATATAATTGAGTTTGGTAAGCCAATCAGCGTTGTTGAGCATAATCGCCTTACCCATCCCCACACCCTCATGGAATTCAATGACCGTTCCAATCTGGTCTTTGATCGAGATGCTGTTTTGCTGGATCTGCTCGGCACTGAGCATCTTGCGTACCTCAGTCTTTCCCGAAGGGTCACCAATCATAGCCGTGCCACCGCCTACCAGTGCGATGAGGTTATGTCCTGCTCGCTGGAGGTGGTGCATTGCAAAGAATGGCACCATATGGCCGATGTGTAGGCTGCTCCCGGTGGGGTCGACACCCACATACAGGGTTATCGGTCCCTCATCCATGAGCGCTGATAGCGCCTCATAGTCGGTGCACGCTTTGACAAAGCCTCGGTCGATCAAAGTCTGTAGTGCTTGGTTCATGCCTCTGTTCCTACTCGTTTGTACGCCTTGGTCGCTTCCTTGATGGCACCGACCAAATCTGCGATTGCAATACGCTCTTGCTCCATGCTGTCGCGATGGCGCAAAGTCACCGTCTTATCCTCTAAGCTCTGGTAGTCGATGGTCACACAATATGGCGTTCCCACCTCATCCATGCGGCGATAGCGCCGTCCAATGGCTCCGCTGACATCAAAGAAGGTGGCAAACTCTTCGCGTAGCTCCTTCTCCACATCTTTTGCAAATTCGGCGATCCCATCCTTCTTCACCAACGGCAGAACTGCCACGGTGATAGGGGCGATGAGGGGGTGGAAATGCATGACCGTGCGTACGTCACCACCTTCAAGGGTCTGTTCCTCATACGCGTCACTGAGGGCCATCAAGACCGCACGAGTCAAACCGGCTGAGGTCTCCACCACATAGGGGATATACCGCTCATTGGTGGTTGGATCGAGGTAGTTCATCTCCTTGCCACTGAACTCTTGGTGCTGGGTCAGGTCATAATCGGTGCGGTTGTGCACTCCCTCCAGCTCCTGCCATCCCATGGGGAAGAGGTATTGGATATCGAAGGCTTCCTTGGCGTAGAAGGCTAGCTCATCCGGTCCATGCTGATGCCATCTGAGGTGGGTCGGACGGATACCAATTTTGTGGTAGAAAGCCAGCCGCTGTTCCTTCCAATAAGCAAACCAATCGTCATCGGTACCTGGGGCGCAGAACCACTGCATCTCCAGTTGCTCGAACTCACAGGAGCGGAAGATGAAGTGCCTGGTAGTAATTTCGTTACGGAACGACTTTCCAACCTGGGCAATACCAAAGGGAATCTTCACCCGGCTGGATGAGAGAACGTTCTTAAAATCGACGTAGATACCTTGGGCGGTCTCCGGTCGAAGGTAGATTTTCGATGATGCGTCATTTGTAGCGCCGATATGGGTGGAGAACATCAGGTTGAACTCACGCGGTTCGGTAAAGGAGTCCTTGGTCCCACAGTTTGGGCACGCTGCTTCCAAGTCAATCTGATCGGCTCTGAAGCGGCTCTTACATTGACGGCAGTCAACCATTGGATCGCTGAAGTTCTGTACGTGCCCACTAGCCTCCCAGACGCGAGGGTGCATCAGAATCGAAGCATCGAGGCCAACGATGTCATCATGCAGGCGGGTCATCTCCTTCCACCAGAAATCACGGATGTTATTCTTCAGCTCAACTCCCAAAGGACCGTAGTCGTAGGCCCCGTTGAGCCCTCCGTAGATCTCACTCGACTGGAAGATGAATCCACGCCGCTTACACAAGGAGACCAATTTCTCCAGCGTTACATCTGACATTTATAGTACCTCTCTCTTCAGTATAGCCAAAGCTTGTTCAATTCTATTCAATGCTCGGTCCAATCCGAGCAGTTTGATGGTGTCAAAGAGCGGCAAGCTTACGCTGCTGCCTGTCAAAGCAACTCTGATGGGCATGAAGATTCCGCCAACTTTGATATCCATCGCTTTGGCTGTCTCCATGAGTTGCTCTTCAATTGCCTCTTGTGCAAGTCCACTCTCCAGACCTGCCTTCAAAACCTCATACGCCCGACCAAGCGCTTGTGTTGCAACAGAGAGCTCCACACCCTTGGCAGCAAAGAGAGCCAGATTCTCCCACTGAGGTTCCTCATAGAGGAATCGGGCCAGCACAACGATGTCGCTGAGAACCTTCAGGCGTTCCTTGGCACTTTGGGCCAAGAGCAAGAGCTGCTTTCGCCCTTCTTCATCGAACGATTCTCCCACGTATCCGGCACCTTGCAGATACGGTAAGAGTAGCTGCAACAGCTCTTCATCGCTCTTTTGGCGAATGTATTGGCCGTTGAACCATTCAAGTTTTTTATAGTCAAAGACGCCGGGGGCTTTATTGATCTTCTCCAAGCTAAAGAGCTTCTCAAGCTCCTGCCGAGTAAAGAACTCACGCTTATCATCGTAAGACCAGCCGACCAGACTGACGTAGTTCAGTAGTGCCTCAGGAAGGTAGCCTTGCTCACGGAACTCACGTACTGCGGTCGAACCATGGCGTTTGGAAAGTTTCTGTCCATCCTTACCCATGACCATTGGTAGGTGACAGTATGCCGGCGGCTCCCATCCAAAGGCCTCATACAGGAGGATGTGCAAGGGCCCGGAGGGAATCCACTCCTGGGCGCGCATGATATGAGTGATGCCCATCATATGGTCATCGATGACGTTTGCCAGGTGATAGGTAGGAAAGCCGTCACTTTTGAGGAGGACCGGATCGGGGCTGACGTCACGGTTCTTGCGGCTGATATCGCCCATCAAGAGATCGTGGAAGGTTGTCTTGCCTTCGGTTGGAACTTTCAGGCGGATTACCGGTTTGAGACCCTGCTTCTCACGCTCGATTCGCTCCTCTTGGGTGAGGTTTCGACAATGGCGGTCATAGCCCTGTTGCTCACTCTTCGCTTCCGCTTGCTTTTTGCGCACCTCATCCAGACGCTCGGGGGTACAGTAGCAGTAGTAGGCCTTATCATCGGCAACGAGTTTTTGAGCATACTCCTGATAGAGGGCAAATCGCTCACTCTGGACATACGGGCCGTAGGGTCCCCCTACGATTGGTCCCTCATCCCATGTCACGCCAAGCCAAGAGAGTGTCTCATACAGGTCCTCAAGGGCCTCTTCGCTGTAACGTTCTTGGTCGGTATCCTCGATTCGCAAAAGGAACTTCCCTCCCTGCGAACGAGCGAAGAAATAGTTGAACAAAGCTGTCCTCACCCCACCGATGTGCTGAAGACCTGTCGGCGAAGGAGCATAGCGTACACGCGTCTGCATAAAAGACTCCTTATCACTCTAAGTGTTGTACCGCAAAAAGAGATTTATAGCAACGGGGACCGGCTTTGGCGTGTTGTGTTGAAAGAAGATATCAACGCTCTTCCAACCAGGCTACAACTGCCTCCATCGCCTCATCTTGGGCTGCTCGATCCTTGTCGTAGGGCAGATAATGACCGCCACCTTTGATTGATCGATGCAGGTTGGTACCCAAGGGTTTACTGGTCACCAGCAGCGAAGCTGCCTCACCAATTACTGGGTCTTTTGCTCCACTGATCGCCAAGGTGTCAGCAACGAGGGCCTCTACCGCCCCGACAGCCTCGCGACGGAGCAACTCCAACTGCCAGACTTGGCGGAGATAGACGTACGACCAGTACTGCCTACCAAGATAGGCATCGTCATCAGGGTCACCCTCATAGTGGAATTGGTAGGCAGGATCTGCTTGCCAGGCAACCTTTCTTCGGCGGATAAAGTGGCGCCATCGGCGCACTTGTTCGACGGGAATAGATGGAATCAACAGAGCTGGAGCCAAGAGCACCAAGCGCTCTGTGCTATAGCGGCCTGCAACAATCGTAGCGACTGCCCCACCCATTGAGTGGCCGACCACGGCAACTTCCTCATAGCGCTCCTTTAGGTACTCATAGGCAGCAAAGGCTGTCCCCAGCCAATCATCCTTGCCAGTTTTGGAGAAGTCACGGCCACTGGTTCCGTGTCCAGGCAGACGCGGACACCACACATCCCAACCCTTGGCATAAAGGTCAATCCCTGGGCGGATCAACTCGCCGGGATATCCTGCATAGCCGTGGTATAGAATGACAGCTTTCTTACTGCCTCCGCTTTGTAGCATGGCCCACGGCCGTGCGCACTTTCGCACAGGTCGCCGGTCTTGATAGTATCCTTGGGAAAAATTGGGTATATCGTAGGTAATTTGCATGGTCACTCCTACCAATTCTGCTTCAAGAGATTGAGCAGGTCGATGCGGCTGCGCACCTTTGTCTTGGAGAAGATGTTTGCCACATGGTTATTGACGGTGTTGGCACTGATTCCCAGCTGGGATGCCATCTCCTTGTTGGTATGCCCCGACCCGATGAGCTGGATAATCTCCAGCTCGCGCTCTGTGATTGACCACTTTGCCAGGTCGGCGAGGTGCAGCTCAGTTCCTTTTTGGGGAATCTCAGCACCAATTCTTCCAAACTCCATGAAGAGGAAGGTCATCACAGTGATGGAGAGGGCCAAAAAGTATACTCCCAACAAGAGCGGCTGGAGTGCCGGAATGAAGAGAGTCAGTAAAATCGCAGGTACCATTGAGGCGCTGACGATGAGAATGACAATGGCTGAGGTGCGGGCAGTCTCATTCTGAATCGAGTTGATATTACGAAGCATCACCGCAAGAGAGAAGCCCACAACAAAGACAAAAATCGATACCATTCCAATGACAAAGATTTGATCTCGGAAAATTTCTCGGCTAATTCCTAAGGCCAGGTACATTCCTGCAAGCCCATAGAAGAGCAGGGAGTAGGTCTTTCTCCATGGCAGAGCAATGACCCAAGTTGTAAAAAAAGGGATAAATACAATCAAAAAAGTCATGGCGGCGATGACCACCGCGCTGATCACATACGAGACTACATGCATGGCAAGGCCGGTGAGGACCAACGTCGAGAGTGCTTGGAGGGCCAAGAGCATCATGCACCCCAAAAGGGATGCATGACACACGATGAAGAGTGTTGTCCACCGCTGCCTTCGGATCTGGCGGTAGACGATGGCCAAGGCCAGCGTCATACAACCCAACGCGAAGGCGAAGAGGTAGACGATCACTAGGATTGCACTCACACCCTACCCGTCTTTACGACGCAAGCCCAGTTGCCTCTGGTTGTGCGACAGATCGGCGAGGCCACAAATCTCGGTAATGTCGTTGAGCAGGGCGTTCATGTTGGTAGGTGAAAGACCAGCTGACAATCCGACATTCTGTGCATAGGTAGACGCATTGACCACTGCATTTGACTTGGCCGAATAGAGACGAAGGTGTAGATCCATGCCATCACCGAGCAGATACGATGCATCATCGGTGAAGGTGGGGAACTGACTTCTAAGTGCTGCGCTGATTGCATTAGGATCGGAGACAAAGCCTCTCGGTGCTTGCATGTGCAACAGGTACCACAGCGGCAACGAGGGGTTGTTCCAGGCAAGCTGTACCTTTCGGCGCTCAGCATAGGCCATCTGCTCTCGCACGTCAGCAACGCTCAAGCCCAAGTCAGCAAATCCGAAGACCAGCCAGGCACTGGTAAAGCTGCCTGCTGTGCGCATCCTCGCAGCAATTCCTATGAGGTGGTGCAGATCTTTGAACTCCTCTTGCCATACTACCGTCATGTTGGAGTACCGGCAGTCCTTGCGCATCTGTGAGAAGTAGAGAGATTCAGCCTCAGTGGCGCATACCAGCAAGATTGTCTCTCGAGGTTTCTGGGATATCTTTTTACGTGCCATCGTTACTCCTCCTTGGCGCTAGCAGTGAAATTAAACTCAGAAAGAATCGGTAGCGAACCGAAGGCCCCGCCCATGTATTGGATTTGTGTCTTATCACGGGCCTTGGAGTACCGATAGTTGGCCAGGCTAGTGTAGACGGTCGCACTTTCGCTATCCTTCTCGGCGAAGTAGACACCATCACGACGGAGCAAGCCAGGCTCAAGCAAGCTTGGGTTACAGTCAACGACGAGCATCTGGCTGCCGGTATCCCCATTGCATGCCTCAAAAATATTGACGATATGGGTCAGCACATGAGGGTGCAACAACATGCCAAAGTCGTCAATAATCAGGGTTTTCTGTTTGGTGAAGCTTTCGAAGAACGCCACGCCAATGAGGCATAGGCGCCTCAGTGAGAGGCTCTCCAAACTGAAGAAGGAGGCGTAGTGCTGGGTGACGTTGGTGTGTACGAAGACCAGCCGATCGTCACGAACACGGATGTCACGGATATCGGTGATATCAACACTCCACAGGAAGTTGATCAGTTGGCTTACCCACTCAGGATGTTCGGTTAGCTGGCCGATCAGATACTTCTCACTGAGGTTGGAAACACCCATTGGCAGGATGTGTAGCTTATCCTCGATCCAGTTATAAATCTGGCTCGTGGTTTCACTTCCTCTTGCTGCTGAAGCTTCCAGGAAGGTATGACGTTCATCGACTCGGTTAACCAGTCGTTTTTTATCCCCGCGGTAATCTTTACCCCAGCGGTATCCATAGACCGGCTTTGCGTCTTCAAGTAACAAGGACTCTTCCTTGACCTTTCGTTCGAACATCCGCTTTCTGGAACGGCCTACCATGTGGTAGAGCGACTCCTCGTAGATCATGGTGCGATCGCCTACCAGTGTGTACTGGGCGACTACCGAATCGCCGCTCTCCTCGTCCAAGCCAAGGTAGACGCGAATCGTGATCTCTGCAGGCTGGCCCTTCTCCTCAGAGTAGGCGAAGGCTGTGCCACTGAGGATTGCCAAAGGATTCTCCACCTCTTCGGCAGATGAACAAACAATACTCTTCAATGCCTCCAAGGCCCTGATGAACGAGCTCTTACCCGCTCCATTGGGACCGATGATGGCCGCACTCTTGATGATCTTCAACTTTTCGGTCACCGCAACAACCTTGGATTCTGGGAAACGGTTGTCCCGGACAGCCTCAAACGAGATCGTCTGTGGCGACTTCACCGATTTGAAGTTCGCAATCGTCATATCAAGCAGCATGCGCTACCTCCTTACCTCACCTCTGAGAGGTTGTGTTACAAAAGTTGTTCCATCTTGCTTCCGACATCTGGCCATGCAGCAATTGCCTGTGCCAATCGGGGGGCAAGGGTTTCATCACCGTGGTTATCACTGGCAATGATATCGACAAGGCCAGCCTCCAAATAGGCGGCGGCACTTCCATTCTCTACTGCTTCCACGTTGCATTGCAAGAGACATCCCAAATTTTTCATTTGGGTAAGCAACGGAGCCTGGGGGCTTAGCCAAAGGTATCGCTCCACGTGGGCGATGATAGGCACCAATGAACGGTCGGTCAACCATGTAAGGTGGAGCAACAGGTCCTTGGGCGGTAGGGCAAGACCAAATTCAACCAGGACATATCGGTCATTGATAGCAAGTGCATTCAAGCTTGCCTGTTGGTTGACATATAGTTCGCTGCCCAAATATGTGGTAATTCCTTTGGTCGCTGCTGCCTTTTCGGCCCATGCATAGGTTTCTCGCAACTGCTCAATGTGTGTGGTCACATAGGGGTTATACAAATGGGGGGTGAAGACGATGGTAGAGAATCCACTTTCACGGTAGATTCCCATCATTCGCAAAAAATCCTCTTTGGCCACGTATCCATCGTCAATAGATGGCAACAAGTGACAGTGCATCTCTAGCAGGCCCATCGAAACTCCTTGGGCTAATTATACCCCTAAATGAGAAAAAGTAAAACCCGAAAGATAGGTCTTTGCTGTTTTAGGGCATCAAAACTCAATCATGGCCTGAAATTCTTGATTATTGTCGTATAAGTGGTGTTTGACCATCTCCACAGAGCTCACCATGTCAGCAATGGCTATCAATTCCTCGGCTGCCGATCGGCCAGTTATGACAAAATGAGGGAATGTAGGCTTTTTTCGTTGTTCAGAAAGGTAGCTGACGACCTCAGAAAGGTCGAGATATCCAAAATTAAGTGTATAGGTGAACTCATCGGCGACAATGAGGTCGCACTGGCCGCCTTCGATCCACTCTTTCAGTTGTTGCCATCCTTCTCGAGCGAGAAGTCGATTCTTCTCATCATTGCCCTCAATCCACGTAAAGCCTGCGCCCCAATTGACCCACTCAACCCCCAGTGAAGTGAGGACGGTATGCTCGCCACTGGTGAGAGCGGGAGGTCCTTGTTTGATAAATTGTGCAACCTTTACCCGTCCACCATGGCCGAGGGCTCTGATCGCTTGTCCAAAACCTGCGCTGCTCTTGCCTTTACCGTCGCCCGTGTAGATTAAGATCAGTCCCATAATTACTCGGCTATCATGTACTGGGTCATCATCACACTCTGCCCATCATCAACGATTTCACCAGAGATTTGGCGCTCCGCTTTCTCATGCTGGCTCTTCGCCTCCTGGATTCGTAAGAGAGCGGTATACGCTTGGACAGATGAGCTGAAGCGATACACCTCGTCCATCAATGAAAGAGCCTGATCAAGGTCTCCCATCGCTTCCAACAAAATCGCTGCATTATAACCGGCGCCAAGCAGATGTTCGCGTTGCCACAAGAGTGAGTAGAAATCGAATGCACGGCGATACTCCCCTTTACTTGCGGCATGCTCTGCGGCTTTGCTCTCTTGGCTCTTGGGTTTTATATCCATCAGAGCGACGGTAGAACTCCTCCAGGTAGGTGCAAGTTGGGTAGCAATTTTTGCAGTCATTTCTCCGATCAAACCATCAAAGAGAGTGAGTAGAGACGGAGCGCTACGCATCAGGTAGATACGCTCATCACGATAGCCCATATTATCTCCCCCAGAGACACGCCTTCCAACCAACGAACCGGCAGCAGGTGCACTAGAATTTTCGTTACTTTCACTATAAAGGCGTCTACCAATTAACGTCTCCGCCTCAGCAGCATCGGTGAAGGTTCTACTGACCAGGATCTGTCCGTCAGTGGTATCGTGGATGGTATAGGTGAGGGTCATGGTCACCCGCTGCACCAAATAGTATTCGCGGGCGACCACCTCATTGGATGTAGTGACCAAAGTTATCTCATCACCGTCTTCATCTTTAATTGTAAAGGTTTTAGCCATTTGTCCGAGGACATCCCTGCCAACCACATGCTCGGTGGCATCGATGTAGGGGATGTTAGTGATCATCAGGGCAGTCACCCCACGCCCCACCAACGCTGAGCAACCATCGGCGCCTGCACAGATGAGCTGCATCTGTACGTCGGTTCCCTGAGGCCCCACGATGGAGAAGTGGCCGGTGTGCATGAGGGCATCAACAATACGTGTGGTGGCTTGTTGTCCCACACGGTTGGGCAGGTCTGCCTGCCATCCAGTGGCAAGGCTGAAGCTCGTCTCATCCAAGCCCTCGACCCACGGCCTGGGGCCTTTGATGGTGGGCCCTACCGCTGCCGAGGCGATGGCAAGGTCTCTTCGTCCTCCCAGATCTACTTCAGCGGGGACCAGGTGGCGTACCTGGACACTCGTCATGCACGATGTCAGTGTGATGGCCAAACTCAACAGGCCAATGACTAGGCTAATACGTCTCATATTCCCTCCGTCAGGTATTGGGCCGCCACTTCGATGGCCCGCACCATCCCTGATGCATCGGCAATATTTTTACCGGCAATATCGAATGCCGTCCCATGATCCACACTGGTACGCAAGAATGGAAGCCCCCAGGTGATGGAGATGGTCTGGTTAAAGTCATAGGTCTTTGCAGCGATATGCCCCTGATCATGGTACAGGGAGATGACCGCCCTCCACATTCCGATCCGGCCTTGATGAAAGACTGAATCAGCGCCAATAGGCCCAACTACATTGATGCCGTGCTTCTGAGCTTCTTCGATAGCTGGAATGATATGCTCGATCTCCTCACGACCAAAAAGACCGCCATCACCGCCATGGGGATTGAGCGCTGCCACAGCCAAGGGCTTGTTCAGATCGAAACCTTGAGGATTGGAGCATGTGATAGCTTCACACTCAATAATCGTCTCAAGGAGTGATTGATACGTCACCGCATCACAGGCCTCACGCAATGAGAGGTGACGACTATGGAAGAAAATCTTCAATCCATGGGTCTCAAACATTGTCACCGCCTTGGTGGTGCCGGTAAGAGTAGAAAGAATCTCAGTGTGACCAATCTCATCAATGCCAGCGGCCCTGAGCGCCTCTTTGTGCAGTGGTGGGGTGACTATCGCCTGGGCAATGCCTGCCTGGACAACCTCCACAGCCACTTTGATTGCCTCATACGCTGCTAAGCCACACTGTGCATTGATCACTCCATACGCAAAGGTTGATAGATCGACAAACGTTTGGCTGAAAAGAATGGGAGAGAGGCGCCTATTCACCGCTTCTTGCAACTCTGCAAGATTGGTGACGGTTATGACAAAGGGCGTCTCCAATGCGAGGTCGGCAGCACTTTTTTGTAAAAGCGGTCCATCGGTGATGACTATCAAGCCCACCGTAGCCTCGGTTGGATCTTTCCGTAGCGCTTTTAACAGGATTTCTACGCCGATACCCGCAGGGTCTCCGCCAGGCAGGGCGAGGTATGGAAAGTGAGATTCGCTCATAACCGCATGATAACAGGGCCAATATGCACTGTCCAGAGAAGGTAGATGATTGACAACCGACATACCTTATTTTATGTTGGTAATCACCAAGGCCCAGGAGGGTATGAAGAGGAGTTTCGGCATGGCAAAGTACCGTGATGATGAAGAGTTTGATGACGAAGAAGATCGGTATTTCAGCAGAATGGAGGAGGAAGAAGATGCCTTCTATGCTGATATGTTCGATCGGGAAGAGATGGTTGACTTTACCGACAGCGATGATGAGATCCTTGATGACGATGAAGACGATGATGAACTGATCGATGACAGCTTCATGGTGGAAGGGGATGAGTCATACGAAGACGAGTTCTATGACGATGACGACGACTTCGACGATTGGGATGATGACGACGAATTCTAATTGACTGCGACGCCGATTGTATACTCCTCCCCGCATGGGGAGGATTCTTTTTCACTGTCTTAATATATCTTGCATATTCATTGAATTTTTATACGCATTCATGCATAATCTGTTTACAATCAAGGTCATCTGGGCTATAGTGCCTCAAATGGGCATGACCGTCCACACTTGGAGGATGAAATGAAAAAGACACGAACATTGGCAACCATTATGGTGGTACTTCTCCTGATCAGTCCGCTCGCTCTCTTTGCTACCGGACAGAAGGAGAGTGCAAAGTCTGGATATCGGATTGGAGTCTCTAAGCTCCTTCCTCACCCTGCCCTCGATGCGGTGGAGCAGGGACTGCAGGATTACCTGAAGACCACTGGCCTGGAGGTCTCCTATGACTTTCAAAACGCCAATGGGGATATTTCAACCGCCAGTTCGATCGCCCAAAAGTTCAAGAGTGACAAGGTGGATGTGGCAGTAGGGATTGCAACTCCTTCAGCCCAAGCCTTAGCTCAGGTCTTTCCTGAGTCCAGCAATACTCCGGTCGTCTTCAGTGCTGTAACCGATGCCGATGAAGCGGGCTTGGTTGGTTCAAATATCACCGGTGTTTCGGATATGAACCCTGTTGAAGAGCAGATCAAGCTTTTGATTGACATCACCGGGGCGAAGCGCATTGGCAATATCTACGCTAGCGGCGAGGCCAACGGTGTCGTCTTGATGGAGATGGCAAAGGCCGCTTGTGAAAAGCTTGGCGTCGAATTTGTCGCCAGTGCCATCAGCAACTCCAGTGAAGTGAAGATGGCCGCCCAGTCGATTATCGACCGCGTCGATGCAATCTATGTTGCCACAGACAACGCAGTAATCAGTGCCTTGGCTAGCATCAGCGACGTAACCAGCAAGGCAAAGAAGGTACTCTTCGCTGCCGACCCCAGTGGCGTCGAAGGCTTAGAGGTCATGATCGCTTGGGGCTTTGACTACTATAATATTGGCGTGGAGACCGGCAAGGTCGTAGAGAGTGTCCTTACTGGCAAAAAGGCAGGGGACATCGGCACCGTCTATATCACCGACCCCTCAAAATTTGAGTTGTGGTTCAACCTTGATACCGCCGCACGCCTTGGCTATACTATCCCGCAGTCATTGCAGGACGATGCAGCTGTTCTTATCAAGGATGGCAAGAAGATCACCCAGTAATCGAGGGTATACGCCGATCCGCCGTTCTTAGCAAGCTCGGCGGATTTTTTCTGCTGTAGAGGTACGCATGATAGAAGGTATTTTTGTTGATGGTTTAGTCTTCTCGATCATGGTCATTGGAATTCTGATCTCCTACCGGATTCTGAATTTCGCTGACCTTACCTGTGATGGGTCGGTTGCCACCGGGGCTGCAATTGCCACGATGGGAATTGTCAGTGGGTTTCCTATCACTGTCTCTTTGATCTTCGCCTTCCTTGGTGGAGTGGTTGCCGGTATGATTACCGCTGCCATCCATAATAAGCTGAAGATCCCAGGTCTGTTGGCCGGAATTTTGACGATGACGATGCTCTACTCAATAAACTTGAGGATCTTGGGCAATAAGGCAAACGTGCCGCTGTTACGCGTCCCCACCCTCTTCAGCAAACTGCCTGTATTCTTTAACTTTATGGCTCCTGAATGGGCGTCTCTGGTAGGTACCTTGCTGGTCGTCCTCTTTGTTAAGACGGGAGTCGATATCTTCTTCCGTACTGACCTAGGGGTCTCCATGGGGGCGATGGGTGGAAACGAGCAGATGGTCATCAGCCAAGGAATAAATCCTGAGGTGCTCAAGCTCATGGGTATTGGCCTCTCAAACGGTCTGATTGCCCTCTCGGGGGGAATCCTGGCTCAATACCAAGGCTTCGCCGATGCAAACCTTGGCCAAGGAATGGTAGTCCAAGGTCTGGCTGCTATCATGATCGGTGAGTTTCTCTTCTCCTCAAACCGGATCAGTCTTTTGACCCTACGAGCGGTCTTGGGCGCGATTATCTATAAAGCCCTGATGTTCTTTGGTCGAAAGTATGGCTACTTGGTCAACATCACCCCCAACGACTTTAAGCTGCTTACCGGAATTTTGGTCATCGTCAGTCTTTTTATCGCCCAGACACGCAGCGCCGCCTCAAGTGCCGGTGCCAAACGCAAGGCCATAGCACGCTCAAAACGCCGCCATGCCAATGAGGAGGGAAGCGCCAATGCTTAAGCTCGAGTCAATCACCAAAGTCTTCTATCCTGGGACTGTCAATGAGAAACTCGCTATCGATGATGTGAATCTTCATGTCAACAAAGGCGACGTGATCTGTGTCGTTGGCTCCAACGGCAGCGGCAAATCCACCCTCTTCAACCTCATCAGTGGCACCTACCCGGTAACCAATGGCAAGATGGTCTTCGACGGCGATGACATTACCACCCGACCGGAGTACCGGCGTGCAATGACCATCGGACGCATCTTCCAAGATCCTACCAAAGGTACTGCTGCCAATATGTCGGTTGAAGACAATATGATCACCGCCGAGACCAAGGGCATGAAAGGACTGCGCATCAGCCTCAACAATGAAAAGCGCCAGCACTACCGTCAGCTGCTCAGTCTCATTGGTCTTGAGGATCGGCTTAAGGACAACGTGGGATTGCTCTCAGGAGGCCAACGCCAAGCCCTGACTCTTTTGATGATGGTAATGAGTCGCCCAAAGATGGTCCTGCTCGACGAGCATACCGCAGCCCTTGATCCGCGCAATGCCCAGACAGTCATGGACCTCACCGAGCGCTTCATCAATGAGTATAAACTCACCGCCCTGATGGTCACCCATAATATGCAATTTGCCATTGATTTTGGTAATCGCCTGATCATGATGGACGAGGGATCGATCATCTTTGATGTCAGCGGTGAGGAGAAATCCAAGCTTACCGTTGAGCAGCTGGTCCGTCTCTTTAAGGACCTTCGCAATAAAACCTATGCTGATGATGCAGGATTGTTGACAAAGTCGTAAAAGGACCCTTGTTGTAGTATTGGATTCCTTCTACTATTGAGGAAGAGGTTCCCACCATGAAAGAAGAGAGTGCCGTGCGGCCGGATCGAATGTTCGACCGACGGTTTCTTGTTATACTCATCGTACCGCTGGTCATCGAGCAGTTGCTTGGTGTAACCATCGGTATGGTCGACACCATCATGGTGGCCAATGTTGGCGAAGCTGCTGTCAGTGCAATCAGCCTGGTCGATGCAATAACTTGGCTGATCATCACTCTCTTTGCTTCATTTGCCACCGGTGGAGCGGTTGTGGCGAGCCAATACCTCGGTCGCCGTGATAAAGCTAGTGCAAACATAGCAGCGATGCAACTTCTCTTCCTCTCATTGACCGTCTCAATCGCCCTCTTAATCATCTGCATGCCCCTACGCACCCAAATAATCCGTTTGATCTTCGGCAATATCGATACACATGTGCTACACCTCAGCTCACAGTACTTCTTTTACATCATTGCATCACTGCCCTTCTTGGCAAGCTACAACGCTTGTGCCGCCCTCTTTCGATCCATGGGCAACAGCAGGGTCTCGCTTTGGGTGAGTGTCGTAATGAACGCCTTGAACATCAGTGGTAATGCATACTTCATCTATGTGCTGAAGATGGGCGTGGTGGGAGCGGGGCTATCGACCTTATTGTCACGAATTATCGGCTCGATCATCATGCTGACACTTATCACCAGTCCGACCAACCTCATCTCCATCAGAGGAATTCGCCACTTCCAAGTCCAAAAAGAGATGATCAGGCGGATTTTTCGCATCGGAATCCCCAACGGCATCGAGGGAAGCGTCTTTCAAATTGGTAAATTAATCGTACAGGGATTCATCACAATGTTCGGCACTGCGGCGATAGCTGCCAACGCCATCGCCTCTTCGGTGACTTCATTCATCAACATCCCCGGAGGGGCCATCAGCCTCGCCTCCATTACTATCATCGGCCAAACAGTGGGGGCCAAACGCTACGATGAGGCTACCTATTGGGGCAAGCGCCTGCTGTTGATCTCCTACGTGGCAATGACTAGTCTCGCCATTCCCACATACTTTTTCACTGCCCAGATTGTTCAGGTTTTCAATCTTTCGGCGGAAGCGACAGCAACCGCTATCACCGTGATTCGCGTTACCATGATCATGAGTGCACTGCTTTGGTCCCCGGCTTTCGCCCTGCCTAATTTTTTACGAGCCTCAGGGGATGCAAAGTACACCATGGGTGTTTCGATGTTCAGCATGTGGCTCTTCCGTGTAGCGGCCAGCTATCTGCTGGCTATCTATCTTGGATGGGGCGTCCTGGGTGTCTGGGTGGGAATGTATATTGATTGGGCGTGCCGATCAACGCTCTTCGCTGTGCGCTTTGCCGGTGGAAAGTGGAAACAGATAACCCTGATCTAGCCATCAAGTTTCTGCCAGAGCTTCTCCAATGAATAGAATTCACGCATCTCGCTGTCCATTAGGTGGATGATGATATCTCCACAGTCGATGAGCTCCCACCCCTCTCCTTCAAGCTTTTTATGGCGGTTGGCCACACTGAGGCCCAAGGTATTGAGCTCTCCCCACAACTGATGGGCAACACCCCGCATATGAGCACTACTGGTAACCGTTCCGATAACAAAGAAATCGGTCCACGAGCAGTCGGGTCTGAGGTCAACAACTTTCACGTCGCTACACTTATGCTCTTGGAGAAAGCCTGCAATTGCATTGGCTTGGGTGAGCATCACATCATCCATATATCATCATCTCCTTCCCACCGAGCGTTTGGCTTGCTCGATGAATTGTGTCAAATACACATCAATTTGCTCAGTCTTGTCGAGCTTTCCTCGCAAATCAAACAGATACACCGATTGGATTCGCTCCAAGGCTGAGAGTGGATCGTTTTGTCCGCTGACAGCAGCAAGTGTATCTGCCAATCGAGTTTTTCTCAAGGAGGATGCTGACGTTACCAGCCGATTGAGTTGTTCTCTTCCATCAACGACTAACAGCGGCTGGCCCTCAACTACTCTTGCCAAAAGGGTAAGAGTCCTACCTATTGCCAAAAGGTCCTCAGCCTCGACAACAATCTCTGCACCGAAGTCTAGACCAAGCGTATCCTTTGAAAAATCAACCTCATCGTCGAGGAGGACTACCACAAGAGTCCTCCCCTCTGTCCAGCTGAGGATGCTCATCTCCTCGCTTCTCAACAGTGAGCCGTGTGTGGTGCTCTTACACGAGGCGAGCAGCAACAGAGAGATGGACAGCAGTGCCAGGACTCTTCTTATTTTCACCGGCCCAAGCCCTCTTTTAGTGAGCGATATAAGATTTTTGTAGGCTCTAAAAGACCATCTGGTTGCCAAGCTCTCCCATCATCTATGACTGCCATGGCAAGTGCCTCAACTGGTTGCAATCCCAACAAGCGAAGGCGTACATCCTCTGTGATATGGGTACGATTAGGTTCAAGATAGTCAGCAAGATAAATCAACAGGCCGAGAGACCCCATCTCCACACTACCAAGGGTGTGATGCCGGATCGCCAACAAGACCTCATCACTTGGGCCGGTAGCCTGCATCAAATGGGCTGCGACCGGACCATGAAGAAGCGTCGGATTGGCAAGTTCATCGGGTGTTACTTCTATTTTTTTTGTGTGTGTATACTCCAGTAACTCTTGATCCTTCCACTCTCGTGCAAGGTCGTGGTATAAACCAGCGATACCTAGCTCTTGGTCATCAAGGCCCAACGCATAGGTGTGGTTGAGGAGCATGGCCGTCTGAGCAACTGCTTTGCTGTGGCGTAGTCGTTCACTGCTGAGGCAACGTTCAAGATCGATAGAGATTGTTTTCATCGATATACGCAGCCACCTCCTTAGGCATCAAACGTGCTACCTCTTGCGGAAGGGGCTCCCCCTCCTTCAAGGCTTGTAAAGCCTCTCGAATGATTGTTGAGCTATCATCGAGCAAGGGATTATCAAGGTAGATTAAATCTGCGCCAAGATCGGCGAAGTGATGACCGACATTCTCACGACGTATTACCACGAAGGTGACTAACTCCTTCAATGCTTCATAATCGCGCCACTGTTGTAAGGATGGCAATAGATCATCGCCAAGGAGCACAGCGAGCCGTCCTTTGATCGGGTAATTGAGATAAAGGTGCTTGGCTGTATCGATGGTGTAGGAGATTCCCTTGCGGTGTAGCTCGCACTCATCGACAATCAGTTCAATCGGTGGGTCGTCGGGATAGAGGTCTGTATATGCCTCCAAGCTTGCCTTGACCATCGCCAGGCGGTGGTGTTCGGCAGCGGGGTTCGCATGTGGTTTGAAGTGATTGCGCCCTACTGGAACAAAGATGAACCGTCGATAGATGGTCTTGGTCGCAACCGAGTGCACAAGGTGCAGGTGCCCCAGATGGATTGGATCAAAGCTTCCGCCGACCATGGCAGTGGGAGCTGCATCCTTGGCTTTCACCACCTCACTCCTTTTGTAAAGCCTCGTCATGTCGCGCTACCATGCGCATAAACGCCTGCTTTACCTCCTCGACTCCCTGGTCGAGGTAGACACAGAGGCCAAGAACCTCTTTGTCAGCATATTTGGCCTTCAGTTCCGCTAGTCGCTCGCCCGTCCCAGGTTCATCGGTCTTCGTCCCAATGATCACCTGCTCCTTCTCCAAAAGTTCGCTCTCATAGGCACCCAGCTCGGCGCTGAGAATGTCATACGCCTCAAGGTATCGATCATCGGAGAGATCGATCAAGAAAGCTAAGCCACTGGTGCGAGCGATATGGCGCAAGAACTTGAAGCCCATACCCGCTCCCTCGCTGGCTCCTTCAATAATACCTGGAATATCGGCAAGAACAATATCATTATCAGCATACCGCATCATCCCCAACTGGGGGATGCGGGTTGTGAAGGGATAGCCGGCTACCTTTGCACGGGCGTTGGTGAGCATGTTCAAAAGACTTGATTTTCCAGCATTGGGAAAGCCAACAAAGCCGATGTCGGCAATGACCAAAAGCTCTACACCAACTCGAATCTCTTCTCCCGGCTTTCCACTTTGGGCATATCGAGGTGCTTGGTTGGTACTGGTACGGTAGTGCCAGTTCCCCTTCCCGCCCTTTCCTCCTGTGAGGAAAGTCCACCGCTCTTCATCGCTGAGGTCTTTGATTACCTCACCGGTTGCCGCATTCTTGATCACTGTCCCTGGAGGGACTTCAATCTCTACGTTTGCCCCATCACGCCCACTGCGACGACGTCCTTCTCCAGGACGCCCGCTCTCAGCGCGATAGGTTCGCACCAACTTCAGGTGCGCGAGAGTTCTGAGGTTGTGTTTGACAACGAAGATGACATCACCGCCCTTGCCGCCATCGCCGCCATCCGGTCCACCCCGGGGGACGAACTTTTCACGGCGAAAGGAAACACAACCGTTGCCCCCGTTTCCGGAGGCAACATCTAAATACGTTTCGTCTGCAAATCCAAACATTGGTGGCTACGCGTACCTACTCAGTCTCAATGCTGATGTACTTGCGGTTTCTCCGGCTATGGAAAAGTACCTTCCCCTCTGCCTTCGCAAAGAGCGTGAAGTCCTTGCCGCAACCTACGTTGAGGCCCGGGTGGAACTTTGTCCCCCGCTGACGGACCAATACTTCACCAGCTTTAACCAGCTGACCACCAAAGCGCTTTACGCCCAGTCGTTGGGCATTGGAATCACGACCGTTGCGGGAACTACCGCCGCCTTTCTTTTGTGCCATATCTTCCCTCCTCAGCCAATGATCTTGTCGATGGTGATAACAGAGTACTTCTGGCGGTGACCTTGGGTCCTACGGTACCCCTTGCGCCGCTTCTTCTTGAAGAC